>Ga0209378_1001564_pt1 | contig 16236 bp, 7 predicted proteins | sample GraSoiAngelo_156_FD_186170 | JGI IMG/M metagenome (GOLD analysis project Ga0209378, IMG submission 186170) | Grasslands soil microbial communities from the Angelo Coastal Reserve, California, USA - 14_1009_13_40cm (SPAdes) (version 2) | ecosystem: Environmental > Terrestrial > Soil > Grasslands ... | reverse complement strand
CCAGCGAGCGCGCCTTCCTGGTCGGCGCCCCGCGGAAGGGCTCGGCGGACGCGGTGCAGGTGGAGGATCATCTCGACGAGCTCTACCGCCTGGCGGACACGGCGGGCGCCGAGGTGGTCGGGCGGACCTACCAGCGGGTCGAAGCGCCCAGCCCCAACTTCTATCTGGGGCAAGGGAAGGTCGAGGAGCTGAAAGGCGTGCTGCAGCAGGCCCGCTCCACGCTCGTGCTGTTCGACGAGCCGCTGTCGCCCGTGCAGGGGCAGAACCTGGAGCAGGCGCTGGCCCTGCGCGTGATGGACCGCACCGAGCTGATCCTCGACATCTTCGCGACGCGCGCTCGTTCGGCCGAGGCCAAAATGCAGGTCGAGCTGGCGCAGCTCGAGTATCTGTTGCCGCGGCTGACGCGGATGTGGACGCACTTGTCCCGCATCCGCGGCGGCATCGGCCTGCGGGGACCGGGCGAGACGCAGCTCGAGACCGACCGGCGCGCGATTCGGAAGAAGATCGCCACGCTGCGTCGCCGACTCGAGGACGTGGCCGATCATCGCGCCAATCAGCGTCAGGGGCGGCGCGCCCTCCCGACGGCCACGCTGGTCGGCTACACGAACGCCGGGAAGTCGAGCATCCTGCGCGCTCTCTCGGGCGACGACATCTTCGTCGAAGACCGGCTGTTCGCGACCCTCGACACGCTCACCCGCGAGGTGGACGTGGGCGGCGGCTATCGCTTCCGTCTCACCGACACGGTCGGATTCATCCGGAAGCTGCCCCACCACCTGGTCGCCTCATTCCGCGCGACGCTCGAGGAAGCGCGCGACGCGGACATCCTGCTGCATGTCATCGACGCGGCGCACCCCGGGTGGGAAGAGCAGACGCAGGTGGTCGAAACCGTGCTCGAAGAGATGGGCTTGTACGCGGGGGCAGGGGGTCCGGAGCGCAAGCGCGTCGTGTACGTGTTCAACAAGGCGGACTTACTGCCCGAGCCCGCGGGGCTCCTCGCTCAGGTACGCGAGCAGTACCCGCACGCCGTGTTGGCATCGTGCGTTCCGCCATCCGCCAACCGCAGTTCCCAGTCGGTTGGGGTGGACGGCCTGCGGAGCGTGCTCCGCACGTCCGCGCAAGCACTGCGTCCGATCGCTCGGATCCGCGTTCCACTCGGCAACGGTAAATTGCTCGCCGCCCTGCACCGCGATGCGGAGGTCATGGCGGAGGCACAGGTCGATGGCGTGGTTGAAGTGACGGCCCGCGTCGAGGCGTGGCTCCTCGGGAAGCTGCGGCGCTCCGGCGTGGGCGTCGAGATCGGGTCGTAGGACGAGGGCCGGGGGAAGGTGATCACCCTCACCGATTGGAGGGAGGCCGCGTTCCAGATTACCAGCTCACGCGCTGCTCAGAGCAAACCCGCCGAAAGGCGGTGACGCAGAGCCACGGGGCTACCGCGGACGCCGTTCCGCTACGCTCGCCGGGCCGCCAGCGACCGACACGGGTCGACGTTGGCGGCCCGGTGTGCGTTGGGATCCCCGGAGGGTTGCGATGCCGTTCGCTTACAAACTGGCCTATCGCCTCGCGCGGCTCAAACACCGGACGCTTGCCGGCGCCGCCGCGGCCGTCGTCGCCGCGGCCCTGCTGAGCTGCGAACTCCCCAAGCAGGTTGCGGCGCCGAGCGCCCCCGTCAGTCAGCTGATCATCATTCCCCACACCGTCACGCTGCAGCTCAATCAAGATCAGGATTTCGTGGCCGTCGGCCTGAGCGCCGCCGGCGATACGACGCCGAGCACGGTGAGCTGGGACGTCACGGGCGGGACCATCACGGACATGGGGGCGAGCGGCGGGCGGCATTACGGGCAATACCATGGCGGCACGTGCGGGAGCTTCAAGGTCGCGGCGACGAGTCATCCCGACCGCACGACGGACACGGCGACGGTGACGGTCGCCGGCTGTGTCGCGCCGGTGGCGGCGGTCACGGTGAGTCCGGCTGCGCCGACGGTGCAGGTGGGTCAGACGGCGCAGCTCACGGCGACGCCGCGGGACGCGAGCGGGAATCCGTTGACGGGCCGGGTCATCACCTGGCAGTCGAGCAATGGCGCGGTCGCGAGCGTGAACGGCAGCGGGCTCGTGACGGCCGTGGCCACCGGCTCAGCGACGATCACGGCGACCAGTGAAGGGCAGAGCGGCACGGCGGTGGTCACCGTGTCGAACGTCCCGGTGGCGTCGGTGACGGTGACGCCCGCGTCGGCGAGCGTCCAACAGGGCGCGACGGTGCAGCTCACGGCGACGCCGCGGGATGCGAACGGCACGGCCCTCAGCGGCCGGGTGGTGACGTGGGGGAGCAACACTACCGCGGTGGCGACGGTGAGCGGCAGCGGGCTGGTCAGCGGCGCGGGGGCCGGGTCGGCGACGATCACGGCCACGAGCGAGGGGCAGAGCGGGACCGCGGCGATCACGGTGACGGCGCCGACGGGCCAACTCGCCATCGGCGACAGCGTGCAGGCGACGGTGAGCACCTGGGTGCGGAACATCGCGCAACCGCCGGCAGACCCGGCCACCGGGACGCCGCCGAGCGTCATCGGGACGCAGCCGGCGGGCGCGCGGGGCGTGGTGGATTCTGGGCCGGTGCTGAACACGACGCCCGGCGGCGACGGCGCGATCCGCTACCACGTCCTGTTTGCGGCGGCCCCGAGCGGCTGGGTGGTGCAGGATTATCTCGCGAAGATCGTGCCCACGGTGCCGGTGGCCGCGGTGACGGTCACCCCGGCCTCCGTGAGCGTACTGCAAGGGCAGACGGTGCAGCTCACGGCCACGCCCCGGGACGCGAACGGCAATCCGTTGACCGGCCGGGTCATCACCTGGCAGTCGAGCAATAGCGCGATCGCCAGCGTGAACGGCAGCGGGCTCGTGAGCGGCGTCGCGGCGGGTGGGCCGGTGACGATGACGGCGACGAGTGAAGGGCAGAGCGGGACGGCGACCGTTACCGTCACCGTCGCGCCGGTGGCCGCGGTCACGGTGACGCCGAGCTCGGGCACCGTCGCGATCGGGCAGACGGTGCAGCTCACCGCCACGCCCCGGGACGCGAGCGGCAACCCCTTGACCGGCCGGGCGATCAGCTGGTCGTCGAGCGACAACACGATCGCCACGGTGAGCAGCAGCGGGCTGGTCACGGGGGTGGTGGCCGGGGCGGTGACCATCACGGCCACGAGCGAGGGCCAGAGCGGCACGGCGAGCATCACCGTGAGCGGCGTGCCGGTCGCGTCGGTGACGGTCAGCCCGGCGTCGGCGAGCGTGCCGGCGGGGCAGACGCAACAGCTCACGGCGACCCTCCGGGACGCCAACGGCAACATCCTGACGGGGCGCTCGGTGACGTGGGCGAGCAACAACACGCCGGTCGCCACGGTGACCGGCACGGGGCTCGTGACCGCGAAGGTCGCCGGCTCGGCGACGATCACCGCCACGAGCGAAGGCCAGAGCGGCACCGCGGCCATTACGGTGACGCCGTCCACCGGGGCGCAGTTCGATCACGTGTTCATCGTTCTGGAGGAGAACAACGACTACTCCTCCGTCACCAGCTCGTCGATGCCGTACCTGACCGGGCTGGCGGCGCAGTACGGGTTGGCGACGCAGTACTACGCGAACACGCACCCGTCGATCGGGAACTATCTCGATATGACGAGTGGGACGGTATTGACGAACGATGACTCGTATTCGGGATCGCCGTTTAACGTTCCGAATGTCTTCCGGTCGTTGATCGCTGCCGGCAAGAGTTGGAAAGGCTACGCCGAGGATCTTCCCTCGACGGGCTTCGTAGACTATACACAGATCGAGGTAGGGCAGTTTGCTTCTCGGCACTTCCCGCCCATCTATTACACGGACGTGCACGACAATCCGGCGCAAGCGCAGAACGTGGTGCCGTTCACGCAGTTCGCGACGGACGTGGCGAACGGCACGCTGCCGAACTACTCGTTCATCGTCCCGAATCTGTGCAACGACGCACACGACTGCTCGCTGAACACGGCGGACAGCTGGCTGCAGCAGAACATCGACCCCCTGGTCCGGAGCGCGTTCTTCCAGCAGAACAACTGCCTCTTGATCATCACGTTCGACGAGGCGGGTGGGGACAACACCAACGGTGGCGGACAGGTGTACTGGGTGGCCGTGAGCCCGACGAAGTCCAAGCGGGGCTACGTGTCCACGACCCTGTACCAGCATCAGAGCACGCTGCGGCTGATGCTCAAAGGGCTCGGCGTGACCTCATTCCCCAGCGATGCGGCCACGGCGCCCGATATGAGCGAGTTCTTCACGCCGTGAGGCGCACACCCATTGACGGACGTTGCGTCTCGGGACGTCGCGGGCTTCGATGCCGGTCCCCTAAGTGTCGCCCGAGCAACGCATGGCATTGGAGGCGAGATCTCGTGACCTAGGTCACCGCCGTGATTGCGCGGCGGCCGATACTTTGCCGCCTGAGAGCACGCTGCTCAGAGCAAACCCGCCGAAAGGCGGTGACGCAGAGCCACGGGGCTACCGCGGACGCCGTCCGCTACGCTCGCCGGGCCGCCAGCGACCGACACGGGTCGACGTTGGCGGCCCGGTGTGCATTGGGATCCCCGGAGGGTTGCGATGCCGTTCGCTTACAAACTGGCCTATCGCCTCGCGCGGCTCAAACACCGGACGCTCGCCGGCGCCGCCGCGGCCGTCGCCGCCGCGGTCGTGCTGAGCTGCGAACTCCCGGTCCAAGTCGCTACGCCGAGCGCCCCCGTCAGTCAGCTGATCATCATTCCCCACACCGTCACGCTGCAGCTCAATCAAGATCAGGATTTCGTGGCCGTCGGCCTGAGCGCCGCCGGCGATACGACGCCGAGCACGGTCAGTTGGAACGTCACGGGCGGGACCATCACGGACATGGGCTCGAGCAACGGGCGGCATTACGGCCAATACCATGGCGGCACGTGCGGGAGCTTCAAGGTCGCGGCGACGAGTCATCCCGACCGCACGTCGGACACGGCGACGGTGACGGTCGCCGGCTGTGTCGCGCCGGTGGCGGCGGTCACGGTGAGTCCGGCTGCGCCGACGGTGCAGGTGGGTCAGACGGCACAGCTCACGGCGACGCCGCGGGACGCGAGCGGGAATCCGTTGACGGGCCGGGTCATCACCTGGCAGTCGAGCAATGGCGCGGTCGCCAGCGTGAACGGCAGCGGGCTCGTGACAGCTGTGGCCACGGGCGCGGCGACGATCACGGCGACCAGTGAAGGGCAGAGCGGCACGGCGGTGGTCACCGTGTCGAACGTCCCGGTGGCGTCGGTGACGGTGACGCCCGCGTCGGCGAGCGTCCAACAGGGCGCGACGGTGCAGCTCACGGCGACGCCGCGGGATGCGAACGGCACGGCCCTCAGCGGCCGGGTGGTGACGTGGGGGAGCAACACTACCGCGGTGGCGACGGTGAGCGGCAGCGGGCTGGTCAGCGGCGCGGGGGCCGGGTCGGCGACGATCACGGCCACGAGCGAGGGGCAGAGCGGGACCGCGGCGATCACGGTGACGGCGCCGACGGGCCAACTCGCCATCGGCGACAGCGTGCAGGCGACGGTGAGCACCTGGGTGCGGAACATCGCGCAACCGCCGGCAGACCCGGCCACCGGGACGCCGCCGAGCGTCATCGGGACGCAGCCGGCGGGCGCGCGGGGCGTGGTGGATTCTGGGCCGGTGCTGAACACGACGCCCGGCGGCGACGGCGCGATCCGCTACCACGTCCTGTTTGCGGCGGCCCCGAGCGGCTGGGTGGTGCAGGATTATCTCGCGAAGATCGTGCCCACGGTGCCGGTGGCCGCGGTGACGGTCACCCCGGCCTCCGTGAGCGTACTGCAAGGGCAGACGGTGCAGCTCACGGCCACGCCCCGGGACGCGAACGGCAATCCGTTGACCGGCCGGGTCATCACCTGGCAGTCGAGCAATAGCGCGATCGCCAGCGTGAACGGCAGCGGGCTCGTGAGCGGCGTCGCGGCGGGTGGGCCGGTGACGATGACGGCGACGAGTGAAGGGCAGAGCGGGACGGCGACCGTGACCGTCACGCTGGCGCCGGTGGCCGCGGTCACGGTGACGCCGAGCGCCGCGAACATCGCGATTACCGGGACGGTGCAGCTCACCGCCACACCCCGGGACGCCAATGGCAATCCGTTGACCGGTCGTGCCATCAGCTGGTCATCGAGCAACAACAACATCGCCACGGTCAACGGCAGCGGGCTGGTCACGGGTGTGACGGCGGGGTCGGTGACCATCACGGCCACGAGCGAGGGCCAGAGCGGCACGGCGAGCATCACGGTGGCAGGTGCGCCGGTCGCTTCCGTGACCGTCACACCGCCCTCGGCCAGCGTGCCGGCGGGCCAGACGGTGCAGCTGACGGCGACCCTCAAGGACGCGAACGGCAACGTCTTGACCGGCCGCACCGTGACGTGGGCTTCGAACAACACGACCGTCGCAACGGTCAACAGCAACGGGCTCGTGACCACCAAGGTGGCGGGCTCGGCGACGATCACCGCCACGAGCGAAGGCCAGAGCGGCACCGCGGCCATCACGGTGACTCCGGTCCCGGTCGCGTCGGTGACGGTCACGCCGGCCACGGCGGGCGTCGCCGTGGGAAGCACGGTGCAGCTCACCGCGACGCCCAAGGACGCGAACGGCAATCCGTTGACGGGCCGGGTCGTTACCTGGCAGTCGAGCAATAACGCGATCGCCAGCGTGAACGGCAGCGGGCTCGTGAGCGGCGTGGCGGCGGGCGGGCCGGTGACGATCACCGCGACGAGCGAAGGCCAGAGCGGCACGGCGGCGGTGACAGTGACGACCTCCACCGGCGCCCAATTCGGGCACGTGTTCGTCGTGACCGAGGAGAACACCGACTACGTGGACGTCACGAGCTCGTCGATGCCGTACCTCACCGGCCTGGCAGCGCAGTACGGGCTGGCGACGCAGTACTACGCCAACACGCACCCGTCGATCGGCAACTACTTCGAGCTGGCGACGGGCCAGGTCCTCACGAACGACGACGGCTCGTCGACGATCGAGAACGTGCCGAACATCGTGCGCAGCCTCGTCGCCGCCGGGAAGACCTGGAAGTCGTACGCGGAGGACATCCCCAACGCCTGCTATCTCGGCGGGGACACGGGGAACTATGCCCGCAAGCACAACATCTTCCCGCTGCTCTCGGATGTGGCGAACGACCCGACGGGGCAGGGGTGCAACAACGTCCCCTTCACGCGGTTTGCGACGGACTTGGCGAACGGCACGCTGCCGACGTTCTCGAACATCGTGCCCAACCTGTGCAACGACGCACACGACTGCTCCTTGAGCACGGCCGACAGCTGGCTGCAGACCAACATCGCGCCGCTGATCGCCAGCCCGGTGTTCCAGCAGGACGGCCTGTTGATCATCGTGTTCGACGAGTCGGGCGGCGACAACACGCTGGGCGGTGGCCGTGTGTACTGGGCGGCGATCAGTCCCAAGTCGAAGCGCGGATACCAGTCCACCACGACGTACCAGCACCCGAGCACGTTGCGGCTCATTCTCAAAGGCCTCGGCGTGAACGTCTTCCCCGGCGCTTCTGCCACGGCGCCCGACATGAGCGAGTTCTTCAATCCGTGACGCGCATACCCACGAGGGAGCGAGACCCATGACGTTCAAACACAAGCTGTCGTCGCGCCTGGCCCTGCTGAAGGACCGCGTTGTCCTGGCGTCCCTCGCGGGACTCGTCACGGCGGCGATCGTCGCGTGCGAGTTGCCCGTGCGGGCCACCGACCCGGGCAGTACGATTGCGGACCTGTTGGTCTCCCCCAAAACTCTCACTCTGCGCCAAAACGCGACCGCCGACTTCACGGCCGTCGGGTTCATGAGCACCGGCGACTCGGCGAGCGTGGCGGTGAGTTGGAGCGTGACGGCCGGCAGCATCATCGACACGAGCAGCAACGGCAAGCGCCATTACGGCCACTACAAGGCAGGGCCGAATCCCGGCCAATTCAAGGTCGTCGCGACCGGCAGCCCGGGCGGCGTATCGGACACGGCGGTCGTCACGGTGACGGTGGCGCCCGTGTCCGCGGTGAGTGTGGCGCCGACGGCGGCGACCATCCTGGTGGGCGCGACGACGCAGCTGCAGGCCACGACGACCGACTCCATCGGCAATGTGCTGACGGGTCGCACCGTGACGTGGGCGAGCAACAACTCGGCGGTGACCGTCGGCGGCACCGGCCTCGCGACGGGTGCGGGAACGGGCTCGGCCACGATCACGGCGACGAGCGAGGGGAAGAGCGGGACCGCGACGATCACGGTGACGAACGTGCCGGTGGCGACGGTCACGGTCGCGCCCACCTCCGCCAACCTGCAAACCGGGCAGACGGTGCAGCTCACCGCGACCGCGAGGGATGCGAGCGGTAACGTACTGTCGGGACGTGTGATCACGTGGAGCAGCAGCAGTTCGTCAGTCGCGTCCGTCAACGGAAGCGGCCTGGTCACCGGCGCAGGGGCCGGCTCGGCCACGATCACGGCGACGAGCGAGGGACAAAGCGGCACGTCCGGCGTCACGGTGACTTTCGTGCCGGTGGCCTCGGTCACCGTCAATCCGGCATCGGCGAGTGTGCAAGTCGGTCAGACCGTGCAGCTCTCAGCCACGCCCAGGGACGCGAACGGGAATGCGCTGCCGGGTCGCACCGTGACGTGGGCCAGCACCAACACCACGGTCGCCACGGTGAACGGCCAGGGGCTCGTGACCGCGAAGGTCGTCGGCTCGGCGACCATCACGGCGACGAGCGAAGGACAGAGCGGCAGCGCGGCCATCACGGTGACCGCGGCGCCGGTGGCCACGGTAACGGTCTCCCCGGCGGCGGCGGCGGTCCAGCCAGGGCAAACCGTGCAGCTGACTGCGACCACCAAGGATGCGAACGGCAACATACTGACCGGACGTACGGTGACGTGGGCGAGCAATAGCAACCCGGCCGCGACGGTGAGCTCCAGCGGCCTCGTGACGGGCGTCGCCACCGGCACGGCACTGATCACCGCCACGTCGGAAGGCCAGAGCGGTGGCGCGGCGATCGCGGTCGGCACGCCCCCGCCGCCGGCGGGGTGTGCCCCAACCGGTGGGGGTCGCTGCTACTACGTGGATGCGGCGGCTGGCAACGACGGGAACCCGGGCGACAGCGCGCGTCCGTTGCGGACGGTTCAGCACGCGGCGGACCTCGTGAACCCGGGCGACATGGTGATCGTCCGCGACGGCGTGTACACGGGAAGCAGCAGTGAAGTGCTCGCCATCGGACGGGGCGGTACCGCCTCGAATTGGGTCGTCTTCAGAGCCGAGCACAAGTGGGGTGCCGTACTCGACGGCCAGGGGACACCGGGCGTGCAGGGCGTATCGGATGCGGGCGTCCACTTCAGCGCGAGCTTCGTGCGGGTCGAGGGCTTTGAGATCCGCGGGATGTGGCACGACGGCGTCGACATGGGCGCCACTGACATCGTGCTCAGCGGCAACCACATCCACAACGTTGGAGGCTACTGCGAGAGCAGTGGGCTCGGCATCTCCGCGATTGCGGCGTACTCGAGCAACGTGGTCATTGAGCAGAACGTGATCCACGACATCGGGCGGCTCAGCCCCGGGCAGTTCGGGTGCAGCCCGTCGTCGGACTACTGGCAGAACCACGATCACGGGATCTATCTGTCCGATGGGGTCAACGTGATCATTCGCAACAACGTCTTCTACAACATGGTCCATGGATGGGACGTGCATCGCTACGGCTCGACGTGCGACCAGGTGTATGTCGTCAACAATACGTTCGCCTACCCCAATCCCAACCGGGATGGGCACATCATCCTGGCGAGCACGACCACGAACTTGTACATCGAGAACAACATCTTCTACCTGCCCGGCCAGAACATCGGCATTTCGGGCACGACGAGCGGTGCGCACATCGACCACAACCTCAGCACGGCGGCGGTCGGCGGAGGCGGGATCGGCTCCAACATCGAGAATACGGATCCCCAGTTCGTCAACCCGTCCGCCCTCGATTTCCGGCTCCAGGCCGGCAGCCCAGCTGTCGACGCCGGCACTATTCTGTCGATAGTGCTGGGCGACGTCCTCGGCATTATTCGGCCGCAGGGAGCCGGCTACGACATCGGAGCGTTTGAGTCTCATTGAGCAACACGAGCGATTGAACGTCGTTGCAAGCGGGCGCCGGCACTCCAGCCGGCGCCCGCGGCGCTTCGGGAGCCCCGCCGCGCTGTATCTCACCTGCCACAGTTCTGCACCCGTAGATCGTTGGTGCAACCGCTACGGACCCGACGATGCTCCCTGGCGATGGTCCGCTGTCGCCAACTCAGCAGGGGGCGGGCGGAATTGAACCCGGCGGAGTGCGGCATGCTTCTTGAGTGCTACTCGTCACCAGGATCTCGCCGAGACCCCCGGCGAGCGACTCACGCAGGGGGAGACTCCGTATGCGGACGCCCAGGCACGAGGAGCACGCCCCATGTGCGGGATCGTAGGCGCGGTCAGTCTGGGCCGCCCGATCGACGCTGCGGTCCTGCAGCGCATGAACGACCTCCAGGCGCACCGTGGACCGGACGGCGAGGGCTTCCTGCTCGGTTGGGTGAGCGGGGGTCAATTCCATCACACCGTCGTACCGCACACCAGGCACTGGAACGGCGACACTCCGCTCAGCGTGGGGCTGGGGCACCGCCGACTGGCCATCCTCGACCTCTCCCCCCGTGGGGCGCAGCCGATGACGGCATGCGCTTCCCCGCAGTGGATCGTATTCAACGGCGAGATCTACAATCATCAAGACTTGCGGGCGCAACTTGAAGGGCTCGGCTACACCTTCACGACCCGGACCGACACCGAAGTGCTGCTGCAGGCCTACCGCCATTGGGGGGAAGGCTGCCTCGCCCGCCTCGACGGCATGTTTGCCTTCGCCATCTGGGACGGCGCGCGGGGCCGGCTGTTCTGCGCCCGCGATCGATTGGGCATCAAGCCCTTCTACTATGCCATGCCGGCCGGCGCGTTCGTCTTTGCATCGGAGATCAAGGCGCTGCTTGCGTTCCCCGGTGTGGACGCGACTCCCGACGACGAGGCCGTCGTCGCGTTCCTGGCCCACGCCAACTGTGACTATGGTGAGCGCACCCTGTTTCGGGCGGTCAAAGCGCTGGCGCCGGCGCACGCCCTGACGGTTGACGCCGCCACGGGGGACATGGCGACCCGGCCGTACTGGCAGCTTCTCCCCGGGGCGCCCAACGGCACCGGCGACCGCGAGCGGGTGGAGGGGTTGCGGACGCTCCTGGCGCAGACGACGCGCCGGCATCTCGTGAGCGACGTGCGGGTGGGAAGCTGCCTGAGCGGCGGGCTCGACTCCTCGACCGTCGTGGGACTGATGGGCAAGATCCGGCGCGAGCAGCCGGACGCCGCTAAGGCGCTGGGGGACCGCTTTCATACGTTCACCGCCTGCCACGAGGATCGCGCCTTCGACGAACGCGACTATGCGCTGGCCGTGGCAGAGGCGGTCGGCGCGACGCCGCACCTCGCGTTTCCGTCGCCGGAGGACTTCTGGGAGAGGTTCGAGCGCATCGCCTGGCATCAGGACATGCCGTTCGGCGAGCTCACGTATTATGCCCAGTGGCGCGTGATGCAGGCCGCGAAGGAGGCGGGGGTGAAGGTGCTGCTGGACGGCCAGGGCGGCGACGAGGTCTTCGGCGGCTATGCGAAGTTCCGCTACGCGTATCTGGCCTCGCTCCTCAAGTCAGGCCGGCTGGCGAGCCTGCTGAAGGAATGCAGCACGATGGTGTTGCAGGGCGACCCGTACGTGCTGGACATTCGGAACGGGTATCGCTACCTGCCGCGGCAGCTCCGACGCCTGCTCGGCGTCGACGGGCTGCTCCGGCGGGCGGTCCGCTCCGACTGGAATCGCGTCGTGGCTGGGGAGAGCACCCCGGCGACTCGGTGGTGGCGCTACGCGTCGCAGCAACGCCTCGGGGACTCGCACACAAGCGTCATGCAGCGGATGCAGCTCGACGACCTCTTTGTCGATACCCTGCCGATGCTGCTCCGCATGGAGGACCGGTCCTCCATGGCGTTCTCACTCGAGGCGCGCGTGCCCCTGCTGGATCACCACGTGGTGGAGTACGGCGTCTCCCTGCCGGACGATCTCAAGATTCGCAATGGCTGGAGCAAGTTTGCCGTTCGCCGGGCGATGCAGGGTGTCGTCCCGGACGTGGTGCGCATGCGGAAGACGAAGCTGGGGTTTGCGGTCCCGGGACACCGCTGGCTCGCCCACGATCTGCGCCCGCAGGTGACGGCGCTCATCGAGGACGGTCTGCGATGCCAGAAGTATGTGGACCCGAAGGTCGTACGGCGCTGGTACGGTGGCCCCGGGGCCGCAGGGGCGGGGGCGGGGGCGACCGCCGAGAGCTACCTCGGGCTGTTTCGGGTGTTGTCTCTGGAGATGTGGATGCGCGCGTTCCGCATCAGCTAGCGGATTCCCGAGGGAGTGCCACCGAGCGGTAGATCGAAATCACCTCTTGGGCCAGCCGCTGCTCGTCGAGGTCACGCACGGCATCGCGGCCGGCCACCCGCCGGTTGCGTCGCAGCACACGCTCGAGCGCCGCCGCAATGGTCTCCGGTCGATCATCGTCGCACAGCTCACACCCCTCCACGTTCTGGAGCCGCAAAGGCACGTCGCCCACCCGGACGGACACGACCGGGAGATTGCAAGCCAGCGCCTCTTTGACGACGTTCGGCGAACCTTCCTGACGCGACGTAAAGACCAGCGCGTCCGCGGCATTCATGTAGAACGGAATGTCGTCGTGCGGGGCGCCCCAGCCGACCAGCAGCTCGGCGGAGAGCGAGCGATTGAGAACGTCCACCGCCTGTCGCGCCAGGTCGTACCGCTTGCGCGGGAGCTCCGGGTTGCCGACGAACAGGAGGAAGCGTTTGTCGACCGGCAGGCCGAGGTGGCGCCGCGCCTCGTCTTGCGGAATCGGGCGGAACAGCCCGAAGTCGAGCCCGGACGGAATCACGTGCGTCGGCACGCTGGCGTGCAGAAACGGCTTCATGTGCTCCGAGACGACGATCGTCGCGTCGGCACAGCGGGCAACGCCCTGGGAGACGAGCTGGAGGAGGCGGCCGGCGAGCGTGATCCGCCCGTTTGGATCCAGCATCCCCTGCAGATCGTCCCCCCGAAAGGTCACGACCAGCGGGAGCCCCTTCGGCAACGCCAGCAACCCGCTCTGACCGAATTGCGCGTGGGCCAAGTGGTAGCGCTTGCGGGCCATCCGGAGGCGCACTCGCAGCCACCCTAACAGATAATTCCAGGGCCGCTTGGCACCCTCGAAGTGAAAGACATCTACGTCCACGCCCGCGGCCTGCAGGAACTCGGCCTGGCGCCGGATGAAGTACGTCGTGCGCGCCCGGCCCGGAGTGGGCCAGGCGCTGGTGATCATCAAGACTCGGATGATCGTGTCATGCGAGATCATCGCGATCGCAGGGCTTTGGTGAAGACCTCGCGGACGCCTTCGACCCATTCGCCGACGGCGGGCCACGGGTCGCGCCGGTCCCACACTTCCAGCGTCGTCCCCGGTGGCTGGCGGCCGAACACCTCGCGCATGCCCTGGGCTATGGAAGGGTAGGTTCCCGGGTAGCCCGCGGGACGGCCCGCGAGGATGTAGAGAAGGCGTTTCATGTCTCCCCACAGCCAGCGCAGCGTGACGCCTTCGCGATAGGCGGTGGGCGGTTCCAGGGGCTTGTCCGTGAGGATCTCGGTCCACAGGCGGGGGAAATCGCGGCCGGCGGAGATCGACAGTTGGAGCGAGCCCCAGAACCGGCCGTTCACCTCCATCAGCCACGGCGTCCCGGCGCCGTCATCCCGGAACTCCACCATCGCGGGCCCGTGCCATTGCATCTGGGACAGCAGCCGCTCCGCACGCACCTGCAGCCGTGGATCGAGGGCGACCGAGCGCCGCAGGCTGCTGCCGGAGCCGGAGGGCCGCACGTCGCGCAGTCGCTCGTGCGCGAACCACGCCACTGGCTTCCCGTGGTCGCAGACGGTGAATACGCCCTTCCCACGACCGGAGACGAAAGCCTGGATCAGGGGCCAATACTCTCCCTGCCGGCGTGACCGCACCGCTGCTTCGAGCTCCGCGGGGTTTCTCGCGTACGTCGGGCCCAGGTCGGGCAGGAACCCGTGGCCGTTCCAGGCGCTGGTGAAGCGGGGCTTGACCACGCAGGGATACCCGAGGGCCGCGGCGGCGTCGCGGCATTCGTTCAAGGACGTGGGATAACGTGTTGGCGGGATCTCCACGCCGCACGCGGCGGCGCGCCGCAGGGTCTCGGCCTTGTCGAACGCGCGCACGAGCACCGAGTCCGGCGCACACCCCACGATGATCCCCAACGCTTCCCACTCGCTGCGCTCCGCGTTGCACAGCAGACTCGTCGCCTCGGTCAGCGGCAGCACGACGCGCACCTCGTTCCGGTGCGCCCAGGTGCGCAGTGCGGCGAACCCGGCGAGCGTCTCCTTGGGGTAGTGGAAGCCCGCGCGACAATAGCGTGACCAGCTCGCCAGGGGCCACCGCAGCTTGCCGCCGACGGCGACCCAATACCCGGCCCGCCCCAGGGACCGCACGCACGCCAGGGCTTCGATCGTACGTCCATCCAGGACGAGGACGCGCTCGGACATCATTCGCCCACGCTCACGTGCGCCAAGGGCTTCGTCCGGACCGCGCCGGGGCGGGACGCCGAGGGCCGCTCCGGGGTCCGGGTCAATCTACCGATGAGGCGGGCAGCGGCGACGAGAGGCAGCAGGCACAGCCGCCCGGCGCCGGTCCAGTCGCCCCTGCCAATCCGATGGCGCAACTGGCGCCACGACAGCCGGCTGTTCGCTCTCACGATCGGAAGCCGATAGCTTCCGTCGCGAAACGCCATGCGTCCCCACCCGTGCAGCCCGAGAGAACGGCCGACCGCGTCCGGGAGCAAGGGTGCTCCCCAGACGTCGTGGTGGATCTGATTCACATACTCCAAATAGCCAGCCAGTCCCGGAAGCGCTGCGTGCTCCGTGGCCGTCGCAATCACGTAGTCCCAATCCAGCGCGGTGCGGCGCACCGTGGAAACGGTGAAGCTGATGTCGCACAGGGCGATCCGGAGGCGCCCCGCGATCCGCTGCATGCCCTGAAGCACGAGCTGATCCTCGGGCCCGGGGATGGCGACTTCCATCCCTCCGATTTGGCTCCGCCGGGCGTGCTGGATCAGCAGCGACGGAAAGGCACCGTACTCGCCCACGATGCCCAGACGGCCATGCTGCACGTCAAGCGAGGTCGGACAAGCCGCGACGCGATACGTGGTCGCACCGGCGAGCCGCTCGCCCAAGTCACGTTTCACCGGCGTGGCGGGCAGTGCGCCGACGATGGCCCTGTCCACGCGGGTGGAGCGCGGCAGCACCAGGAGGTCCACGTCGTCTCCGAAGTCAGGATAATCCTGGAAGGCCTTGGGAAACAGGAACGTGATGCCGTGGGCTTCGCAGGCGAGGCTGACCTGGCGCATCAGCTCGAGGGCGGAGCGGATCCGCTGGCGTTCCTGGGCGACCGCTGTCGCAAACCGGTCCGGGACCGTTACGCCTTGGGTCGCCAGTCGCTCCGCGGTGCGCACCAACACGCCGTTGGGTCGCGCCACGTGAAGCAGCAGGTCCCAGTCGAGCTCGCGGAGCCCGTCTCGCGCGGCATCGGCCTCCCACAAGAGGCGCAACAGCCAGTGCGCGTGCTGCATGCTGGTATTCACGATTGGAGGTGAATGTGCAAAAGGCGTACGGTCCGGCTCCAGCCACAACATCTTGTCCGGCAGCGTGTTACGGTGCATGATCCAGCGGCGCTCTGGCGTCGTGTGGCAGGCCTGCCACAGCTTCGGAGCGAACTACCTGCGTCTCATCGGTGCCACCGAGCTGGTCAGGATGAAGACGTCGAACGTGGGTCCGGTCCTGGAGGGCAGCGCGGGTGCGGCGCCGCGCCCGACCGGCCGCGGCAACTCCACTCCTTCCATCGGGACCTCGATCGTCCCACCAGCGTACGCTCCGCTCAGGACCGGTGGACCGAACAGGTCCTGTACGTTGCGGAGCTCGAAACGAGCGCCGACGCGCAGCGCGCTCGAGACATCCACCGACACTCTCGGCCGGTGTCCCCAGTTGTAGACGACGATCGTCGCGCGGCCCGGCTCGTATTTGTTCGGTCTCACGAACACGCGAGGGGTCG
>Ga0209378_1001551_pt1 | contig 16294 bp, 17 predicted proteins | sample GraSoiAngelo_156_FD_186170 | JGI IMG/M metagenome (GOLD analysis project Ga0209378, IMG submission 186170) | Grasslands soil microbial communities from the Angelo Coastal Reserve, California, USA - 14_1009_13_40cm (SPAdes) (version 2) | ecosystem: Environmental > Terrestrial > Soil > Grasslands ... | reverse complement strand
TTCGTTCTGCTTGCGCGCGGTGGCGGCGTCCTCGAGGCTGTGCGCAGCGGCAAGGGACGCGCGGGCGGCCGCCACCTTGCCGCGGACGGCGGTCAGGGCATGGAACTCGCGCGTGACGCCGAAGACGATCTGCTGGTGCTTGGCGTTGAAGCCGGCGGTCGCCTCCATGGTCAGCGCACGCGCCGCGTCCACGAGGGCCCGGCGGCGGCCGAAGTCGAGCAGCAGCCACTCCAGGCTGAGCGCGGGGATGACGAACTGCGCGTCGGACGTGACGCCGCCGGGAACCACGGTAACAGTCTGCGGGATCGGCAGCGGCACGTGAGCCACGGCGCCGGTCGCCGCTGCGGCGAGGGCGGGAAAGTAGGAGCCCTCCGCCAGGCCGATGGCGATGGCGGCCTGGCGGGCGCGTTCCCATGCGACGCGCGTCTCCGGGTTGGTTCGCTGCGCGAGGTCGATCAGCTCGCTCAGCTCGTAGGTCTTCCGCGGATCGATGGGCGGGGTCCCGGGCCCGCGTGCGTGCTCGGTCTCCGACAGCGCGGCCGAGTAGGCCGGCATGTCCGGAGCCTTCCACGGGCGATCGGATGACGGGGGCGCATTCTCGAATGGCTTCAGCGCGGCGCACGCGCCGAGCAACGTCATCCCGAACGCCAGGAGAAGGTCGCGCGCGTGAATGTGGCGGTCTCTCGGCATCACTCAGCGAAATCGGCCCCGAGCCGCTCGATGCGGGGCACGAGCTCGCGGTACAGCGCCAAGCGGCCCTCGATGTCACCTGCCACTTCCCTACTCGCAATGCCCGGGACGCTCTCCTTCCCGAGGGCGGTGACCGCCGCGAGCTGCACGCGGAGGTCCGGAATCGGGCGCTGCGCGCCGCCCTGCGCCGCCTCGGCGATCGCCTCGAGACTGTCGGCGACGGCAGCGTCGAAGCGGCGCACGCCGGCGCCGAGCGCACCCGGAAGGGCCGGAACGACCTCCGGCGGCTGTCGGGCGATCGCCAGCTGCGTCAGGAATACCGACTGTGCGTCGGCCGCCGCGCGCTGCAGCCGCTCGCGTGCCGCCAGGCCCTCGCCGGTCGGGTCGCCCGGCTCGAAGGCTGCCTGGTCCGCCAGCTGCTGCGCGACCGCGAAGTCGTGTGAGGCTTGCAGGCGGATGCCCTCGGCCGCACTGAGGGCGTCAGTCGCGCCGGTTGCGAGCCGTGCCATGGCGCGCAGGGCCGAGCCGAGACTCCTCCACATCGCACCCGATGCCGGCACCGGCCAAATGTAATGGAAGACGAGCGTGATGACCACGTTGCCGAGCAGGATGCCGATCAGGCGGTCGCGGATGGTGTAGAAGTGCCAGGCGGGCTCGAATCCCTGGATCACGCAGACATAGAAGGCGAAGGCGATCTGCACGCCGGCGTAGGCGATACGCGGGCTCCCGAGAACGACCCACGCCGCGACCGCGGTGCCAGCGGCGACGAGCAGCGTCAGCGAGGTGATCGACTCCATGCGCGGGACGAGCAGCAGGATGGCCAGGAAGCCCATCGCCGCGCCGGCCAGCGCGCCCGAGATGCGCAAGGTTCCTTTCTGGACCGTCGCGCCTTCGCTTCCGAGAGCGACGATCATGCAGGTGATGAGGCACGTCCTGATTCCGGGCCAGTCGACGGCACTCTGCAGCGTGTAGCAGATCATGACCGCGAGCGCGCCCTTGAGTGCGTAGCGGACGTAGTCCGGGTTCGTGAAGGCGTCGGGCACGAAGAGGCGCCCCGGTTCGGATGCGGCGACTTCCCCGACGACGCCCTCCGGCCCGAGTGCCTGCTGCATCAGGTCGACGACGTGCTCGAGCTCGACGAGGACCGGGAACACCGCCGATCCGCCGCCTCGGGGTGGCGGCCGGTCGACCGGTCGGGCCGGCTCGAGCATGCGTCCGTCCGCGAGCGCGCGTCGCACCTGCGCGCAGCTCCCGGCGACGCGCTCGAGCCGCGCACGCTCGTCCGCGTCCGGCGCCGTGCGAGGGAGGAGATCGAGCGCGGCGGCGCTGGTGACGAGACGGTCCAGCAGCGTGATCAGCGCGCTCTGCTGCGGATGCCGGGACTTGAGGGATGGGTGCGCGACCTCCGCGCTCTTGAGAAGCAGGAGGAGCCTCGCGATCCCCGCGGCGGCGAGCCGCGTCGCGCCCGTCTCTTCGCGCCGGGCCACGAGGATGCGGGCGATCGCGTCCTCCGTCGCGCGCAAGCGTGCCGCGAGCTCCTCGCAGAGCAGGGCCTCGGGGTCGGTCGGGGCGATGAGCAGATTGGCGGCGACCGCCGCGGTGATACCGAGCGCGAAGACCGGCCAGAGCCAGAGGCTTCCCCGCACCACCAGCTCCGGGATCGGGATGAAGTCCGGCGCGGTCATCAACACGGCGCCGATGAGACCGATCACGAAGCCGAGCGCCCCGATGACGAACGTCTGTCGGAGGAAGAGTCCGAGGAACGCCATCGCCGCCATGAGACAGAAGCGCAGCCAGGCCTGATCCATGGCGAACGTCAGCAGGACGAGCGGGATGGCGAGCCCGACCGTGAGCGCGATCAGGAACACGATGCCGGTCAGCAGCGACTCGCTGGACTCCTCCATCGCGACTCGGGTCACAATCCACACGGCGAGGTGGGGCTCGGGGACCCGGAGCGTCATGCAGAGGACCAGCACCACGGAGCAGGCGACGCGGAACGTGGCGATCGCTCGGCCGGGAAACGGTGCCAGCTCGGTCTGGAGGAAGTGGAGGAGCGGAATGCGCTCCGGCAACGTGCGGACGGACGCCGGAAGCGAGACGGTCTCGGCAGGCATGGCTCGCGGAGCGCTGCCTCAGTCCGGCGTGCCCGGCGCGCCGTCGGCGGGCCAGCCGCGGATGATCGCGACCGCGGATGCGCCGACACGGAAGACGTCCGGCGGGTCGGGATTCTCCACACGGATGCGCACGGGAAATCGCTGCGCGATGTGTACCCAGTTGAGCTCCCGCTTGATCTGCGGCACTCCGGCAGAGATCGGTTGATCCTCGGGGTTCACCGCCCACCCGATTCCCTGGACTCTGCCACGGAACCTGTAGCGGGGGGCCGTGAGCACGTAGACCTCCGCCTCCATCCCGGGTGCGATGTGGGCCAGCTCGGTCTCGCGATAGTCCGCCATGACGTACCAGGCGCGCGTATCCACCAGCGAGAAGACCGGCACGGCGCCCGGTGCCACGAAGGCGCCGATCGACGTGTGCAGGTTGACCACGAGCGCATCGAACTGAGCGCGCACGTAGCAGAAGTCGAGGTCCAGCTCCGCCTTGCCCCGTGCCGCGAGCGCCGCGTCCCGCTTGGCACGCAGCGCCTCGAGATCACCGACGTCCTTCTCGGCCTGGTCCATCTTCTGCCGCGCCTCCTCGAGGCCCGCCGCCGCGGCGAGCTTCGCCGTGCGGGCCTGGTCGATCTTGTCCGGCGTCACGAACTCCCCGGACAGGAGCGGCTGGAGCCGGTTGAGGCTGTCGGTCGCGTTCTTCAGTTGCGCCTCCATGCGCTGCACGGTCGCCCTGGCCGCAGCGACGGCGAAGCGTTGGCCCTCGATGCGGCGCTCGGTGACCGCGATCTCACCGTCGAGCGCCGCCACGTCGGCCCGCGCACGCTGGAGCGCGAACTCGTACGGGCGCGGGTCGATGACGACGAGAAGGTCACCTCGCTTCACGCGTTGATTGTCCTTCACGTGCAGCTCGGTGATCGTCCCGCTCACCTGTGGCACGATCCCGATGATGTCGGCCGTCACGACCGCATCGTCCGTCTGCGGATGCCGCACCACACGTCGGACGACCACCACACCGAGAATGACGAAGCCGGCCACGATGGCGAGGCCGATCGACCTTCCCAGCACGCCTCGGGGATCGCGCATCCTAGCTCCCGAACAGGATGAGCCAGGTGGCGAGGATCAGCAGGCCGGCCAGGCACGGATACACGAGGCCGGCCGGGCGGAGGTGCGAGGCCACGTCGATCGCGACGAACAGCCGCCGGACGACGACCGTGAGCACGACGCCGATGACGATCGAGATCAACCATGCCGGGAAGAAGGACCCCAGGATGTTGACGGACGGCGACACCCTGCAACCGGGAAGGGCGATGAGGATGGCGGCGGCCAGCGACCGGATCGGCCGCCCGACCGTCGCAAGCGAGGATGTCATGCGCGTTCTAGCATGCGCATCCCCAGACACATTCCTCCGGATCGGGAACCTTCCTTCGGCAGCATGGTATATCTCGCTCGTCGCCACCCTCATGCCATTGGTACGAAACCCGGGCCCTACGGGTCAAGACGCCGCGAGCGTGCGGGAGCCTCGTCTCGCTGGCGGGCGCAGAGTCCGACTGGCCGGTGCCGTCCTCATTCCAGAGAGTCCCCATCCGCACCTTCCACGATTCCCAAGCGGGACTCCAATATCCTCCGGTGCGTACATTCAGACGGCCACCGACTGGCAAGCAGCCATGGCGGCGTGAGGTGAGCGGCCGGGCGCTCAGGAGGCGGATGGCCCTGCAGCCGAATCGCTGAATATCTCGCACCACCGAGCGTACCGTCGCGCGATCTCTGCGACGACGACTGCGCGCGACGCGCGTCCGTCTCGCCACCGCGTCAGGGGTTCCCAGAACGTCGGCCGACCGACCGCGAAGCCGATGAATCCCGGGACGCCGGCTGACAAGACGAGTGATCGCTCGACCACCGCGTCCCCGCCCTGGGCGCGCATGATGCAGCCAACCTGCCCCCGGCCGCCTCGCCGGGCGGCTGCGACCAAGCAGGCACAGTCCTCGCGCCGATCGAGCCCCTGGACCTGCCAGACATCGGGCTCGACGCCGGCCCCTTGAAGCTCGAGGAGGGCAAGGAGTGTACGCTCCGGACGCCGTCTGGGGTCGAACACGTTCACCTCTCCGAGCTTTTCGCGCTCGGTGCGCGCGGCTGGAACGAGCAGCTCGAACATCAATTTCCGACCCTGCCGGTGGAGAAAGTCGGAGAGGCGGCGGAGGCGATCGGCCTGGGGTTGGTTCATCGCCCGATCGGCCTCGGGGCTATAGCGGACCAGCACCTTACAGAACGTCGGCGCGAACTCCTCGATGTGCCGCTCCTTTCCACGGCGCATACAGTCAGGTACCCGTTCCGCTCCGCGTCGCGCAGGACGCCCGCGCCGAATTGCTCGTCGACCAGGACACCCGCGTGTTGCTTCGGAACGCCAGCGGCGACGGCCGCCTTGAATCCCTCGTAGATGACCTGCTTCGCCGCAACGATACGCGCGATCTGCTCCGGCTCGAGCGTGCCATTCCAGCCGAACAGTTCGGACGCGAATGAGCTGCGATGGTCGAATGGCAGGACGTAGAGAGGCTGGTCGAAGCCGATCGTCATCGCGGTCTTCGAATGACATCGCGGCGTCGCGACCCTATGTGACAGCTCCGCATCGGTTCCGTGTCCGCGTCACCGCCAAGTCCGTCGTGCTCACCGCACCTCGAGCGTACGCCCGACACTCGCAGCGGCAGACTCGGTCGGATGAGTGGCGCCGACGGCTGCGTTGGTCACTGCATTCGCGGGCTCTGCTCCGTGATGATCCACGATCAGCCGGGAACCTCGCTGTCCGGTGACGTAGGTCCAGACCCATTGCAGGAAGACGCTCACTCGAAGGTTCGACTGCGCCAGGAACTCGAGATGAACGCCTGCCCACACGAGCCACGCGAGAAATCCGCTCATGCGAACCTTGCCGGCCTGCAGGACGGCGAACCCCTTCCCGACCACCGCCATGCTGCCCTTGTCGAAGTAGCGAAACGGACGCGGCGCCGATCCGCCTCTGAGACGCTGCCGGATCAGCCGTCCCGCATAGCGGCCTTGCTGGATCGCGACCTGCGCCACACCGGGCAGGGGTCTTCCGTCCTGCTCGAGCGACGCGGTATCGCCGACGACGAAGATCTCGGGATGCCCAGGGACCGTGAGGTCCTTCTGGACGCGTACCCGTCCGGCCCGATCCGTCTCGACGGCGAGCCACTTCCCGGCGGGCGATGGAGCCACCCCGGCGGTCCAGATGACCGTCTTGCTCGAGATGCGCTCACCCGCCACGATGACGCCGTCGGCGTCGATCCGATCGACGCCCTGTCCGAGCCGCACCTCCACACCCAGCCGCTCCAGACGCGCCTTCGCTTTCGTGGAGAGACGCTCCGCGAAACTGCCCAGAACCCGCTTCCCCATGTCGACCAGAACGATTCGTGCGGACGCAGGATCGATCCGCCGAAACTCCGAGCGCAGCGTGCTGCGCACCAACGCGCCGATCGCGGCGGCAAGCTCCACACCGGTGGGGCCGGCCCCCACCAGCACGAACGTCAGCAGGTCCCGGTGGCGGCTCGGGTCTTCCTCGGCCTCGGCCTGCTCGAAGGCGCGCAGGATCCTGTTCCGAATCGCGACCGCATCCGCGAGGCTCTTCAGCCCCGGCGCGAATCGCGCGAATTCGTCGTGCCCGAAGTAGCTATGCCGGACTCCGGTCGCCAGGACGAGAACATCGTACGGAACCGACACTCCCTGCCGATCCGCGGAATCGACGAAGATGCATCGCCGATCCTTGTCCACGCCCGTGACTTCTCCCAGGATCACCGTCGTATTTCGCTGCTTCCGCAGGATACCGCGGATCGGCGAGCCGATTTGCGCAGGCGTCAGCACGGACGTCGCCACCTGGTAGAGCAGCGGCTGAAACAGATGGTGGTTGTTACGATCGACCAGGAGCGTGCGGACTGGTGCTCTTCCGAGAGCCTTGGCGGCCGCCAGGCCCCCGAAACCACCGCCAACGATCACCACGCGCGGCACGTGCTCGGGCATCCATCCCCAGGTTCGACCACGCCCCCGTTCGAATCCAATATCGTTCGGACCGCGTGCTGAGACGGCGGCGGACTGACGCCCTCAGCGCTCCGCCTATCCGGAACGCTGCTCGGTGGCGGCACGGACGGCAGTCGCGAGCTCACGGCTGAACTCGGTCAGGACGTCGCTCAGAGCCGCGACCGCTTCGCTGGCATCGCGCCCCGCGACGGGGGCGCTGAGGTTCGACTCGCGTACGTCGCCAACAGCGGCGCCTCGGCCATCGCGGATTGCCCAGCGCGCAACGAGGTGCGCCGAGCCGTCGGTGTTCACCTCGAACCGCAGCACATCGATGCCGACCGTAGCGTCGAACGTCCCCGCGTACCAAGGGTACATCGTGACCCTACACTGACCGATCATGAGCGCGAGGTTCTGGCTCAGTGCGCTCTTGAACTGCTCGTTCAGGGAGCCCGCCCAGAAGTCGAAGGGCGACGGCCGCAGCTCGTTCGTGCGCACGCGGGAGACAACCTCGGGTCTGTCGAGGTACGGCGGGAACGTGATCGGCCCGAGTCCCACCGCCAAGTCTCGTCGTGGCTCGCCGCCGTCCCGCTCGACGTGCGCGATCGGCGTCAGGACGAAGTACCGGGAGCGGTCCGGGCCCGGACGGACGAGGGCGCACGCCGCGCACAGCGCGATGAGGATGCATGGAATCGGGCGGAGGTATCGCGTCACCGTGACCCTCCCCGTCCGGTGAGGATGATGTTTGGATTGCGCGAGAGCTCGTCGGCGAGCTGCCGCACGGCCCGCGCAGCGCCGGTCACCTCCGTGATCGCCGCCCCGAGCCCGTCAGCGAGCGGCGCTCTCGGATCGGTGAGCGCCGTCACGTTGTCCAGCGCGCCATCGAGCCGCTTCAGACTGTCCCGAGCGTCATCGACCCGCCCGTTCACGTTGGCGGCGAGAGGCCCGATCCGAGCGTCGACGGAACCGGCCACGTCACGCACGGCGCCGAGCGCTTCACGCAGTGTGACGATGGCCGACTGGAGATCGGGCGAGCTCGCCAGCCGCGTCACGCCGTCGGCGGCAGCGGTCACGGACCGGCCAATGCCGTCCACGTCGAGCTTGCTCAGCTGGGTCAGGACCTCGCTCAACTTCGTCTGCGCCTGCTCGAGCGTGGTCGGAAGACTCGGAATCTCGCGATAGCCGCTTCCGGGTGGCAGGGCGAACCTCGCCGGACTGCCCTCGACGACCTCGAGACCCACGTACAGCACCCCCGCGATGAGGCTCTGCAGCTCGAGCTGCGCGCGGAGACCCTGCGCGATCAGGTCCGCGACGAGCTGCTGGTCGCTGGAGACTGCCCTGGTTTCGCCCAGCTCCCTCAGTCGATCCTCGTCGATCTCGATGAGGACGGGAATGCGCCTGTCCTCGACCTGCTGCGGCGGCAGCTTGAGGCGAACGTCGGTCACGGTCCCGATCGGCACGCCGCGGAACTTGACGGGTGCACCCTTGTCGAGGCCGTTGACCGAGCCGTCGAAGTACGCGACGAATCGCTGCGTATGCCGGAAGAACTTGCCCGAGCCGATCGTGGCGATCACCGTCACCGCGAGGGCGAGGCCCCCGAGTACGAACGATCCGACCAGCAAGGGATTGGCTCGCTTACCCATCGGCGCGCCCTCCCGGGTCGCCTTCCGCACCGCGAGTGAGAAAACGCCTCACTCTCGCATCCGTCGAGTGCGCCAGCAGGTCCTTGGGTGATCCGCCGGCGATGACCGTGCGGGTCTCGGGGTCGAGGAAGATGCTGTCGTCCCCGATCGTGAAGATGCTCGCGAGCTCGTGCGTCACCACGACGATCGTCGCGCCCAGGCTGTCGCGGAGCTGGAGGATCAGGTCGTCGAGCAGGCGCGAGCTCACCGGGTCGAGGCCGGCCGACGGCTCGTCCAACAGGAGCGCTTCGGGGTCGAGCGCGATGGCGCGGGCCAACCCGGCTCGCTTCTGCATGCCACCGCTGATCTCCGCCGGGTAGTAGTCCTCGAACCCTTCGAGGCCGACCAGTGCCAGCTTGAGGGAGGCGACGTCCCTGATCTCGTCCCGGGTGAGATCGGTGTACTCCTCGAGCGGAAATCCGACGTTCTCCGCGAGCGTCATCGAGCTCCACAGGGCTCCGCTCTGATAGAGCACGCCCACGCGCCGCAGGATCGCTTCCCGTTCGCCTGCCGCCGCCCTCGTGAAGTTGACGTCGCCATAGAAGACGTCGCCCTTCGCGGGTTCATCGAGCCCGATGAGATTTCGCAGCACGGTGCTCTTGCCGCAGCCACTGGGACCCATGACGATGAAGACCTGGCCGCGCTTGACGCTGAAATCGAGGTCCGTCAGCACGACGCGATCGCCGTAGGCGAGGGTCAGCGCGTGGACGACGATGTGGGCTCGCGGGTCGGCCATCGGTCAGATCCCGAGGACGTTGAGGAGCACCGCGAAGAGACCGTCCGCCGCGATGATCAGCACGATCCCGGTCACCACCGCCGAGGTCGCCGCCTCACCGACGGACGCCGAGCTCTTTCCACATTGCATGCCCCTCAGGCAGCCCGCGATCGCAATCAGCGCCCCGAAGAAAACGCTCTTCGCGATGCCGGTCGCAAAGCTGGTGAGCGTGATCGCGGCGACCGTCTCGCGGACGTACTGTACGAGGGTGAGGTCGAGCATGCTGACGCCGACGCCGGCCCCTCCGACGATACCGAGGACGTCGGCGTAGACGCAGAGAATCGGCATCATCAGACAGAGCGCCACGATCCGCGGGAGAACGAGAAACTCGATGGACGGGAGGCCGAGCGTCGTGAGCGCGTCGATCTCCTGGGTCACCTTCATGGTGCCCAGCTGTGCGGCAAACCCCGATCCCGTGCGGCCCGCCATGATGATGCCGGTCATGATGCATCCCATCTCCCGGACCACTGCGATCGCGACGAGATCGGCGACGTAGATCTGCGCCCCGAAGCGCGTGAGCTGCACCGCCCCGACGAAGGCGAGTATCATCCCGACCAGGATGCTGATGAGCGTCACGATCGGCAGCGCCTGCACGCCGCACTCCTGCACGACGACGGCCAGGTCGCCGATCCGAAAGCGCGCCGAGCGCCGCATGAGCCGCCACGTCGCCGAGGCGACCTCTCCGACGAACGCGACGGCGCTCACGCTGCCCGCTCCGAGATCGAGCGCCGTGGTCCCGAGGCGCGCGATCCACGGCGTGTGGACGGAAGTCCGTCGCACGCCCGGCTTCTCCGGCACCGCCTCTGCGAGCGCGAGGAGTCGCTGAACCCCGACGGGGAGAGCGTCGCGGCGCATCGCGACCTGGTGGCTCTCGCAGAGCGCGTCGAGGTGTCGGAGGAAGGTGACCAGGGCGCTGTCCCAGGCGCCGAGGTCACGGACATCGAAGACGAGTGAGCGCGGTCTGCTGGTCGCGATCTCGCGTGCGATGGGTCCAGCGGACGGAAAGCCGCTCCTGAGCGTCCACGCGCCCGAGAGTGTGATCGACAGCGCCCCGTCAGCCGCGATGCGGCCTACCGCGAGATTCGGCTCCTGGGTCAACATCCATCGGATGCGCCCGCGGCTCGGGTCCGTCCAATAGCGGCACGCGATCCGTCGAGACGCCGGCCGTATGAGCACGGCAGCGACACACCAGTGCCACCGGCTCTCAATCGAGACGCCCGACGCTATTGGACGGGAGCATCGGACGACGTTACTCGAGTCGAAATCATTCGAGCGAGGGTGTGATGGCAGAGACCGTGGCGGAAAGACTCGTGCAGACCCTGATCGACGCCGGCATCCGACGCGTCTACGGCATCGTCGGCGACAGCTTGAACCCCGTGACCGAGCCGGTCATGCTGCACAACGTCCTCGCGTCGATTCAATTGCTGGCGGAGGGCGTGCGCTCCTTCGACGAACGCTGCGCCGCCGGCATCGCACCGAACGAGAAGCGGATTCGCGAGCACCTCGACGGCTCGCTGATGCTCGTGACCGCGCTCAACCCGCACATCGGCTACGAGAAGTCGGCGCAGATATCGCTCAAGGCCTACCGCGAGGATCTGACGCTGCGCGATGCCGCGCTGAAGCTCGGCTTCGTCACGGCGGAGCAGTTCGACGAATGGGTACGGCCGGAAGACATGACGCACCCGCTGCGATGAGCCCGACCAGCATCTTCGCTCCGGTTTCCACGCCCGCCGACTCCATCTTCGAGCTGTCAATGTTCGTGCTGGCGGTGACAGCGGGTATCTTCGTGGTCGTCTTCGGCTTGCTGGTCTACGCGGTCGTGCGCTTCAGGAGGAGGCGGGACGACGACGGCTCCGAACCGCCGCAGGTGTACGGCAGCTACGAGGTGGAGCTCGCGTGGACGATCGTTCCCGTACTGATCGTCGTGGCGCTGTTTCTGGCGACCGCCCGCGTGATCGCGAGCGTCCAGCACCCGCCGAAGCCGAAGGATGCCCTCGACGTCGTCGTGATCGGGCACCAGTACTGGTGGGAGTACCGATATCCGAAGTTCGGCGTCGTGTCCGCGAACGAGCTGCACGTGCCGGTCAGCGACCCGGCGCACCCGACGCCGACGTTCCTGACCCTGCTGTCCGCCGATACCGACCACAGCTTCTGGGTACCGCGGCTCGCCGGGAAGACGGACCTGATTCCCAACCACCCGAATTCGATGTGGATCGACCCGCGCGAGACGGGCCTCTACCTCGGCCAGTGCGCCCAGTATTGCGGCACGCAGCACGCCAAGATGCTGCTGCGCGTGTACGTCGACTCGCGCGAGGACTTCGACCGCTGGATCGAAGCGCAGCGCCGACCGGCGCGCGCGGATGCCGCCGTCGCTCGCGGCCGGCAGGTCTTCGAGACGACGGCCTGCGTGAACTGTCACGCCGTCGGCGGCACCAATGCGAACGGCCGCTTCGGCCCGGATCTGTCGCACTTCATGAGCCGGGACACCCTCGCCGCGGGAGCGGCGCCGAACACGCCGGAGAACCTGCGGCTGTGGCTCCGGAACCCCGACGCCATCAAGCCCGGATCGTTGATGCCGGCTATGCAATTGAGCGATGAGGACGTGAACGCGGTAGCGGACTACCTGGAGTCCCTGCGATGACGACCGCTTCGGTCGCCTGGACGGACACCGACGTGGCACCGCGGCCGCTCGTCGAGCGACTGCACGAGTGGGTCACCACCGTCGACCACAAGCGCCTCGGGGTCCTGTACATCGTCTATGCCTTGGTGTTCCTGGTGATCGGGGGCATCGAAGCGATGATCATGCGGATCCAGTTGATTGCCGCGCACACCGACTTCGTGTCGCCGCAGGTGTTCAACCGGATGTTCACCATGCATGGCACCACGATGATCTTCTTCGTGGCCATGCCGCTCGTGTTCGGGTTCGCCAATTACATGGTGCCGCTGATGATCGGCGCGCGCGACATGGCGTTCCCACGGCTGAACGCGTTCAGCTTCTGGCTGACCGCGTTCGGCGGACTTCTCCTGTATTTCAGCTTCCTCGGCGGCAGCGGCCTCTACGGGGCGGGCAACGCGCCGGACGTGGGATGGTTTGCATACGCACCCCTGACCGCCAAGACCTTCTCGCCCGGGCACAGCACGGATTACTGGACGCTGGCGCTCCTGGTGTCGGGCTTCGGCAGCATCGGGACGGCCATCAACATACTGACCACCATCCTGTGCATGCGGTGCCCGGGGATGACCCTTGGAAGAATGCCGCTGCTCGCGTGGCTGAGTCTCACCATGGCAGTCCTGGTGATCCTGGCCGTGAGCCCGCTCTCTGCGGCGCAGATCATGCTGCTCGTCGACCGCTACCTGGGCGGCCACTTCTTCGACACGCAGGCGGGCGGTTCGGCGGTCATGTGGATGCACTTCTTCTGGGTCTTCGGCCACCCCGAGGTCTACGTGCTCGTGATCCCCGCCTTCGCCTTTGCGTCCGAGATCATCCCCGTCTTCTCGCGCAAACCGATCTTCGGCTACCCCGTCATGGTGGCGGCCACGGTCTGCATCGGGTTCATCTCCATGAGCGTCTGGGCGCATCACATGTTCACGGTGGGGATGAGTCCTGCCGGGAATGGGTTCTTCGTGCTGTCGACGATGGCGATCGCCGTGCCGACCGGGATCAAGATCTTCAACTGGCTGGCGACGATGTGGGGCGGCAAGATTCAGTTCCGGACGCCGATGCTCTTTTGCACGGCCTTCCTGTTCCAGTTCCTCATCGCCGGACTCACCGGGATCATGCTCGGCTCCGCGCCGTTGGATTGGCACCTCGGGAATTCGTACTTCGTCGTCGCGCACTTTCACTACGTCATCGTGGGCGCAATCCTCTTCACGGTATTCGCCGCCTTCTATTACTGGTTCCCGAAATTCTCGGGACGGCTGTACAGCGAGACGCTCGGCAGGCTGCACTTCTGGCTCTTCTTCATCGGCTTCCACCTGACGTTCGATTGCATGCACATCCCCGGGCTTCTCGGCATGCCGCGGCGAATATACACCTACGAGCCCGGGCGCGGTTGGGACACGTGGAATCTCCTGGTGACGATCGGCGTGGTGTTCCAGGGGCTCGGCACGTTGGTGTTCGTCGGCAATCTGATCTGGTCCTATTTCAAGGGCGAGCGCGCGGGGAACGATCCCTGGGATGCGTGGACGCTCGAGTGGTCCACGGAATCGCCGCCCCCGGCCTACAACTTCGCGACACTCCCGGTCGTACGCAGCCGGCGGCCGCTCTGGGATCTCAAGCACCCCGAGGATCCCGATTGGAAGTACGAGCAATGACGAACGCCGTCGCCGTGCCGGTGCCCGAGGCAGAGGTCGCCTGGGCCCTTCCCGACCGCGGCCGCGTCGGCATGTATGGTCTCATCGCCGCCGAGGCGGCGATCTTCACGATCTTCGTCGTCGCCTACCTCTTCTACGTCGGGAAGAGCCTGTCGGGTCCTTTGCCGAATCAGGTCCTTCACGCCCCGATCGTCCTCACGATCTGTCTCCTGTCGAGCAGCCTCACGATCCACCTGGCGGTGGCCGCGCTGCGCGACGCGAGAACGCGGGCCTTCCTGCTCTGGTGGGCCTTCACGATCGCACTCGGCGCGGTGTTCCTCGGCGGCACGGCCCGTGAGTGGCATCACCTCATCTACGACGTAGGTCTTACCATCCGCACGAACCTGTTCGGCACGTCCTACTATTCGCTGGTCGGCTTGCATGCGTTTCACGTGACCGTCGGCCTGCTCGGTCTCTCGTTGGTGTTGGTCCTCGGACTCGGCGAACACGTCAGACGTGAGCATGCCGGCCGTCTCGACGTGTTGTCGCTGTATTGGCACTTCGTCGACGCGGTCTGGGTCGTGGTGTTCACCGTGGTGTACGTCATCGGGCGCTGAGGCGATGTGAATGACCACTGAACGCGTGACGAACACTCTCGCGATTCCTGCCCCGACCGCATGGCCCATCGTGCTCGCGTTCGGCACGACGCTGCTGTTCGCCGGACTGGTGACGAGCGCGCCGGTCAGCGTTCTGGGCGCCATGCTGATGATCGCAGCGGCGGTCGGCTGGTTCCGCGACGTCCTGCCGCATGAGGCGCATGAGGTCGTGCCCGTGCGGCCGGAGCTGCCGGCCCCAGTGACGTCGCGGCGGAAGGTGACCCGCTTCCCGATTCCCGGCGAGTTGCCCCGCGCCTGGCTGCCGCTCGAGGTCTATCCGATCTCGGCCGGCATCAAGGGCGGTCTCGCGGGCTCGGTCGCCATGGCCGTGCTGGCGATGCTGTACGGGCTGCTGAGCCAGCGCAGCATCTGGTACCCGATCAACCTGCTCGCGGCCGGCTTCTTCCCGGCCGCGGTGACGGCGACCACGGAGCAGCTCGCCGCATTCCATCTCGGGGCGTTCCTCGTGGCCGTCCCGATCCACCTCCTGACGTCGCTGCTGGTCGGGGTGCTCTACGGAGCGACGTTGCCGATGCTGCCGCGGCGGCCGATTCTGCTCGGCGGCTTCATCGCGCCGCTGATGTGGTCCGGGCTCCTCTACAGCGCGCTCGGCATCATCAATCCGGTGCTCAATCAACGGATCAACTGGCTCTGGTTCGTGCTGTCGCAGGTCGGATTCGGAATCGTCGCCGGCATCGTCGTGTCGCGGCAAGAACGCGTCCGCACGTGGCAGCGCCTGCCTTTCGCCGTGCGCGCCGGCATCGAGGCGCCGGGAATGATGCACGAGCACCGGGAGGATCGCGGGCGATGAGCTACCGGGTCCTCCTCCTCGCCGCTCTCGCGGGTGCCGCGTGCGCGTGCAACGGCGCGCCCGGCCGGCCGGCCCCCGACTCGGCGGTGATCGCGCCCGACAAGGTCGTCGACTTCGACGTCCTCTACGCGACGAACTGCGCCGGATGTCACGGCGCGAACGGCACCGGCGGAGCCGCGATCGGCCTCGCCGATCCCGTGTACCTCGCCATCGCCGACGATGCGACGATCCGTCGCGTGACCGCCGACGGTGTTCCGGGAACCGCCATGCCGGCGTTCGCGCAGAGCGCTGGCGGTCTCCTGACCGCGGCGCAGATCGACGTCATCGTGAACGGGATCCGCGCGCGCTGGGCCAAGCCGACCGCCCTCGCCGACGCGAACGTCCCGCCCTACGCGGCGCCGGCGCCCGGCGATCCCGCGCGGGGGGCGGCCGTATACGCCCGCTACTGCTCCTCGTGTCACGGCGCCGACGGGCGCGGCGCACAGCGGGGGAGCTCCATCGTAGACCCCGCCTATCTCGCCCTGGTGAGCGATCAGGGCTTGCGCACGACCGTCATCGTCGGGCGCCCCGAGCTGGGCGCTCCGGACTGGCGAGGTGACGTCCCTGGCAACCCGCTCTCATCGGAGGACGTCTCCGATGTGGTCGCATGGCTCGCGGCGAAGCGGCCGCACCTCGTCGTGGGAGGACTCCAATGACCGGGACCGACGGACTGTCGCGACGGGTGTTCCTGGCGCGGCTCGGGATCGGCTTCAACGCGATCGTCGCCACGCTGCTGGGCGTACCGATCGTGCGCTACATCCTCTCGCCCATCACGCGCGAGCGCCGGCCGGGATACGAGTCGTGGCTCTCGCTCGGCGCTCTCGACCAGTTCCCGGAGGGCCAGACGCGTTTCGCCACCTATCGGAACCCCGTGGTGAACGCATGGGATGGCGAGACCGCGACGATCGCGTGCTGGGTGCGTCGTCTCGCGGGCGAGAAGTTCCAGGTCTTCGCGATCAACTGCGCGCACCTCGGGTGCCCCGTCCGTTGGTTCCCGCAATCGAACTTGTTCATGTGCCCGTGTCACGGTGGCGCCTACTACGCGGACGGCTCGCGCGCCTCCGGACCGCCGGAGCGTGGCTTGTTCGAATATCCCTACAAGATCGAAGCGGGAAATCTCTTCATCAGGGCGGGTGAGATTCCCACGCCCGGGCGCGTCGCTGCCGTCGCCGCGGAGAAGCCGTCGTGCGCCTGATCGAGAGCGTGAGCGACTGGCTCGATCA
>Ga0209378_1001548_pt1 | contig 16323 bp, 14 predicted proteins | sample GraSoiAngelo_156_FD_186170 | JGI IMG/M metagenome (GOLD analysis project Ga0209378, IMG submission 186170) | Grasslands soil microbial communities from the Angelo Coastal Reserve, California, USA - 14_1009_13_40cm (SPAdes) (version 2) | ecosystem: Environmental > Terrestrial > Soil > Grasslands ... | reverse complement strand
CCAGAAGTCGGCAAGCCTCTTCCGAGGTCCGAGGCATGTGATGCGGCGTGACCTTGGTAGGATCGAAACGATAGACGAGTTCGAACATGATCTCCTGGTCCTTGGTGAAGATGAATACTGGCACCTCTAGGCTGCAACCAGCACGTGCACCTTCTTCAGACCCGCTTCTTGACGCTCAAGGAGCAGGTGAAGGTCAGAATTGTGATCAGGTCGGGCCCATCGGTCCCAGTTGGCCTTTGGATTTCTTGACCACGTCTTCGTATCTCGTTACTCAACTGGCTGCGCGGAGTACTCGCTTTCTCTGCTCGATCAGCGCCGCGATTCTCATTCTCTGTGCAATCCCAGGGATCCGCGCTTCGAGTCCCTCCGCCTGCAACAGATCGCGAACGTCGCCATGAACCTCGGCCAGTGCCAGCGACGCTCCCGCTTGCGCAACTTCTTCGTTCAGTTCGCTGAGCATTCGCACCCCCGCCAGGTCGATGTTTGCCGAAGTGGAGAGGTCGATGACCACCAGTTCTACCGCGCCATGCTGGTGCACGCGTTCCAGCACCTCCTTCTTTACGTTCTGGGCATTGAAATAAAACAGTCCCGCTTCCACCCGCAGCATTACCACGCGTGGTATGGTTTCACTCTCTATATAACGCGATAAATCAGCAAACCGGTTGGTTCCTGGCAGGCGCCCCAGAAGAGCAATTCTGGGATGGGAGGCGCGTTTCAACAGGAGCAGAATAGAAAAGATTGCGGCTAGCAGCACGCCCTTTAGGATCCCGAACCCCAACACGCCCAGCGTGGCCACCATGGCTACGCGAAATTCCATATTGCTGACCCGGTATAAGTGCCGGAGTTCGCGGGGCCTGATCAGTCCACCCACTGCGACCAGCACAACCGCGGCCAGGACCGGCTCCGGAAGATTGTGCATCAGTCCGGTCAAAAACAACAAGACAACACCGATGCCGCCGGAGGCGACAACCAGCGCCATCGGGGTTTGTGCGCCTCCCTTCTCGTTCACCGCCGATTGCGACATACCTCCCGCCAGCGGATACCCTTGTCCTACTCCCGCCACCAAGTTGGCGGCTCCCAGCGCCAGCAACTCCTGGTCAGCGCTGATGGGATATCCATGCTTGTGGGAAAACGTTCGGGCCACCGAGATGCTCTCCACATATGACAACAGAAAACATGCCATTGCTGCCGCAAGCAGGTTGTCCACTTCGCTCCAGTGCACAACTGGCCAGCCGAAGTGTGGAAGCCCCTGGGGAATCGCGCCCACAACTTTCACGCCGTAGGCGCCTAGCGGAAAGTACAACATCACCACGATCGAGAGCGCAACCACAAGCAACGCGATCGGGCGTCGGGGTAGCAGCCGCTCGCCCAGAACAAGAAGCGCGAGAGCACCCAACCCCACAACGAGAGTTACCAGATTGGTATCTCGCAGGTTTCGGATCACCTCAATCATCCGAGTGAAAAAATTGCTGCCCCCGTCGCTAATGCCAAATAACTTCGGTAGTTGGGTCGAGGCGATAACCAACCCTGCTCCCAGCTTGAACCCGCTAAGCACGGTCTCGGAAACAAAGTTCGCGATGTTGCCCAAACGGAGCGCCCAGGCAATGATGCCGATAAATCCCGCCAGCACCGCTACTGCCGCCGCCAGGTTGGTGTGGCGCAGTGCATCCCCCGCCGACAAGGTGCCGAGGGCTGAGCCGATCAGAATCGAAATTGCGGAAGTGGGACCAATGGCCAGATGTCGGGAAGTTCCGAAAGCTGCGTAGACGACCCCTCCAAGTAGGTAGCAATAAAGACCCGCTTGCGGCGGCAACCCGGCAAGCGAGGCATAGGCCACTGAAACCGGAATTGCATAGGCTGCCAGGGTCAGCCCCGCCACCATATCCGAGCGTAGCCAGCTTCTCTGGTATTGCGGCAACCATCGAACGATGGGGAGAGTCGAGCTGAGAAGTTTGCTCCAAGAGCGCTCGCCATCCGACTTTGTCTTCATTCTTCTACTCGCTTAGTGGTTGGTCATTGTCGTTTCTTCAGCAATGATTTCCTTCCGTCTCGCAATCGACTTGCTGTCCGGCATGGGCTTGCTGTCGGCCTCCTTTTTCTCAGAGTGTGTCTGTTCCATCGAGACGTGACTCTGGACTGCTCCGCGCCATTGTTTCAACCATTTGACAAATTTTTTGTTTTCGCACCCTCTCGATGCCATGTTTGCACTGTTAACGTTCTTACTAGTGGAACAGATTGAAGACTTTCTTGAACCTGTCAGAGTTGTCAGTTGTTTCCGCACGACGTGCGCATTGCTCGGGCTGTATTCGACTGGAGGTTTAACAATCATAATGTGGGATAGGGCACGGCGGGCTGGCGGATCGAGCGCTTTCGTCTGCATGGGATGTGGAGATTTGCCGAGTACGTCGCTCCCACGAACGCGTGTCGATGCAGCCCGCCGGAAGTGGGCCCCGCCTCAAAACCGCCATCAATCACCAGCCGGGGAACAACTGTGTAGGCTAGCGCCCACAACGAAGAAGCGAACCCCGGTGTCGTTTGGTTGAGTCGGGTCTCAACATAGAATTTCCCTGTGAACTGGAGCCCCGCCGCGAATGACGTGCGAAAACGCCAGATTCAACTGCTGGTTCTTCTCAACGCCGGAGGTATGCGGGCCGGTTCGGATTTGCGGCGATCGAATCTGCGTAGCAACCTGTCTGCTTTCCCATCCCTTCCCCAACGGCCGAATTGCTTGCCGCAGGGCACGCTACCAGGGTCACAACCGTGAATCGCAAAATGTCTCCACACAGGATAAAGACAGTTGCTTGGCGTTTTCCCCCTGGCGTCGGCATCGTGCTCCCTGCGCCCGGCACTTACTTGCTTTCCAGCACAATCCTGCCGTACAAGGGCCTACGCTTCTCGTAACTTATTGAAACCACGCAACACGGATGGCTACCGAAAGCGGTTTCAGTAGGGGTTGGAAACAGTTCGTGGATCATAAATGGATCAAGAAACTCAAATCTTACCATCCGACGGCTAGACTCGATTCTGCAGCGGGAGCGTGCAAACTGCCACGGCTCAGCGTTTGTTCTGGGTGGGTCCTTCCGAAGCTTGTGGGCTATTGGCATTGCGGGCGGAATTCACCGTTACCCAAAAGGATTTGCGAATCCTTGTTTGGATTGCGGCTTTGCTGAGTTCGTGGTTCCGAAGAATGAGTTGCACGCCTTGGTGGAAGGACTTACGCGCCTACAAACCAAGAGGGCGTAAATGCAGAAAAGCCGGGTCGTTGCAAAGGTAATCTTGAATGTGGAGGATATCTGCCCGTTCAAGGCGTGCTGTGGTCCCCACCGAGGGTGTAACGTGACCTTTCGCGAAAGAAAAAGTCCCCTCACCACGAAAGAACGCGGGAGTGTTCCGCGCAGATTCTCTCGAATGTATAGCTCCCGGTTCCACCCTGAAAACTACCCAGTGGATATCCACAGAAAACTTGCACTCCGTATGATCTGGCTATCTCGTCCCACAACCGTTCCAGCCGAACTGCTCCCTCTGTGTTGCCGCGCTCCCAAAGTAGAGGAGCACATTCTCCACAAGCCGCAACGCGAGCATGCTCTCCTTCCACGCTCTTTGCCGTTCTCGCAATCAGATCGTCTGTGACTTTGGAGAATTGGGCCGGATCAGGCAAATCGTTGACCATGAATGTGGCAACCGTCTCATCGTTGTCCAACGCTATATATCGGCCCTGCTCAATCGCGGCACTCATATGTGTGCCACTGAGACATTTTCGAGTCGCACGAGCCCGCGCACTCACCTCGCCCTGCCCCGCACGCTACTCGTTTCCCAACCAGTAACGGGGTGCAACTTTGAAACGCTCTATCTCCTATCCCGTGACGACGCGCACGGGATAGGAGGTAAAGCGATCTGAAACCGGTCTCGTTACCAGTTGGTTGACACTTTGGGCGGTTGTAGGCCCCCCCGGCTTCATAGCTCCGTTCGATAAGCATTTCAGCGGGAATAAACCGCTGAATGCTCCTCACAGATTCTTTGGAAAACGTGGCTGTCCATCCCGCCCTGAACGGTACCCATACAATAGTCGCATAAAATATCCACGTCGTATGCCTTGGCTATCCGATTCGTGAGCCTTTCGACCCGAATCGCCGCCTCTGCGTTACCTTGTGCCCACAGGAGTTGAACACCTTCTCCGAAAACTGCAACGCGGGCTTGCTCTCCCTTCGCAGCCTTTGCTACTGTCACGATGAGATCACCAAAGAGCTTCAAAAATCGAGCTGGATCAGGCATCCGATTGATCATGAATGCCGAGAGCGCGTCGGCAGCATCCACCGAGATGTATCTCCCCTGCTCAATAGCGGCGGCAATATCCACGGCATGTGTCTGCGATCTCGGAAGAAGGCTGTTTTGGTGTGACTCGGTCGCGACAACGATAGCCCCATGTCCGGCCTGGAGAGCAGTCCCGATGAACTGCGTGACATCAACTAGCAGACTTGCGTCGTCAGGATAGAACCCCACCTCGTGGCGACGGGCTATTTTCATATTCAGCCGGAGTGGTTCAAAAGCACTCTGCGTTCGGAACTCTAGGGAGGCTACCGCATCCGAAGCTCCAACGAAATCATGACCCGCAAACCTTCTGCTGACAAACTGGTCGCCTCGAAGAACACTGCTCACCCCAATCAGCAGTTCACCTCCCGCGTCAGTCTTGACGACGTAGCCATGTGCCCCCGTACCAAGGGCTTCCCGCACCACATCGGTAGAAGATTCTTGGCTTACAAATAGTATTTTGGATTTGGGTGAGAGCTTGAGGATTTGTCGAGCGACTTCAATTCCGTTTAGCGATGGAAGCCTGATGTCGAGCAGAATCAAGTCCGGTTGCAATTCGTCCGCTCTCTGAAGCGCTTGTAGTCCGTCAGTGTCCTCGCCGACGATCTGCAATTCCGGTCTTTCTCCAAGCGTTGAACAAATAAATTTACGAAATTCCTCCGAATCCTCGACCACGAGAACCCGGATTGATGATGTTTCCAAGGAGTCCCCCTTTTAACAACGTCAACCCGACTCTGAAACTCGAGTTGCCGGTTGTATCCAGAATCCTACATTCCGCAATTCAGGTCGTTGCGCAAGCGCATAGATAAATTCATGGAGTGCTTATCCGGCCATTGCGCGATATTCGTCAGTTTTCAACGGAACGCGAGCGCGAATCGTAGTGCCAGCTCCAGGTTGCGATTTCACTGAAAGCTCGCCGTGCACCAATTGCAACCTTTCGCGCATGCTGATCAAGCCCAGACCGTGGCCAGTGCAAGCTTCTTGTTCTGCAAAGCCATTTCCAAAGTCCGCCACTGTGAGTTCGATCGACTCTTCTGTGCCCTGGAGATCCACGGTAAAGCTCCGAACACCGCTGTGCTTCACGGCGTTCTGCAGCCCCTCTTGTAAAACTCGGAACAAACACAGCGAGACTTCCTTCGAGAGAGTGTGTGGTATACCTGCATGTTCGAACACAATCTCAACCTTAGTTTTTTCGGAGAGCTCTCTGCAGAGGCTCTTAGCCGCGGTGGTCAGGCCAAGGTAATCGAGTTTCGAAGAATGTAAGCGGTGGGATAGTCCCTGCACATCCTCGGCAATTTCTGTGATACGCGCCCGGGCATGGCGAACTAGCTCAGTGAGTTCATTGGTCAAAGCATGCTGACTCCATCGATCTAGTTCGATCGCTAACAACGCGAGGCGCTGATTGATGTCATCGTGAAGCTCTCTTCCAATCCAGGTGCGCTCCGCTTCATGCGCCTCAATCAATCTGCGCCCAATGGTGGCGAGACTCTCCTCGGCGTGCTTCCGTTCCGTGATGTCTACGCAAGAGCCGATGTAGCCAGCGAAAGTACCATCCGAGTTGAATCTTGGCACACCGTAGCCGAGAACCCAGCGATACTCTCCGTCTCTTCGCCGCACCCGGTAATGCATTTCAAACGACTCTCTTCGGTTAAATGCTTCGGTGTAGGTTTGCAGACAGCGGTTCGAATCGTCCGGATGAACTCCTTCCACCCAACCGTCGCCAAGTTCCGCCTCAAGTGGGCGGCCTGTGAAGTCCAGCCACGTCTTGTTGACGTAGCTGCAGTTGCGGTCCGTCCCGGCCGTCCAGATCATTACAGGTGCGGTATTTGCGACCAGACGGAAACGCTCCTCGCTCTCGCGCAGCTGGGTTTCTGCACGTTTTGCCCTTGCCTTCTGCCATACCAGCCCGAAAATTAGTAGGGTTTCAGCCAAGATCAGAACAACGCCGCCGATCATGTACCCCTTGTAGGATTCCCAGGCGCTGGGATCGCGAAACCGCACGACGGTTCCCGCAGGCAACCGCTTCTCGTCGAGTTTCCAGCGCCGCAGTTGCCTCCAGTCGACCATAGGAACTATTGACTTGCTCTCTTGGATAGGAAGGTCCTGAACGCGTTCTCCCCGCAAAAGGCGGAGCGTAAGTTGGGCGGTCTCGCGGCCTAGAATCTCGGGATCGAAAACAACGCCACCAACAATTCCCAAACCAACATGGGTGGCAGTCTGGTTGTAGACGGGAACCCGTGCCTCTTTTGCAATCCGAGCGAGCACCTCATGGCTAAGTAATTTGTTTCCCGCTGAATCTTGGTACATGGTAAGAAAAAAAATCACCGTTCCGTCGGGAACCTGCGCCACGGTTCTCACGAAATCCTGCACGCTACCGGCGTCCATATACGTCAACTTCACCCTTTTCTCAAGCCGATCGAGCTGGCGTCGAGCATCGGACTGGCGCCATCGGTCGCTGTCAGAGGCGCCGGAAATAACGAGAATTTCTCGAGTCCCAGGTTGCAAGCGGAGTATAAGTTCTACGGTTGCGCTTAGCTCAATCTTGGCGAGCGAGCCCGTAATGGGTCGCCCTGGTTCCCAATTGCGCAGGACATCCGAGTCTCCGTAGGCGACGATTGGAACACCTGGAAACAGTTCATCACCATAAATGCGCATGAAATTGATTGCCGGCCGGGCGACTGCAATGATCACGCTGAGTTTTCTTTGCGCATACTTACGGCGAATAAATTCGTGAACTGCAACTTGGGCCTCACCTTCCGGCCATCTCGCCGTATCAAGAAACTCTGCGTAGAAGTCCAGACGCGGGCCTAATTCTCGTTCTAAAGTTGATCGTATGATCTCATCTACTATGACATTGGAAGGTAAGTCTGGCCTGCTGCCATACAGAGCCAATACTGCCCTTTGGGGTTCAGCGGCAGGCCCATCCGCCGCAAAACCGGAAACAGACAAGACAATCACCAGGGGAACGAGCGACCGAATGTAAAGCTTCCTTTGTTTTTGATGAAGACACATGCTAGAACTCCACACGTGAGGCAACTTGGAAAGCTCTCGGACCGCCGGTCCCGAATGCCTGTCCGGCACGTGCACTTGGCTGAGCGTAATTTGGTTGATTCAGCACACTGCTATAGCCAGTCAGATTTGCGACGTTAAAAAGATTGAAGACCTCGCCAATCAGGGACAGCGTCACCTTTTCTTTAATATTAAACTTTTTAGTCAAGCGGACGTCCTGCGAGATGAAGCTGTCGCCTGCCCAAATCTTTCCAGGCAGCACGATCGGGCTGATGATCTGATTAAATGGCGTACGCGGCCTGATCACGCTTTGCGTGCCATCGGGATTAGTAATAATTCTCGTACGCGCTTCAATCCACGCGTTAAATTGCGCCACCAAAGCTCGCAATCTGGATTGGCTGAGACCCTGTCCAAGCAGGTTGTGACCGTTGATTCCGGGTAGCAAGGTCGTGCTGATGCCGTCACCGTCAAGGTCCAGTCCCGATAGCGTGGTGTCGAGCGGAGGCGCACTGTCGGTCTCAGAAATAAACGCTACCGTCCACGCGTTCAACAAACCGCGCAGAATGCGCGATTGAGCAGAAACGTCCGGGATTTCGTAGACGCCACTGACGATCAGCGTGTGCCGTGGCGTGCCGACATTTCCGTAATCGAGCGCAGGATTGTTGTATTGCGTGACCGCAACGAAACCGGTGTTCTTAGCTAACGCATAACTGCCGGTGAACTGCAGTCGTGAAGAGAATCGCTTGTCCAGTTTTACCTGGAGTGCTTGATAACGGGAGTTTGCATCACCACCATAGACAGTGATGGCCCCAGTAGAACATTGGTCTAGGGGGTTAAGTGCCGCAGCTTGCGCCGGTGTGCAGAGCGGAATTACGGGATCGCGGACAAAAGAGACAACGCCAGTATTCGGATCCACTCCGGTGACATGCGGACGATTGAATTGATTGCGATCAACGGAGAATATCCCCTGAAATCCGCCCAGGTGCACGTAACGCCGCATGACGTAGTCAGCACTCAAAGTTAGACTTGGCGTCAGTTCCTGTTGGATCCCCGCATTTGCGTGAATTGCGTAGGCCGTCGTGTGATCAGGACCGAATAGCTGATCAGCCTGTTTGATGACTTGGACCGTGCTCACCGTTGGGTCGGTTCCATTGCCCAGCTTGGACGCGAGCGTGGAACGGATGGTCGGGAGGATTGGAAGCAGATCTTGCCCGCGGAAAGTCGTAGGCTGGCTCAGAAAACTAAGGCCGACGACTGAACCGTCGACCGGAACGCGTTCGTTGCCGGACGGTCCGAGCGCGCCACGCTCGAGAAGGGGCACAAAAAAAGAGACTTCGTCGTGATAGATTCCGCCGCCGCCACGTACGACCGTTTTGCCCTTGTTTTGCACATTCCAGGCCAGACCGGCCGAGGGATCGATCACACTGGCGCCGCGATGCGGCGGTCGCACGTCCCCACCGAATATGGGACTGAGATAAGCAGGTCGTTTCAGATCCTGGTTATAGATGTTTGTCTGATACGAATACGCAGCCCCAAAGGTGAGAGTCAAGCCACGACGCATAGACCACGAATCCTGCGCATGAAATCGCCACAAATCGCTGTGAGATGTGCTATCCGAGTGGTATGGTCCTGGGAAACTAACGTTTCCAATTCCCGTTATGAAGCTGCGTAATGGCAGTTGCAGAATGTCTTCCAGCGTGGGGGGAGGCGCTGTGGGATCTCTCAAGCTAGCAGGCAAAGCGTTGTAAAGCGATGGTGATTGCAGCAGATTTGTCGGTCCCCACAAGATGATTTGCGCCGGTTCATAGATCCCTCGGTAGCCGTGCAGAGAAACATGTTCCCAGTCCCCACCAAGGCGAAGCAAATGCCCGTTATGTTGCCAGGTCAGTACATCGAGCAGCTGGTTCGTAGTCGGGAATATGGCGAGCGGAACGCTTGGGCGATTCCCAATATGAAATGCGGGATCGTCAAAGGGCAGGATCTCAGGTCCTCCCACACCAATGCAAACTACTGGATCCGAACAGTTCGGTGACGTAACCGGATCAGCACGGCTGTGCAGGTAACTGTGGGCATAGCGCAGATCATTCACGATCTTGGAGTTGAGGAATTGTGACTTGACACCCAATTCGAAGGCATGAAAATGCCTACGGAAGCCGGAGCTACGTTGTTGTTCTTGTCTTCGCTGACGCGGACGAAGGCGCTGTTGGCGTTGTCGAGCTTGCCATCAACTCGTAGATTGAACTGGTTGAACGTAAGCGGGCTGGGATAGACTACGTCGAGCTTGGAAAAGATAGGGTGATTGTTCTGTACTGCAAGTGCGGCGGTTTGCCAGTCGTGCTCAAAGTTCGTGAACCAGAAGACTCGGTCTTTTCTTAGAGGGCCACCAAGTCTGAAACCCGACTGCTTCCGCGCAAAAAATGGGTCTGGATGCTTGAGGTCTCGACGAAGGGCAGGATAGGCGGCCATATTGTGATCGCGATAGAAGAAGAACGCGGCGCCGTGGAGATTATTGGTGCCATGGCGAGTAACGATGTTGATTCCGCCAGCGCCACTCATCGCTGATGCAGGATCGAAGCTAAATCGCTCGACCTGAAACTCCTGCACGGTTTCTTGCGAGAAGTTCTGAGACGTTCCCCCATTCATGCGATCATTCACTGTGACCCCATCGACCGAAACCTGGGTCAGCAGGTACTGAGCTCCCGCTATGGAAACACGCGAATAGTTGTTGGCGAAGGCTCCGGGATTTGACACTAATGTCACGCTTACGCCGGGCTCGAGGCGCGCTAGCTCAAGAAAGTTGCGACCATTAAGCGGCAGGTTCTGAATCTGAACCTGACTCACACTGCCGTTTACGGCAAACTCGCTGGTGTTAATGCCAGATGTTTGACCGCTTACCAGGACTCGTTCGTGGACCGATCCCGGATGCAGCTGAAAATTGACCGTCAACTGGTCCCCGACAAGCAGCCTGACAAGCTTCACTTCTTTATCGAAGCCGGGGGCAAACGCCTCGATCTCGTAATCCCCTGGCTCGAGATTAGTTATGTAGTACCGGCCGGAAGCATCCGTCCCCGCGACCCGGCCGCCCCCAAACTGCGGCTGGCTGACTCGGAGACTCGCTTTCGTCACGACCGCGCCGCTAACGTCGTTAACTACTCCTCGGATGCCTCCCGCTGGGGCTTGCGCCAGAAGAGTGTTCTGGAGCAGAACGAATAATGTAAAAACAATGGGAAGCGCGGGAACGTAAAACGTTGAATGCGGGTAGCCGCATCCATCTTGGAAAAATCGCAACTGAATCGAATTGGACATACGCGACTGTTAAGGGGACGTCACGCTACGGTTCGTCCTGTAGACCCTGTCAATTAGCTCACGCTTTTTAGGGAGATTGCCATTCTCTGGTAAAACAGCGATTCTAGGCTAGCTAGTAAGAGTCCTAGCGTGACACTGTCAGAACTACCAGTCTCGGCAACTTTCAGTGACTTGCAGGAAGTGGGCGTTTTCCGGAATGCGTTGGTGGTGGCCAATCGGTTCTGCGACACTCGGGTCCGGGAGAGAACTCGAGACGCGGCATTCGGCGCAACCCTGCACTCCATCCAAATGTCGATAATGCAGGTCGGCTCGCCCGGCCCACGCCCGCTTGGCACAAGCCTCTGCCATTCTCGCAAACTCGATGGCGCTGCAGAGGACAGTTCCCAGAATGGACGAAAGTCAGCGAAGTAAAGCTACCATCCCCCTGGATGCCTACCAATTTGGCCAGATCCTGCCAGTGTCTCGGATGCGGGCGGCGTCGGCCTGCGCGGATCACCACACAAACTCTCAACCGTCGACGTGTGTTAGAAGTGCGCCATCCGTACTAGAACTTGATACTGGCCGTGATCTGAAGTGAATATCCCTGAAATGTTGACCTGTCCTCAAATTCCTTGAAGTACTTGACGCCTACACTCACTTTCCGTGCCGGCAACATCAAACTCGATCCGAAACCAAGAGCGTTGACCCTATAATGCGCAGAAGACTGGGCGGGAGTGATACTCGGTCCAGTCTTGTCGGTAAGCTGCCACTGCTCGTAGCCCACCAACCCCACTTGAAGATTCAAGTCGTGTTGCAATGACAGCACATGTGTCAACGAATAGTCGAGGTTTAAGGTGTCGCCCGGATGGATCTGCGTACCCTGCTGAGTCGTGTGGATCTCGTACATCTGGAACGTAGAGATTGCGGTTCTTCTGTTCGCGTTGAGGTAGAAGGTCTGGCCAGATGAGAAGGCATGAGTCCAGTAGCCAGAGCCGACATTGTTGCTTTCGCCGACATGGAATCTCCCGGAAGGAGCAAGAAATCCGTAGACAGCGCGAATATCAGCGCGCTCTTTGCGCCAGCCGAGAATGAACGGCTGATAATACGAGTCGGCCAGCCCACCACCACCGCCGATTCCTCCCTCAATGTCCGAGGTGAGCGAGTTGTTGGCGATCGGGATGGTGGCTGACATGGAAAACAGCGGACCGCCAAGAAAGTCTATCTTTCTTTTACTGACCCAGACCAGGCTGTTCATGTCCATCATCACCGAGTTCTGACCTGTGGCTAGGACCTCTCCATTCGGCCCCTTTGCCTGATCTCGCGAGTAGAACAAAAATTGATTAACGTAAGAGATGCCGGTTTCGGGCGTAACCCCGGAGTTGGTTGCGCTCATACCAAGCGGGTAAACACCCCTGACTTGGGACAGGGCGGGCAGAGCAGTTATGCAGATGGCAGCCAACAAACGAAGTGGCACGGTACTCAGACTGGAAAAACTTCGCGTCACAAGCCGCGTCGAGCTCCATCGGCTGCGGATTGCTCCAAGGACTGAAGTTTCGAGGCGTTGCTACTCCGGTTACTTGCGAGCTGAGACCGCTTCGCCAGATAGCGTGCTAATGGCATTAGCAAGAGTAGTCCGACAATCGCAACCACAACGACCATAACGATAACTTTTGGATCGTTGAAGTTCTGGCCGCCTACCACCAGCGCTGCTGCGATGTTCCGTTGTGCGGTACCGAGCGCCATCACCCCTCGAGTGTCTGACTGAGGCCCGCCCAGCACCCATCCGACTCCAGAGCCTGCGGCGACGAAGAAGATGCTAGCCAAAACCCCCCGCGTCCCATATAGGCTCAGTACGTTCTGCATGTTCGTGATCAACAAGAGCGCAATCAGAACAATCAGGCTCAGAATAGAAACTCGGCTGAGCGAAGGTTGTACCTTTGCAGCTAGTCTCCCCAAACGCGCTCTTACCAGAAGCCCTATTGCCAAAGGGAGCATCATCAGGAAAACCAACGAGCGCCCTATTTTCATCGGATCGACGGAAACCCCTTCGAGCAACAGCGGCAACACCAGCGGCATGTATCCAACTGTCACAACCATGAGCAACACCATTAAACCCACGGCGAAGGCGAGGTTCCCCTTGCTGATTCGGGCCAAGAGTGGGAGGAACGGCGCGCCAGCCGCTGTGCCTAGCAACAGCAGAGCAATGCCGAGGGGTTGGTCAAGCCGCAGCAGCTTTGTGATGACATGAGCTGCTAACGGCATCAAAGCGAAGTTCGCCAAGAGCGCAAGAACAATCAACCTATAGTTGCGCAGCGGAGCAAGGATCTCTCTCACGGTGAGACTCAAACCAACTGCCAGCATGCTTGACAGCACGAAGGTTAACATCGTGATTGGGACTGCCTTGCTCAAGATCCCCCTTTTGACCTCCCCCGTCGCGCTCCGCCTTCGGATTAGGCGACAGCCTGAGGTTGTTTGGCGCGTACTGCGCTGGCCAGCGGCAGCATCGCAAGATTCTTCCAAAACGTCTCCAACGACTCGACGCCACCAAACAACGTAGTGAAGATCGTGGAGTCCGCCAGTAGGATGTGCCCTGCGCGCTGGGTATTAGGTGGCATCCAGATACACGAGTTGAATTCGGTGTTGCCCGCTTCGACGAAAGGATGCGGCCGTTCAAGATCAATGGGTTGTCGCGTGAGGACGTGGACCGATTTTGCGTCTGCCCCGGTCATCGCATAGTGTGGCAAGTGAGGATGAAAGTTAAACGTGGTAACGCCGTTAAGCAGTCCTAGCTCATCCAGGTCTCGATTGACTGTGAGCGGAGCGATCTGTCTTGTGCCTTTGACGAGGGCCGGACGAAGTCCAAACTGATTCATCACTGGCACCCCGAGTCCCTTCATCATCGAACGTGTGTATTGTCCAAAGCGCTGCTGACGAGGCACAAGCGCATCCCCATGGTGCAAATACTCCTGTTGCCGCTGCTTCAGATCTTCTGTAAATCCCACATCGTGGTGGGGGCCAAGCAACAAGCAAGTTCCTTCTCGCTCCAGCCATTTGCGGACCGCCGAAATCTCCTCCTGATCCGCCTCTTGTTCCGAAAGAAGGTGGTCGAGTCCAAACACCATCAGCGTGTCTGTATCCGCCAGAATTCGGTCATCAATGGGAAGCTTGTACCCTGCTTGATCGATTCTCTGGAATACCGCGACCGGATATCCGGTCGCCTCACCCACCACTTTCTGAAACGCGAGCGTGGAGCGGTGGAACAATTCCAGGGTCCCGGCAATCCCTTGCAGGAAGTGCTTCTCGTCCCATTCCGCTCCCTCGTACGCTGGCCACGCAACTCTGCGAACCTCGGTCATAGTTGAAAATCGATTGTCTAATTCTGTCGTATCCCTGTTGACTTCCCACGGATAACTCCACGTCCAATAGATAGAGATCCTTCGTGTGCCAGGGCTGTACTTTCGTGGAACATGGTTCTGGTTGTATGTACGCGGTGGTTGATGAACGGTGCTCATGCTGTCCCGCTTTCTGCCTAGGAAGAGAAGTCTTCTCAGGAGTTAAGTTAGCGATGCGAGGTATCGAAGTGCCTTTATCCCGGGCAAAAAGAAATAAGCGCCGCCGCGGATGGTAGTGAACGCTGGCAGCCCTTTGATCTTTTTTCGAATGGGTCGCTTTGGGATCGTCATGTCAAACGTGCCGTCTTGTGTACCGAAAATCGGGTCCCGCTCGTTACCTAGTTCGTGAAAATTGGGATCGTTCGCCCAAACATTCATCGCAAACTCGAACTGGCGCACGAGACTCGCGCAGCCGACAAAAGCCGCGATACCTCTTTCCCGGCCATCTTCTGGAGCGCCCTCCGGGAGGGGCGGACCGTAGGTTCCACCGCGGCGGATCATCTTTCGGCGATTCATATTCGCCGCTGTATCACGCGGGTTCATTCGTCTGATGTGCGCGCCGAGCGGGCAGGCGTAACCGTGTGGGTCCATCTTCCCAAAATCGAAATCATTCGTGCTCTGATAGTCACCTGCGAGTTTGGGATCGTCCTTCTCTGGAGTGAGGACAAGTGGAGCACCGCTTCTCCATCGCCCCATGAGCTTCGCTGCGACCAGCTCTTGTTCGTCTTGTGTCTCGCCATGCTGCCGAAGAAAATCGCGAAATGCTCCTACGTGTTCTTCCATCATCAAGTAGGCGAGATAACTGCCATTGCGCGAAAGGATTTCGGGTTTCGGACCTTCGGCACTCGGGCCTTCTTCGTCCGGATAACCCAGAAAAAATTCGCCTGCCTTGATAGCTGGGCCAGAGCCGGACATTGGTTCCTCTCCCGTACCTTCAATCACCGGCTGCGAGAGGCGATCACGGTATCCGAAGTGTTCATGTGCATAGTCGAAGGGTGGGATCGCTTCCAGGTCCAGCGAAGACAGCACTTCTACGCCCTGACACTGCGATAAAAACTTTTCGTGCTCTACCCGGCATCGCTCGCGTTCCGGGACGTCGCGAGCAAAAAGAATGACGATGGCATGAAGATCGGCGCTCGCCAGCCCACCCTTCCAGTGCTCAGGGTGGTTTGCACCCATCATGCCCAGGACCTCCGCTCGGGTAGCCATGCCCTGGCGAAATTCTTCCGGAAAACTGGCGAGGGAATGATCGTCCAACCCAAGCGCTCGTATTCCATTCCAGCTGAGAGCCACCGTGACCCATCTTGTATCCAACTGGCCCGATCGGACTGCTGCTGCCGTTGTCACCTTTTCGGTCATGGCTCTCAACCAGGCACGGCCTGCCGCCGGCTTTCGAAATGTCAAGAACTCATATCGTGCTGCCAGTGCAGGAGAGCGATGGATTAGAAAATGCTGGATATCTTCGAATTCAAGTGACGCGGCGTCAGCTTTTCGCAACTCGCGCCCGACGCTCTTCGGAAGTGGAGGACGGTAGATTGCCATAGGTACTGTGGCTCCCGGACGGAACTCGTCTCTACTGCATCAAGTCAAGCATTTCGGAGAACTTCGCTTTGAGTTGCAGTGCCTTCTTAATTTCGTCTGCTGTCTCGTATGGATACTCACCGTACTCCAAAAAGCTCGGACACTGGTGTTCGCGAACGAACTTGACGAATGCTGGTACGTTCGTCTTCCAGTCCTCGGGAAAACCTTCAAGGTTCTCGAAAACTGTGTTCACTCCGACCTTTTTAAACAGGGCTACTGCATCCTCGGTGTACTTGTCGAAATCTGTATCGAAGATTCCCTGGTACATGAAGTACGTGTCCTTTCCAATATCGAAGAGAACCCATCGCAGGTAGTGGAGCTTGAGCGTCGCAAGTGCATCGGGCATATCCGCAATCGCAGTCTCGATGGTCTTGCCGTAGGCGCGGATCGTTTCTTCTCTTCCCGGCTTGATCTTCGCGATTATGGTGAATCCATGGCAGGCCGGAGTTCGTGGATATATCGGGCCGTATCTTCCATTCTTTAAGCTAAAGTATCCTTCCTTCGGAATTGCCATTGCTGCCGGTTTCGTCCAATCGCGGATTTTCTCTTTGCGTGTCGAGGGCGTTTCAATTACCGTTGCAGCCATGCTGTTCTCCTTGTGCAGCTGATGAGATCTCCGTCAGCGCGAGGTTTTCCTGCTCTTCCTCGTAGCGCCCGACCTTCGGAGTTGACGCGGTTTCCCCCAGCGTGAGTCTTAGTGTAAATGACGACAGGAATTCCTTACACTGGCAGAAGTTACAGTGCAGCG
>Ga0209378_1001544_pt1 | contig 16350 bp, 17 predicted proteins | sample GraSoiAngelo_156_FD_186170 | JGI IMG/M metagenome (GOLD analysis project Ga0209378, IMG submission 186170) | Grasslands soil microbial communities from the Angelo Coastal Reserve, California, USA - 14_1009_13_40cm (SPAdes) (version 2) | ecosystem: Environmental > Terrestrial > Soil > Grasslands ... | reverse complement strand
CCGTGGGCGCCGGGGCGGTGCTGGGGAGATCGTAGAGTCTGATTCGTTCCCGATCGCGGACGACCAGTGTACCGGCGGCGAAATCACCGAGCCGCTTCGCCCGCCTGTTACTGAACATGGCGATGATGCCGATCGCGTAGAAGGCCGGCAGGAAGTCAACCACCCGAATCAGGTTGCGGATCGCGGCCTGGCCGATCGTCAGCGGCTCTCCCTGGTCGCCAACCACCCGCAAGCGCACATAACGTTTCCCCAACGTCTGCCCATTCCAGGCCGCCTCGCTGATCAGGAAGTAGCCCGCGATCAGGATGAACGTCAGGATCACCTCCACCAATCCGAAGACCTGGATCGAATTGAAGATGCCGCCGAGCGCCCCCGCCCCGATGGTGATCACGATCTGGATCACCGTAATGATCAGCACGTCGATGAACTGGGCCAGGAAACGACTGCCGATGCCGGCGATCTCGTACTGGAACGCCACCCGTTCCGGCGTGGAGACGATCAGATCGTCGGCCGCATCGGGCGGCTGCACGCATGCAGTCTACCGCCCGCTTTTGCGGTATGGCGTCGCAGTGCTGCGACAGGCACGCCAAAGCCGGGTGCGTCCTGTGCCTCATCATGGAGAGGTGCGCGCGGATGAATTTGTGACCCGCCGGCGCCCCGAGTGGGACCGGCTCGAGAAGTTGCTGACCCGGGCCGGGACGAGCCGTGTCGGCGGCCTATTGCCCACGGAGGTCTTGTCGCTGGCGGCGCTCTATCGCCGCGCGACCGCGGACCTCGCCCGAGCCAGGCGCGATTGGCCGACCGAGCCGGTGGCGGGGTATCTCAACGGCCTGGTCGCCCGGGGCCACGCCGCGGTGTACCGGCAGGGTGGCAACCTGGCTGAGCGGATCGCGGTCTTCTACAAACGCACGCTGCCGCAGACCTATCGCGAAGCGGCGCCCTACCTGATCGCCGCGGCGCTTCTGTTGTTCGGGCCGGCGGTGATCGCCTTCATTGCTGTCAGCCTCGACCCGAACCTGGCGTACGCGCTGGTGCCTCCGCAGATCGTGCAAGGGGTCCACAACCACCAGCTCTGGACTCAGATTCCGCCGGACACTCGGGCGCTGGCGTCGGGCGTGATCATGACGAATAACATCGGTGTCTCGATCCTCGCCTTCGCGTTTGGCGTGCTGCTCGGCTTGCCGACCATCTATGTACTGATGACGAACGGCATCCAGCTGGGTGGCCTCCTGGCGCTGACGAACGCATACGGCATCGCCCCCGGCCTGCTCGATTTCGTCATTGGCCATGGCGTGATCGAGCTCTCCGTGGTGGTAGCCGCCGGCGCGTCAGGATTGATGATGGGCTGGGCCATCCTCTTGCCCGGCGCCTACCGGCGGCGCGATGCCCTGGTGCTGGCGGCACGCAAAGCCATCATCATCCTGGCCGGCGTGGCGCCGCTCCTCATCATCGCCGGCATCATCGAGGGGAACCTCAGCCCCTCCGATGCGCCCACCGCGGTCAAGGTCCTGGTCGGGTTGACCACCGGTGTCTTGCTGTACAGCTATCTGCTCTTCACCGGTCGCCAACCCGCAGGCATCACAGCAGCGCCCGTTCCTTGAGCTCCAGGTAGCGCTCGACCAGCGAGGGACTGAGCCGGCCCGCCTCCACGTCGAGCCCGAGCACCCCGCCCTGACGGAGCTGCTCGAAGCTGGCCCGCCGGGAGGCGAGCAGCTCTTCCGCCGCCGCCCATTCATAGGCGCGGGAGACCCGCTTGACGGGGGCGTCGCGCGCCGCCAGCAGCTCCGGGTCGGACATCGCCACCACCATCACTAAATGCCGACGGCTCAACCGGATCGCGTGGGCGACCAGGTCACGCGATGCCTCTGGATCCAGCACGTCGGTGAGCACCACAACCAACGAGCGGCGGCTGACCCGAAAGGCCAGCTGAGCGAAGGCTTCCGCAAAATCGGGTTCCGCGTACTCGGCCTTCACGTCATAGAGCACCTTGTTGAGCTGGCTCACCTGCGCCGCGCCGCGCTGCGGTGGCACGAAGCGCCGGACGCCGTCGGTGAAGGTGAGCATCCCGACCTTGTCGCCCTGGCTCTGCGCCACCCAGGCCAGCAGCAGGGCCGCGTTGATCGCGTGATCCAGCTTGGTGAGCAGCCCGGCCGGGGCGGTCATCAGCCGTCCACAATCGAGCGCGATGATCGCCTGCTGTCCGCGCTCGGCTTCGACTTCCATCACGACCGGGCGGTCGCGCCGTGCGGTCGCCTTCCAGCTGATGCGCCGGACGTCTTCCCCCGGCTGGTAGTCGCGCAACCCTGCGAACGCCGTGGTGGCGCCCGGCGGGCGCGCCCGCCGGAGCCCCATCATGATCCGCATGCCGCGACGCAGCATCAGCTCGTAGCGACGGATCGCGAGCACGTCGGGATAGACGGCCGCCGGCTCGTCGGCCTTGATTCGTACCTGCCGGATGAGCCAGCCACCCGGCCGCCAGCAGCGGAGGTCGACCGGTCCGAACCGGTACGCACCGCGATGCGGAGGTTGCACCGTGTACTCGACGCCGAGCAGGCCTTCGCCGTCAAAGGTGCCGGTCAGGATCCGGTGATCGGGCTGCAGCTCCGCGGGTACGTGGTCGGCCAATTCCGCCGGAAGTCCGGCCGCGTCGGCGTGGGCGACCAGCACTTGAACCGACTGGACCTCGCCCAGCGAAAATGGTTGAGGCAGCACCCGGCTGGCTATGAAGCCCGACGTTTTCGGCAGCCGGCTGGCGTCGGCGAGGGCGAGTCCCAGCAGCACGGCGTAATAGCCAAGGAAGACGACCAGGAAAACCGGATGCGCCACGATCAGCAGGATCAGGATCGCGCCCAGAAGAAGGGCAATCAGGAGGCGCGGCTGGGGCACCAGCGTCAAGGGCGGCACCCTTAACGCGGCGGCGTAACCCGGGCGATCACGGAGTCGAGCAGGCTGTCGGCGGTCTGGCCCCCCACCTCCGCCTCAGGGCGAAGCAGCAGGCGATGACGGAAGGTCGGGCGCAGGAGCCCCTTCACATCGTCCGGGGTCACATAGTCACGTCCGTCAAACGCCGCGACGGCCTTGGCGGCCAGCAGCAGCAGCACCTCGGCACGTGGGCTCGCGCCTAGAACCAGCTCGGCGGCCTGTCGGGTCGAAACCGCCAGTTCGATAATGTACCGCCGGACCTTCTCCTCGACGGTGACCTTGCGCGCTTCCTCGCGGCATTCCATGATGGTTGCGGCATCGAGCACCGGCTCGACACCCGCCCGTGCCGGATCCCTCAACTCGATGCCGGCGTCCCACCGTCGCAGCATCTCGAGCTCCTGCTCCGGCTTCGGATAGTTCATCAGGGCCTTGAAAAGGAAACGGTCCTGTTGCGCCTCGGGCAACGGGTAGGTCCCCTCGTACTCGATGGGATTCTGCGTGGCCAGCACCATGAACGGGTCGGGCAACGGCAGCTGCTGGCCTTCCATGCTGACGCCGCGCTCTTCCATCGATTCCAGCAGGGCTGCCTGAACCTTGGCTGGGGCGCGATTGATCTCGTCGGCCAGCAGGATGTTGGTGAAGACCGGGCCCTGGCGGACCCGAAAAGAGCGCGATTGCAGGTCGTAGACCGAGGTGCCGACGATGTCCGCCGGCATCAAGTCGGGCGTGAATTGCACGCGGCCGTATTGCAGTGAGAGCAGGCGGGCGATGGTCTTGGCGAGCAGCGTTTTCCCAACGCCGGGCACGCCCTCCAGCAAGACGTGGCCCTGGGCGATCAGGGCCAGGGCGCAAAGCCGGACGGCCTCATCCTGCCCCACCACCGCCTTGGACGCCTCGGAGCGAAAGCGCGTATAAAAGTCGGCTGCCTTCATGCGGACTCCTTCTGGTTCTTGGCGGTCGTCATCGGGTAGGCGAGGTCGTGCAGCCTTCGGGCCATCTCCAGCACCGTCGCTTCTGAGGTCACGGCGGCTGGCAGCCCCGCCTCAGCTCGGGACAATTCGGCCGCGTCGGCCGGCGACCGCTGCGCAATCGTTTCCAGTAACTGGTCCCGCGGTGTACCGCCGCCGAGTCCGACGCGCTCCGCGACGGCGCGGCGGGTCGCCGACAGCAACGTGTCGAGCGTGACGCGTCGGGCCCCGGTCCGATGTAACAGGCTGCCTACCGCGGCCGCGTACTCTGCGGTGGACCGGTCCGCGCGCTGGCGCAGTGCGATGGGTGGACCGAAAGCACGGCCCCGCATCGCCAGGCCGACAAAGAGAATGAGGACGGTCAAGACCAGCGCCGCGCCCCACGGCGTGACGATCCACGCCGTTTCGGGTGGGGCGGCGCCGGCCCTTTGTCCATGGTGGAACTCGTCGAACAGCACCGGGCCGCCGTTTGGCGCCATGGCGATCAGGTCGGCCGCGAACCGGCCGTTGTCGGCGAGCTTCAGGTAGCTGTTGCAAAGCACCAGCGGATCGCTGAGCACGATCAGCTGCCCTGTTCCGACGGTGCTGCCCACCGCCAGCACATCAGCCTTCTGGTTTCGAAAGAGTGCAACCTGCGAAGCCGATGGATTGAATGAAGGTGCCTGAGATGCGCCCGACAGGGAATCGACACCACCGAACAGTGGGGCGGCGGCGCGGGCGGATGCATCGACGCTGCCGCGAGAGCGGTGCAGCCCAAACTGCTGGTCGAGTTGCGGATCGATCCGGTTTGGCTCGGCAGCATAGACCACCACGTTGCCAGATGACAGCCAGCCGTTGAGCCGCTGGGCTTCGGCTGAGCTGAAGCCGGTGGTCGGACTGAAGATGAACAACAAGGCGGGTGACGATGGCAAATCAAACTCGCCCTCAACCGTTCCCGTGTTGTGTCCCAATGCCTGCGCATAGTAGCGAAGCGCCGACGTCCCGTTGCCGGCATCGCTGGCCGAGCTGTGCTCCGGAGAATCGTTGCCGGAGGTGCCGCGCAGGAGCACGACGACCGCGATCAGGGCCGCCACGACGCCGAGCAGGACCCAGCGGCGCGGAGTCATGCCACCGCCCGGCGGTACGGTTGCGCCGCCGCGGCGGCCTTGGCGTACATGGCCTGGTCGGGCACGCGTTGGCCGTAGCTGGCCTCTTCGAACGAACGGAGGAGCGGCAAGAGCACCTCCGGATGCTCGCTTCGTTGAAATAGCTCGCGCACGGTAAAAGGGCTGCGGTCCCAGGCGCGCTCGCCGCTGATTTTCACCGCGACACCGCCAGCGAGGGCCTGGATCGCGCCAGGGTAGTCGCCGGCCGCCGCCAGGTGATCAGCTTCGGCGAAGAAGTCCACCCGAGGACGCGTCAGCGACGGCGCCGACCTCGGCAGCGCCTCCCGCCCCCCTCGGCCCAACGCTCCACGAATCGGCCACAGAATGATGCCGAGGATGATCAGCGCCGCGAGCCCCAACCACAGCCAGAGCGGGACGTTCAGATTGCCAACGCCGAGCCAGTTTAAGAAGCGACCGAGGGCATCGCCGACCGCCTCGACGATCCGCAGCCACAGAGGGGGCCCGGTCGCAAGCCCCACATAGCGCGGCATCGAGAGGATGGTGGTCAATTGCTCGCGGGCGCGCTCCGGGTCCGGGGTATCGACGCTCGCCTGCAGAGCGGTGAACAACGCCTGCAGTCGTTGGTCCGCATCCGTGAGGTTGGGCGGTTCCGCCCGGAGGTCTTTAAGGATCTCGGGCTGGCCCGGGCCGGGCGCCGAGTCGAGCACCTGCAGCGCTTGCCCGACGGACGGGGCATCGCCTCGCTCGGCAAACTGCACCAGGGTTAACGCCCGGTGGACGGCGTTACGGTAGTCGTCGGCCTGGCTCGCCGATGCGGGCACGGCGGATAGGAGGGCAACGACGAACCCGGTGATGAGTGGCCCCGCGCGCCGAAGCGCCGGTGCGCTAGGCCGGGGCAGGGCCCGGGGAAGTCTGCTGGGCGAGTTGGTCCAGATCGAGACCTTCCTTACGAACCCGCAGATCGAAATAGAGGAGCACGATAGCGATCGTGGTGATGGGGTTGATCAGCGCACCCAGCAGCGTGGATCCGACGGCAACCACCGCCAGCCGGACGTCGCCAGTCGTTGCCAGCGCCGCGATGACTCCGAAGAGGAATCCGAGTGCGTACCCGATGATCGCCTGCATGATGCCAACGATGACGATGATGCCAAAGGTCCGCCACCACTGGCCTTTGACCAGGTTCCAGCTACGGGTCATCCCCCGGATCGGGCCGATGTCTTCGGCCATCATCGCGGCCACCGGGAGCGACCAGCGCACGGCAAGATACACGCCGGCACAGAACACCGCGAGGCCGGGCAGGACCAGCAGGACGATGCCAACGACGAAGGCGATCACCCAGACGATGACGATGCCGACGAATAGCGCGACCAAGCCAAGCAAAGGGAAGTAGCGAGCCAGCGTCTCACGCATGACTGACCCGATGGTGGCGGGCCGTCCCAGCGCGACGTCCGTAACGGCCCGGTAGACGGCTCCGACGCTGAACGGCAGCAGGATCAGGGCACCCAACAGGCCCAGCGCAAAGACGCCGGCGAGATCTGAGAACTGCTGGCTGCTGAACGATGGGGCAGCCCCCGGGGAGGTGGTGAACAGATTCGTATACGAGCTGGCGGTCAGCTTATAGGTGCCGGTGACCAGCTGCCACACGGCTCCGGGCAGCGCAACGATCAGGGCGACAACGACGATCAGGCTGAAGTGCCGACGATACAGCCGGAAGAGCTCGTCGAGCAGTTCGGGCAGCGGCATCGGCCGAAAGCGGATGGGGGCTGGGCTGGACGCCACGGCCACAATAATGAAGGAAAGCTAAACGCCGTGTCTACAGCGGCGTTGTCAGTTCGCGCAGGCGCAGCTGCCGCCGCAGCTACAGCCGCCGGCGGACGGCGAGTCTCCCGAGGCCTCGCTTTTGCCGGTCACCGCGAAGGTGGAGAACATCGCTCTGGTGTTCGTGCTTTCACACTCCGGGCAGACCTGGCGTTCGTCGCGGCTGGCGTAGCCGCCGAAGACGTCGAACGAATGGCGGCAGCTCAAACAGGAGAACTCGTAGATCGGCACGACCATATTGTAAGGTTGTGAGCCCTCCCCTTCAGCGGTACGCGGAGCTGCTGCTCGACTGGAACCGCTCCGTCAACCTGACGGGAGCGCGAACCCTCGAGCAGGTCGAGGCGCAGCTCAAGGACGCCGCCGCGCTGCGGGCCGTTTCGTGGAGCGGGGTCCGGCGCGTGATCGACATCGGCAGCGGCGGTGGCTTGCCGGCCGTACCCCTTGCGCTGGCGCTGCCACAAGTCCAGTTCACCCTGCTGGAGGCGAACGCCAGGAAGTGCGCGTTTTTGGAGCATGTCGCCGGCACCCTGGAGCTGGGCAATGTGGCGATACTCCCCGGCCGGGCGGAGGAACTCGGCCACCAGCCGTCGCTTCGGGAGCAGTTCGACCGGGCGATCTCGCGAGCGGCGGCTCCGGCGGCGGTGCTGCTGGAGCTTGCCCTGCCGTTCGTTACAACTGGCGGAGAGCTCATTGCCGAAGTCAGCGCCATCGACCCGCATCGGCTCGACCAGGCGGCCCGCCTTCTGGGAGGCGGCGCGCCCAGGCTCGAACGGCCTGTGCCCGGCGGGACGTCACTGCTGTTTGTGCCGAAAGTGGCACCGACGCCCGCTGAATTTCCGCGTCGGCCCGGGCTGCCGAACCGCCGGCCGCTGGCGTAACTCCTCCATTGTGGGGGGCGTTGCATGACCATGAGGTCGGCTCTCCGCCTGATCCCCCTGATGGCTATCGGCGCCGTTGCGGCCTTCCTGCTGGCTGGGCCGCTCACGTCCTTCTACCAGACGCACGCCGTGGCGGGCCGGCCTCAACCTTCTGCTTCCGGCAGCATCGATCCGCACGCCTCGCCGACATCCTGCCCCGCGTCGCTACCGGTGCCGAAGTCCGCAACCGCGGTGACGTCCCCGGCGCCGGCGCTGCCCTTTGCGATCTGGGTCAACGATCCGCTCGGTGTCAACCTTCGGGCTTCCGCGAGCGCGTCCAGTGCACGCGTCGCGACGCTGTCACAAGGCACCCAGGCCACCGCCGACGGCCGGGCTCCGGACGCCTCCGGAAACCTCTGGTATCACGCGAAGCTGGGAAGCCAGGCCGGCTGGCTGCGCGCCGACTTCGTCAGTGGCACGCCGCTTCACACCGCAAGCGGATTCGGCTGGAGCCTGATGCTGCCCCAGAGTTACCAGGCAGCGGGCTCGGACCCGTCCCTCACAACCGTCACCAGGTCTGGCGACGAGGTTCCCTTTCTCTTACTACAGACGTCGACATCGAGCATCCTAACCGTGCAGTTGCCTCCGACGGTTCGGGCGGACCTGGCGCCGGTCGCCGATCATAGCGCCAGCATCCAGGTCTGGAGTTACACCGTTACGGAACAGGTGTCGCGCGTTGCCCTCGATACGTGCAAAGTGACCTCGGCATGGGCGCGCCCGGATCAGGGCTGGCCCTACACGTCGTCGGTCTACATCCATACGACGGCCCGAAATTATCTGTTCACCTTCTTGACCCCCGATGCCAGCAGCATGCTGGTCAAGCAGGTGCTCGACAGCGTCGCCTTAAGCTGAGCGCGTGACGGGCGCCGCACGCCGCTGGGAGAAGGCCGCGCAGGCGTACGCGACAGGCGAGCACAAGACCGGGGACGAGCTCCAGCTCGCGGTCGATTTCGCCGCTCCCACGGGTACCGAGCGCGTCCTGGACATCGGTACGGGGGCCGGTCACACGGCATTGGCCCTCGCGCCGAAGGTCGCCCGCGTCGTGCTCACTGACCCGATCGACGCCATGCTGGCCGCCGCCCGGGGACTTTTCCAGGATGCCGGCGTCCGAAATGCGGAATTCGTCGTGGCATCGGCGGAGCGACTGCCATTCCCCGCAGCCAGCTTCGATATCGTGACCACGCGGCTTGCCGCACACCATTTCGACGACGTGGCGCTGGCGACGCGCGAGGTCGGTCGGGTCTTGCGACCCGGCGGTCTTTTCATCTTCATCGACACCCTGGCGCCCGACGATGGGGAAAATGCGACGTTCCAGCACGAGGTCGAATTGCTTCGAGATCCGACCCATCGCCTGATCCATACGCAGGGGGAATGGATCGCGTTCGCCGAACAGGCCGGCTTTCGGATCGAAAAGATGGAGATCGTGCGCAAGACGCACGACTTCGAGCCATGGCTCGAGCGCGGCGGTGAGGACGCCGCCACCATGACGCGCGTCCGGGGACGTTTCTTGACGGCACCGCCAGCCGCGGTCCGCGACCTCGCCATCGTGGTGCGGGACGACGCGGTGATCTCCTTTACCGACCGCAAACTCGTCCTGGCTGCCCGGGGAACCGAAGAAATACCTCTGTCCTAGCTGGGCAGGCCGCGGATCGCGCCTTCCGCCGCGGCGCGTTCATCCCAGGGCTCTTTGCCTCGCCCGATCAGAATGCTGCGTTCGTGCCCCTTGCCGGCCAGGAGGATGGTGTCGCCCGGGCCGGCCCGCCGGACGGCGTGCGCAATTCCCTGACGCCGGTCCTCGATCCGCGCATACTGCTCGCCTTCTCTCCATCCGACCTCTTCGGCTCCGGCCGCGATCTGATTCAGAATGGCCATCGCGTCTTCCTCGCGTGGGTCTTCGTTGGTGAAAACGGCATAGTCGCTGAGGCGCGCGGCGATCTCGCCCATCCAGGGTCGCTTCTCGCGATCCCGATCACCGGCGCTGCCGAAGACGGCGATCAGCTTCCCCTTCGTGATCGGCCGCAGCTCGCGAAGCACCTTCTCGAGACTCTGAGGCGTGTGCGCGTAGTCGATGATCACGTTAAAGGGCTGGCCGAGGTCGACCCGCTCCATCCGGCCGCTCACCCCGCTGAAGCCTTCCAGCCCGTTCCGGATCTCGTCGAGGGTCAGCCCGACGGCGACCCCGGTGGCCGCGGCCGCCAGTGCGTTGGCGGCATTCCATCGGCCACTCAACTTCAGCCGCAATGACAGCGGCCCGAGCGGGGTGGATGCTTCCAGGTGCAAGCCATCGGCCGTCGCCTCCACCTTGGCCGCCTTGAGGTCCGCGTCCATTTGGACGCCGTACGTGATCTGGCGGGCGATGGCCCGGTTGACGAGGTAGGCGTAGCTTGGATCGTCGCGGTTCAGCACCGCGGTTTTCGTGACACCCTTGGCTGCGCTGTCGGCCGTCAAATCGATCAGCCGCGCTTTCGCTTCCTGGTAGGCCTCGATCGTCTTGTGGAAATCGAGGTGCTCGTGGGCGATGTTGGTGAAGGTGGCCACGTCGTAGTCGACGCCCACCACCCGCTGCAACGCGAGACCGTGAGAGCTGGTCTCGATCACCACGTACTTCAGTCCAGCATCACGCATGCGCGCCAGCTGCTCCTGGATCTCGAGCGCCTCCAGGGTGGTCTGGCGCGAGTCGTTCGGATCGACATTGTCTCCATATCGAATGTCGACGGTGCTCATGGAACCGGCAGGACGGCCCGCGGTCCGCAGCATGTGTTGGATCATGGTTGTGGTTGTCGTCTTGCCATCCGTCCCCGTAACGCCGATCACCACCAACTCGCGGCTCGGATGGCGATACCAGGTACTCGACATCTGGGCCAGCGCTCGGCGTGTGTCCGGAACGACGACCTGCGGCCAGGCGGTCCCCACGCGGCGCGTGACGACGGCGGCCACCGCTCCGTCTCGCAACGCCGTCTCGACGTACCGGTGCCCATCCGTGTGCGTTCCGGGTATGGCGACGAAGCAATCGCCCGCTTTAAGCCGTCGCGAGTCGTAGCAAAGACCTGTCACCTCGGGGTCGGTCGGCGGCGCTTCGAGCACCGTCATACCCTCAACGAGGCGGCTCAACTTGATGCCAGTCACCGAAACGACATGATGCTACGCTCAGGCCCATGGCGGCCACCATACGGTCGCTCCGCATCGGCGGGCGTGAGTTCCATTGGGGTACTCGCACCTACGTGATGGGGATTGTGAACGTGACGCCCGACTCGTTCTCCGGTGACGGCATCACCGATCTGCAGGCGGCGATCAGTCAGGCCCGGCAGATGGAGCAGGATGGAGCCGACTTGATCGATATTGGCGGTGAGTCCACGCGTCCCGAGACCTGGGCGGGTGCGGGCCTGAGCGCGGAGGACGAGCTGGCGCGCGTGATGCCGGTGCTGGAGCGCGCCGTGGCCAGCGTCACGGTCCCGATCTCGATCGACACGTACAAGGCCGCAGTTGCCGAGCGAGCCGTGGCAGCCGGTGCCGCCATGGTGAACGATGTTTGGGGATTGCGGCGGGATCCACAGATGGCGGCTACCGTCGCCCGGGCGGGGGTGGCGGTGGTGCTGATGCACAACAAGCCGGCTGGCGGCTATCGCGACCTGATCGGCGAGATTACCGCGGACCTGCGCCAGAGCGCTGAGTTGGGACGGGCCGCCGGGATCCCGGAGGACCGCATCATCGTGGATCCGGGGATCGGATTCGGGAAGACTCGGGAGGAGAACCTGGAGATCATCAAGCGCCTGTCCGAGCTGCGCCGGCTCGGATTTCCCCTGCTGGTCGGCCCGTCGCGCAAGTCGTTCATCGGCAAGACGCTCGACCTGCCGGCCGACGAGCGGCTCGAGGGCACCGCGGCGGCGATCGCGCTCAGCATCGCCGGCGGCGCCGACATCGTCCGAGTGCACGACGTCAACTCGATGGTGCGGGTGGCGCGTATGGCGGATGCCATCGTGCATCCGTGACCCGCGTGTGGCTGGCCCTCGGCAGCAATCTCGGCGACCGCGCCGGATATCTCGAGTCGGCGCGCCAGGCATTGCCGGTGGTGGGCATCACAGTGGTGCGTAGCTCGCGCGTGGCCGAGACCGAGCCGGTCGGCATTCGTGACCAGCCGCAGTTCCTGAACCAGGTGCTCGAGGTCGAGACCTCGCTCGAGCCGCGACCCCTGCTGGACACCGTCAAGCGGATCGAGCGCCAGCTCGGCCGGACTACCCGCCAGCGTTGGGGACCGCGAGAGATCGACATCGACATCCTTCGCTACAACGGTCGCATCGTCGACGAGCCCGGCCTGCACATCCCCCACCCGGAACTTCAGAACCGCCCGTTCTTAATCGAACTCCTCAAGGACATCGACTACAGATGAACGAGCCGCTGCGGATTGCCTGGCTGGGCCATCAGAGCGGCCGCGCCGGTGATGGGCTGCTGACGTATTCCCGGGAGATCGTCGCCGGGCTTCGCGGGCGTGGTGTCAAAGTCTTCTTCGTCCATCACGGCGCTCTGGCCGCCGTCACCGACGATACGCTCACCCTGCGATCCCTGACGGGCAGTCACCGATACATCATCTCCTCGCCGAGGACAAAGCGCATCATCACCGATCTGCTTCGCCGTGAGCAGGTCGACCTGGTGCACGTCTCGCTCAGCTTCTCGACACTGATCGACTTCGGACTCCCGGAACTCTGTCACGAGCTGGGCCTGCCGGTGGTGGCGACCTTTCACGTGCCCTACGATTCGCGCTTTTCGCTATGGCAGGGGATCAGCGCCGCCGTCTATCGCCTCTACGCGCAGTCGCTGGCGAGCTTCGATCGCGTCATCATCTTTTCGGAACAGCAGAAGAGCCTGCTCGAGAATTACGGCGTGCCGGCCGTGAATGTTGCCGTCATCCCCAACGGGGTGGATGTCGACAAGTACACACCCGGATCGTCGGCGTTCAAGCAGACCTCGCAGGCGAGCACGCTCGTCGGCTACCTGGGCCGGGTCGACCCGGAGAAGAATGTCGATGTCCTGGTGCGGGCGTTCCAGGACGTCGATGCGGCAGAAGACGTCAAACTGGTCGTGGTCGGTAGCGGCAGCGAGCGGCGCCGTCTCGAGCGGCGGTACGGTAGCCGCCGCATCATCTTCACAGGCCAGGTACTCGAGGAGACGGAGCGCATCACGATGCTGCGCGCCATGGACGTCTTTGTCCTGCCCTCGCTGGTCGAAGGCCTGTCGCTCTCGCTGTTGGAGGCCATGGCCTGCGGCGTAGCGCCGGTGGCGACAGACGTCGGCTCCGACGGGGAGGCGCTGCGGGGGGCGGGCATCGTCGTCGACCCCCGGGACCTGGACGGCCAGCTGCGCCTGGCGCTGCGCACGCTGATCGAGTTCCCCGACTTTCGGGCCGAGCTGGGCCGTCGGGCGCGCGCCCGCGTCGTGGAACGCTATGGCCTGTCCGACAATCTGGATCGCCTGCTGGCGGTCTACCGAGAACTCCGGCCCGCCGCCGGCGCGGCCGCGTCCTGACCTCGACGACTAACCGAGCTTGCCGGCGCTGGTGAAGCGGTAGCCGATCCCCGGCACCGCCAGGATAAAAAACGGATGCGAGGGATCCTGTTCGATCTTCCGGCGCAGGTTGCGGATATGGACATCGATCACCCGCGTCTCGATCGGGTACTCGTAGCCCCACACATGGTTCAGGATCTTTTCGCGGGACAGCACTTTGCCGGCGTTCGAGGCGAGGAACGCCAGCAAATCAAACTCGGTGTGCGTCAGCAATACTTCGCTGGAATCGTGGAAGACGCGCCGCTCGTTGAGATCGATGACCAGGTCTTTGAATTCCAAACGACCCTGATTGACGGCTTCCTCTTCCTGGCGCGCCTTTCGCAAATGGGCCGCGATTCGAGCCAGCAGCTCACGGGTGCGGAAGGGCTTGGTGATGTAGTCGTCGGCACCGATCTCCAGCCCGACCACGACGTCGATCTCTTCGGTCTTGGCGCTGAGGATGATGATCGGCACCCGGAGGCCAGCTTTGCGAATGTCCCGGCAGACGTCGAAACCCGACACATCCGGCAACATGATGTCGAGCAAGATCAGGTCGGGCTTGTTCAGCTCGATGCGGCGGAGGGCCTCGGCGCCGGTCTCCGCCTCGACCACCTCATAGCCCTCCTTTTCCAGGGCGAGATGGATCGCCTTGCGGATCATCGCCTCATCGTCGACGATCAGGATCCTTTTCGGCGGTGGCATCAGCTAGTGCGCGCCGACGGCGAGCCGCGGCCGGGTGCGGGCGGTCGTTTCCGCCCGCGGGACCGTGACGGTGAAGACCGTCCCCTTTCCATGCCGGCTGCGCACGTGTACCTGGCCGCCCAGCATGGTGACCAGGCTGCGCACGATGTACAGCCCGAGCCCGGTACCGGAGGTACGCCGGACCGCCGGGTCGTCGGCGCGATAAAACTTTTCGAAGAGGCGGGGCATGTGTTCCTTGCGGATTCCGACCCCCTGGTCTGAGACTTCGAACCTTACGGCCGAGGGATCGCCTCGCGCACTGAGGGTGATCTGAGTGCCGGGCTCGGAGTATTTTATGGCATTGTTCACCAGGTTCACCAGGATCTGGTGCAGCTTGCGCGCCTCACCCATGACGGCGGGTAAATCCTCCGGGAGCCGGCATTTCAGGGTGCGGCCCTTGAGCATGGGGTGCACCTCGTCACATACGTGCTGCACCACCGAGGCCACGTCAACCCGCGACAAGTCCACCGAGACCCGGCCCGAGTCGATCCGGCTCACCGCCAGGATGTCGCCGATCAGGCGCTCCATCCGGTCGGCCTGCCCGTGCAGATCCTGCAACAGCTCGCGCCGTTGGCCCTCGCTCAGGTCGAAGTCCAGTAAGAGCTCGCTGAGACCCTTGAGCGTCGTGAGAGGCGTCTTCAGCTCATGCGACGCCGCCAGCATCAGCGCATCGCGGGCTTCGATGGTCTCTAGCTCGGGAGTGACGTCGTGGATGACGATCACCGCCCCATCGGGGGCGCGGCCTTTGATGTGGAGCGGCGATACGGAGTAGGCGACTCTGACCGGATCGTCGCTGGTGCGCAGACGAAACAAATACGCGAAGTGGGTATTGATCTTTGTGCCGAGCCGCAGCGCCCGGCGCAGCGCGCCATTGGGCGCGCAGAGGTTGACACCAGTCTCGGTGCGCACCTCGAGGATGTCGGCCGCCGGCCGACCCAGCGCATCTCCCCGGGCCCAACCGGTCAGGCGCTCAGCGACCGGGTTGAGGGCAATCACGGTCGCTTCGCGGTCGACGAGGATCAGGGCCTGGGGGAACTGCTCAAACGCCTGCTCGGAGAGCGTTCGCTCCCTCGCCATGTCACCGCAGTATAGGCTGGCGTACCCGCGCCTTCAATTGCTGGAGGCGCCGTTCCAGCTTAAACGGCCCCCGGCGCAGCACCTGCTGGTAAAGGCCGACGTAGCGTACGGTATCGCCACCGAAACCGGTCTTGAAGCGGTACAGCCCAAACCACGGATGGTCGGGTGCCGGCTCCTCCGGGATTCCCCACCAGTCATAGGTGTCACAACCCAGCGCGCGAAAGTCGAGCATCGCCTGCCAGTGCAGCAGGTAGTTCGGCATCAGCTCGCGCTTGCGCTCGGTCGAACCGCCGAACAGGTAGTAGGCGGTCTTGCCGAAGCGGAAGACCATGATCCCGGCCAGCGTGTCTCCTTCGTGCTGCGCCAGGTAGAGGCGGGCCTCATCCCGCGGTGAGAACAGGTCGATGGCCGCCTGGTAGTAGGCGGCGCCGGGCAGATGAATCTGTTGCCGTTTCGCGGTCTCGCCCGCGAGGCCCGCGAACGTGCGGACATCTTTTGAGCCGATGACCTTGACCCCCCGCCGTTCAGCCAGGTTGAGGTTGTAGCGGGTCTTCGGTTTGAAGCCCGCCTTCAGGATGTCCGGCTCAAGATCGATGCGAAGCAGCTGAGTGGCCTGCGGCTGGACGGGATCCCCCGCAGTAAACCCGCGGCCCTCGAAGAAGGCCGGCCACTGGTCGCCGACCCGGTCGTTGGGCTCCACCCGCAGCACCATGCCACCGCCGGCACGCGCCCGCCGTTCCAGCTCGTCGAGGACCTGGATTCGCGCCGCCGCTAGAACGGCAGGGCCGCGGGGCACGTAGTAGACCGCGCCTCCGGGGAACAGGGTGGGAGTGCGCTGGAGCGAGCAGAGGCCGTGCCGCCCATCCTGGACCAACAGGCGTTCGATGCGCCACCCGAATCGCGCCTGCAACTCGCCCCAGGTCCAGCTCTGCAGCAGGTTGCCTTCAGGCTGCTCGAGCAGCAGCCGGTCCCAGGCCTCCGCGCCCAGGGCGTGGCCATGCGTGATGGTCGCCGCGGTTTCAGACAAACTCGGGTTGACCGGCCCGGGCGAACCGCTCGGCCAGACGGATCGTCAGCGTCGCCGCCCGGTTGACGGGCAAGTCGTACAGCCCGATGAAGCGAATCAGGCGACCGTTGAAGCGCGATTTGAAGACGTAGTAGCCGTAACCGCGCTGGCCTGGTTGCGGATCGAGCGGGACGCCCCACATGTCGTAGCTGGTGCAGCCGCGTCGCTGGGCATCCTCGATGGCTCGCCAGTGCAGC
>Ga0209378_1001543_pt1 | contig 16352 bp, 14 predicted proteins | sample GraSoiAngelo_156_FD_186170 | JGI IMG/M metagenome (GOLD analysis project Ga0209378, IMG submission 186170) | Grasslands soil microbial communities from the Angelo Coastal Reserve, California, USA - 14_1009_13_40cm (SPAdes) (version 2) | ecosystem: Environmental > Terrestrial > Soil > Grasslands ... | reverse complement strand
CGTGGCGTAGACACTCTGTCTCTAGGTACGACATGCTGTCTGCTACGCTAGTTCGTCATGACCTCACAGAGCCCGCATCTAGGTACACCTGACCCGCGCGCGCCGGTCGACGCCAACTCTGCTCCGCGGACTGGTCGCGCGAGAAAACCCCCACCGCGACCGCGCTGGGTGAACGCCTTCGTGATCGCCCTAGTGGTGGTGATCGTGCTGTTCATGGTGCTGCACCTCGCAGGCGTCGCCCCGATGCACCGATGACGATGACACCGGGTATCCGCCGTTTCATGCTCACGGCGCACGTCCTGTCGTCGGTCGGCTGGTTGGGCGCTGTCGCCGTCTTCCTCGCCCTCTCGGTTGCGGGCCTGGCCAGCAATGACGCTCAGATGGCGCGGGCTTCGTACCAGGTGATGGACATGATCGCCTGGTTCGTCATTGTTCCGTTGTGCCTCGCCTCGGTGCTCACCGGTTTCGCGTCATCACTGGGCACGACACTTGGCTTGTTTCGCCATTACTGGATCGTGGTCAAGCTCGTGATCACAATACCCGCCACCATCGTCCTCTTCGTGCACGTGCGCCCAATCAGCCAGGTTTCGCAAATTGCGTCGGAGCGGACGCTAGCGGGTTCCGATCTCGGCCTCCAGGTCCAGATGTTGGCCGCCGCCGGCGCCGCGTTGCTGGCGTTACTGGTAGCTACGGCGGTATCGACTTACAAACCGCGCGGCCTGACTCGATATGGCTGGCGCAAGCAGCAGGAGCGGCTGCAGTCACAGCCTTAGCCGCGCGCTAGTCGCTCTGCCGTCCAGTCCCAAGTTTCAGCCGCTTGAGAAGCAACGCGTTGATCGCGACCAGCAGGCTCGAACCTGACATGGAGAGCGCCGCGATCTCCGGTCGAAGCACCAGTCCGAATCTAGGTTCAAAAATGCCGGCGGCGATCGGAATGGCAATCGCGTTGTAGCCCACCGCCCAACCCAGGTTCTGCCGCATCTTGCGAAGGGTGGCCCGTCCGATGGTGACCGCCGTCGCGACGTCGAGCGGATCCGAACGCATCAGAACGATGTCGGCCGTCTCGATCGCCACGTCGGTGCCGGCGCCGATCGCGATCCCAACATCGGCCTGGGCCAACGCAGGCGCGTCGTTGACCCCGTCGCCGACCATCGCCACCTTGTTGCCGGCCCGCTGTAGCTCGCCGATCTTGCTTGCCTTGTCGGCAGGGAGGACCTCGGCGATTACCTGTCGGATACCGAGCTCGCGGGCAATCCGTTCCGCGGTGGCGCGGTTGTCGCCGGTGAGCATCACGACTTCGACTCCCTGCTCTTGGATCGCATCAACCGCCGCCCTGGCTGTTGGGCGAGGAGCGTCACTGATGCCGATCACGGCCGAAGCACGGCCGTCGACAGCAACGACAACGACGGTTCGTCCCTCCGCCGCCATCTCGTCGCGCGTGTTGACCAGTCCGTTAAGGCTGATCGTCTCGCGCGCCATCAGCCTCGCGTTGCCTACAGCCACACGGCGGCCACCGACGGTTGCCAGGGCGCCATGGCCTGGCACGTTCTCGAAGTCAGTCGCTGAGAGCTGGGCCGCACCGACCTGCTCGGCGCGGCGGACGATTGCCTCGGCCAGCGGGTGTTCGGAGTCCCGTTCGACGGCTGCTGCAAGGGCAAGGACTTCCTTCTCTGACAAGCCGTCGGCGGTAAGCTCGGTGACTTCGGGTTCGCCTTTGGTCAGCGTTCCGGTTTTGTCCATCACTACGACCTGGACTCGGGCGGCTGCCTCGATTGCAGCTGCGTTTTTGAAAAGGATTCCGCGCTTGGCACCAAGCCCCGTCCCGACCATGATGGCGGTCGGCGTGGCCAGGCCAAGAGCATCGGGACAGGTGATAACGACGACGGTGATGGCAAACAGAATTGCCTGGCTGAAGCTCCGGCCCGCGAGCAACCAGACCATCAATGTCAGCGTCCCGCCGATCAGCGCCACCAGCACGAGCCAGAAGGCGGCCCGATCCGCGAGCTGCTGCCCAGGTGCTTTCGAGCTCTGGGCTTCCTGCACGAGTCTCACGATGTGGGCGAGAGCCGTATCTGAACCTACCTTTGTGGCGCGGGCACGGAGCGTCCCGTTCTTGTTGATCGAGCCACCGATCAACTGTGCGTTTGGTGCCTTCGAGACCGGCAGGCTCTCGCCAGTGACGACTGATTCGTCCACTTCGCTAATGCCGTCCTCGACGACCGCGTCCACTGGGACCTTGGAGCCTGGCTTGATGAGAACGACGTCGCCGACCTGCAGTTCCGACGTCGGTACCTCGACCTGTTCGTCGTCTTTGATGACGATCGCCATCGGTGGGGCAAGATTCAAAAGGGCGCGGACCGCATCGTTGGCGCCGCCCCGCGCTCGCATCTCGAGCCAGTGGCCGAGGAGCACAAAGGCGGCCAGAACCGTCGATGCCTCGTAGAAGACGTCCCCGCCGCCGCGGACTGTGACGACCACCGAGTAGGTCCAGCCGGCGGCGATGGCAACCGCGACCAGGACCATCATGTCCAGGGTCCGCGCTTTGAGGGCGCGCACGGCTCCGTCGAAGAAGATCCAGCCCGAGTAGCCGATCACGGGCAGGCTCAGGATCAGCTGGAAGACATCGTCGCGCATGGCAAACGGCGCGGGGACGCTGAAATGCAGTACCTGGCGACCGATCGCCGACCAGAGCAGGATCGGCACCGACAGCACCGCGGCGACCAGAAACCTGTTGCGCATGTCCTGGACCATGGCGTTCATCGAGGTCTCCGCATGCCCTCCGTGGCCCATCACATCGTGCGGGGAGTGCATCGCCATGTCGTGGCCGCTCATAAGACCACTATACCTCCGGGGGGTATTATTGATGGATGGCAGGCTACACCAAGGACAAGCAGAGGATCGAGACAAGGTTGCGGCGCATCGAGGGGCAGGTGCGCGGCATCCAGAAGATGGTGGCGGAGGATCGCTACTGCATCGACGTCCTGACTCAGGTCAACGCGACCCGGGCCGCACTCGAAAGCGTGGCGCTCCAACTCCTGGCCGATCACACCGAGCATTGCGTGACGGAGGCGATCCGGTCTGGCGGCGGAAGCAAGAAGGTGAGAGAACTCAATGACGCAGTCGAGCGCTTGGTGCGCAGCTAGGTCGAATTGTTTGTAGTCAGCGCGATCCTGCACACGCTGCAACTTTCCGTCTTCATGCTCTGGGAGGTCCTCTGGCCGCTCGCCTTTGGCTTCCTGCTCTCCGCAATGGTGCAAACGGTCGTTTCGAAGCGGGCCGTGGCCGGCGCGCTTGGCAGACCGGACCTCAAGGGCTTCGTTCTCGCTTGCGGCCTCGGCGCCGCCAGCTCGTCCTGCTCTTATGCGGCGGTTGCGGTAGCCAGGGCGCTCTTCCGCAGAGGAGCCAGTTTCGTCAACGCGATCATCTTCGAGTTCGCTTCAACCAACATGGTCTTCGAGCTGGGCCTCGTCCTCCTCATCCTTCTGGGCTGGCAGTTCGTAGCCGCCGAGTTTGCCGGCGGCCTACTAATGGCGCTGCTGCTATGGATTGTTTTCAAGGTAACGCTGCGTCAGCGGATGGTCGACGCGGCGAGGCGCCAGGCCGAGCGAGGAGTGTTCGGCTCGACCCATGAGGCGCACGGCGAGATGGACATGTCAATCACCGACGGGCCGTTTCTTTCCCGGGCCTTTTTGCCGCGAGCTTTCACCGCCATCTCGCATTCGTTCTTCATGGACCTGAACGCCCTATATCTGGACCTTGGACTGGGCTTTCTGATCGCCGGCGCGCTCGCGGCGTGGGTGCCGAACAGCTGGTGGCAGGCACTCTTCCTGACCGACCAACCGACGCTCAACGAGTTCTGGAGCCCGCTGATCGGTCCCGTGATCTCGATGCTCAGCTTCGTCTGCTCAGTGGGCAACGTCCCTCTGGCGGCTGTGCTCTGGAACGGCGGCATCAGCTTCGGTGGGGTGATCAGCTTCATCTTCGCCGACCTGATCATCCTGCCGATCCTGAACATCTATCGGAAGTACTACGGAGGCCGCATGTCGCTCTACCTGCTCGCGGTCTCATATGGAGCAATGGCGCTTCCAGCTCCTGGGACTGGCCCCGACCAATCACCACCTCACCGTCTTCGAAACCCAGCCGACCTGGAACTACACCACGTTTCTGGATATCGCGTTTCTTCTGCTGATGGCAGTGTTGGCTTGGCGCTTCGTCACTACAGGCGGAATCGAAATGCTGCGGGCACACGCCCGTCGGCCTCAGCCGGGTGCACAGTTGGTCCGAGACCCGGTGTGCGGGATGAGCATCGATCGGGCCTCCGCCACCCAACGGGCCGAATTCGGCGGTGCTACCTACTACTTCTGCTCGGCCGGCTGTCGCTCGGCCTTCGAGGGCGATCCATCCAGGTACGCGGTTCGGGAAGCGGCGCTGGTCGGTCAAACAACGCACGGCGGAAATCAGGCCTTTTGCGGCCAAGGAGACGATACGGAAAGCACTGGGACGGCGACGGATTCGGTCTGCGGCATGATGGTGAACACGCGAACGGCCGAATATCGCTCGTTTCGCGGCGATGAGACCTACTACTTCTGCTCAGCCGGCTGCAAGGAGAGATTCGACAAGGATCCGGACAAGTACCTTGCGCGTAACGAAGGTGGTCATCCAGCACACTGATTCGGCGCACTCGCGTTACCTGATTGCTGGCGGCAACGTCCTTGTAGTGATGGCTCGCTGGATCGCTGGGATCGCGTTGTTTCTACTCACCGCTTGTCAGCTCCCAGGGTCAGCAAGAGACTGCAGCACCATCCAGATCGACTGGGTCGACTTCATCCAGATTGGTTCGACGCAGTACGTCGCAGGGCCGGGAGCGCCGACGACGCTGCATGAGAGCGACCTCGGCCCAGTAGTGGGCCATGTGAAGTTCAAGGTCGCCGGCAATGTTTGCGATCCCAGCTACCATCCGAAGGACGGGGATGCCGCGTTTCTGGAACCCGGAGCGCCGATTTACCAGGTAGTCGGTCGGCCATCTAGTCAAGCCGTTGCAGCCAAGCGAGACGGCCAGATCCACACTTACGAGGCAAGAGCTCCCTAACCGAGACCTAGTGCGCCCTAAATACCAGCTCAACTCGCACTGGCTGACACTCCTGACGCTGCATGCGGCAGCCCACAGACGGGACCTGAGGCCGCAAACATCTGGCGATTGACCTCCAGGATGATCCGCTAGGTGAAATTCTTGGGGTCGATTTGACAGCTTCGTTGACAGCTTCGGCGGGAGACTCTTTGAGGCATCGGGAGACGCGCTGAGACGACCGCGTCATACCCCGAATACGGATGAGACGCCATGACATGCTCTGAGATGCGCTGACACCATTTGTCGGGAGTCTCTTAATCCCAAGGTTCAGGGTTCGACTCCCTGCGCGAGCACCATGAGTTTGTGCAAGTTCGGCTCGCAGGTCTCAAAAGGCCTTCGGCTGATGCGTTACACACCTTCTGCTGATTTGTTAGAGCTACTTCGGCTGATCGGTGACACTCCCGCCCGTGAGGGAGATGAGCCTGGCTGAGCGAAGGTAAAAGGGCGTTTCTGCCGGTAATTGACGAGCCACAGACGGTGACCCACCGCCTTTGCGAGAAGCCACCCGTCGCGGGCACAACGAAAAGCGCGCACTTTCGGTCAAACGCCGCCAAAAGCGTGCGACAAAAAGCGGCTAGCATACGGCCGTTCGAGCCACTTGCTGGGCACTGGCATGGAGGGGTTGCCATGAATGCGGACGAGCGCGCAACGAAAGCGACTGGCATCTCGCGCCGAAGCTTCATCAAGGCGGGCGGCGCGGTCATAGGCGGCGCCGCTATCACAGGACTGAATCTTGAAACCGAGGCGCTGGAGGCCTTCGCTGCCGATGGCGGTCGCGCTCTTCGTGAGGGCGGTGCGGCAGATGTCGGCATGTCGCAAGCCCGGCTCCACGACGTCGCGGCGCGCGTCCAGAACCGCATCGACCGCGGTTTGATGCCCGGCGCGGTCGTCCTCGTCGCTCGGCACGGCCGGGTCGTGCTCCACCAGGCGATGGGCGCCAGGGAATCAGGCAAAGACGCGATGACGAAAGACACGCTCTTCGATCTCGAGTCGAACACCAAGGTTCTCGCCACCGCGATCTCCTACATGCTCCTCGTCGAGCGGCGCGTCGTCAGCCTTAGTGATCCGATCGCGAAGTTCCTACCGAACTTCGCCACCAATGGCAAGGAGCACGTAACGCTGCGCGATATGCTGCGGTATTCGTCGGGCCTGCCGATCGACATCAACCTGCCCGGAGCGCCGAACCTCGCCGATGTGCCTAGCCCAAGCGCCCTCTGGACGCTGATGGAAGAGACGCCGCTCGAGTATCCGACCGGCACGAAAGTTGAGTACTCCGACCTGACGTACAGGCTCCTCGGCCACACCTTCGAGGCGATCACAGGCCAGAACCTGCAGCAGTTCGCGAAGGCCAACGTCTGGTCGAAGCTCGGGATGACACGCACGACGTACAACCCGCTCGATAACGGGTTCACTGTGTCCGACACCGCAGCCACCGGGCCGGGCTCGTGGAACCTGCGCATCGGGACCATCCGCGGCGTCGTTGAGGACGACTTCGACTGGGTCATGGGCGGCATCGTCGGCTGCGACGGCCTCTTCTCGACCGCACGCGACATCGCCGTCTTCCTGCAGATGATCCTCAACGACGGTTCGTACGGGGGCGCGAAGATCGTCAGCCCGTCAACCGTCCGCATGATGACCGCCGACCAGACGGCGCAGGTGAACGAGACAGTCGACGTCGACCCCATCTCGAACCTGCTGTTCACGCACAAGAGTTACGGCTGGGAGCTGTGGACGCACCGGTTCTCCAGTGGCGGCATGCGGCTGACGCCGGGCTCTTTCGGCAAGGCGGGCGGCGCCGGCACCTTCTTTTGGGTAGACCGCCGACGCGACCTGTTCGGCGTCTTTCTCACCAACCACGGCCTGCCGGTTCCGTTCGACGGGCCTGGCTGGGCGGCCATGCTCGACAACATCGGGGTCTACGAGTTCTACGACGGGGTGATTAACTCACTCAACGGCGAGCGGCGCGACTAGCGACGGCGAAGCCGGCTCGACCATGGATTCGGCTGCACACTCGGCCTCGACCGAGGGAACGTGCCCAAGGCGTGCGTAGCTCGAAGCTGAGCGCGTCTGGGCGGGTAAACCGCATGCTGGCACCTTGATTGACACCTTCACGCGGACACTCCCTGACACTCCCTGACGTTCTGTGAAATTAGCCAAAAGAACGAACCCGCGGTAGCCTAGTTCTGGCCCGCGCATGAGCAGCACGAGGTTCGTGGGACGGCAAGTCGAACTCGGTCTGCTCGATAGCGTCTGCTCAAAAGCCAAAGCGGACGAAATGCCCGCCGCCGCTGTTGTTTCAGGTCCTCCGGGATCGGGGAAATCACGGCTACTGTCCGAGCTCGGCCGCCGGAATCCCTCCGCCCGCCAGCTGCGCGTAGCCGGGTTCGAAGCCGGCATGCATGTTCCGCTGGCGGCCGCGGGCGACATGCTGCGCGATCTTGGCAAGGTCTTGGGGGCGGGCGCGATGTTGAACGAGCTCCTCTTCGAGCCAAGGGCTTCCAAAGATCGTTCGCTTGAACCTCTTCGAGTCTTTGAAGCCGCACGACAGGCTCTCCTTGGCATTGCAGACCTGGTGCTGCTCGCGATCGACGACATCCAGTGGATCGATGAGCTCTCGGCGGCTCTCTGTTTCTACCTCGTCCGCTCAGCTGTTGCCGAGCAGAAGGCACTTGCCGTGATCGCAGCGAGCCGCCCGTCGACCGAAGCGATGGTGTTCCGTGAATCCTTGACCAGAGAGCTCGGCGACGACCGCGTGACGACCGTGGAGCTCAATCCACTCGACAAGGAACACGGCCTTCAGCTGATCCGACAGCTCGCTCCACGTTTGAGCCAGGACGAGGCTGTCGAGATCTGGTCTCAGGCGAAAGGGTCGCCCTTCTGGCTTGGCATGCTGGCACGTGGCAAGGCGGGAGCCGACGTCGCGGACTACATGGCGTCACGCCTCCGTGCACTCCGCGGCGATGGCGCCTCGTTGCTGACGGTTCTGGCGGTCATCACGCGTCCCCTCGCTGTATCGGAGCTCGCCGCAGTGTTGTCGTGGGATGAACCTCGCTGCCAAAGTGCGGCGAGCGAACTGGAGCGCTCTGGCTTGGCGGTCAGAGAGGGCCAGTCGCTGAGGCTCGCCCACGACCTTATACGCGCGTCGGTTATGGCCGAGATGCCGGAAACACGACTTCGAGAGCTGCATTCCGCGCTCGCCAGCTGGTTCGAACAGCAGGCGGAGGCTGATGTTGAACTGCTGCATGAGGCACTTGTCCACCGTCGCGAGGCGGGACTGGATATCACTAATCTCGCCCTTCGCGTTCTTCAATCGCCGCGTCGAAGACTCCTTGGGCGCGCTGGATTGCAAGAGCTGGCAACGGTTGCAGACTCCGAAAGACTCGTCGAGCCTGTGGCAGTAGCGCTGCGTCTATCGGTGGCACAACTTGCAGGCGATGTGGGTGAGCAGGAGGTTGCGCTCGACCGGTGGACTGCATTGGCGTCCAATGCCACCGATCCGACGCTTCGCGCCACGGCCTACCTCGCGGCCTCTCGCGCGGCCGTGCACATCCTGGAGCGCCAACAGGAGGCACCTCGGTTTCTTGAGCTCGCTCAGAGCCAGTTGGCCGATGACGCGGTGTTGGCCGTCGAAATCGAATCGCATCGCGCCAACCTGCTTCAGGTGGTCATGCGCCAGGCGGAGGAAGGCCGCCGCGCTGCCTTCCGCGCCGCGGAGACGGCCCGACAACTCTGGGGCCAACCTCCGGTCGAGTTAACGGCGCGCGAGCGCGACGCATATGTGGGCGCACTGCAGGTCGCTTTCAATGCCGCGGTGGTCGAAGAGGATGGCGCCGAACAGGTCCGCATCGCTGATGAGCTCGGTCGGGTGGCGCGGGGTTCAGAAGAAGGAGCCGTCTGGGCAGACCATGACCGCGCGGCCGCATTGATGTTCGCCGGCCGTATCGGTGAAGCGCTGGACAGCGGGCGGAGGGCATGGAAGCGAGCGCGTGAGCGAATGCTCCCAATGCTTGTACTCACATCGGGTACAAATTTGCTGAGCAAACTGCTCGAGGCAAGTCGACTCGACGAGGCGGATGAGGTGATCACCGAATGTCTCGAGCTGGAGCGGCGCCTGGCGGGCGAGAGTGATCGCTTCGCCATGAGCAAGGTGGGCGACTGGTCGATTCACAGCCTCCGCCACGAGGCCTGGCTGTCTCGTGGCGACTGGCGCGACGCGATCAGCAGTCTCGAGCGCGAAATCACTCGCCAACGGGAGCCCCATTTCCGGATGCACCTCCACCAGAGCATTTTTGTCTGGCTGGCCAGGTGCGCTAACCAGACCCGGAGCCAGGAGATAGAACTGCACGTCGCTGCCAGCCGCCAGGACTCGATTGCCGCTGGCTGCCGGCGATGCTCCCGCGAGCACACGCTCAAGGCGGGTGAGGCATTCGCGCGCCTCGGTCGAATCGAAGAGGCCGCAGGTCAGCTCGAAAGCTGGGACGAAGACGGACGCGACGCGGTCTTGAACGACGCGCTGTGGCGTCGCCACGTGGCGGCTCTCCTTGCAGTCGCCAGGCATGACCTGTCCGGAATTGCCGAGCTCGAGGCTCTCGTTGCAGAGCGGAGGCGGCTCGGCCTGGTGGCTTCGCTCCTGTGGACGAGGCTGGACCTTGCCGCGGCACTCCAAACGCGTGACAGCCGCCGGGCGGCGGAAGAGTTTCGTCAGGCCGGCGAGCTGGCCGCTGCCGTGGGTGCGTCCACCGAGCAGCAGATGGCGGATCTCGGGCTGCGGCGCCTGGGCGTGCGGACCTGGCGCAGAGGACAGGCCAAGCGCGGCGAGCGGCCATTGGACACGCTGAGCGAAAGAGAAAGGCAGATCGCCACGCTCATAGGCGAAGGTCACAGCAACCCTGAGATCGCCAGCAGGCTCTTCTTATCGCGGAAAACGGTCGAACGGCACGTCTCGAACATCCTCGCCCGTACCGGCACCCGCAACCGCACAGAGCTGGCCCGGTTTCTGAGTACGCAAGAGCTGAGTTCGCCCGCCGGCTGACCGGACGGCGGGTCTGTCTGCGAGAAATGAGGGAGCTCACCGATGAAGGGTGGGATCTGGTCGACGAAGCTGGCTTCATCAAGACCGCGGCCCGAGTGCCCGGCCAATAACCAGGAGGTCCAAACCAATGCAGAACGTCAACACGATGATCAGGCGACCGGTTCCCGTCGGGACCGCAGCGGCCGGCGGCTTGCTCGCCTTCCTGGCCGGGGCGGTCATAGCACTGGCCGTGCCAGCTGTCGGGACTGGAGTTTCCCTGAGCAACAACTCCAGCGCGCCGGCGTCAACGGCGGCAGTGGGCTCAGAGCAGATCACCCACAATCGGTCTGAGCAGGGACTGGGCGGGCCGGCTGCAGTGGGCGGCGAGCAGATCGCTCACAACCGTTCCGAGAGGGGTTACGCCAAGTAGTTGCGTTTGGACCCGGCGGTGGCGAAGGTGCGTGTCTTTGCCACCGCCTCATCAATCCTCGCGGTCATCGCCGATGGCCGGACATAAGAGCAACCCTTTCGAATCGCTCGAGCGCGTTTGTTCTCGCGCCATGCCCAGCGTACGATTTCGATCGCAGCGGCCCGGAATAAGGAGGTTCGTAAAATGCGAAAGCGGAGTTCTGTTGCTGCAGCGACCCTTTTGGCAGGCACCACCCTGCTCGGCATCACACCCACGGTTTCGGCAAGCAACTCGAGCTGCACTGCGAGGTTCACCAGCACGCTGGGACCGTTGGCGATCCCGTTTGGGACTAACTTCGTGGTTCCAGAGGTGCGCGCCCTGACTCTTGGCGGACCGAACCTCGGTCAGGAAGTCAAGGTCTTTTTCGCGACGGCTGATAGGAGCGCCTGTCCGGTCCTGCCAGGCTGAACTCGCGACCATAAGAGGCCAGGAATGATTCGACCAGCTTTCCAAAACGACGGCCTGACACCCTAACTGACACGTTCACGCAGACACTCTCTGATAATCCCTGACACTCGGTGACACTGGTGCGTCATTGGCGGGTGCTCTTTTGGCACTCCCTGGCACTCGCTGACATTCTCTGACACAGGGTGCCTGCAGCCTCTTAATCCCAAGGTTCAGGGTTCGACTCCCTGCGCGAGCACCATCGTGGTGTGCTAGTTCGGCTGCCAGGCGACAAAGCGCCTTCGGCTGCCGTGCGACAAAGCGCCTTTGGCTGCCGTGCGACTGACCTTCGGAAGGTTCGCTATAGCTACTTCGGCATCTTCGTGACACTCCCCATGCTCGCACGACGTCTCGATTTCGCGCGCAGCCTCGACACCGAGGCGCGTCTTGCCGATGCCGCCGGGGCCTGTGAGCGTGAGAAGCCGCACATCGCCGCCCAGCAGGGCGCCTTTGATGGCTTCCAGCTCCTTGAATCGGCCGAGGCACGGGGTCAGCGGAGTCGGCAACCCGGACGGCGTTGGGATAGGTGGCCGGCCATGCGGGCCGCCGCGCGCAAGCACCTCAAACCCCAGGCGTTGCTCATCGCCCAGGCCGAGCGCAGATGTGAGCCGCCGGGCCGTGTCGTGGTGGACCAGCGTCCGCAGACCGCGTTCGACGTCGCTTACGGTTCGCGCGCTGATTCCCGCTCGTTCCGCGAGCTCCTCTTGCGTCATCCCGGCTGCCACGCGCAGGCGCTTCAGCGTCCGACCCAGAGCCTGGTCGATGTCACTCAAATCGGTGACTCAAACGGTGACTTAGTTTCATGGCGCCGGCCGCCGCTTCGCAACATGATCAATCGAGCACCGCCGGCCAAATGCGCCTAGGCCTCGAGATAAGGAGAAGAGCCATGCCCGAGCGAGAAATCACGAACAAACAGACGATTCGGACCCTCTATGAAGAGGTCATGAACGAGGGACGCCTGGAACTCCTCGATCAGATTGCCTGGCCAGAGCATGTAGAGCACAACCCCTTCCCGCATCAGAGCCAGGGGGCGGAGGGCCTCAAGCAGCGCGCCAGCATGGTCCGCGCGGCCTTCAACCCCCATTTCACGATCGAGCACGTGATTGCCGAGGGCGACAAAGTCGCGATCATGTGGTCGAACCAAGGCACGCATGTCGGCGATTGGTTCGGTTTCGCACCGACCGGCAAAAACGTGGCCGCCCACGGTGTGGACATCTTCCTGCTTCGAGACGGTCGGCTGGCCGAGCATTGGGACGTCGTCGACACAACCGACTTTCTCGTCAAAGTCGGCCTGTTGCCCGATCCGGCGGCATCCACAGAGAGCCGACGATGATCAGCGTGGCCGGCGGCACCGGCCGCCTCGGGACCAAAGTCGTCGGTCTGCTCCAGGCGCGGGGATTCCAGGTTCGCGTGCTGACGCGTGATCGCGGCCGAGCAGCCCACCTCGAAGGTACAGGCGTCGAGATCGTCGAAGGCGACGTCCGCGACCTGACCGCCGTCAGGCGGGCCCTCGAGGGAGCTCAAACGGTGGTCTCGGCGATTCAGGGATTCGTGGGGACCAAGGACGCCAGCCCAGCCACCATCGATCGAGACGGCAATCGCAACCTCATCCGGGCCGCGCGCGAGGCGAATGTCGATCGCTTCGTGCTGACCTCGGTCAAAGACGCGGCTCCTGATCACCCGATGGACCTCATGAGAATGAAGTACGTGGCTGAGCAGGACCTGAAGGCCAGCGGACTGGCCTGGACCATCCTCCGGCCGACCTCCTACATGGAGACCTGGTGTGAAGTGCTGGGCCGTCCGCTGCTCGAGAAAGGCAGGACTCAGGTCTTTGGCCGCGGTCGTAATCCGATCAACTGGGTGTCAGCGTCAGACGTCGGTCGCTTCGTCGAGCTGGCAATCATCGACCCGGGTATGCGCGGTGAGGTGATCGAGGTCGGTGGCCCTGAGAACCTGAGCATGACGGCGTTCCTTGACGTTTTCCGACAGGAGGCAGGACTGGGCGGCACGGTTAGCCACTTACCACCACTCGCGATGAGGCTGACAGCAATATTGATGGGCCGGCTGAATCCGAGCCTGGCAAGACAGATCCAGGCGGGAATCGTCATGGATACCACGCCAATGGCGTTTGACGCGTCAGAAGTGCGCCGTCGCTATCCGTCGGTTCCAGTGACCAGCCTTGCAGATGTTGTTAGGCGCGACTTCGTAGGTGGGCGCAACGTGGATCGAAATGTGCCACGTGTCGTGACACCTTAATGGACACCTTCACGCAGGCACTCTCGGATACTCCCTGACGCGCAGTGCCCGCAGCCTCTTAATCCCAAGGTTCAGGGTTCGACTTCGTGCGCGAGCACCACCGTGCTGTGCAAGTTCGGCTGATGGGCGAGAAAGCCGTCCGCCGATGCTGATCAGTACTTCGGTTGAGTCTTAACACCTGGTTCGGCTGATGCTTGAACTCCTGCGCATGGGAGAGATGAGCGCGGCTGAGCTGAGGTACCAAGCGGCCCTGGCAATGATGGCGGACGGACGATGTTCAAGTTGCGCAAAGCAAGGGGGCATAGGCGTCAGGCGACCGTGGTTCGCCGCTGTAACTCACACCTTCTGGATTGACGACAAATCCACTGCACGTGTCGCTCGTGGGGCAGAGCTAGATGCCGAGGGTCCCCACCAGCCCGAGAAGCGCGAGAAGCAGCGCGCTGGTTCCGGCCCCGACCACGACCACGCTCGCAATGACCCCTGCTCGCCGTCGAATCGTGGCGCTCGATTGGGGAACCGACATCCGCAAATCGAATGACCAGTAGCTCAACTCGGCCAATCCGAGCAGGGCACCGCCGAACAGCGGAGCAGCAAGAGCGGGAATCGAGCCCTGGAGAATCTCGATCACAGCGATAAGGCACAGGGCGCCAAGAGCTGCGGTGAATAGCGCACTTGAAGCCCGCAATAAGGCCGTCAGAACAACCACCACGCACACCCAAGAGATCGCCGCCGGCCAGCGAGAGCCAGACGCGCCCAGCGCTGCCGCAATTCCGCCAGCGGTTAGTGCGGCAATGGTCGCGACAATCAGCCGTTGACGCGCCGCGAAGTTCTTCTGAATCTTTGAAGCTCCATCAGTGGCATTTGGAATGATTGACCTGGTTTCCAAGCTGAAACGGCCAGGCCAATTTGCCGAAGGCGGTGACGCTGGGCTTCACGGTGTAGGACCCAAAGTCGACGCGCCAGGTCTTCGCGCTGATTTGAGGGAGGCGGCAAGACCGCGGGGGCGGAGATCTCGACCACGGCGATATCGTGTCCGCGGGAAAGGAGATCACCAAGGATGGCTGGCATGCGCCGGTCTATCAATGGTGTGAGGGCGATTACGAGCGCGCCGGCCGGTATCACACGCTTGGGTATTGCGTCAGTGCTGGGCCAGGAGTAAGTGAACGCCAGCCGAGTCTGCATGACCGAGTCGACGATTTGATAGAGCTGACGGGTCCCCAGCCCAGGCAACAGCCAGTTGATCTCACGGCCGACCACGAGCAAACCGATCCGATCGCGTCGGCCAATGCACGCGATGGCCGCAGACGTGGCGGCGCGAACCGTGAGGTCGAGGCTTGAAACCTCATCTCCAGCGACATCAGAGAAGGTGTCGAGGAGGATGACTATGTCGGAGCTCCATTCCGGATGGAAAAGATTGACGTGGATGCGGCGGTGCCTGGCGGTTGCCTTCCAGTTGATGTGGCGCCGCTGATCGCCGGGCTGGAACTCGCGAATGTCGGCGAACTCGAGCCCTGCGCCAGCAGCTCGCGAGACGAGGCTGCCGAACCTGGGCCGGAGCGCGTGCGGCCGGAGCAGTGACCGCAACCGCTCCGGTCGCGGATAGACCTTCACTGCAGTCGCTGACTCGGCCGCCTGCTGATAGACAAATGTCGAGGCGATGTCTCGCGCCACGATGCGGCCGGCGCCAATCTTGTGAATTCCCCATCTGCGGCATCGAACGCGGCCGCGAGTCGATACAGTCGTGCCAGCGGCAACAAGTACCGTGGGCGGCTGGTCGACGACGTCTACACCTGGCAGTGGGTCGAGGAGGAATGCGGCCTCGACCGTTCCCATCCGGCTGGTGACCTGGACAGCGAATTCCAGTTCGTCTCCCTCCAGCGCCTTGGTTCGATCTACCGACACTCGCACCTCAAGATGCACTCGAGAATGGCTAAGGACTGCCGCCACTACAACGACGACCAGAAAAGGCGTCGCAATCAGCCCCGGCTCGACGCGACCAAGGGCCAGTGACAAGGCGATCCCACCACCCACGATCAACGAATACGGAACGAGGCGAGATGAGCGGAATCTCGTCAAGCTTCGCGCGCTAGCTCAGATGCGGAGGGGGTGGGTACGGATGCGATTGTTTCCAGAATCGCCTGCTGCGTGCCCTGGTCCTGGATCCAGAGCTCCGGCTTCAGCGAGACGCGGTGGGCGAGGGCTGGAACGGCCAGGGTCTTCACGTCATCCGGCAGGACAAAGTCACGCCCATCAAGCGCGGCCCAACCCCTGGCAAGCTTCATCAGAGCCAGCGCGCCGCGCGGGCTTGCCCCCACCTGAAGCTGGGCATTGCCGCGAGTCGCTCCAACCAGGGCGACGATGTAGCGCATGACCGCGCGGGACACGTGAATCCCTTCCAATGCCTTCTGCATCTGCCTGAAACCGACCTTGTCCATGACCTGGTTGATGACAACTCCATCCTCGCGGCGTTCCACCCGTCGCTGCAGTATCTGGGCCTCGTCGTTCGGGTCCGGGTAGCCGATCGCGAGGCGACTGAGAAAGCGGTCCAGCTGGGCTTCCGGAAGGGGATACGTACCTTCGAACTCGAGGGGGTTTTGTGTTGCGATGACCAGAAATGGGACATCGAGAGGGCGTGTCTCGCCGTCGACCGTAACCTGTCGCTCCTGCATCGCCTCTAACAGAGCAGCCTGGGTCTTGGCGGGGGCGCGGTTGATCTCGTCCGCCAACAGCAGGTTGGTGAAAACGGGTCCTGAACGGAACTCGAACCCGCCGGATGCTTGGTTGTAGATGGATGTCCCGGTGATGTCCGCCGGCATTAGATCTGGCGTGAACTGGACGCGCTTGAAGTCGAGACCCAGTGCGCTCGCGAATGATCGTGCCATCAGAGTCTTGCCCAACCCGGGGAGATCCTCGATCAGGATGTGGCCGTCGGCCGCCATTGCGACGAGCGCCAATCTCAGCGCGTCGTGCTTGCCGACCAAGGCTCTCGAGACCTCGTTGATAATGCGGTCGGCCTGACCCTGAAACTCCACCACGTCCAATCG
>Ga0209378_1001537_pt1 | contig 16388 bp, 19 predicted proteins | sample GraSoiAngelo_156_FD_186170 | JGI IMG/M metagenome (GOLD analysis project Ga0209378, IMG submission 186170) | Grasslands soil microbial communities from the Angelo Coastal Reserve, California, USA - 14_1009_13_40cm (SPAdes) (version 2) | ecosystem: Environmental > Terrestrial > Soil > Grasslands ... | reverse complement strand
ACGGCTGCTCCGGTGCGACGGCTCAGACCGGCCTCGCTTCCGGCACCAGCGCGTCCAAAGCGCGCAAGATCCCATTCGCACCCGGGTTGACATCGATGGGCGACACGTCGCTCCAGCGAATGATGCCGTCTCCATCGATCACGAACAGCGCCCGCTCGGTAAACCCATCGCCGGTGCGGTACACGCCATAGCGGCGGGCCACCTCTCCTTTGGGCTCGAAATCGGCGAGCAACGGAAAGCGCAGCTTACGGTCCTTGGCAAACGCCGCGTGGCACCACACACCGTCCACGGAGGTGCCGAGGAGCTGCGCGCCGTAGCGCTCGAACTCAGGCAGCATTTCGTTATACAGCGCCATCTGATCACCGCAGACCGGACTCCAGTCCGCGGGATAAAAGGCCAGGATCACCGGCCGGCCTCGAAAGTCTGTAAGTGACACGGTCTGGGGCGGGGCGCTCCCGAGCGTGAAGTCGGGGGCCCTGGTCCCGGGCGCAAGAGGTTTCATTGGATCTCCTGTCAGTTGGTCTCTGGAGTGGACTCTTCTGGCACGATCGCCAGTTCGAGCCGGTCGGCCTTGCGCAGCACGACAATGCTGGTGCGCGCGCCGATGCTGTCGGTGACAAGGAGCCGGTGAAGATCGTCGACCCCCGTCACGGCCTTGCCGTCGAAGTCTACGATAATATCACCGGATACGACGCCCGCGCGCTCGGCGGGGCTGCCCGGTTCGACGCCGGTCACGAGCACGCCGCTCTTCGTGCCGATCCCATGCGCCCGCTGGGCGAGACGGAGCAGCGGGATGGTCTGGCCCGCTACGCCGATCCGACCACGCCGGATCCTGCCGTGCCGGATCAGCTGGCCGGCCACAAATTTCGCGGTCGTGATCCCCACGGCGAAACAGATTCCCTGCGCGGGCAGGATCACCGCGGTGTTGACTCCGACCACTCGCCCCCGCGAGTCCACGAGGGGCCCGCCGGAGTTACCCGGGTTGAGCGCGGCGTCCGTCTGGATCACGTCGTCGATCAGCCGCCCGCCAACGGATCGGAACGAGCGCCCCACTGCGCTCACGACGCCGGCGGTCACGGTGCTCTGAAACCCCAGGGGGTTCCCGATCGCCACGACGAGCTGGCCCACGCGGAGCGCACTCGAGTCGCCCAGCTCCGCGACGCTGAGCGCGACCGCCGGTACCCGGATCACGGCGAGATCCGTCCCAGGATCGTCTCCCACGAGGTCGGCCTGCACCCGGCGGCCATCCGCGAACGCGACATCGATCCGTGTCGCGCCATGGACCACGTGGCTGTTCGTCAGGACAAATCCGTCGGGCGTAAAGACGAAACCCGACCCGCTGCCGGGCACCTCTCGTGCCGGCCGGGCTCCCCGGCGGTCCGCGCGATGTCGCACCTCTACGCTCACCACCGCCGGCCCGACCTTTTCGGCCGCTCCGGTGACCGCGCGAGAGTAGGCGTCCAGGAGCTCGTCGTCGTGTACGGGCGAATGGGGAGGTTTTGTCTCGGTCGCTGCAACGATGTCTTCGGAGATCAAGTCGAATGACGCCTGCATGGCTCTGCCCCCTTATGCTTCGAAAACACCGCCTGGTTCCCGCGCCATACCCCATGAGAATCATATATTTGAGTCCTTATGGAACTCCCGGGCTCGCTCGCGGTGATCACCGGCGCCACCGAGGGCATCGGCCGGGCCACCGCGTTCGCCCTGGGGCGTGCCGGGGCGCGTGTCGCGATGTGCGCCCGGACGGCGGCCAATGTGGACGCCACGGTGCGGGCGCTTCGCGCCGAGGGGATCGATGCGATCGGCATGCCGTGTGATGTGTCGGACCCTGAGTGCGTGACGGCGTTCGCTGACTTCGTGGGCCGCGAGCGCGGCACGCCGCGAATCGTTGTCAACAACGCCGGCATCGGCCGCTTCAAGCCGCTCTCCGAGCTCTCGCTCGAGGACTGGGACAGAACGATGAGCGTGAATGTGCGCTCTCTGTATCTGGTGACGCGGGCGTTTCTGGAAGGAATGCTGGGTGAAGGGACGGGTACCATCGTCAACATCGCGTCGCTTGCGGGCAAGAACGGGGTCGAGGGCGGCACGGCCTATTGCGCCTCCAAGCACGCGGTACTCGGCTTCTCGAAGAGTCTGATGCTCGAGGTCCGGAAGCGCGGGCTCCGGGTCGTCGCGATTTGTCCCGGCTCCGTGGCGACGACGTTCGCTGAGAAGGGCGAGCGGGTCCGTCACAATCGGGATCGCATACTCACCGCCGACGATGTCGCTCACGCCGTGCTTGCCACCGTCACTGCTGACGATAGAGCGATGATCAGCGAAGTCGATATTCGACCAACGAATCCATAAGAATCGGAGAGAAAAGACGTAAAGGGAGGGCGTGGAGAAAAGACGTGGAGAAGAGACGTAAGCCAAGTCACCGATCGGGCGGCGGATGGTTGTACAATCGTACGAGCATTTTCAACACCAGCGTCGTTCGGCTCTCAAGGGACATCATGATCTCTCGTCGACCGGACCCTGAATCGCGAGCGATTCGGAGCAGCGATACGACCTCCTGTGCCGAACCGCGCGCGTAGAGCAGGAAGCGTCGAAACTCTCTGGTGCTGCCTCGGCCACAGGCCTCGGCTATGTTCGCTGCTACCGATACGGCGGCCCGAATGAGCTGGTCGCCCAACGTAAACCGCTCGGACGGAGTAAGTCTCCGAACCTGTCTGATGACCTCCGCGGCGACCGATGAGGCAATCTCGTGCACGCGTAATGACGCCGCGCTTGCTCGTAAGACCATGAGAGACGAAAGATCAGTCGTGATGACACGGTGGCATCCTTTTCACGCCTTTCCTCCACGTTTTCCCTCCACGTCTTTTCTCTACGCCTTTTGTTTACGTCGTTCGCCGCCATGCTAGACCCAATTCGGAAACTTCTAACCGAAGCGGGGCGCGCCAAACAGACGCGCGCCTTCTGGCAGGCCGCCACCGACATCCTGAGCGAGTGGGCGGGCGGCGCGCGAGTCGAGCTCACGTATAAGGGCCTGACCGAGTCTGGCAGCGTCGAGGCGGGCCCCCCCGGCAAACAGGGTGAGCCGTATCTCACGGACTACCACGACGCCGAGGGCCGCCACGTCAGTGCCCGGTTCCAGGGCCTGCCTTCCGGATTCCCCGGTGATGCGTTGCGCTCGGGCATCGAGATCGCGACGCATCTCGCGGTGATGGTCGCGCGTCGCAGCGGTCTCGAGCGCGAGCGACGGCTCGGGACTTTTCTGGTCGAGCTTTCGCGCTGGCTCCTCGCAGCGCCCGAGCGCGAGCTGCTGCTGCGCTACACGCTGCAGAGCGTGACGAGCCTCGTGGAGGCGCAAGGCGCGTACGTGGCGCTACGCGGCTCTGATCCGGACTCGCTGCGGGTCGCGGCAACGGTGGGTCAATGCGCGGAGTTCGACGGCGCCCGGATCATGATTAACGCCAGCGTCAACGGACGTGTGGTCCGTACGGGCGAGCCGTTTCTCACCGACGACATCCTTTCAGAAGAGGGCGCGCAGCAATCGCTCTCGCCCTCGGGCACGGCCCGGGCGGCGATGATCGCGCCGCTCCGCACGTCGAGCGGAGTCGTGGGCACGGTGGGCGTGGTACGCTACCAACGCTCCGGTGCCGACCAGTCGCTGCCGTTCGCCCTGATGGAGCTGCAGTACCTCACCGCGGTAGCCGCCTACATCGCGGGCGGGCTCGAGCTGTCGGAAGCCGTCAGCGGGGCGCGGGCGGCGGCCGAGCGGGCCCACGCGATGGTGGACGGGAGCCCTCTCCCGATGGCACTCGTCGACCGTGAAGGTCGCGTCCAGCAGCTGAACCAGGCGGGTTGTCGACTGCTGGGCATCCCGTCAGAGGGGCAGGCCCTCGGCACTCACCTCGAGGCCCTGGGCCTCTCCCCCAGCGAGATCTCGCTGCATTTGGTACTGGCACGTCCCCGCCCGGGCGAGCCGTGGCATGGCCGTGTGCTCGTGACTCAACCGTCCGGCGACCGTCGCATCTGCGACTGCACCGTGACCGGGCTCTCCGGCGTCGGGCCGGACAGCTTGCTCGTGGCGCTCTACGATCGGACGGACGAGCTCCGGGCGCAGCGCGAGCTGATCGCGCGGGAAAAGCTCGCCACCGTCGGTGAGATCGCGAGCGGCGTGGCCCACGAAGTGAACAATCCGCTCGCCGCGATCCGGATGGAAGCGGAGCTCCTCGGCCGTGCGAGTAAGGATCCGGAGACGAGCACGACCGCGGCGACGATCACGCGCGAGGTGGACCGCGCGGCGCGCATCGTCCGGAGCCTGTTGCGGCTCGCCCGCCGCGCCGACACGACCCCGACGCGCGTGCAGATGAACGACCTGGTCCACGATGTCGCCGAGATCCGGCGGCGCGTGCTGCGCGCGGAAAGTGTCGAGTTCCGCACGACGCTCGATCAGTCCGCCCCCGCCGTGCTCGGCCTGGGTCAGGAGCTGCAGCAGGTCGTCATCAATCTGGTGACCAACGCGGAGTACGTCGTGCGCGGGCGGCATCCCGCCATCATTCAGCTCCGCACGCAAGCGCGCGAGGGATGGGTCCGATTCACGGTGGACGATTCCGGACCGGGCGTGCCCCGGGACATCCGAGGTCGCATCTTCGACCCGTTCTTCACCACCAAGAGCCCCGACGAGGGGACCGGGCTCGGCCTCGCCATCTGCCAGCGCGTCGTAACCGAGGTCGGCGGCAAGATCTGGATCGAAGACTCGCAGCTCGGGGGCGCGCGCTTCGTGGTCGAGCTACCCGCGGCGCCGGAGCATGTCGAGGTGACGTCGATCGGGTGAGCGGGAGTCAGTGCTCCAGGATGCGCGTGCGGTACAGGCCCAGCGTGAGGAGACCGTAGGCGCCGAGGCCGGCGAGCAGCGCGGTGAGCCGCCAGTCGAAGCCAAACCGCATGGCGCCCACGATGGCGGCCAGGAGCCAGGCCACACTCGCAAGGAAGCCCAGCATGATGACTTCCTTCCGCGCCATCAGGATGCCGAAGACGTAACCCCAGCTGAACCCGCACACCGCGAGGAACCCGAGGCCGTGCGGGATTTTGCCCGGGTCGATCAGGTTCAGCACACCGGCGAAGAAGCAGAACAACCCGAGGACCGTGTAGCTCGCGAGGTGGAGCGCGAGCGGGAGCGGGACGGTACCCATGCGATTGAAAGTCATGGAGAAAAGATAAGGGGCTGGGTATTGGGGGCTAGGTATGGAGGGCTACGTTGTCGAACTCTAGCACCTAGCCCCCAACACGTAGCACCTCTTTAATTCCCCCCCGTGCAGGCCACACGAACCTACCTCCAGCTCACGACGCGGGACCAGTTTCGCGCAGCGTTCGGCCAGTTTCCCGATCTGGTCATCGAGCACGTCTCCCGTCCAACGCCAGCGCTGTACCGCCGGTGCTACCGGACGGTGGGCGAGGCCTATCATTGGCGCGACCGCTGGGATTGGACTGACGACGAGATCCGTGCGCATCTGTCCCGGCGCGAGATCACGCTCCATGTGGCCCGGCGGGGCGACGCATTGGCGGGTTGGTACGAGTTGCGCCGCGTGCCCGAGGACCGCTCGGTCGAGATCGCATACTTCGGCCTGTTTCCGGACGCCATCGGTCAGGGCCTCGGCAAGCACATCTTGTCGTGCGCGGTACGGGACGCCTGGGCGCTCGAGCCCGCACGTGTGTGGCTGCACACGTGCACGCTCGATCATCCCGCCGCACTCCCGAACTACCAGAAGCGGGGCTTCGCGCCGTACAAGACGGAGACGTACGAGGTTAACTTCCCGTCGTGAACTTCACGATTTCCAGGACGCAGAAACTCATCATCGCGGGCGTGGTGATCCTGCCGCTGATCCTCTTCACGCTGTATACCTGGGCGACGCTGTCGTACACGTATTCGTCCGGAGACCGCGCGGGGTACGTGCAGAAGTTTTCCAGGAAGGGCTGGTTGTGTAAGACCTGGGAAGGCGAGATGGCCGTGATTACCACGGCGGCGACGATGCAGGAAAAATTCTACTTCACCGTGAAGAACGATGCCGTCGCTGCCCGCATCAACGACACGCTGGGCAAGCGCGTCGCGCTGACCTACAAGCAGCACGTCGGGATCCCGACCAGCTGCTTCGGGGATACCGAGTACTTCGTGACGGATGTGAAGGTGGTGGAATGACGACCGGAAACAGCTTTGGAGCGCGGGCGCAACTCAAGGTCGGGAATCGCACGTTCGAGATTTTCAAGCTGGACGCCCTCGAGCGACGCGGGCTTTCGGTGTCACGCCTCCCGTATTCCCTCCGCATCCTGCTCGAAAACCTGCTGCGCCGGGAGGACGGGCGCATCGTCGCGGCCCGGGACGCCGAGGCGCTCGCGCGATGGGATCCGAAGCGGATCCCGACGGATGAAATCGCGTTCATGCCGGCGCGCGTCTTGATGCAGGACTTTACCGGCGTCCCCGCGGTCGTCGACCTCGCCGCTATGCGCGACGCGATGCAGGCGATGGGCGGCGACCCCAAGAAAGTCAACCCGCTCCTGCCCGCCGAGCTGGTGATCGACCACTCGGTGATCGTGGACGAGTTCGGCACGCCCACCGCATTCCAGGTGAACGCCGACCTCGAGTTCCAACGCAACCGCGAGCGCTATGCCCTGCTCCGCTGGGCGCAGCAGGTGTTCCAGGGATTCCGCGTCGTGCCGCCCGACACCGGCATCGTGCACCAGGTAAACCTCGAGTACCTCGCACGAGTCGTGTTCACAGCCGAAAGTCCCAAGCCGCAAGCGTATCCCGATACCCTGGTGGGCACCGACTCTCACACCACGATGATCAACGGGCTCGGCGTGCTCGGATGGGGCGTGGGCGGGATCGAGGCGGAAGCCGCGATGCTGGGGCAGCCGGTGTCGATGCTGATCCCTCAAGTCGTGGGCTTCCGGCTCACCGGCAAGCTCGCCGAGGGTGCCACCGCCACCGATCTGGTGCTCACCGTGACGGAGATGCTGCGCAAGAAGGGTGTGGTCGGCAAGTTCGTCGAGTTCTACGGCCCCGGGATCGCGTCCCTGCCGCTGGCCGACCGCGCTACCATCGGTAATATGGCGCCCGAGTACGGCGCCACGGTGGGAATCTTCCCCGTGGATCAGGAGACGCTCCGCTACCTGGAGTTCACCGGGCGCCCCAAGGAGCAGGTGCAGCTCGTCGAAGCCTACATGAAGGAGCAGGGCCTGTTCCACTCCGCGGGTGCGCCGGAGCCCATCTACTCGGACACCCTTTCACTCGACCTCTCGACTGTAGAGCCGAGCCTGGCCGGTCCCCGACGCCCGCAGGACCGCGTGTCCCTGCGGGATGTGCCCCGCAACTTCCAGCTCGCGCTTCCGGCGCTGGTCAAGCCCGCCGCGCCAGCCCCGAACGCCGGTCGCTGGGAAGGCGAGGGCGGCCACGTCGCCACCGCGGTGGAAGCGCCACCACAACGCCGCACCCACGTGGACCTCACGATCGATGGCACGGACTGCAAGCTGGAACATGGCTCCGTCGTCATCGCCGCCATCACGAGCTGCACCAACACCTCGAACCCCTCCGTGATGGTGGCGGCGGGCCTGGTCGCGAAAAAGGCGGTTGAGCGGGGCCTCAAGTCGCAGCCCTGGGTCAAGACCAGTCTCGCGCCGGGCTCCAAGGTGGTGACCGACTACCTCCGGCAGGCCGGCCTGATGCGCTACCTCGAGCAGCTGCGATTTCACCTCGTGGGCTACGGATGCACGACATGTATCGGGAACTCGGGCCCGCTCCCGGAGGCCGTGTCGGCCGCGGTGGCCGAAGGAGAGCTCGTGGTGTGCTCCGTGTTGTCCGGCAACCGCAATTTCGAGGGGCGCATCCAGCAGGAGGTGCGCGCCAATTACCTCGCGTCGCCGCCGCTGGTGGTCGCGTACGCTCTGGCCGGGCGGATCGATCTCGATCTCCAGACGGAGGCCCTGGGAACTGGAAAAGACGGGAAGCCGGTGTATCTGCGCGACATCTGGCCCACCGCCAAGGAAGTGAACGAGGTGGTCCGCTCGTCCGTCAAGTCGGCGATGTTCCACAAGGAATACGACGAGGTGTTCACCGGGGACGAACGCTGGCGTGGTCTCCCCGTGCCCGCCGGCGACCGGTTCGCCTGGGAGCCCGAGTCGACCTATATCCGCCGGGCGCCGTACTTCGACGGCATGCCGAAGACGCCCGAGCCCATCGCGGACATCCGCGCCGGCCGTGTACTCTGCCTCCTGGGAGACAGCATCACCACGGACCACATCTCTCCCGCGGGCTCCATCCGCAAGACCAGCCCCGCCGGTCAGTACCTGGTGGCTCACGCCGTTCAGCCCGTCGACTTCAACTCCTACGGCTCGCGCCGCGGCAACCACGAGGTGATGGTGCGCGGCACGTTCGCCAACGTGCGACTCAAGAACCTTCTCGCCCCGGGGACGGAAGGGCCGGTCACCGTACACCTCCCGGACGGCGAGCAGATGACCATCTATGACGCGTCCGTCAAATACCTGCGCGAGGGCGTCCCGCTCATCGTGATCGCGGGTCAGGAGTACGGCTCAGGCTCGTCGCGCGACTGGGCCGCCAAAGGGCCGCGCCTGCTCGGCGTGCGCGCCGTGATCGCGCAGAGCTACGAGCGGATCCACCGGTCGAACCTGGTCGGGATGGGGATCCTGCCGCTTCAGTTTCTCGCGAACGACACGCCCGCGAGCCTGGGGCTCAGCGGGAAGGAATCGTTCGACATCGTGGGACTCGCCGGCGTCCTCGCCGAGGGATTCCCGCGCGGCAAAGACGTCGAGGTCAAGGCAACGCGGCCCGATGGCTCGGGTGTCCGGTTCAAAGCAAACGTCCGGATCGACACCCCGCAGGAGCTGCAGTACTACCGGCATGGGGGCATCCTCGAGTACGTGCTGCGGCAACTGCGCGACGCCGGCCGATAAGACAGAGAAAATCATGCTACGCGCAGCACGCTAACCGGCAGGCTCAGCGAGACGGGCTGGGCTTCATCATCTGGCGGTGCTGCTGCATCCAGGTCTGCAGCGAATCCGCCCAGGCTTTGAGCTCGGCTCGCTGCGCGTCGGTCAGCAGGGCTTTGGCCTCCATCGCGGAGCGGATCGACAGCCAGCGCGCCCGGCCCATGGCGGCGTGGGCCGCCTGGAAATGAGTCTTCAGTACCCCCGAGTCCGGGGAAGCGGCGTCGGCAGCGAGCTGCAGCTCTCCGAGGTGGGTCTCGGCCTCGGACATGGCGGCGTCCTGCGCCGCGGTCGTCGCGTCGCGCAGCGCGGTGAGCCGCGCGACCTGGTCCGCGGTGAGTCCCAGCGCCTCTTTGCGGGGGAGGAGGTGCTGTGGCGTGTACAGCATCACCTGCGCGATGGGCGCCATCATTTCCTGCATTTCCATCGGGTCGCCCATCATCCGGCCCGTCGGCGCCGGGCGGTGCTGGGCCGCGAGTGGCGCGGTCGCCAGGCCGATCACGACCAATAGGCGGGTGGTGGTCATCGGAGGCGGCTCCTGTTGAGGCCTCCTCAATACTAACCTTGCTCCTTCGCCACAGCCGGGGTTACCGTGTACGGTGCCCCCACTCACCCGAGGCGTGTTGTTGCTGACGGGCCTCGCCGTCGTCACCCGCTCGTGTGCCCAGGGGCCGCCCGACCCCTGGCGGCCGCGGACGGTACCGGCGTTCGGCGCTAGCTATGCTCCCGATATCGGCCTGCTCCTCGGTGCAGGGATCATCCACACGCGATACGGCTTCCACGCCCTGCCTCCGACGACACGCGCCCTCGCCGAGGCGCAGTACGCCACGGCCGCGCGCAGCTACCGCGTGAACGTCGCCGCGGAATTCCGGCCCCGGGGGCCACCGACGACGTTCAACGTCGCGTTCCGGGCCTCCGGACTCGAGCTCATCCGGTTCTATGGAATCGGCAACCAGACCAACGGATCGCGGGCTGACAGCGCCTATCGCGTCCGGGCAAAGCAGATTCAGCTCGCGCCGAGCGTGACGGTGCCGGTCGCCCCGCGAGTGCGGCTCACCGCGGGACCCCTGCTCGAGTACACGCGGACCTCAGCGGATCCCGGCTCGCTCCTCGCGACCACGGGGCCGTACTACGGCGCGGGCGCCTTCGGTCAGCTCGGGCTGCACGCGATACTCGACTTCGACACACGCGACTCGCCCACCGCTCCGGCGCGCGGCGTGCACCTGACCGCGGGCGGGCAGTGGCATCCAGCCCTGTGGCACGTCGTGAGCCCCTTCGGGTCTTGCTCCGCGGAGGCGGCGACCTACTTCTCCGCGGACGATCCGGCCTCCGTGACGCTCGCGCTCCGCGCGGGTGGTGCCGCGGTCGCCGGGACGGTGCCGTTCCAGGAGCTCGTGTACGTAGGTGGTGAGACGACGGTCCGCGGGTATGCCGAGCAGCGCTTCACCGGGCGGCGCGGCGCCTATGCCAACGTCGAGCTGCGGCTCGCCGCCGGTCGCCTACCATTCGGGGACGTCGGCCTCTTCGGATTGGCTGACGGAGGGCGGGTGTGGGTCCCAGGTGAGGTGTCCGACCGCTGGCACGCGGCCGCCGGCGGCGGCGTGTGGCTGGCCTGGCAACACCGCCGCGCCAACATTCTGTCCATCGTGGCCGCGCGGAGTCCCGAGCGCACGGCGGCGTACCTGCGCGCGGGATTCCTGTTCTAGTGTTCACGGTCGTGGTTGAATATCAGCTTGTAGAGTGGAGCAGCGCGCCGGCGAAGAGGATGAGGAACCACAGCACGAGGCTCGCCGTTGACGTCCGGCGGAACCAACCCCATGCGGCCACCGAACCCCGTCGCAGGGCCATCTCGGTGCGCAACCGCGCGTAGCCGTTGCCGATCAGCAGGGCGACGAACCCCATCTTGGTCCAGAAGACGACCGAGGTGCCAAAGGTGCCGACTTGGGCCAGCGCCATGAGCACGCCGCTCGCGAAAATGAGGGCGAGGCCGCCGACCACCCAGCGGTGAACGGCGGCAAGGCGATCGAGCTCCGTGCGCCAGTCGGGCCCGGTCGCGGGCGACAGGCGTAGCGATGCTCGATCCGCGGCGACAGCTACGCCACCCCCCACCAGGATGCCGACAAGATGGAAATAGGTGACTGTAGCGCTCACAGGCGTGTGGCCGTAGAGATGCGCCCATCGCGCCAGGAGCTGTGATACTGTGATCGACACCATCGTAGTCCTCCTGCAAGGGGTCGGGATGCGAGCGCACCGCTCACGCGAGCCACCACGCGAGCAGCGCGTCAGGCATCAATCGAGATCATCACCGAACGACGACTCTGCCCGTCATGAGCTGGCCGTGGACCGCGCAGTCGTATTCGTACGTGCCGGGCACGGTAAACGTGACCGCATACGTCCCGCTGCCGGTCATCGTGGCGCGGCTCGCGAAGCTCGCCGAGCCGAGGGATTGGACGCTGTGCGGCAGAGAGCCGGTCCAGGTCCAGGTGACGGTGCCGCCCACCGGGACCGTGTCCACGGCCGCGTTCGTGCTCCCATTGTGGCCGCTCACGAATTCGATTCCGGGGCCGATCGTCACGGAGCCGACCAGGCCTCCTCCCCCGCCGCCACCACCGCCGCCACCGCCGCCATAGGTACCGGTGTAGCCGCCACACCCTGCGAGCGCCGCGAGCGCCATGATGCCCATTACTCCGATGCGTAAGCGCATTGAATTATCCTCCTCAGCTCGCCGGCTTGCGGGAGCTGGACTTTTCCCAGTTGACGAACAGGAACCCGCCCGGCGCGTCGAACGGGGGCTCACCGGGCCCGGGCAGAATCTGCAGCTGGAGCTCTTCGATCTTGTTCTTGGAGCAGTTCCAGCAGGCGAGCGCGTAGTCGCCGTCACGGCGCGTGCGCGACAAGAGCATGACGTGCACCATCGCGTTGTCGGTGACGAGCGCGTCGTTCTTGTAGAGGTGCGCGAACGCCCAGAGGGCGACGGCGCTGTTGATCGTCGGCACGAGCGGCGTGTGCACCTGGGTCACGCCGTGATAGTAGAGCCCCATGATCACGCCCCCGAAGCGGGGGTGGTGCGGGACGTCCTTGGTCTGGACGCGGTCCATCACGAGCTTCCAGCGAGCGCCGTCCTGAGTCGTAAACTCGGCCACGCCGTCCACCGAGTCTCGCGTCGCGCCCTTGTCCCACGCGCTGAACGTGAACGTGCCAGAAATCGGCGTCACGTTGTTTGAGTACGGGCCATTCTTCACCTGTGACTCGAGTCCCTCCCGCTCGGGGCCGAACGCTTGGAGGATCGGAGCCGCGCTGTCCGGGAAGGGGAACGGCCCGGGCAGGATCTGGATGACGGGCCCACCGCCCGTCACCCGGATCGCCTGGACGTTCGTGAGCGCACTCGACCCGCTCGCGGCCGAGCTTCTGTAGCCCGTCGCCCCCGCGCTCCCCGGCTTCAGGACCGTGAGGTGCGTTTCCATACCGAGCTTCTTGTGCGAGTCCTCGCCCACGGGGCAGTACACGTCGTACGTCCCCGGCGCGAGCGTCAGGGTCAGGGTGGAGGTCGATCCCGGCTGGATGACGTCGGTTTCGCGCTCCACGCCGCGCCCTTCGACTTCGAGCGCGTGAGGTATGGTGCCCGTGTTGGTGACCGTGAACGTGACGGCGCCCGCGGTGACGGTTGCCGCCGACAGCTCCACCTTCCACTCCGACAGCTTGGCCGTGACGGTGGAGGGATCTTCCGACGAGCGAGTTGCCGGTGCCGCGGCGACCGCAACGACGGCCCCGAGTGCTCCGGCGACGTTTCGAAACGCAACAATGTGGGTGTGTCTCATGTGCGATCTTCTCCTGAGAACGTGACTCGATGGCTGCATTCCCTTCGAGGTCAATGACACGCCGTCTCTCGGGGTTATTCCGGCGGGAATAATTCGACGGAGCGGAGAGTCGTCAGCGTAGAGGTGTAGCGACACTCACTGAGGCCGGGTTGGAACCCACCGAGCTCGAGCGATTCGAAGCGGTCGTGCTCCCACATTTGGATGCCGCCTACACCCTGGCGCGCTACCTGACGCGGGACGCCGACGACGCGCAGGACATCGTACAGGAAGCGTCCCTGCGCGCGTTTCGATATTTCGCCGGGTTCCGGGGAAACGCACCGGGGGAGGGCCGGGCCTGGCTGCTCGCGATCGTGCGTAACACGGCGCGGACCTGGCGGGAGCGAAACCGGCACCATGCGCAAGCGACCGCATTCGACGAAGAGCTGCACAGCGAGGGGGTCGCCGAAGATCACCCGGAAGCAGCGGTCGTACGGAAGAGCGAGGGCGAGGCGCTACGGGAAGCCATCGATCGACTCCCCACCGAATTTCGTGAGGTGATCGTGCTCCGCGAGCTCGAAGGGCTTTCCTACAAGGAGATCAGCGACGTGGCGGGAATACCGGTGGGTACCGTGATGTCCCGGCTCTCACGCGCGCGCGGCCGGCTCGAGGAGGCGCTGTGCCCCGCGACGGAGGATTGTTAACGTGACGCACCCTGCCTTCGTGGCGCAGCTCGACGCGTATCTGGACGGTGAGCTCGCGCTGCCCGAGGCCGGCGAGCTCGAGGCGCACCTGCGAGTCTGCGCGGACTGCGCCCGTGTTGAGCAGCGTCGACGGCGGCTGGGCGCAGCGCTGCGTGAGCAGCTCCCCCGCTACCAGGTGCCGGACACCCTGCGCGCTCGCGTCCGAACCGGCCTGCGCGCGGAGTCGAGCCTGGCTGCGCGGCGTCGTGGCGTACCGTGGCGTACCCTCTCCGTTGCCGCGTCCCTGGCGATCGTGGCGGCGGGGAGCTGGCAGCTCGCCTCGAATCGCGCGCGGGGGGAAGCGCTTGCCGACCAGGTGCTCGCGAGCCACGTGCGGTCCCTCATGGCCGGCCATCTCGCGGACGTCCCCTCGTCCGACCAGCACACGGTCAAGCCGTGGTTCAACGGCAAGCTCGACTTCTCGCCCCCGGTCTACGACTTCGCCGGCCGCGGCTTCCCGCTGATCGGCGGACGGCTCGATTATGTGGGCGGCCAACCGGTTGCGGCGCTGGTGTACGGTCGGCGCCAACACGTGATCAATGCCTTCCTGTGGCCTGTTGGGCGTGGCCCCTCGACGCGATCGGGCGCGTTCACGCGGCAGGGGTACCACGTGCTGCACTGGACCACGCGCGATTACACCTACTGGGTCGCCTCCGACCTGGGGCTGCCCGAGCTGCGGGACTTCGTGGGATTGGTGCAGGGCGGCGATTCGGCCGGCGCGGCCGGCGCGGTGAGAAACTGAAGCGGGCCCCGCCGTCTTCGGAGCCCGCTAGCCGTTCGCCCGGTAGACATCACCTCCCCTTAGGGTGAAGCTGGTTTTGGCTCCCTCCGGAGCCGCTCATCCATGCGACGCTCAAGCTCTTGAAACTTGGTGCGCTGCGCCGGCGTGAGCTGCCCACTGATCTCGCTGTTGATCGCGGCGCGCACGGAGTCGAAACGCGGACGCATCTCGCGCCACAGGGCTTCCATCTGCGGGCGGTGGCGGGCGAAGATCGCCCGCACCGAGTCTTCTTGCGCGGGCGTCAGGTCGAGCTCGCGCTTCAGGAGCGAGTGGACGCCGCCACCCGGCCCTCCGGGTCCGCCCCGGTCGCCGCGACCCCAGCCCGGACCGCTGCCCCCTCGGCCGTGGCCCACACGCGTCCCGACGCCCCACCCCACGAGCCCCCCGGCCACGAAGATCGCGATCAACGTGGCGACCGCCCAGCCGGGCGATTGCTTCAGCATACGCGGGCTCCCTTCGTCAATTGGACTCCACCGATGCGTACAACACGGTGGCATCCGGGGCATTCTGCGACGTGAACAACGCCGCAGCCGCAGCGCTGCCCGTCGCCGCGGCGACCCACTCGGTATCGAGCGTCGCCGCCGGTTCGGTCGTGCTCCGAATCACGAGGGCACTGCCCACCGCGGCGACGATCAGGCCAGCCACCGCGAGGCGGGCCCACCGTCCCAGCACGGCGCGCGTCGAGCCGACGCCGGCCGCCGCCGCGCCGGCCATGACCGCCGCGACGAACTCGGCTTCGCCGGGCCGATCGAGCAGTGCCCGCAGCTCGGCGCCGAGCACGCGGTCCGGCTCCGCCGAAAAGGCCTTCGATTCAGGATTCACCGCCGCCCTCCTTCCAGCCTTCGAGCCACCGTCGCAGCCGGCGTCGCGCATGAAACACGGCCGAGCGCACGGTGCCGGGTGCGACGCCGAGGATCTCGGCGATTTCCGCCTGCGAGTACCCTTCCACATCGAACAGCACCAGTGCCATGCGGTAGCGCTGCGGGAGCGTGTCGAGCGCCATGGCGAGGCGCTGCCGTAACGCCAGCCGATCCACTTCCACGTCGGGCAACGGCCCGCCGCCGACCAGCCCCTCGTCCAGCTCGCTCGTCTCCCGTACCGCTCGCCGCCGCCGCCGGTCGATGGCCGCGTTCGCCACGATCCGCATCAACCAGGGCCCGAACGGGCGGCTCGAATCGTACCGGTCGAGTTTGACCAGCGCCTGCAACACCCCGTCCTGCGCTGCGTCGTCCGCTTCATCGGCGTCTCGCAGGATGGCGTAGGCCAGCCGGCGGACCGGCGCCGCGAACCGCGTGACCAGCACGCCCAGCGCGGTGCGATCGCCCGCGAGGGCCCGGGCCACAAGGGCCGGCTCGTCGTCGTCCCGAGAGCCAGCCGCTTCCCGGTCGGGCACCGCGCTCATGCTGGTTGTTACGGCCGCCGCTCGCCGGATGCTGAGCAGGGCGGCCCCTTGAACTCCGGCGGCCGGGCAGCGTATACAGAGAGGTCCGAGGTATCAGACCACCGGATCGATGAGGAGAGCCCTATGCGCAGCGCCGTGCCGAGCGTCGTGATCGTCACCCTCTTGGCGGCCTGCGTCGCCCCCACACCAGGCGGCATTCGGTCGGGGCCCGATCCGATCGGCACGCGCTACATCAATCCAGGGACCCTTGCGGCCCTTCCGGGATTCACACACGCGGTGCGGATCGGCTCGACGCTCTACGTGTCGGGCGAGGTGGCGCTCGACAGCATGGGACGCCTGGTCGGCGTGGGTGATCTGCGGGCGCAGGCCGCGCAGGCGTTCGCCAACCTCGCGACGGTCCTCCGGATCGGCGGGGCGACGCCTGCGGATGTCGCCAAGCTCACGGTGTACGTGGTGAACTATTCGCCGAAGGATCTCGAGACGATCCGGCAGGCGGCGCCCGATTTCTTCCCGCAGCGCAACCCGCCGGCGGGAATCGTGATCGGCGTCCAGTCGCTGCCGCAGGACGGGTTGCTCATCGCCGTGGACGCCACGGCCGTCGTGCGGGCGATGATCCTGCCGCGCGATCAGCGCATGGAGGGACGGGGACCGGGGACCCGGTGAGGCGGGGAGTGTCCCAGAGGCCG
>Ga0209378_1001527_pt1 | contig 16453 bp, 19 predicted proteins | sample GraSoiAngelo_156_FD_186170 | JGI IMG/M metagenome (GOLD analysis project Ga0209378, IMG submission 186170) | Grasslands soil microbial communities from the Angelo Coastal Reserve, California, USA - 14_1009_13_40cm (SPAdes) (version 2) | ecosystem: Environmental > Terrestrial > Soil > Grasslands ... | reverse complement strand
CGGGTGCAGATAGATCGGCACGCCGAGCGCCTGGGCGCGCTCGAAGATCGTCCAGTACTTGCGCTCGTCGAGAAAGCTGCCGCGCGTGTGCCCATGGATCATCGCGCCCTTGAAGCCGAGCTTGCTCACGCAACGCTCGAGCTCCTGCGCCGCGGCTTCCGGATCCGCCGTCGGCAGCGCCGCAAAGCCGGCAAAGCGTCCGGGATTCTTCTGGATCGCCTGGTAAAGGCGATCGTTGGCATCGCGCGCCATGGGGATCGCGACCTCGGCGCCGAAGGCCTGCGGGCCCGGCGAGCCGAAGGACAGCACCTGCACGTCGACGCCCGCGGCGTCCATGTGCGCCAGGCGCCCGGCGCCGAGGTCGGAGTTCTGCTCGACGATGTCGTGGCCGAGCTGCTCGCCGCGGCTCTTCAGGTAGAAATTGCGGAATTCGTTGGCGCCGACCTTCTCCCGGTACATCGGCGTGATGAAGTGCTCCTCGATGGCGATGACTTTCATGGGAGCGCGAAGTTTTTCAATTGGCCTTGACGCCGGCGCCGCGCAACAGGCTGCCGAGGCTCGCCAGTTGCCCGCGCATGTAGGCGTCGAATTGCTCCGGCTGCATGAGCATAGGCTCCGCGCCGAGGTTGGCGAGCCGCTCCAGCACCTCCGGCAGCCGCAAGGCGCGCGCGATCTCGAAGTTGAGCCGGTTCACGATCGCCCGCGGGGTCTGCGCGGGGGCGAGCACGCCGATCCAGAAATCGAACTCGGCGTCGGGCAGGCCGACCTCGGCCATGGTCGGCACCTCGGGCAGCGCGGGCGAGCGCTTCACGCTGCTCACCGCCAGCGCGAGGATCCGCCTGTCGCGCAGCGCAGGCAGCACCGCGGTGATGCCCACCAATCCGAAGTGGGTGCGGCCGGCAAGGGTCTCGGCGACCATCTCCGGCGCGCCCTTAAGCGGCACGTGCACGATGTCGAGGCCTGTGGCGGCGCGAAACTTCTCGGCGCTGACATGCGAGGCGCTGCCGATCCCGGCCGAAGCGTAATTGAGCGCGCCGGGCTTGGCTCTCGCCAGCGCGACCAGATCCTGCGCCGAGGTCACGCCCAGCGTGGAGGAGACGAACAGCACGCTCGGCAGGTTCGCGAGCGGGCTCACTCCGGCGAGGTCCTTGCCCGGGTCGTAGGGCAGCTGGTCATAGATCGCCGGCGTGAATGCGTAGCCCGCGGAGACCACGGCCAGGGTGTAACCGTCGGGAGCGGACTTCGCGACCACGCCGGTGCCGATGGTGCCGCCGGCGCCCGGGCGGTTCTCGACGACGACCGGCTGTCCGAACGCGGCCGCGAGCCGGTCGCTCACGCTGCGCGCCATGATGTCGGTGACGCTGCCCGGCGTGAACGGCACGACGATGCGGACCGGGCGCGTGGGATAGGCATCGCTCTGCGCGAAGACCGACGCAAACGGCAACAGCAGGAATAAGAAGAAAAGGCGCATGTTTAGGTCTCCGGTCCGGCGTAAGTCCCGGCGCTGTGGGGGAACATCGACTTGATGATCTTGAAGCGCGAGATGTCCACCGTCGCGTCCATGTGCAGGAACACGGCCGCGTCGCGCACCAGCTTCTCGATGCCGAAGTCGAGCATCACGCCGTTGCCGCCATGCAGCTCCATCGCGTGCTGCGCGACCTTGAAGACTTCCTCCGACGCGAACACTTTCACCATGTTGCACAGGTATTCGGCGTCTGGCGCGCGCTCGTCGACAGCGCGCGCGGCTTCGCGCAGGAGCGAGCGCACCGCGGCGAGCCGGGTGGCCATGTCGGCCAGGCGCAGCGCCACCGCCTGGTGCTTGATCAGGATGCGGCCGCCCTGCACGTAGTTCTGCACGTACTCGGCGGTGCGCTCGAACGCCGCCATGCCGACGCCGAGATTCTTGGAGGCCTGGATGATCTTGCCGGGCCGGAAATAGATCCCGGCCTTGCCGAGCGCGTCGTTCTCGACCAGCAGGTGGTCCGCCGGGACGCGGCAGTCCTCGAACACCAGCTCGCCGTTGTTCATGAAGCGGCCGCCCAGGGTCTCGTTGCAGCGCGCGATGGTCAGGCCTGGTGTTCCGCGCGGCACCAAAAAGCTCGAAGTGCCCTGCAGCATGCCGACTTTCGGGTTGCTGTTGGCATACACGACGAACAGGCTCGCGTCGTAGCCGTTGCTGATGAACTGCTTGCGCCCGTTGATCGCCCACTCGCCGCCCTTCAGGACCGCCCTGGTGTTCATGGCGGCCTCGGGCACGTTGTAAGGCAGCCAGCGATCCGAAGCCCCGCGCGGCTCGGTGAGGCAATGCGCCAGCAGGAACGCCGGGTCGGCGACCAGCTTGGGGAACCAGCGCTCCTGCAGAGGACGGGGGGCGATGTTGCGCAACAGCACCGACACCTTCCAGATCTGCACCAGCTTGTCGGCAAGTCCCGAGTCGCCGCGCGCGATCTCCTCGGAAATGATCGCGAAGGTCTGCACCTCGGTGGCCGGGTCGAGCTGGATGCCGCCGAACTCCTCGGGCACGCCGAGCGTGCGGATGCCGATCCTGTCGGCCTGCTCGAGGATCTCGCGCGGCAGCCGGGCGTCGGGATCCATCAGCCACTCGCGCTGCCAGTTGCGGCGCATGAAAGGAATTACCAGGTCGTTCACGAAACCGCGGCAGGTTTCGCGCATCAGCTTCTGCTCCTCGGACAATCCGCGGTCGATCATTTCCATGATGCTCCTTTCCTCCTTTTGAAGGCTTCACTCATTGAACTTCGGCCCTTTTGGCACCGACAGATCGAGCAATTGCGCAGGCAGCCAGGTCGCCAGCTCCGGGATCACAGCCACGGCAACGAGGGTGACGAGCTGCAGGACCAGGTAGGGAAGCGCGCCTCGCCACACCTGCGGGATCGTCACCGCGCCCCCGGTGGCGCCGTGCACCAGGAATAGCGCGTAGCCGAACGGAGGCGTCAGGAACGAGGTCTGCAGGTTGACGGCAAAGAGCGCGCCGAGCCAGCAGGCCGCAAGCTGGGCATTGCCGAATTGCGCGCCGACGCCGGCCGCGACGAGGGCGCTCGCCAAGGCGGGCAGCGCGATGACGACGATCTCCAGCCAGTCCAGGAAAAAACCGAGCACGAACACGAAAATCATTGCGGCCGCGAGCGCCGCTGCTCCCCGGGTGCCGAGGGCCGCTGCGGCGGCGGAGATCATCGCCTGGCCGCCGAGCAGGCGGAAGACCAGCGAGAAGACGCTCGCGCCGACGAAGATGAAGAAGATCATGGCGCTGACGAGCGCCGTGCGCCGGATCGCGGCGTCGAGCGCGCTCCACGACATCCTGCCGCGTGCCACTGCTGCAAGCACCGCACCCAGCGCCGCGAGCCCTGCGGCCTCGGAAATCGTCGCGTAGCCTAGCGCTACGATGACCACCAGGCCGATCATGAGCAGCGCCGGGACCAAAGCATCCAAGGCACGTGCCGCCTCCGCGTTTTCCCGAACGGGCTTGGGCGAGCCGCGCGCTACGGCATAGGCGAAATAGAGGAGCAGCAGCAGCGCGAGCGGGCCCAGCATGGCAAGGAACAGTGCCGGCACCTGGGCACCGATGGCGTCCGCGACGAAGAACAGCATGATGCCGGGCGGCGCAACGACGCCGAGCGTGCCGGCCGCCGCGACCAGGCCTGCGGCTTCCTGCGTGCCGTAGCCGTGCCGCCTGAGCGCGGGCAGGGCGTACAGCGCAAGCGCGCCGGTCGAGGCGCCCACCATTCCGGCTGCCGGCGCCTGGATCGCCGCCACGGCGAGCGTCGCGAGCGCAGGGCCGCCTCGCACTCGACCGAAAAGGCGTGCTGCTCCGGCGAGAAGATCCGCTGCGAGGCGGCTCTCGTGCAGGATCGCGCCCATGAACAGCAGCATCGGCACCGCGGCGTACAGGACCTCGTCGCGGTCCGAAAGCGTGCCGTACACGCGATGGAAAATCGCTCCCGCCTCCTCGATGCGGACGCTTCCGGCCAGGACGCCCATGCCCGCGAACAGAAACGCCACACCGATGAGGACGACCGCCACCGGCAGACCGGAGAAAAGCGCCGCGGCGAGACCGACCAGCATCAATGCCGGCAAAAGGAAAGTCATCTGGCGGCCAGCGTCATGATCGCGCGCAGGGCCGAGGCGATGGCTGCGAGCATCAGGAGCAGAAAGCCGGCCGGTACCCAAGCGCGCAGCAGCCATTGCAGGGTCCAACCCGTGTCCGCCCAGCGCTCGGCTTGCTGAAAGGAGCGCCAGGCGGACTCGGTCCCGTCCATCATCACCACTGCGCAGAGCGGCAGAACGATCAGCACGGCGCCGGACAATTCGATGGCGGCGCGCGCTCGCGGCGAGAAGCGGCGGCTGAGAACGTCCAGGCGCACGTGCGCGCCGGCGGCGTAGGCGTAGCCGAACGAGGTCATGGTCAGCGCGAAAAAGGCAGCAGTGGAAGCTTCGCCGAAGGGCAGATCGCCTCCCCGGCCGGCCCAGCGCAAGACCGGCTCGATACAGGCGAGGACCACCATCAGGGGAATCCCGGTCCACGCCGCTGCGACGCCGACCTTGCGCGCGACCTGCTCCAGGATCAGGGCGGCCCCGTTCACCGCATAGATAATAACGGCATGGGAGCGGATACCGAGGTCTTGATCGTCGGCGCCGGGCCGGTCGGACTGACGCTCGCCATCGATCTCGGCCAGAAGGGCGTGCGCTGCACTCTGATCGAGCGCAAGGAAGCGCCGCAATTCCTTCCCAAGATGGAGCGCTGCAACGCCCGCACGATGGAAATCTTCCGGCGCATGGGTCTCGCGGGGAAGGTCCGCGCCGCCGGGCTGGACCGCAACGTGCCGATGGACGTCTACGTGATCCTGGCGATGAACCAGCCGCCGTTGCTGCGCCTGCCGTATCCGTCGGTCGCGGAAGCGCGGCGCCAGATCGACGCCTGCACCGACGGCTCGATGCCGCTCGAGCCGTATCAGCTCATTTCCCAGTACACCCTGGAGCCCCTGCTCAAGTCCGTGGCGCAGGCGCTGCCAGGCGTGACGGTGCGCTACGGTTGCGAATTCCTGTCGCTCGAGCAGGACGCGAGCGGCGTGACGGCGCGGGTCCGGAACGGCGCCGGTCCGGTCGCGAGCCTGCGCGCCGCCTATCTCGTGGGCTGCGACGGCGGCGCGAGCCGAGTACGGAACGAGCTCGGCATCGGCTTGCGCGGCGAGGGCAACCTCCTGCAGCTGCGCCAGGCGCTGTACTGCTGCGACGATCTCTACGAGCGCATCCCGATCGGCAACGGTCCCGGCAAAGGGCGCCATTACCATGTCGCCGACGATTCGGCGATGCTCCTGATCATGCAGGATTCGACTCGGCACTGGACGCTCCACGCGATCGTCGGGAAGGACGAGGACATGGCGCGGCAGTTCGAGCGGACCGTCGGCGTGCCCGTGAAATACGACATGCTCTACGTCGGCGAGTGGAAGCAGAACCTGCTGCTCGCGGACCACTACGGCAAAGGCCGCGTATTCCTCGCCGGCGACTCGGTCCATCTCGTCATCCCGACCGGAGGATTAGGAATGAACACCGGCGTCGGCGATGCCATCGATCTGTCTTGGAAGCTCGCCGGCAGCCTGCGGGGCTGGGGCGGCCCGAACCTCCTCGCCTCCTACGAAATCGAGCGCCGGCAGATCGGGGATCGCAATGTCGGCGCCTCGCGCTATGCCTCGCTTGGCCGGCGCAAGTGGCGCGGCCAGTATCGGCCCGATATCCGCGACCAGACCGCCGAGGGACGGGCGGCCAGAGAGCATCTCACCGCAGTGGCCGACATCGAGCAGCGCAAGACCAACGAGATGATCGGCGCGGAGCTGGGCTACCGGTACGTCGGCTCGCCGATCATCAGGGAGGAGCCGGGCGGGCCCGAGCACCTGTTCCGCGAGTATGTGCCGACCACCTGGCCGGGCGCCCGTCTGCCGCATGTCTGGCTCGAGGGCCACGTTGCCCTGCAGGACCGCCTGGGGCCCGGCTACACGCTGCTTCGCTTCGGTGCCACGGGGGAGGACGCGTCCGCGCTGCAACGGTCCTTCGCGGCGTATGGCGCCCCCTTCGATGTCCTCCACGTCGCCGACGACGCGGCGCGCGATGTTTACGGCTACGATCTCATTCTGCTGCGGCCGGACCTGCACATCGTCTGGCGCGGCAATCAGCTTCCAATCGAACCCGATGAGCTGGCCGCGATTGCGACGGGTCACCTGTAAATGAAGACATGGATTCTTCTATTGGCCGGTATTAGCGCCGCTGCAAGCGGCCAGGACATCTATCCGAATCGTGCGGTTCATATCACCGTTCCCTTCACGCCGGGCACCGGCGCCGACATCCTCGCGCGCGTGCTCGGCCCGCGCCTGGCTGAGCGCTGGAAGACCGCGGTGGTGGTCGAGAACCGCGTCGGCGCGACCGGCAATATCGGTACCGAATACGTCGCCAAGGCGGCGCCCGACGGCTACACGATGCTCTTCACTGCCACCTCTTTCGGCACCAATCCGGCGCTGGTGCGCACGCTGCCGTTCGACCCGGTGAAGAGTTTTGCCCCGGTGGTTCTTGCCGCCACCAGCTCGGTCGCGGTCATCGTCAATCCGCAGGTGCCGGCGAAATCGCTGCGCGAGTTCATCGTCCTGGCGCGCGGCTCGCCCGGCAAGCTGCATTACTCCTCGCCGGGCAACGGCGGACCGCAGCATCTCGCCATGGAGCTGCTCAAGCTCGAAGCCGGCATCGACCTGGTCCATGTGCCCTACAAGGGCGCCGGCGGCGCGATCACGGATCTCATCGGCGGGCACGTGCAGGCAATGATCTCGGCGCTGCAGACCGTCGCGCCGCACGTGCAATCGGGCAAGCTGCGCATGCTCGCGGTGATGAGCGGCGAGCGCTCGCCGGCGTTTCCGGAGGTGCCGACGGCGAAAGAGCAAGGCTTGCCGGAGCTCGAGGTGGAGACCTGGTATGGCCTCTTCGCTCCCGCGGGCACCTCCCAGGTTTTCATTCAGAAAATTAATTCCGACATGAACGAGCTGCTGAAAGACACTGCAATCCGCGAGCTGCTCTCAAAGCAGGGGATGGCGGCGGCCGGCGGCACGCCCGAGCGCTTCGGCGCTCTGGTGAAGCAGGAGCTCGCGCGCTGGACCCGCGTCGTCGACGCCGCCGGAATCAAGGCCGACTGATGGAACCGCTCGAAGACCTCGTCGCGGCTTACCGCATCCTGGCGGAGCACGGCGTGATCGACGCCTACGGGCACGTGAGCCTGCGCTCGCCGCGCGATCCGACGCGTTATTACCTCGCCCGGTCCATTGCACCAGAAAAGGTTCAAGAAGAAGATCTTCTGGAATACGACCTGGACAGCCGGCCGCTCGACGCGCAGGGGCGCGAATCGGTGCGCGAGCGCTTCATCCACGGCGAGATCTACAAGCGCCGGGCGGAAGTGATGGCGGTGGTGCACAACCATTCGCCCTCGGTGGTGCCCTTCAGCGTCACCGACGTGCCGATGCGGCCGCTCTTCCACATGGCGGCCTTCGTCGGCGAGGGGCTGCCCAACTTTGAGATCCGCGACGTGCAGAAAGGCACCGATCTGCTGGTGAAGACGCCGCATCTCGGCGAGGCATTGGCAAAGAAATTAGGAAATAAACCGGCAGCGTTGATGCGCGGCCACGGCGCGGTTGTGGTCGGCGAAGGCCTGCCGCGCGCGGTCGGCCGCAGCGTGTACCTGGAGTTGAGCGCCCGCATGCAGATGCAGGCGATGCTTCTTGCGGGGGAGAAGGGAAAGATCACGTACCTTGACGAGGCGGAGGTCAAGGCCTCGAACCCAGTGCAGGACTACGCGCGTGCCTGGCCGCTGTGGCGCGAGAAGGCGCTCGCCCGCGCCAAAGCGGAGCGCCGGTGAGCGACCTCTGCTTGCTCGGCGCCGCCGAGCTCGTCAATCTGTATCGCAAGAAAGACGTCTCGCCGGTCGAGGTGACGCGCGCGGTATTGAAACGCATCGAGGATTTGAACCCTAAATTGAATGCCTTTTGCTTCCTTTCTCAGGAAGCCATTTCGAATGCAGAAGAATCGGAAGCACGGTGGTTGAGGGGAGAACCGAAGGGACTACTCGATGGCGTGCCGGTCTCGATCAAGGATCTGATACTGACCAAAGGCTGGCCGACGCTGCGCGGCTCGAAGACCATCGACCCGAAAGGGCCGTGGAACGACGATGCGCCGGCGACGGCGCGGCTGCGCGAGCACGGCGCGGTGCTGCTGGGAAAGACCGCTACGCCCGAGTTCGGCTGGAAAGCGGTCACCGACAGCGCCCTGACCGGCATCACGCGCAATCCATGGAATGCGGCCAAGACGCCGGGCGGCTCCTCGGGCGGCGCGGTGGCGGCGGTCGCGGCCGGCATGGGGCCGCTCGCGGTCGGCACCGACGGCGGCGGCTCGATCCGCATCCCGTGCTCGTTCACCGGACTGTTCGGCATCAAGCCCTCCTTCGGCCGCGTTCCGGCCTGGCCGCTGTCGCCTTTCGGCACCGTCGCGCACGTCGGGCCGATCGCGCGCAATGTCACCGACGCCGCGCTGATGCTCGACGTCCTGTCGCTTCCCGACGCGCGCGACTGGCACGCTCTGCCCTACGAAGCGCGCGATTACCGCACCACGCTCGAGCACGGCGTGCAGGACCTGCGCATCGCTTTCTCGCCCGACCTGGGTTATGCGAAGGTCGACGGGGAGGTCGCAGTATTAGTGCGTGAAGCAGTCAAAGTGTTTGCTGATCTCGGCGCCAGGGTCGAGGAGAAACACCCCGGGTTCGAGAATCCGGAGCCGATCTTCCGGGCGCAGTGGTTCCCGGGGGCGGCTTTTCTTCTGAAAGATCTTTCAGTTGAAAAAAGGAAACTCGTGGATCCCGGTCTGCTCGACGCGGCCGACCAGGGCAAAAAATTCTCAATGATGGAAATCCTGGAGGCGCAGCACAAGCGCGGCGCGCTCGGCGCGCAGATGAATCTCTTCCACCGCGACTACGACCTGCTGCTCACGCCGACGCTGTCGATCGTCGCCTTCGACGCCGGCAAGGACTTCGCCGACTCGATGCTGCAGAAGCGCTGGACCGACTGGACGCCGTTCAGCTATCCATTCAACCTGACGCAGCAGCCGGCGGCGTCGGTTCCCTGCGGCCTCACGCGCGCCGGGCTGCCCGTCGGCCTGCAGATCGTCGGCCCGCGCTACGCCGACGCGCGAGTGCTGCGCGCCGCGCGCGCTTTCGAGTCGGCGCGGCCGTTCGCCCTGCCCGACCTGCGCCGACTTTGACGCCGTGAAGCCCGTGTGACGCGTCCTTGCAGGTAAAAAAGACCGCGTCGCCGGCAGCGGTCGCGCCGCCCTGGTGGATCTTGCCGGCGGGCACGAAGATGAGACCGCCCGACCCGACGCGGTGCGTCTGCCCATCGATGCGGAATTCGAACTCGCCCTCCAGCACGTAGATCCACTGCTCGTTGGGATGCGAGTGCGGATCGCCCATTTTCCCGGCGGGCGCGCGCATCCGCGCAACGATCATGCGCTCGCCCTCGACGCAGCCGCCGAACACCGGCGAGTAGCCGGGCCCGCCCATGATCTGGCCGAGCCGGTCGAAGTCGAACACGTATTCGCCGCGGCCGGCCTTCTTCGCGCCGGGGGTCAGGGTTGCGTCTCGCTTCATGCGCGTCTCCTCAGATCCTGTGCCCCGCGCCGCCGACGATGCTCTTGACGCTGACGACCTCGGCGTCCTCGAGCACCGACAGGCTGTGCGGGAGGTGGGGTGGAATGTGGGCCGCCTGGCCCGGGCCGAGGTCGAACACCTCGGCGCCGAGCGTGAGCCGGGCTCTTCCCTTCAGCAGGAGCAGGATCTGCTCCTGGGGGTGCGCGTGTTCCTTCGCGCCCTCGCCGGCCTTGTAGCGCAGCACGCCGAGCTCGATTCTCTCGCCGGTGATCAGGCTGCCGAAGGCGCTCGAATGCTGCGGCGTGACGAACTCTTCCTTCAGCTGCCTGATGTCGTAGACCGGCATTTACTTGGCCAGGGTGAGATCGAGCGCCCAGGTGGAGAGGATCTTGTCTTCCTCGAGCAGTGTACCGCGCACCGCGTAGCGGCGCGCGTCGCGCTGCTGCAGGCATTCGAAGCCGCGGTGCCGGCCGGTGGAGCTGGCATAGAACGACAGGATCGCGTCGCCGGCGAGGACGAAGCGGCCGCGCAGCGGGCCGAGCGAGGGGTGGGTCGAGCTCCAGTGCGTCGAGCGCGCGCCCGGCGAGAACGGCTCGATGTCGTAGCGGTTCTGGTACACCCGCGTCGGCTCGCCGCGCAGCCGCAGGACCGCCTCGAAGAGCCACTGGCCGTCCGCGTGCTTCACCGAATTTTCCCCGGACACCGCAAATTTGCCGCCGCCGGCGTCGCAGTATTCGCCCTCGGCGCGCCAGCGGCCTTCCCTGAAAAGGAAAGTGTGGTCTATCCGTGCACCTTTACGCTGTCGGCGGGCGCCTCGCGGCGCTCGTCCATGGTGTAGTCGCGCAGCACCCGCGCGATGCGCAGCCGGTAGGACGCGAAGATGCCGGCGCGGCCTTTCGCCTGGGCCGCGCGGTGCTTCTGCAGGTTGCGCCACTTGCGCACCGCCTCCTCGTCGCGCCAGAACTGCAGCGAGACGAACTTGCCGGCGGTGGTGATGCTCTCGAAGCGCTCGAGCGAGATGAACCCGTCGGCCTGTTCCAGGTCGGCCTTCAGCCCGGCGACCAGGTCCATGTATTCGGGAAACCTACCTTCGGCCGGCGTGAACTCGAAGATGACCGCGATCATCGATGCCTCCTTCGCGCAAGACTATAGCTGAAGGCGCGGCCGGGTCAGGCCACCGGCCGCAAACCGCGGAAGGCGTCGCGCAACAGCGCGAGGACCGGCTCGTACTCGACTTTCCGCGGGTTCGGATAAGGCGCTTCGCTCGCGAGGCGCGCGGCGCGCGCAAGGTCCGCCTCCTTCATGCCGATGTCCGCGAGGCGCATCGGGATGCCCAGCTTGCTTTCCAGGTCGAATAAGCCCGTTGCAGGTTCAAAGGTTCCAATACCTTTGGAGATGCGCGCCATCGCCTCGGGCGCGGCGTCGCGGTTGTAGCGCACCGCGTGTGGCAGCACGATCGAGTGTGTCTCCGCGTGCGGCAGCCCGAAGCCGCCGAGCACATGGCACAGCTTGTGATGCAGCGCGACGCTGGTGGTGCCGATGGTCGCACCGGCGAGCCAGGCACCGTACAACGCGTTGCTTCTCGCTTCCAGGTCTCTCGGGTTGCCAACCACCCGAGGAAGTGAAGAACTCAATGTCTTTATTCCCTCCTCCGCCATCATCGAAATGATGGGATTGCCGTCGTGCGCGTACAGCGCCTCGACGCAATGCGCGATCGCGTTCATGCCGCTCGCGGCGGAGACGGCGGCCGGCAGCCCGAGCGTCAGCTCTGGATCGTAGATCACCGTTTTCGGCATGACCCTGGGATCGCGGCCGGTCTTCTTCGCGCCCCCTTCGGACAGTCCCCAGATGTTGGTCATCTCGGAGCCGGAGTACGTCGTCGGCACGGCGAGGATCGGCAGGCCGGAAGTGAGCGCGATGGCCTTGCCGAAGCCGATGGTCGAGCCGCCGCCGACGACGACGCAGCAATCCGCCTTGATGGAATCGGCCAGCTCTCTCGCTTCATTCGCAGCCTCGACCGGCGTGTGCATCACTGCCTTGTCGAACACGCCGGCCACGTTCAGAGAGCCCGAAACCTCGCGAACCATTTGAGCGCGGCCGGGCGTCGACACCAGCAATACCCGCCTCGCGCCAAGCCGCTCGACTTCCGCCGGAAGATTCCTGACGCAGCCGATGCCGAACACCACCCGCGTCGGCAGCCCGTTGTAGACGAACGCTCTCAAAACCGCTCGACCCAGGGGCGCAGCTCGAGCTCCCACGTCCACGCGCTGCGGTGCTGGCGGTACACATGAAGGTAGTTCCTGGCGATCTCGTCGGGCAGCAGCATGCCGTCGTCGCCCCTCTCATCAGCGCGCGGATCAGCCGGCGCGTGGCGAATCCCGCCGTCGATGACGAAATGGGCGACGTGGATGCCTTTCGGCGCCAGCTCGCGCGCCATGCTTTGCGCGAGGCCGCGCAGCGCGAACTTGCCCATCGCGAAGGGCGCGGAATTCGCGTAGCCCTTCACGCTCGCCGAGGCGCCGGTGAAGAAAATCGCGCCCGAGCCGCGCGCCAGCATGCGCCTCGCCGCTGCCTGGCCGACGAGAAATCCCGCGAAGGCGCTGATCGCCAGCGTGCGCTCGACTTCCTTCGCCTCGACCTCGGTAATCGGCCCGCGCACGCGGTAGCTCGCGTTGTAGACGACCAGGTCCGGCACGCCCCACTTCTTCTCCACGGCTGCAAAAGCCGCGTCGACCTGCGCCGCTTCGGTGGCATCGCAGCGCAGGGCAAGGGCCGCGGTCTCCTGCGCCAGCGCGCCGAGCTTCGCGACATCGCGCGCGGCAAGCGCGACCCGCATTCCCTGCTGCGCGAGCAACCGCGCGAGCGATGCGCTGAGGCCGCTGCCGGCGCCTACGATGAGTGCGCTCTCGCTCAGCGTTGTTCCATCTGCCGCGACAAGGCGCTGCGCCACTCCTCGACCGGCTTGAATCCCGGCTGCTTGCGCGCCTCGGCCTCGGCCCAGGCCCACAGCTCGCGGTCCGAAAGCTTCATGTCCATGGGGATGCGCAGCGGCTGCTTCACGTACCAGGGCGTATCGACGAACAGCTCCAGGCGATTGCCTTCCGGATCGCGGAAGTAGACCGACAAGGCATTGCCGTGCGAGACCGGGGAGATCTCGGTGACCGGCTCGTGCTGCAGGCGCCGGTACATCTCGCGCACGCCGGCGAAGTCCGCCATGCGGAAGGAGATCTGGTTGATCGGGTTGAAGGGCAGGTCGGCCGGCCGCCCGCTCGCCATCACCACCTGGTGGTGCTCGCGCGGATCGCGGCTCAGGAACACGAACTGCAGGCGGCCGCGCGCTGTTTCGAGATCGCCGCGGTCGGTGACGGTAAAACCGAGCACGCGTGTGTAAAAATCCTCCATGCGCGCGATGTCGGTCACGAAAATCCCCACGTGGCTGAATGAGAGGCGCGGAACCGAGGTCATGACGATATGCGACTAGCGAGTTTTCGGACGGCTCAGGGCGCGAGCTACGGCGCCGTCACCAACCAGGGAATTGTCGACCTCGGCCGCCGCCTAGGCAACCGGTATTCCGACCTCAGGACGCTTCTCGAAAAGAACGGTATCGAAGAAGCAAGAAAAGCGGCCGGCTCCCCCGCCGATTACAAGGAGTCCGAGGTGACCTGGCTGCCGGTGATCCCCAATCCCGGCAAGATCGTCTGCGTCGGCCTCAACTACGAGGAGCACCGCCAGGAGACCGGGCGCGACAAGACCGAGCAGCCGGCGCTGTTCCTGCGCCTCGCCGAATCGCAGGTGGGCCACAAGCAGCCGATCCTGCGGCCGCGCGAGTCGAAGAACCTCGACTACGAGGCGGAGATCGCGCTCGTCATCGGCCGGGCCGGAAGGAGGATTTCCCAGAAGGATTCCTGGAATCACATCGCCGGCTACAGCTGCTACAACGACGGCTCGGTGCGCGACTGGCAGCGCCACACCATCCAGTGGACTGCCGGCAAGAACTTCGCAAGCACCGGCGGCTTCGGCCCGTGGATGGTCACCGCCGACGAGATCCCCGCGGGAGCGCTGCTGACGCTGTCGTGCCGCCTGAACGGCGAGCGCATGCAGCACGCCACCACCGAGCAGATGATCTTCAAGATCCCGAAGCTGATCGAGTACATCTCGAGCTTCACCACGCTCGCGCCCGGCGACGTCATCGTCACCGGCACGCCGGGCGGCGTCGGCGCGCGGCGCAACCCACCGGTCTGGATGAAGCCGGGCGACAAGGTGGAGATCGAGATCGACAAGGTCGGCGTGCTGGTGAACACGATCGGCGAAGACTGAGGCCGCGGCGGGAACCCTCGCATCGCGAGCGTCGTCAGCGCATCGAGCGCGCAGTAGAACGCGCCCGCAGCGCCGGGCGGGTTGGTTGTCACCAGCGCGATTCCCGGAACGTTGCGCGCCCAGGTCCAGTTTCCCAGCCAGGTCCCGTACAGCTCGAGCGCGAGCGACAGCACAAATATGCTCGCGTACAGGCGTCGCTGGGCTGGCATGGCGACAGAGGCTGCGGCAAACACCAGGAACAGCGCAGCGCCGAGCGTGTCAATGCCGGCCGCGGCGGCGGCGAGCGAATAGAGCGCCGCATAAACGATGATCCCGTTCGCGGCGGCTTCGGACATGCGGCGCGCGAGCGAAAGCCCTAGCAAAAGCAGCAAAACGTGCCCTGGCGGCACGAACAGGGGGATGTTGCCCAGGCGATAGGCGTACAGGCCCCAGCCGAGCGACAGGAATATCTCGCCCGCGGTAGCGATGACCAGACACGCCATCAGCCCGTATCGCAGGCCAGGCTCCACGCGGTCCAGCAAATAGAGCATCGCCGCCCAGACGGCAACGCTGACGACGGCCTGTCCAGCGATATCCGTCCACACGTCCGCGGCGAGGCCGCCTGCCAGCGTCAGGACGATCAGCAGGACCCGCTTATGGCAGATGCTGGATGTCCACATCTTTCCGGCGGTCAGCCCTCGTGCGACGTCACGAGCCTGACGCCCAGGTACACGAACAAGGCGCCAACCGTGCGGTTCAGCCACAACGCAAGGCGGCCCGATGCGCTGAAGCGGCCCGCCACACGCGCTGCCGACCAGGCGACGAACAGGTTCCAGAGAGTGCCATTGAAAATGAACAGCATGCCGAGGAACAGGAAGGCGAGCGGTTTGCTGGGTGCGCCGGGATCGACGAACTGCGGCAGGAATGACAGGAAGAAGAGCGCTACTTTCGGATTGAGGACGTTGGTCAGGAAGCCCTGCAGGAACACCGTGCGCAGCCCCGCGGCGTGCAGCTCGGGCGTCGGCGAGCGATTCCCCGAGCTGGCAAAAAAGAGCGACACGCCGACGTAAACCAGGTAGGCGGCGCCCGCCCACTTGAGCAGAGTAAATGCCGTAGCCGAGGCAGCAAGCAGCGCCGATAGCCCGACGGCGGCCGCAAAGGTATGCACGAACAATCCGGCAGCGATGCCGAATGCGGCCACCATGCCGCCGCGCCGGCCTTGAGACGCAGTGCGGCCAAGGATGTACAGCGTGTCTGGTCCAGGCGTGATGTTCAGCAGCAGCCCCGAAATGACGAACAATGCGAGATCGGTGGTGCCGAACACCGAAACTAGTCGCGGTAAACCAGGCCCGCCACGACGCCCAGCACGGTGAACTCAACCAGAGTCGCCAGGAACCAATAGAACGCGAGCACGGGCGGGATCGGCAGAATCACATACCAGACAAAGCTGCTCATCACGGACAACATCGCTCCCACGTACAGGCCGTAACGAAACCCCTGCCCCAAGCCAGGCTTGCCTTTCTCGTAGCCCTTCACGTAGATCAGCGCGAAGAAGGGCGCAAACACCAGGTACCCCGCCCAGAATATCCACATCATTTGCCGCATCTCGGCTTCCGGCCGCCACACCGAAGCCGTCTGCTTGTAAAGGCCTGACAGGAGTACCCCATGGACTAGAAATTCCAGCACGCCGATCGCGACAAAGACCGCCACGCTCGCCAGCAGCCACCGTTTCGTATTCATGCGCTCCTCCTATTTGCCTACTTAGCGGTGAAGAACTAATAGTCTGCCGTGTAGACAACGCGCGCAAGTGCCCCGGCTGGCTAGGCGCCGCTCTCGATGTACTTGACATCCGCGATCCAGTTGCGCTTCCTTCGCGCGAGGCGGGACTCTTCTCCTTCGCCATCGAAGCTCGCCGGTGCACGGCGAAGGAGCGATTGATCGACATCTTCGAACGCGTTGACGCTGACCACCGCGTAAAGATGGCCGTCGATCCGGCTGGTGACGACGGGCACTATGCCGCAGCGCGCGCAGGTGTGGAACTCGGCGGTCCGGGTGCCGAATGAGTATCTGGATACGCGCGCGGGATCCTTGATCACCACCTCCAGGGCGCCGCGTGGATTGGAAGTCCATACGCCACCGTGCTTGATGCAAAACGAGCAGCTGCAGGCGCGGGCCGGAATTTCGGCGGGATCAGGCTCCCAAGTGAGAGCGAAGGAGATGTTCCCGCAGTGGCACTTACCGTGGACGAGCATCACACGCGCTTGCGCAGGAAGACGTGGGTCGCGCGCTCGCCCGCGACGTACTTCGCGCATTCATAGCGCAAGCCACGCATATCGATGCCGTTCAGGAGATGCTCCCCGGAACCGAGCAAGACAGGCCGGATGGCGAGATGCAGCTCGTCGATCAGGCCGGCGCGCAGATACTGCCGGATAGTGGATACGCCGCCACCGAGGCGGACGTGGCGGCCGTCCG
>Ga0209378_1001518_pt1 | contig 16474 bp, 8 predicted proteins | sample GraSoiAngelo_156_FD_186170 | JGI IMG/M metagenome (GOLD analysis project Ga0209378, IMG submission 186170) | Grasslands soil microbial communities from the Angelo Coastal Reserve, California, USA - 14_1009_13_40cm (SPAdes) (version 2) | ecosystem: Environmental > Terrestrial > Soil > Grasslands ... | reverse complement strand
CTGGCAATCGGGTGCGCGTCAACGCGCAGTTAGTTGATGCCCGCACCGATCGACACCTATGGGCTCAAACTTATGACCGCGACCTGGCGGACGTGTTCGCCATTCAGAGCGAGATCGCAAAGACGATTGCCGATCAGTTACAGGCAAAACTTTCACCAAGCGAAAAGAACGCCATCCAACTTCCCCCGACGAACGATATCAGCGCGTTCGATCTTTACACGCGCGCCAAAAATATCCTGCTGAGGATAGGCTCGATCCCGAAAGCGGATACCCTCCAGGCGGTCGATCTGCTAACCCAGGCTGTCGCTCGTGATCCATCGTTCTTCGATGCGTATTGTCAGCTCGCCTTCGCTCATGACGCCCTTTATTTTTTTGGCGTCGACCATACATCTGCGCGCCTGGCGTTAGCGGAAGCCGCCCTTCAAGCCGCCTCTCGCCTTCGTCCCGATGCTGGTGAAACGCATCTCGCGCGTGGGCAGAATCTTTATTGGGGATACCTCGATTATGACGGTGCTTTGGCTGAACTGGAAGTTGCCCGCCAGACGTTGCGGAATGATCCGCGGATATTCGACCTGACGGGTCTCATCCAGAGGCGCCAGGGGCGCTGGGAAGAATCTACGCGAAATCTGGAGCGCTCGGTGGAGCTGAACCCTCGCGATATTGGAACGATGGGACTGGGGGTTGCATCGAATTACTGGTTTTGTCGGCGCTATGCGGAAGCAAAACCCTGGTTGGCCCGCGCATTGGCTTTTGAACCTAACGATGCCTTTACGAAAGTATGGCTTGCGTACGTCGACTTTGCTTGGAAAGCCGATACCCGGCCGTTGCATCAAACAATCGATTCCATTCGAGCCACAAATCCTGCCGCGGTGCCGAGTATCGCTGATTTTTGGCTTGTTTGCGCACTGGCCGAACGCGACGCCGCTGCTGCAAAAGATGCCTTGATCGCACTTGGCGAGGAGCCCATGCCCTTTGCTGTCGAGAATGTTCGTTTCAATCGTCCATTTGCAGAAGGCGTCATTGCTCGTATGACGAAAGACGATGAGAAAGCGCGGTCGGCTTTTACTGCTGCACGCGCGGAGCAGGAGAAAATCGTCCAGGCTCAACCAAATTACGGCCCGGCGCTGTGCGTGCTTGGTTTGATCGACGCCGGTCTCGGGCGGAAAGAGGAAGCGCTGCGCGAAGGCCGGCGCGCGGTCGAGCTTCTTCCCGTGGAAAAAGATTCAATGAATGGCACGAACATGGTCAGGTATTTGGCCATAATCGCTGCATGGGTCGGTGACAAGGATCTCGCCTGCGAACAACTTGCCAGCATCATCCGCCGTCCAAGCAACCTCAGCTATGGTCACTTGAAACTGCTGCCGTTCTGGGATCCGCTACGCGGCGATCCGCGCTTTGAGAAACTTGCTGAAGAATCAAAGCAGCCAGTTGCGCTGCAATCATCAACATCCAGTGCGCCGGACAAAAGCATTGCAGTGCTTCCCTTCGAAAACTTAAGCCGCGATCCAGATAACGCCTTTTTCGCCGATGGCGTGCAGGACGAGATCGTGACTGACCTCGCGAGAGTGGCCGATCTAAAAGTCATCAGCCGCATAAGTGTGATGCCGTACAAAAGTGGGATGCCGCGCAACGTGCGCCAGATCGGGCAACAATTAGATGTGGCGCATGTGGTGGAAGGAAGCGTTCAGCGCACTGGCAATCGGGTGCGCGTCAACGCGCAGTTAGTTGATGCCCGCACCGATCGACACCTATGGGCTCAAACTTATGACCGCGACCTGGCGGACGTGTTCGCCATTCAGAGCGAGATCGCAAAGACGATCGCTGACCAGTTGCAAGCAAAGCTTTCGCCGCGTGAAAAGAACGCCATCGAACTTCCCCCGACGAGCGACATCAGCGCGTTCGATCTCTACACGCGGGCCAAAAATATTCTGCTGAGGGCATCGTTTGTCGCGACAGCCGGGAACGCCGGTTTACTAGAGGCGGTCGATCTGCTGAACCAGGCTGTCGCGCGTGATCCATCGTTTTTCGATGCGTATTGCCAGCTCGCCTACGCTCATGACGCGCTTTATTTTTATGGCGCCGACCATACATCTGCGCGTCTGGCGTTAGCGGAAGCAGCCCTTCAAGCGGCGTCTCGCCTTCGTCCCGATGCTGGTGAAACGCATCTTGCGCGTGGGCGGAATCTTTATTGGGCGTACGGCGATTACGACGGTGCTCTGGCTGAACTGGAGGTTGCCCGCCAGATGTTGCCTAACGATGCGCGGATATTCAAGTGGACGGGTCTCATCCAGAGGCGTCAGGGGCGCTGGGAAGAATCCACGCGAAATCTGGAGCGCGCAGTGGAGCTGAACCCGCACGATATTGATACGTTGGTGTGGGGGCTTGCAGGGAATTACGGGGGTTGTCGGCGCTATGCGGAAGCAAAACCGTGGTTGGCCCGGGCATTGGCTTTTGAACCTAACAATAGCTTTACGAAAGTATGCCTTGCGTCCGTCGACTTTGATTGGAAAGCCGATACCCAACCGTGGCATCAAACAATCGATTCAATTCGGGCCACAAATCCTGCCGCGGTGCCGAGTATCGCTGCCGATTGGCTTGTTTGCGCACTGGCCGAACGCGACGCCGCTGCTGCAAAAGATGCCTTGATCGCGTTTGGCGAGGAACGTATCGGCTTTGCTACCGATAATGTTCGTTTCAATCGTCCATTTGCAGAAGGCGTCATTGCTCGTATGACGAAAGACGATAAGAAAGCGCGGTCGGCTTTCACTGCTGCGCGCGCGGGGCAGGAGAAAATCGTCCAAGCTCAACCAAATTACGGCCCGGCGCTGTGCGTGCTTGGTTTGATCGACGCCGGTCTCGGACGAAAGGACGATGCCCTTCGCGAAGGCCGGCACGCGGTTGAGCTTCTTCCTGTGGAAAAAGATTCAATGAATGGCGCGGACATGGTCAAGTATCTGGCCATGATCGCTGCGTGGGTTGGCGACAAAGATCTCGCTTGCGAACAGCTTGCCAGCATCATCCGCCGTCGAAGCAGCCTCAGTTACGGCCAATTGAAATTGCTGCCGTTCTGGGATCCACTGCGCGGCGACCCGCGCTTTGAAAAACTCGTGGAAGAAGCGAAGCAGCCAGTCGCACTGAAGTAATATCCGCGGGAGCAGTCGCCGCAGCCCGCTGTTGGTTCGGCGGCTCGCCGAAGCAATCTTTGGCATAAAAATCCTGGAGCGCTGCTGGCGTTGGGCGAAGTCTGCCTTCTATGGCCAGGAAAGTTCGTCTCGGCTAGCAGCCGAAACCAGCAAGCTGGGTCGCCGCAGCGACCGCGCCTCGATCGGTGACATTCGCGCACGACCCGCGATCCGCGGTTTCCGATTCAACGATTCCCAAACTTTCCGCGTAACCTCGCGTGAGATTTCGGACAGTACACCAGTGAACCGTGCGGCTTAGCCGCTGAATTCAGCCGGACAGGACTTACTGGGCGGCCAGAAACGATATGCCGACATACATGGATATTCACGAAATCCCGGGAGGCGTTAGCCTGCAGGAAGTGGCGAAGGCGCACGCAGCGGATCTGAAAGTGCAGGGCAAATACGGTGTCGAATACGACAGGTGTTGGGTTAACGAGGCAGCCGGGAAGGTATTTTGCCTTTGCCATGCCCCGAGCGCGGAAGCAGCGACCCAGGTTCATCGGGAGGCGCACGGGCTGGTTCCCTTCAACATCATAGAGGTTGAGGCGCGAGTCGCCGATTTATTTCTCGGCGGCAGCGAAGTAGATCTAGATCCATCCGGCGTGGTTAGGATGACTGCAGATCGCCATAATAACGCCCCAGATCCCGCCATTCGGACGATTTTATTTACCGACATTGTGGAATCCACAACGTTGACTCAATCGCTGGGCGACGAGGCGGCGCTGCTGATGCTCGGCGTGCACGACACGATTGTGCGTGACGCGTTGTCCGCTTTAGGCCGGCGCGAGGTCAAGCACATCGGTGATGGCATCATGGCCTCGTTCGTCTCAGCAGCAAGCGCGGTTCGCTGCGCAATTCAAATTCAACACGAATTGGACGAGCATGCGAAAGCCAACCCCGAGCGCCCGCTCAAAGTCCGAGTCGGCGCCGCGGCAGGTGAGCCTGTCGAGCAACATAACGATCTTTTTGGATCGACAGTTCAACTAGCCTGCAGATTGTGCGGGCATGCCGCACCAGAACAAATCGTCGTGTCCAACGTGGTTGCCGAACTGTGCATCGGCAAGGGACTGCGCTTCGAAGACCTCGGGGAAGTTGTCCTGAAAGGCTTCCGTTACCCAGTCCGCGCCCATGCCGCCGCATGGCGCTAGGCCAATTAGAAGAAGTTTTGCGGTGCGCTAATCGATGGACCTCATGATTAAGAACATTCGAAATAGGTTTGGATTCGCGCGCATCGCACTTGTGACGAGCGTCGGATTTCCATTCGTTGTAGCATCGAACGCATTTGCTCAGACTGCGCCGGCCCGGCCGCCGGCGAGTGCTGCCGCGCCACCGGCTCCCGCTGCGGAGGTCGAGCGCGTGATTGTCACCGGTTCGCTCATTCCGACTGCAGAAGAAGTTGCTGCGAACCCGGTGTTCAGTCTTAACCGCGACCTGATCAACAAGTCAGGTGCAGGCACCACCACAGAACAGCTGCTCCAGAGGCAGCCGGTGATGAATGGGTCCAATATTCCGGTTAATAACAACGGAACCAGCCAGTCCGGTCCGTCCGGATCAGCTGCGCTCGCGCTGCGCGGTTTGGATCCAGGCGCCACACTGGTGCTGATCGATCGTCGCGGCGTTGCTCCGTTTCCGGGGGCCGCCAACTCCGGGTATGGTTACGTTGATCTAACTACTATTCCCATCACCGCGGTCCAGAGCATTGACATTCTGAAGGATGGCGCTTCGACCACCTACGGCTCGGATGCGGTTGCCGGCGTGGTGAACTTTAACCTCTACAAAGATTATCGAGGCGCGCAGGTGACCATCCAGTATGGCAACACGCTGGATAAAGACGCAGCGGAGTATAAAGGGGACATCCTCTTTGGGGTGGGCACCGACACAACGAGTATTACCGGTGACATTTTCTATTATAAGCATCACGACATGTTCAATAAGGATCGGGGCAACTCGCTTGTGCCGCCGTTCTTGAGTTCAAACGCGGTCCCGTGGAATCTTCAGTTGCAAACGGCGGCCATTATAGCAGCGGGCGGAACGCCATTCGATCCAACTCTCACGAAGCAGTTCGGCACGCCGCCGGATAATGCCAACGGACTGGTGCCGGCTAGCGATTATATTTATTTCAGTAGCCGTCCGAGGGCGCCGTTCAGCATTCTTCCAGGGTTTAACTTCAATCTGTATTCAAGCTCATATCCGGAGCAGGAGCGCTGGGGCGGTTACGCCGCTTTCGAACATAAGATTTGCGACGATCAGTTGCGGCTTTTCGGCGACTTCTACTACGTGGATGCCAAAACGCACGATGAACTTGCGCCAATCGCCACGGGCAGTTTCGAGTTGCCGGGTTCCCCAACGCTCTACATCCCGCCAAGGGAGGCGTTCACGGGAGAACCACCATTTGGCGGGCCGACTTATGCGGAAGTTGGCGCGCCCGTCGGTGCGTTCAACCCATGGAATCCATTTGAGCAGATCATCTCGGGCGGCAGTCGCGCGCGCATTTTCGATTTTGGCAACCGCCTGATCGACAACGAAAACGTCGCCGAGCGTTTCACGGTTGGTGTGAAAGGCGACAAGCTGTTTAACGGAACCTGGGGCTACGACGGAGCGTTCATGTATAGCCAGGTCCAGCAGATTGCGAAGCTCCACAGCGTCAATGCTCCGCGATTCGAGCGGATTCTGAACGCAAACGACCCGCTGTTTGATCCCACCTCGACTCAATTTATCGGGCAGACGGTGCCGTACAACCCGTTTGTGGACAGCCAGCACGTCGTGTTCCCGAGCAATCTTCCGCTGATTGATTTCGCGTCGCTGAACACGAGGGACCTTTTTACGTCGAAGCTAGCCACACTTGACCTGAACATTTACACCACGGACCTGTTTGATTTGCCCGCAGGTGGCGTGGGGCTGGCTTTTGGCGGCGCCTTTAGCCGGGAATCTTACACGGTCGATCCAGATGACCAGAACCGCCTTGGAGAGAACGCCGGCGTCAGCACGATCGACCCGGTCAAGGCTGGGCGCAAATCGTGGGGGATTTATGCGGAAACGCTCATCCCGGTTTTCAGTCCCAAGTGGAACATACCCGGGTTTTACTCGTTGGAGTTTTCAGCCGGTGTCCGGTACGACGAATGGCTGAATAACGACACGAATGCAGCGGTGCCCAAGGTGGGGGTGCGCTGGCAGCCGTTTGACGAGAGTCTAACTCTTCGCAGCACCTGGGGTGAAGGCTTCCTTGAGCCGTCCGGGGTACAGTTGTACGGGCCCCGAAGGTTCCTTCTGGGGCCGGCGCACTTTGTTGGTTGTGCGCCCACGGCGTTATTTGGTCCTTGCGGGAGCGACAGTAATCCGGTGCAGGACGTTGTCGAGCCTGAAACAGTCATCGAACAGCTTCCCAATAAGAACCTTCACCCGGAACATGACCGCAGCTGGACGGGAGGCATAGTTTACACGCCAAAGTGGATTCCGCCCAAGTGGGGAACTTTGACGTTGACAGTTGATTTCTGGAACGTCGAGCGCAGTGGCGTCGCCATGTACCTTTCCCCTAGCTCAATCATTAGCGGGTATAACGCGGGCATTTTCCCAGGGGTGGTGCTTCCTGCGCAGCCGACGCTGAGTACTGGACCAGCGGTTTTGTTTGACCCGGAAGGGAATTTCGCCGGGGTCACAAGCCCCTACATCAACGGCGGGCGGACGCGCACCAACGGTGTTGACCTCGGTCTTCAGCACCAGATCGAAACGGACATCGGCACATTTTCGCTCTTAACCCGGTGGAGTTACCTGAACGAAATGGTGGTCAACTTCCCCAATTCAAGGCCGCGGCAGGCAGCGGGTAGCTCAAGTTCGGAGTGGTATATAGGCGACTTTTTCGGGGACGTAACCAATCCCCAGGCGTGGCTAAAATGGAGAGGGGACACGACCTTCGATTGGACATGGCACAACTGGGACTTGAACTGGACTCTGCATTTCCTGGATGGATACTGGGAACAGCTCTATGCCGTTCAGTTTGATGGATTCTGGAAGCGTCACTGGGTGCATCCTACTTGGTTCAACGACGCGCAGCTTTCCTATACCCTGATCTTCACGCCTCCCGTGGAAGCGGCGTCGGTACCGGGGTATTCGAAGGGCGGCAAGGAAGTGGTGGGCAAGGAGAAGGAAGCGCCTCCCGTTCCTTACGCCATGCCTTGCTGGAAGAATATCTTGAATAACACCACTTTCACGGTGGGTGTGAGCAATATCTTCGGTGAAGACCCGCCAAAGTCGTTTGCATTCGAGCTTGGCAACAGCATCGGGTATCCGGGCAGCCTCTATGACAACCTGGGGCGGTTCTGGTATGTGAGGATGATCAAGAAATTCTAGAAGCCTCACAGAGCGTAGTTTTACAAAGAATTCGTAAGGATTAGTGTAATTTGTGTCTTCATGGCTGCTTTTCCTTGCAGAGTTTTGGACAGCGGGATCGCGCGCTCAAGGTTCGAATCGGGGCCGTGGCGGGCGAGCCGGTTGAAGATCACGACGATCTCTTTGGATGCATAGTTCAACTTGCCTGCAATTGTGCGGGCATGCCGCACCGGAACAAATCGTCGTGTCCAAGGCGATTGCCGAACTGAGCATCGGCAAGGGACTCCGCTTCGAAGACCTCGGGGAAGTTGTCCTGAAAGGCTTCGGTTACCCAGTCCGCACCCATGCCGCCGCATGGCGCTAGGCCAACTAGAAGAATGTTCGCGATCTTTGACGAACGTTCACCTATTTCCCGTTAGATCGTTTTACGGTGCGCTAATCGATGGACCTCATGATTAAGAACATTCGAAATAAGTTCGGATTCGCGCGCATCCCGCTCGTGGCGAGCGTTGGATTTCCATTCATTGTAGCATCGAATGCATTCTTCTTTAGCGACAACGTTCCTTTTAATCGTCCATTCATAGACGGCGTTATCGCGCGTATGACAAAAGACGATGAGAAAGCGCGGTCGGCTTTTACTGCTGCACGCGCGGAGCAGGAGAAAATCGTCCAGGCTCAACCAAATTACGGCCCGGCGCTGTGCGTGCTTGGTTTGATCGACGCCGGTCTCGGGCGGAAAGAGGAAGCGCTGCGCGAAGGCCGGCGCGCGGTCGAGCTTCTTCCCGTGGAAAAAGATTCAATGAATGGCACGAACATGGTCAAGTATTTGGCGGTGATCGCTGCGTGGCTTGGTGACAAAGATCTCGCCTGCGAACAGCTTGCCAGCGTCATCCGCCGTCCAAGCAGCCTTAGCTATGGTCAATTGAAACTGCTGCCCTTCTGGGATCCGCTGCGCGGCGACCCGCGCTTTGAAAAACTCGTCGCTTCCCTCGCACCCAAATGAACCTGTTGAACAGAAGTTAACGAAGAGAACAAAGGTTGTTTTGCTCTAATCAGGATCGTCTCGAGAACCTAAAGCGAGATATCTTTACTTTCATTTGGTTCTGCTTTATTCGCCGCAGGCAAAATCATTCGAGAAATGCCGTTCTTAAGAACTGGCTCATGAAAATTGATCAGCAAGCCGATCGGGATATCCAGCAATTTCATGTAGCTGAAGAGCTGCGCTTTGCTGGCCGGATGCAGAATCTCGACCGCTTTTAACTCGACCAGCAGGCACTCGTCGACGAGAAGGTCAAAGCGCAACGGCTCATCGAAGACAAGCCCTTTATATTCCACACGAACCAGCTTTTGAGTCGTCGCCGGGAATCGAGCGTAGTTCCAACTCGCGCAGCATGCATCGCTCGTAGATCGACTCGATTAGCCCAGGACCTCTGTCCCGGTGGACTTCGATTGCCGCGCCGATGACTACATAGCTGAGCTTGTCTGCCTTATCGTAAAGTGGATGCATCGGGCAGAGCTTTACAGGCTAGAGCGAAGAAAACGAAGTTAGAATTTGCTCTGTGTTGGATTGAGCCCCTTATCTTTCGTTTGCATCTGGAGAATCCAAGCTCCGTCCTTTTGTTCTCCTCTCGAACACCTGTTTGCCAAAATCCAAACAGTTTCGGGAAGGGATCTTCCCTTCCTTCGTTGCCTTCTGTAAGAAATCCAAACTTTTCCGCGTAACCTCGCGTGAGATTTAGGACAGTACACCAGTGAACGGCCAGAAATGACTCCTCAAAACGAGGAGTCAAAAGAAGGCCACAACAAAAAAAGAAATTCAATCATGAATAAACAAAACATTCTCGCGCTCGCTCTAAAACCGGCGATGCGCGTGACAAAATTCCACTTCGGCGGAGCGATCATTGTGATGATGCTCGCGGTCGGATTGGTTGCGGCGAGCGGCGCGCCATGCCAGGTGCCCACCGCCTCCCTGCTAGTTACTGGCCTGGAGGGTGCCACGGGCAGCACCGTCGGCCCCGATGGTGCGCTGTACGTCACCGAAGGTGTAGCCGGCAGGATCTCGCGCGTCGATCCGCAGACCGGGGAGAAAACGACGTTCGCCAGCGGCCTGCCGCAGAGACTGCCCATCGGCTTATCTGTCGGTGGGGCGATCGACGTCGCGTTCATCGACAACATCGCGTACGTACTGGTCACCCTAGTCAACGATCCCTTGTTCCTCAGCAGCGACGTTGACGGCATCTACCGAGTGGACGGCCCACACAGTCTCACCGTCGTTGCAGACATTGGCGCGTTCAACTTGGCCAATCAGCCTTCTGGTTTTGATATCGCCGTCCGGACCGGACTCCAGTACGCGCTGCAAACCTACCGTGGCAGGTTCCTGGTCACCGATGGGCACCTCAACCGAGTGCTGCAGGTCACACTCGACGGCGAGGTCACCGTGTTGATCCAGTTCGACAACATCGTCCCGACCGGGCTGGCGGTAAGGGGCAATACAGTGTACATGGCCGAGGCCGGCCCCGTCCCCCACCTGCCCCAAGACGGCAAGGTTGTGTCGTTCGAGCCCAAGTCGCCCACCGCCACGGTGGTGGCCTCCGGCGCTCCCCTCCTCGTTGACGTGGAATTTGGCCCCGGCAACAGTCTTTATGCCCTCTCGCAAGGTATCTTCCCGGTCGGCAGCCCTCCGGCTACTCCGGCACTGCCGAACACCGGCGCACTCGTCAAGGTCAACGGGGACGGCACCTTCACCGACGTCTTTCATCCCCTGAACCAGCCGACCTCGCTCGAGTTCATCGGGAACACGGCGTACGTCGTCACCCTCACCGGACAGATCTGGAAAATCGACGGTGTCTCGTGTCCGCCCTAACGGCGTGTCGCGTTGAGCAACCGGCGGGCCTGACGCTTGAAAGGAGACGAAGAAAATGCCTCTGTATATGGATCGTCACTACGTCGAAGGAGCGACGCGAAGCGCCGTCGCCCATGCTCACCAACTGGATCTGGCGGTTCAAGAGAAATATAAAGTCCAGTTTTTGACCTACTGGTTTGATGAGCCACGCTGTACAGCCTTTTGCCTGATCGTGTCGCCTGACAAAGAAACCGTCCAGCAAGCGCATAATGAAGCCCATGGATTGGTGCCGAACGAAATCATTGAAGTGAATCCCAGTATTGTGGAGGCCTTCCTGGGTCGCGTCACGGATCCTACCCCAGTGGATACCTCACCCGGCAAAGGAGTGGAGTCTCTCATTGAAGCGGCTTTCCGGGCCATCATGTTTACCGACTTGAAAGATTCCACGCGCATGACGACGCTTTTTGGAGACACCAAGGCACTCCATTTGCTCCATATCCACAATGCGCTCACCCGCAATGCGCTCCGGGACCACCGGGGGCGCGAGGTCAAACATACGGGCGATGGCATGATGGCGTCCTTTACTTCGGTGCTTGATGCGGTCGAGTGTGCCATTACCATCCAGAAAGCGTTTGCGGCGCACAATCAAGCCAACCCGGACGCGGCGATGTATCTACGGATTGGTATCAGTGCTGGTGAACCCGTTGAGGAGCACGGCGATCTGTTTGGGAATGCGGTCCAGTTGGCGGCGCGCATTTGTGCCCATACTGAACCTGGTCGGATTTTAGTCGCTCAGGTGGTTCGGGATCAATACTCCGGCAAGGAGCAGTTGTTCTCCGACTTGGGCGAAATAACGCCCAAAGGTTTTGATCGGGCCATACATGTGTATGAAGTCCAGTGGCGGGCTAACCCGTCCGGCTCGCCATACCAAAGCCGACCAAACGGGAGCGCATCGGAGATTAGATCGACGCCGTGATGATCTTACGCGGGCGCACTTCGTAAACGTGCGTAGCTACGCGAAGTTTCGCAGCCGGGTACATGATGCTGTGATTCGCGTTCTACGATGCCGGTGGCAACGTAATTGAAACGCACGAGCACGCGGGCACGTTCAAAGAGTGGTAAGCGTGAGCCGCGCCGAGTTTATTCTTTGAACGTCACGGTGAGCTTATCGCCTGAAAGATTCGATGGGTCGGCAATCTGAGATCAAAGGCCAATAATAAACTTTGCAATCCAAATCGCCGCGCCAAAAGCCCGCAGATTTTTCTTCCATTCCCCAAACCAGGTGCGGTAGAGTCGGCGGCTTCAGGAAAAATGGATAACATCATCGAGGCGAAAGAACTGCAGATTGAGCGTAAACGTTTCTACGTGGAGCTCCGTGAAAATGAGCGCGGGAAATTCTTGCGCATCACCGAGGAAGCTCACGGCCGCCGCAACAGCATCATCGTGCCGACCACCGGCGTGGATGACTTTACGGCGGCGATTGCTGAAGTTCTGACAAATAACGAAGGCGCGCCGGCTTAGATCAGGCCAAGGACGACCGGACGCCGCAGCGCGGCGTCCCTACCATCCCTCTCTTCGCAACGTTCGCTTTTCTTTTGTTTAGTTTGCTCGCCCGCGTTGACACCGCGACGCCCGAAACTACTTTGGCGCTTTCCTCCATTGACGCTCTTTTCGGTTTCTGAATCATGGCCACAAAACGAAAATCCAGCACACGAAAAAGAATTCAGCGCACGAGGGTAAGATCGAGATCGAAGGCGCGCGCGAAAAGAAGGAAAGCGCCTCGCTATGTTTATTACTTTGGTGATGGTCACGCCGACGGAGCCGGCAGCATGAAACCGCTGCTTGGCGGTAAGGGCGCGAACCTGCACGAGATGACGCGCATTGGCCTGCCTGTGCCCCCTGGGTTCACAATCACAACCGAGATTTGCACTTACTTTTACGACCACACCCGCTCTTACCCGCGACAATTGGAAGCGGAAGTGGCAGCGGCGATGGCCAAAGTCGAGAAATCCACCGGTAAAAAGCTCGGAGATAAGGAGCGGCCGTTGCTGGTTTCCGTCCGCTCGGGTGCGCGCGATTCAATGCCGGGAATGATGGACACTATTCTGAACCTCGGCATGAACGACGCGGTGGTGGAAATCGTCGCGAAAAAGACGAACAACGCGCGTTTCGCGTGGGATTCGTACCGGCGATTTCTGCAGATGTACGGCGACGTGGTCATGGGCGTTCAGAAACGGCCGGGCGAAGACCACGAACCGTTCGAGACTGTGATCGAACACATGAAAGACGAACGCTACGGCAAACACGATTTCCCGGACGTGCGATTAACAGCCGCCGATCTGAAAGAACTCGTGATCCGGTTTAAGGCGCTGATCAAGGAGCGCACTGGAAAATCGTTTCCCCAAGATCCGAACGAGCAACTCTGGGGAGCAATGGGCGCAGTTTTCGGCTCGTGGATGAACGATCGCGCCGTCGTTTATCGGCGGAAATATGGAATCCCGCACGACTGGGGAACGGCGGTGAACGTGCAGACGATGGTCTTTGGAAACATGGGCGAAACGAGCGCCACCGGAGTGGCCTTTACGCGCGACCCGGCCACCGGCGAAAAAGTTTTCTATGGCGAGTACTTGATCAACGCGCAGGGCGAAGACGTCGTTGCCGGCGTGCGCACGCCGCATCCAATTGGCGATCTGGCGAAAGAAATGCCTGCAGCGCACAAAGAACTGATGAAAGTCCGCACCATCCTTGAACGTCACTTCAAAGACATGCAGGACCTCGAATTCACGGTGGAGGAAAATCGTCTCTACATTTTGCAGACGCGAAATGGCAAGCGCACCGGCCACGCCGCGGTTCGTATCGCCGTCGATATGGTTGGCGAAAAATTGATAACCCAGAAGGACGCCGTGCGCCGTATCCCGGCAGATTCGCTTGCGCATCTTTTAGCGCCAATTTTTGATCGACAAGCGGTGCGCGCCGCAAAAAAAATCGGCAGCGGGTTGCCCGCTGGACCGGGCGCGGCGTGCGGGCGCGTTGTTTTTAGCGCAGAAGAGGCCGTGGTGCGCGCGGAAAGAGGGGAGAAAGTCGTGCTCGCGCGGATTGAAACGTCGCCAGAAGATTTGCGCGGCATGATCGCGGCCGAGGGAATTCTCACGTCGCGTGGCGGCGTCTCTTCGCACGCCGCGCTCGTCGCGCGGCAAATGGGGAAAGTGTGCGTGTGCGGCGCGACGGGGATTCAAATCGATTATCAAAACCGCACGCTCAGCGCGAACAGCACGACGTTGAATCGGGGGGATTATATCTCGATCGATGGAACAGCGGGCGAAGTTTTTGCCGGCGAAGTCGCCACGGCGCCATCGGAGATTGTGCAGGTGCTCGTGGATCGATCGCTCGATCCAAAGAAAAGCGTCACTTATCAGGAGTACGCAAAATTGATGAAATGGGCGGACGTATTCCGCACGCTGGGAGTACGTGCAAATGCCGATACGCCTGAGCAGGTTACAAACGCCGTCGCATTCGGCGCGGAAGGGATTGGGCTCTGCCGGACCGAACACATGTTTTTCGAAGGCGATCGGATCGACGCCATGCGCGAGATGATTCTCGCCGGCACAAAGGACGAGCGCGCACGAGCGCTGGCGAAACTGCTTCCCTACCAGCGCGGCGATTTCATCGGCATCTTTACGGCGCTAAAAGGTTTGCCCGGTACGATCCGGTTTCTCGATCCGCCGCTCCACGAATTCCTGCCAAGCGATCATGCGCAGCAAAGCGAACTGGCAAACAAGCTCGGCGTAGCCGTCGAGCAAATCGCGCGGCGCGTGCACGAACTGCACGAATTTAATCCCATGCTCGGTCATCGCGGTTGCCGGCTCGGGATCACGTTTCCAGAAATCTCCGAAATGCAGGCGCGCGCAATCTTTGAAGCCGCCGCGGAAGTCCAAGCCAAGGGGATCAGGGTCCACCCCGAAATCATGATCCCGCTGGTGGGATTCCCTCGCGAGCTAAAGCTTCAAATCGACATCGTGCGTCGCGTCGCCAACGGAGTTGCCAAAGAAAGGGGAACAAAATTCAAATATTTGGTCGGAACGATGATTGAAATCCCGCGCGCCGCGCTCATGGCCGACCAGATCGCGCGCGACGCCGAATTTTTCAGTTTCGGCACGAACGATCTGACACAGACAACCCTCGGGATGAGCCGGGATGATTCGGGGAGTTTTCTTCCTGCTTACGCCGAGCTCGATATCGTGGATGCAAATCCGTTCGCGTCGATCGATCAGAGAGGGGTCGGGCGTTTGATGGAAATTACACGCGATCTCGGACGCAAGACCCGCCCGGGCATCAAACTGGGAATTTGCGGCGAGCATGGCGGCGAACCAGCGAGTGTAAAATTCTGCCACCGGCTCGGTCTGGATTACGTCAGTTGCAGTCCGTTCCGGATCCCCATTGCACGACTGGCAGCGGCGCAAGCAGCGCTCGAGGGTTGAAGCGCGTCTCGCGCTCCGTAGTCTCCTCCCATGCAAACGCGCGAAGAAACGATTGACATCGATTCATTCGCGCGGCGCCATATCGGCCCGAGCGAAGAGGAAGTTCGCGCGATGTTGCGCGAAGTTGGCTTCAAAGATCTCGATTCTCTAATCGACGCCGCCGTTCCCAAGAACATCCGGTTAGATCGGCAACTGAACTTGCCGAAAGCGAAATCGGAGATCGAAGCGCTGGCCGAACTCCGCGCCATCTCCAAGAAGAACAAGGTTGCACGCTCATTTATCGGCGCGGGGTACTACGACTGCATTACACCGCCCGTTATCCAGCGAAATATCCTCGAAAATCCCGGCTGGTACACCGCTTACACGCCTTACCAAGCCGAAATCGCACAGGGCCGGCTCGAAGCACTCCTCAATTTCCAACAGATGATCATGGACCTGACTGCGCTCGACATCGCGAACGCATCGCTGCTGGACGAAGCCACTGCTGCCGCCGAAGCGATGTCGCTTTGTCACGCGGTCGTTCCAAATCGCAAAGCCTTCTTCGTCGATGATAATTGTCATCCACAAACGATTGCCGTTGTCCAAACTCGCGCCAAGCCGCTCGAAATCGAGATCAAGATCGACGATTATTCGGGCTTTAAATTCGACGACACAGTTTTTGGCGCGCTTCTTCAGTATCCAGCCACCGATGGCGGGATTTACGATTACGCCAATTTCGTCAAGCAGGCGCACGCGGCCGGTGCGCTCGTTGTTGTCGCGGCCGATATTCTTGCGCTGACATTACTAAAGCCGCCGGGCGAATTCGGCGCCGATGTTGCCGTCGGGAACACGCAACGCTTCGGCGTTCCACTGGGTTTTGGTGGTCCACACGCGGCATACTTCGCTACGCGCGACCAATTCAAGCGTCACATGCCCGGCCGGCTCGTTGGCGTTTCACACGATGCTGAAGGCCGTCCAGCGTATCGCCTCGCGTTGCAAACGCGCGAGCAACACATCCGTCGCGACAAAGCCACAAGCAACATCTGCACGGCAGAGGTTCTCCTCGCCGTCATTGCGTCGATGTATGCGGTTTATCACGGCCCCAAAGGACTGCGCGCGATTGCCGAGCGCGTTCATAAACTAACGAGCCAGCTCGCAGATGGTCTGCGCGCTCTTGGCTGCACAATCACGCATGAAAATTTCTTCGACACGGTTCGCGTCGAAGTTGAATCTAGCGAAGTCATTTTGGAGCACGCGGCAAAAGCGAGCTGCAACCTGCGTGCACTCGGTCCGCGCGCAGTCGGGATTTCATTCGACGAAACGACAACGCCCGGCGACATCGAACTGTTGATGTCGATCTTTCGCGGCACGCCTGTGCGCGATCTCGCAGACGCTGATCTTGGCGAGCCGCCGCTGCGCATCCCGCAATTCGCACTCCGCACTTCCCAATTCCTCACTCATCCCATCTTCAACACACACGACACCGAGACGGAAATGCTCCGTTATCTCAAGAAGCTCGAGTCGCGCGATCTGTCGCTGACTACGTCGATGATTCCGCTCGGTTCGTGCACGATGAAACTCAACGCGACCGCGGAAATGTTTCCCATCTCATGGCCTGAGATTTCCAAACTGCATCCGTTCGCGCCGGTCGACCAAACCGCAGGCTA
>Ga0209378_1001516_pt1 | contig 16489 bp, 18 predicted proteins | sample GraSoiAngelo_156_FD_186170 | JGI IMG/M metagenome (GOLD analysis project Ga0209378, IMG submission 186170) | Grasslands soil microbial communities from the Angelo Coastal Reserve, California, USA - 14_1009_13_40cm (SPAdes) (version 2) | ecosystem: Environmental > Terrestrial > Soil > Grasslands ... | reverse complement strand
TCCATCGGGATCACCGCAGACGCCGCGGGGCGACCCGCTGATGCGGAACGGCCCCTCCGAGAGCGTACCTCGGCATGGGGCGAGCGTTCGAGTATGCTGACGGTGTGGGCGGGCGGAGACGGGCGGCGGTCATCCGGGCTGCAACAGGAGACGATGTCATCATAGGCGAGCAAGAGTTGCGCCACGCCATGCGCCACTTCACGTTGCCACGCGACCTGGTCTTGAGCCTCATCACTCGGGTGCTCGCCAACCCGACGATCGTCCTCGTCGACGATGCGCGCAAACCGCGCGAGTACCGGTTGTTCTACCGTCTCGAGGACGGGCGTTACTTGCTCGCGGTCGTCAAGCTCACGCCGGCCGGCGCATTCTTCGCAAGCATGTACCCCACGGGACGCAGCATTCGGCCGTCGCACCGCCGGTTCAGGAAGGTGCTGCCATGAGGAAGTCACGAATCTCGTTCCGTCACTTCTCCGGCTCCGGACCCCTGTCGATCTACTGGCACGATGGCCCCTACGGTGACGCCGTCGAGGCCGTGAAGGGTCGCGGGGTGGCGTGGCTCGCCCCGAACGGCGAGCTCCTCGGGGTGGAGTTCGACGACGTCGCCCGTGCGGCCGACGCTCAAACCCTCGAGCTACCCAACGGGGACGTGGTCACCGTGCGCGTAAAGAAGGGCAAGGTCACCGTCCGTCAGCGACATCGCGCGCGCAGGACAAGCGCGGCTTGACCTCGGCGTGCCGACGGTCGGGCGATCCGCATACCCGCGTCACCCGCCTTCCCGCGTCCGGAACCACTCCACGGTGCGCCCGAGACCCTCCGCCAGCGACACCTCCGGCCGCCAGCCGAGGACCTCGGCGGCGCGCCGGGAGTCGACGACGCTGCGCCGCTGCTCGCCCTGCTTTGCCGGCCCGGGACGAACCTCGGAACGGCTGCCCGTCGCCTCGAGGAGGAGGCGCGCGAGCGTGCTCACGTCGGTCTCGATGCCGGTGCCGATGTTGAAGGGCCCGGTCGCGGTGGACTCGAGCGCGAGGAGGTTGGCGCGCGCCACGTCGCCGACGTAGACGTAGTCGCGCGTCTGCTTGCCGTCGCCGTTCACCGTGACCGGCTCGGCGCCGAGCATCCTGCCCGTGAAGATGGCGACCACGCCGGCCTCCCCGTGCGGGTCCTGGCGCGGCCCGTAGACGTTGGCGTAGCGCAGCGCCACGAACGGGAGCTGGTACTCGGCCTGGTAGAAGAAGGCGTAGAGCTCGCCCGCCCGCTTGCTGACGCCGTAGGGGGAGACGGGGTTGGTGGGATGCGACTCCGGCGCTGGGAACGCCTCCTGCTCGCCGTAGACGGCGCCGCCGGAGGACACGAAGAGGACGCGGCGGACGTTCGCCTTGCGCGCCGCCTCGAGCAGGTTCACCGTGCCGAGGATGTTCACGCGCGCGTCGAAGAGCGGCTCGGCGACCGAGCGGCGCACGTCCATCTGCGCGGCGTGGAGGTTCAGCACCGCGGGGCGCACGTCGCGGATCAGCTCGACGAGCGCGGGGTCGGTGATGTCGAGCCGCTGGAAGCGGGCCTTGGGGTTCAGGTTCTCGCGGCGGCCGGTGGAGAGGTCGTCGACCACGATCACCTCGTGACCGGCCGCGACGTAGGCGTCCACCACGTGCGAGCCGATGAAGCCCGCTCCACCCGTCACCAGGATCTTCATGCCTTGCGCACCACGGGGCGGAAGAAGTCGATCGTCCTCCGGAGCCCGTCCTCGAGCGGGACCCGGGGCTCCCAGCCGAGCAGCGCGCGCGCCTTGCCGATGTCGGGCTGGCGGACCTTGGGGTCGTCCTCCGGCAGGGGGCGGAAGACGATCTCGCTCTTCGAGCCGGTGAGCGCTTTGATCCGCTCCGCGAACTGGAGGATCGAGATCTCCATCGGGTTGCCGCAGTTGACCGGCTCGCTGTGGTCGGAGCGCAGCAGGCGGACGATCCCTTCCACCAGGTCGGACACGTAGCAGAAGCTCCGCGTCTGCGAGCCGTCGCCGTAGACGGTGAGCGGCTCGCCGCGCAGCGCCTGCGAGATGAAGTTGGGAACGACGCGGCCGTCGTTGAGCCGCATGCGCGGCCCGTGGGTGTTGAAGATGCGGACGATCCGGGTCTCGATCCCGTGCGTGCGGTGGTAGGCCATGGTGAGCGCCTCGGCGAAGCGCTTCGCCTCGTCGTACACGCCGCGCGGCCCGATCGGGTTCACGTGGCCCCAGTAGTCCTCCTTCTGCGGGTGGACGAGCGGGTCGCCGTACACCTCGGAGGTGGAGGCGAGGAGGAAGCGCGCGCGCTTCTCCTTGGCGAGGCCGAGCGCCTTGTGCGTGCCGAGCGAGCCCACCTTGAGGGTCTGGATGGGGAGCTCCAGGTAGTCCACGGGGCTCGCCGGCGAGGCGAAGTGGAGGATCGCGTCCACCGGGCCCTTCACGTAGATGTAGGTGGTCACGTCCTGCTGGATGAAGGTGAAGCGGCGGTCCACGAAGAGGTGCGCGACGTTGTCGGGCGTGCCGGTCAGGAAGTTGTCCATGCAGATGACGTCGTCGCCCTCGGCGAGGAAGCGCTCGCAGAGGTGCGAGCCGATGAAGCCGGCGCCGCCGGTGATGAGAATGCGCGCCATCTAGGCGGCGCGCACCGCCGCGCGCCCGATCGGGAGGTAGGTGAAGCCGTGCTCGCGCATGACCTCGGGGTCGTAGAGGTTGCGGCCGTCGAAGATGATCGGGCGCCGGAGGAGGCGCTTCATACGCGCGAAGTCCGGGCGGCGGAACTCGTTCCACTCGGTCACGATCAGGAGCGCGTCGGCGCCGGCGAGGGCCTCGTAGTTGACGCGCTGGTAGGTGACCCGCTCGCCGAAGACCTTGCGTGCCTCGTTCAGGGCCTCGGGGTCGTGGACGGCGATCGCCGCGCCGCGCGCGAGCAGCCCCTCGACGATGGTGATCGCCGGCGCCTCGCGCATGTCGTCCGTCCGCGGCTTGAAGGCGAGGCCCCAGACCGCGAAGCGCCGGCCGCGGAGGTCGGGGCCGAACTCGGCGACCACCTTCTCGACCAGGCGGCCCTTCTGCCCCTCGTTCACGTCCTCGACCGCGTTCAAGAGCGCGAACTCCATGCCGTGCTCGCGCGCGCTGTGGATGACGGCCTTCACGTCCTTCGGGAAGCACGAGCCGCCGTAGCCGACGCCGGGGAAGAGGAAGTGGTGGCCGATGCGCCGGTCGTAGCCGATGCCACGCCGCACCTGGTCGACGTCGGCGCCCACCCGCTCGCACAGGTTCGCGATCTCGTTCACGAACGAGATGCGCGTGGCGAGCAGCGCGTTGGCCGCGTACTTGGTCATCTCGGCGCTCGCGTTGTCCATCACCAGGATCGGGTTGCCGGTGCGCACGAAGGGCTCGTAGAGCTCACGCATGATGTCGACCGCGCGCTGGCTGGTCGCGCCGATCACCACGCGGTCGGGCTTCATGAAGTCCTCGATCGCGGCCCCCTCCTTCAGGAACTCGGGGTTGGAGACCACGTCGAAGGGATGCCGGGTGGCTGCCGCCACGGCCTCCTTGATGCGGCCGGCGGTGCCGATCGGCACGGTGCTCTTGGCGACGATCACGCGGTAGCCGTCCATGGCGCGCCCGATCGCGGCGGCCACCGCCATGACGGCGCTCAAGTCGGCGGCGCCGTCGGCGCCGGAGGGGGTGCCGACCGCGATGAAGCAGACGAGGGTCTTCTTGACGGCGTCGGCCAGGTCGGTCGAGAACGCGAGCCGGGCCTCCGTCACGTTGCGCCGGATCAGCTCCTCGAGCCCCGGCTCGTAGAACGGCACGTGGCCCTGGCGGAGCGTCTCGATCTTGGCCGCGACGTTGTCCACGCAGAGGACGTCGTTGCCGCTCTCCGCAAAGCAGGTGCCGGCGACGAGCCCGACGTAGCCCGTGCCGATGACACAGATTTTCATGATCGGGCACGCATACCGGCGGCCCCCCGCGAAGTCAATTCACGCGCGCGCCTTTCACCACGCCCAGAAGGGCCCGTCGCGGTACTCCCAGAGGAGGAACGTGCCGAGCCGCCAGTCGAACGGCCGCGTGCCCGCGACCGGGATCGCGACGCCCGCGCCGAGCGCCACGTGGCCGCGGCGACTGAGCGGGAGGTAGAGCGTCGGCGCGAGCAGCGTCGCGCCGTGCACGCGGGTGTCGAGGGCGTGCGACTGCTCGAGCTCGAGCGCCGGCACGGGGCACTTCTTGTACGGACCGAGCGGCAGCTGAAGCGCCAGGCGGTAGAGCATGCGGCGGTCGGCGCGGGCGGGCTCCGCCGGCAGCTCGGCGCGCACCTGCGTCTGCACCACGAGCGGGCCGAGCGCGTGGCCCGAGAGAAGCTGCGGCGCGACCACCGTCGTCCCGGCGCCGAGGCCGTGGCGGCGGTTGCCGGTCGCGAGCGCGAGCTCGGCGCCCGCGGAGACGAGAGAGGCCTGGTTTGGCGCCGCGAGCAACACGTGGCGGTAGGAGAGCGCGAGGTCGCCCACGCCGGCGCGGAGCGGTGCGCGCTTTGGGTCCACGACGCCGACCGGCAGGCTCGCGGCGATCTGCCCGCGCGGCCCGACCCGCGTCTCGAGCTCCAGCTCGCTCGCGTAGCCGCGCGCGTGCCGCGCCGACTCGATCTCGCCGCCGAGGACCGCCTCGTCCTCGGGGAACGCCTTCTCGACGAACACGGGACGGCGGTAGTTCAGGTCGCCGACCGGGTAGCGCGGCTCCGTGCAGAAGCCGCGCACGTGGGCGAGCACGGCGCGGATCTCCTCCTCCGTGAGCGCGTCGCCGAAGGCCGGCATCTCGTCCGACATGCCGAGAAAGGGGCCGCCGTGGCGCACGAGGCCCGCCCAGTTGGCGGTCGTCTCGCCGGTCGAGACGGTACAGTCCGTGAAGTCGGGGAGCGGGACGGTGATGCCGCTCCCGGCGGGCGCGCCGCGGCCGTCCGCGCCGTGGCAGGCGGCGCATGCCTGGGCGTAGACCTCGGGCCCGGAGAGCGCCCACGCCCGCGCGGCCAGCGTCGCCAGCGCGAGCCCGGCCGCCGCTCCCTTCAATGCACGACCTCGCGCACCCGGTAGATCGGCTTCGCCTGCGACTCGTGGTAGGTGCGCACCAGCATCTCGCCGAGCAGCCCGAGCGACACGAACTGCACGCCGACCACCGCCATCAGGATGGCGAGCAGCACGAGCGGGCGGTTCGCGAGGTGCACGCCGAGGACGATGCGCTCGAAGCCCAGGTACGCCGTGAGGCCGAGCCCCGCCGCGGCCGAGACGAGCCCGAAGAGGCCGAAGAGCTGGATCGGTCGGGTCGAGAAGCCGGAGAGGAACTTGACGGTCAGGAGGTCGAGCAGCACGCGCAGCGTCCGCGAGAGGCCGTACTTGGAGGTGCCGAGCGTGCGCGGGCGGTGGCTCACCTTGACCTCCGCCACGCGCGCGCCGAGATCGGCGGCGAGCGCCGGGATGAAGCGGTGCAGCTCGCCGTAGAGGCGGAGCTCCTTGGCGACCGAGGCGCGCATGGCGCGCAGCGTGCAGCCGTAGTCGTGCAGCCGCGTGCCCGTGACGAGCGAGATCAGGCGGTTCGCGATCTGCGAGGGAAGCCGGCGCGTGAGCCACGGGTCGCGCCGCGGGCTCCGCCAGCCGTTCACCACGTCGACGCCCTCGTCGAGGACGGTGAGGAGGCGCGGGATGTCGGCGGGATCGTTCTGCAGGTCGGCGTCCAGGGAGACGATGACCGGCGCGCGTGCGTGCTCGATGCCGGCGGCGAGCGCGGCGGTCTGGCCGTAGTTGCGCGCGAGCCGGACGATTCGGATACGTGGGTCGCCGCTTGCGAGCGCGACCAGCCGCTCGAAGCTGCCGTCCGTGCTGCCGTCGTCCACCGCCACGACCTCGGCCGGGCGGTCGAGCCCTGCCAGCGCGCGGCCCAGCTCGGCGAACAGCGGCCCCAGGCTCTCCACCTCGTCGTAGACGGGGATGACGATCGAGAGCGCGGGCGCCGGGGTGCTCAAAACTCGGTCAGCGCGACGAACTGGCGGTAGCGCCGGTCGATGTCGTCGCGGGTGAGCGTGCGCAGGCGCTGCCCGCCGAAGTCCTCGACCACGAAGGAGGCGAGCACGCTGCCGAACACGATGGCGCGCCGGAGCCCGCCCTCCGAGTGCTCGCCGGTGGCGGCCAGGTAGCCCATGACCCCGCCCGCGAAGGCGTCGCCCGCGCCGGTCGGGTCGAAGACCTCCTCCAGCGGATAGGCCGGGACCGCGAACACCGATTCGGGCGAGAAGAGGATGGCGCCGTACTCGCCGCGCTTGACGAGCACGCTGCGCGGCCCGAGCTCGAGGATGCGGCGCGCGGCGCGCGCGATGATGTGCTCGCCGGCGAGGAGACGCGCCTCCTCGTCGTTCACCACGAGCAGGTCGACGCGCGGGAGGAGGGCCACGAGCGACGCGCGCGCGCTCGCGATCCAGTGGTTCATGGTGTCGCAGGCGACGACGGCCGGGTCGTCGAACTGCTCGAGCACGCTCTCCTGGAGCTCGGGATTGATGTTGGCGAGGAACACGAACGGCGACTGGCGGTGCGCCTCGGAGAGCTCGGGCCGGAAGTCGGCGAACACGTTCAGCTCGAGGGCGAGCGTGTCGCGCACGTTCATGTCCTCGTGGTAGCGCCCGCTCCAGCGGAAGGTCCGCCCGGGGCGCACCTCGAGGCCGGAGAGGTCGATGCCGTGCGAGGCGAGGTAGTCGCGCTCGGCCTCGGGGAAATCGTCGCCCACCACGGCGACCAGGCTGACCGGCGCGAAGAAGCTCGCCGCGACCGCGAAGTACGTGGCCGAGCCGCCGAGCACCTCCTCGGCGCGCCCGACCGGGGTCTCGATCGTGTCGAAGGCGACCGAGCCGACCACCGTGATCGCGCTCAGAGGTGCCTCCCCAGGAGCGGCGCCAGCTCGCGCCGCACGGTGGCGGGGATGGCGGCGCGCTCGGTGACGATCGCGTGGTCGAGCGCGGTCGGGCACGGGCAGCCGGTGCGCGCGGGCAACGCCGCCGCCACGCGCGTGATCGTGCGCCGCGCGAGGCCGACGTTGGCCGCCAGCACCCTGAGCACGTCCTCGATCTCCACCTCGCCGTGCGCCGCGTTCCAGCAGTCGTAGTCGGTGGCGAGCGCGAGCGTCGCGAGACAGATCTCCGCCTCGCGCGCGAGCTTCGCCTCCTGGAGGTTGGTCATGCCGATCACGTGCGCGCCCCAGCTGCGGTAGAGGTGCGACTCGGCGCGGGTCGAGAACTGCGGGCCCTCCATGCACAGGTAGGTCCCGCCCGCGTGCACCACAGCACCCTCGGCGCGCGCCGCCTCGGCGAGCACGCGGGAGAGGCTCGGACAGACGGGGTCCGCGAACTGCACGTGCGCGACCACGCCGCGGCCGAAGAAGGTGCTCGGGCGCAGGCGGGTGCGGTCGATGAACTGATCGGGCACGACGACGTGCCCGGGGGCGATCTCGGCGCGCAGGCTCCCGACCGCGCTCACCGCCACGATCCACTCCACGCCGATCCGCTTGAGCGCGAAGATGTTGGCGCGGAAGTTGATCTCGGTGGGGAGGAGGCGGTGGCCGCGCCCGTGCCGCGGCAGGAAGACGAGGCGCGTACCGCCCAGGCGGCCGATCACCAGCTCGTCGGACGGCGCGCCGAAGGGGGTGTCGACGGCGAGGCGCTCGACCCCCTCGAGCCCGGGCAGGTCGTAGAGCCCGCTGCCGCCGAGGACGCCGAGGGTGGGTTCCGGCATGACGTGCCGCCTGTGGCCGCGGCTAGGAGGCTAGACGAACTCCGCGATCGCCGCCAGGCGCTCGACCCACTCGCTCGGGATCAGGGCGAGCGCCCCGCCGAACTGCTTGCAGTAGAGGAGGACCTTCGCGGTCTCCTCGAGCATCATGGCGCGCGTCGCGGCGTCGCGCATGGTCTTGCCGACGGTCATCAGCCCGTGGCACTGGAGGATCGCCCCGCGGCTGGCCTTGAGCGCCTCGCCCACGGCGTCGGCCAGCTCCTTCGAGCCGGGCATGTACCAGGGCACGATCTTCGTGTCGGCGAGGAAGACGGCGTCGGTGTTGATCGGCGGGAAGCTCTGGTTCGTGATCCCGAAGGCGGTGGCGACGGGCGCGTGGGTGTGGACGGCCGCGCTGGCGTCCGGACGCGCCTGGTAGGAGGCCCAGTGCATCTGGTACTCGACCGAGGGCTGCTTCGTGCCCTCGCAGACCGTCCCGTCGGGCTTGATGCAGACCAGGTCCTCCTGCTTGAGGCCGCCCTTGTACATGCGGCTCGGCGTGATCCAGTAGAGCTCCGGGTCGGCGGCGCGGGCGCTCACGTTGCCCCCCGTCGGCGTGAGGAGCCCCATCGCGAACAGCTCGTTCGTGATCTGGATGATCTGCTCCCGCGCCTCGGCGTCGGTGCGCATCGCTCCCCTCAGGCGCCGCCGCGCAGCACGCGGCCGGGGCGGCGGTCGGTCGGCGCACCGTCGGCGACCACCGGCGTGCCGTTGACGAGCACCTCGACGATCCCCTCGGCACGCTGGAGGAGGCGGCGCTGCCCGCGCGGCAGGTCGTACACCATCTCGGTGGGACGCATGGCGACGCGCGCGGGATCGAAGAGCACCAGGTCGGCGGCGCAGCCGGGGGCCAGGCGGCCCCGGCCGTGGAGCCCGTAGCGCTCCGCCGGCACCGAGGTCACCAGGCGCACCGCCTCCTCGAGCGCGAGCGCGCGGAGCTCCCGCACCCAGTGGCCGAGGAGGTAGGTGGTGAAACCCTGGTCGCAGAGCGTGTCGACGTGCGCGCCCGCGTCGGAGAGCGCGAGGAGCCCGGCGGGATGCCGGATCAGCTCGGCGACGGCCCGCTCGTCGTGGTTCATCAGGACCGCGCCCCACTGCGTGGCGAGGTCGTCCTCGAGCACCAGGTCGCAGAAGGCGTCGAGCGGCGCCCGGCCCTCGGCCGCCGCGATCTCGGCCACGCTCCGGTCCTGCCAGCGCCGGACACCCTCGCTCGCCGCCAGGCGGAGGACGAGCCGGTCCCAGCCCTGCGCGAGCGCGGCCACGAAGCCGGTCTGCCGGCCGAGCTCGGCCCGGAACTCGGCGTCGGCGAACAGCCGTCGCCGCTCGTCGCGCGACTTCGCCATGATCGGCCGCCAGAACGGGTTCTGCTCGAGGTAGAAGGCGGGCTCGGTGAAGTCGAAGCGCACCTCGAGCGGGCGGCAGCCCACCTGCGGCACGACCTGGACGCCCGCTCCCTGGAACGCGGCCGACTCCTCGATGATCTTCCTCGCGCTCCCGGGCGCGAACGGGTTGTCGAGGAGCGGCGCCCACGACACGACCTTCCCGCTCGCGCGCGCCAGCTCGGCGAAGAAACGCTGCTCCTCGGCCTTGTCGGCGGGCGGCCCGATGGTCGTGCGCGGCGCGATTTCGATCACGCCGCGCTCCAGGTCCGCCAGCCCGCGGGCCAGCGCCAGGAGCTCCGCCTGGTCTGCGAGCCGGCTCGGCGCAGGGGTCCCGTCGCCGAAGAAGTGCGTCGGCGAGAGCGAGGTCGACCAGCCGATGGCGCCCGCGGCCATGCCCTCGCGGACGAGGGCCGCCATCTCGGCGCACTCCTCCGCCGTCGCCGCGCGCTCGACCGCGGCCCGGCCCATGACGCGGTAGCGGACCGCCGAGTGGCCGATGAAGGCCGCCACGTTCGGCCCCACGCCCCGCCGCTCGAGCGCGCCCAGGTAGCCCGCGAAGTCCTCCCACGCCCACCCGATGCCGGCGCGCAGCGTCTCGATCGGCATGCCCTCGACGAAGAGGAGGAGCTGCATGAGCGTCTCGCGGTCCGCCTCGCGGCAGGGCGCGATGGTGAACCCGCAGTTGCCCATGACGACGGTCGTGACGCCATGCCACGGCGAGGGGCTCGCCTGCGGGTCCCAGAACAGCTGGCAGTCGTAGTGGGTGTGGACGTCGATGAAGCCGGGCGCGAGGGCGAGGCCCGCGCCGTCGATCTCGCGTGCGCCGCGCTCGGCAACGCGCCCGACGGCCGCTATGCGGCCGCCGCTGACGGCGAGGTCGCCGTGCGCGGCCTCGCGGCCGCTGCCATCACAGAGGAGCGCGCCCCGGATGACGAGGTCGGCCATGGGGGCTCTTGTAGCGGGTCGGGGCGCCCGCCGCCAAGGGCGGCGGGCGGCGACGCCGGGGGGAGTCTCACGGCGCGGGACAGTCGCCAGCTTGGGGGCAGGAGGCGCACGGCCGGGTGCAGTCGTACGCCCCGACGTCAGGCTAGGGGTGGCGCTTGCTCTTCGTCGGGGTCTCCGCGTGGCCGCGCTCCTTGCTCTTCGTCGGGGTCTCCGCGTGGCCGCCCTCGAAGTAACTCCACGGGAACTCGGGGCTCAGGATCGGCTGATAGCCGGCCGGGAGCGGGAAAGGCGCGGAGAGGAACTCCCAGACGCCCACCAGGGTGCGCGGGATGATCATGCCGAGCCCCTTCGCGAAGCCGAGCGGGATGCCCTCGCCGTAGCCGCGCGCGCGGCTCTCGGCCACGATGTTGCCCGGCACCTCCAGGACCGAGGTCGTCATGCCAGCGAGCCCGCGCCCGAACTTGCGGGGGGCCGTCTGCGCGCCGGCGGGCGAGGCGAGGAGAAGGATCAGCGCTGCAAGTGTGAGCGAGCGTGTCATGGCGCGCACCTCCTAGAGCTTGGCGAGCATCGACTCGGCGCTGCACACGTTGAGCCCCGGCCCGGGCTCGACCTGGAGCTGCTCGACCTTGCCGTCCTTCACCACCATGCCGTAGCGCTGCGAGCGCTTGCCCATGCCGAAGCCGCTCGCGTCGAGCTCGAGGCCCACCGCGCGCGTGAACTCGCCGTTGCCGTCGGCCAACATGCGGACCTTGCCCGTCGCCCCGGAGGACTTCCCCCACGCGTCCATGACGAAGGCGTCGTTCACGGCCACGCACACGATGTCGTCCACACCCTTGGCGCGGATCTTCTGGGCCTCCGTCACGAAGCCCGGGAGGTGTTTCATGGAGCAGGTGGGCGTGAAGGCGCCCGGCACGGCGAAGAGAACGACCCTCTTCCCCTTGAATATCTCGCCCAGGGCGACGTCTTTCGGAGCGCCCTCTTTCATCTCCTTGAGTTTCAAGTCGAGCGGGAGCGTGTCGCCAACCTTGATCGCCATGTCTCCTCCTTGGGGTAAGGGGTGATGGGGCAGCCTTATGTAGCGGGCGGCGCCGGCGGCGGCAACGGGGTCGGCACGCTTGACCCCGCCCGCAATGACGGGCACTTATGGCCCCTTAAGTCGGCCGAGGCCGACGAGAGGAGGAGTCCATGCGTGTGAGAAGCGTAGTGTTGCTCGGCGCGCTGCTGGCGGCGGTAGGCTGCGGGTCGGCGCCCGCGCCGGCGCCGAGCGAGAGCACCAATACTGACCAGCTGGTCAAGTACTACCGCAAGAAGAACAACCTGCCGCCGAGCGCCAAGATGGCGGTGACGGGGGTGCACGACTCGAGCATCAAAGGCGCCCGGGAAGGGACGCTGGAGGTCGGCGAGGGGCCGGGCGCGCAGAAGGTCACCTTCCTCACGTCGCCGGACGGCCAGTTCGTGGCTTTCGGCACGGTCGAGGACGTGACCGTCGACCCCTCGAAGGCCGTGATGGCAAAGATCGATCTGAAGAATCAGCCCGCCAAGGGCCCCGCCGACGCCAAGGTGACCATCGTCGAGTACTCCGACTTCCAGTGTCCGTTCTGCAGCCGGGGCTACAGCACGATCGAGAACGAGGTCTTGAAGCAGTACGGCGACAAGGTCCGCTTCTACTACAAGAGCTACCCCCTACCCTTCCATCCGTGGGCCAAACCGGGCGCCATCGCCGCCGAGTGCGCGAAGGAGCAGAACCCGGAGGCCTTCTGGAAGCTCTACAAGAGCTTCTTCGAGAACCAGGGCCAGATGAGTAAGGACAACGTCAAGGAGAAGTCCACCGAGTTCCTCGGCGACACCGGCATCGACATGACCAAGTGGGCTGACTGCTTCGACAACCAGAAGAGCGCCGCTGCGGTCGACGCGCAGATGCAGGAGGGCAGCTCGGTCGGCGTGCGGGGTACCCCCGGGTTCATCATCAACGGCCGCCTGGTGTCGGGCGCGCAGCCCTTCGAGAGCTTCAAGAACATCATCGACGACGAGCTGGCGTCCGCGAAGTAGCCTCTGGGAGCCGGGGCGGCCTCCGCTCGCCCCGGCGACTCGTCCGCCCGAACGTGCGGCGCGTCGGGATGCCGCTCGGTCAGCCCCTGCACGAAGGAAGCGATGTCCTTCGCGTTGCGGCGCGACCGCTCGTGCCGCCTCGGCCGGACCTCAGTCGGCGAGCGCAACCTTCTTGATGGGGTTGCCGTTCTGCAGGTTGCCGAAGCCGGCGCGGAGATTGCTCAGCCCGGAGAAGTCGATCGTCTTTGCGATGATGATCGTGTAGGCGGCGCTGCCGCTGCTGTTTCCGGAGAAATTGAGGGGGGTGGTGGGGAAGTAGAGTGCGCCTTCGAAACTGAGTGTGCTGCCACCGGAGACGGTGTTGGTCTGACTCGACGTGATCGATCTGTCCTGGAAGAAGAGGATCCCCTCCATGGGTCCGCTGGTCGGGGCGGCGAGCATTCCCAAGGTGCCGCCGCTGATCCCCAGGGGCTTGTACGCATAGCCGGCGCTCCCGGTGTTGTAGAAGGTGACCCCTCTCCCGTTGATGGTGCCGCCACCGCTCACCGAGAGGCCCCCTCCGTTGAGGACGTAGAGACCGGGCAAGAACGTCACGCTGGAGTTGCCGCCACTGATGTCGATGCCGTTGCAATAGACGCCAGGCGTGAGAACCTTCGTGACGCTATTGACGTGCAGGTCGGTGTAATCGCAACCCGAGAACTGAGGAGCCGCTCGCCCGGCGAACGGGTCCGGCTCGGGAGGGACACCCGTCTGCGGCGGCGGGGAGAAACAACAACCCACGGCGTCCCCCGTGACCGCGATCGAGGCGGCGGTCACCTGGCCGCCTCCGCTGCTCACCATCGCGCTGCCGCTGCTCGAATCGACGACGATGCCGCACGCGGCGTTCACGGACGCGCTGCCGGACGTGTTGAACGAATGGGTGGCCGACGGGTCCAGGGCATAGACACAATTGGGCGAGTCCTGCGCGCCGGCGATCGCGCGCGTGCTCACGGTCGCGCTCTGGAAACCGAGGGTGCCCATGAATATCGTGGGACGGGGTTGGCTGATGGTGGCCTCCACGAACGCGTCATTGCCTGCATAGAACCCGCTGACGGGGGGATGATTGACGGTGACTTGAACTGCGTTCGCGCCGTTGGTGAACCCGTTGGAAGAGGCACCGTTGAACGCAGCCGATCGGATCTCCGAGTCGCTCGCACGTCTCCGCAGCTGGTCCGCGCCCGCCATCGCAGCACCATCGGCGCCCGTCTGCATCTGGCGTCTGTAGTCGAAGAAGTAGCCCATGTCGGCGGCCACGGCGATCAGGACGCAGACCGTGATCAGCAAGATGGCCGTCATGGCGAGGACCTGGCCTCGCTCGCCGGCTCGCTTCTCGACGCGTACGGGCTCGGCCGGCGCGGCGAAGGCGCGCTCGAAGCTACGTGGATGGTCCGTCATACTCTGACCCCTTCCGCGGCCACTCTTGGCGCGTGGCGCTTGCTTTGTCTCGCGATGCGTTCCGAAGGGTGCAAGGCCCGTGCCTTCGAGAGGGCGCGGTGCGAGAATGCGGGGCGAAATCGCGGCCGTACAAGGATGTCGGCCGCCCCGGCACGGTCTTGACGCTCTGCTTGCCCGCGACTCACCGCCAAGCTCTTCCAGCGTCTGTCCGCAGGCGGGCGATATCACATCCTACCGCCTCGCGTGCGCAGCGATCCCAACGACGTTAGCTCGGCGTCCCTGCGATCTGCCCCGACGCCGCGGATCGCGCGCGTCAGCGGGAGATGATCATCCTCGAGCTGCTGGCGAGCTTGATGGTCTTCGGAACCAACGGCAAGGGCGCGATCGGGGCGAAGTCGTTCGTCACCGTCACCACGACCGTGCTGCCGGGCTGATTGTTGCTGTCGGGAAGCCAGCTCACATCGACGGTCACCGGGACCCCGACGGTCTTGCTCTGGACGAAGTCCTGGATGTCGGCCTTGGACGCCGTGCGGCCGCTCGTGCCGCCGCGGACCGCCGCCCAGCGCACTCCCTCTCTCGCGCTCAGGGACACCGCGTTGTACGCGTAGATCAGCCGGCCGGCGTCCACGATCCCGAACGTCAGGACGAGAAAGAGCACCAGGACGATCGGCAGCTCCGTCAGCGACTGGCCGTGCTGCGCCCGCTCTCGTCCTCGATCCGCAGTATCGTTCGCCATCTCATTGCACCCGCATGGTCGCTCTTCGATTGAGGTCGGCCCTGCTGGGGAGCCCCGGATAGGGGAAGAGCGTCGTGAAGACCTTGTCGACGGTCACCTGGACGTAGACCTGCGGCGCGGCCGAGCCGCAGGTACCGAGACAGCCGGAGCCGGCGCTGCAACCATCGGTACCGGCGTTGCAGCTGGTGCAGGAGCCGGTTCCATCTGCGCACCGGCAATACCTGCACGCGGTCACCGTGAAGTTGCTCACATCGCCCAGGGCATCCGAGGCCGCCTGCCGCATGCCGGCGAAGTCGCCGGACTTGACGTTGTCCTGAGCCCCGTACTGCACCCCTGCCCGCGCTGCGTGCGAGACCGCGATGGCCGAATAGTAGACTCGACCAAAATCGAGGATGCCGATGAAGAGCACGAACGAGAGCGGGAGCACGAGCGCGAGCTCCGTGACCGCCAAGCCACGGCGCCGCTCGAGGTATCGGTCACCGTGGGTCATGCGTCTTCCTCGGACCTCATTCGGCGAGTGCGACCTTCTTGATGGGGCTGCCGTTCGCGAAGTCGGTGCAGGCGGCGGTGAGACTGCTCGGCCCGGTGAAGCTGATGGTCGATGCGACGAGGATGCTGCAGCCGGTGCTGCCGCTGCTGCCTCCGGTGAAGGTGAGGGGGGTGGTCGGGAAGTAGATCGCCCCTTCGAGGCTGAGGGTGCTGCCACCGGTGATGGCGTTGGTCGAGCCCGACGTGATCGATCTGTCCTGGAAGAAGAGCATCCCCTCCATCGCTCCGCTCGTGGGGGCGGAGAGCGTTCCCATGGTGCCGCCGCTGATGGACACGGGCTTGTACCCGTAGGCGCCGCCTCCGGTGTTGTAGAAGGTGACGCCCGCGCCGTTGATCGTGCCACCCCCGCTCACGCTGAAGCCGCCTCCGTTGAGGATGTAGGTGCCCGGCATGAACGTCACGTTGGAGCTGCCGCCACTGATGGTTATGCCGTTGCAGTAGACGCCGGGGGTGAGAACGGCGGTGGCGCTGCTGACGCTCTTGCTGACGTAATCGCAACCCCCGACCGTGGGAGCTGCCCGGCCGGCGAGCGGGTCCGGCTCCGGAGGAACGCCCGTCGTCGGCGTCGGGGAGTAGCAGCAACCCGCGGTGTTCCCGGTGACGGCGATCGAGGTGGCGGTCACGCCCGCGCTTCCGCTGCTGTTCATCGCGCTGCCGCTGCTCGAATCGACGATGACGCCGCACGCGGCGCTCACGGAAGCGCTGCCGGTCGTGTTGAAGGCGTGGTTGGCCGTCGGGTGCAGCGCGTAGATGCAGTTGGGCGAATCCTGCGCGCCGGCGACCGCGCGCGTCCCCACCGACGCGCTCTGGAAGCCGAGGATGCTCATGAAGATCGTGGGGCGGGGCTGCTTGACGATGGCTTCCACGAACCGGTCGTTGCCGGCATAGAAGCCGCCGCTGGGCGGGTGATTGACGATGACTTGCGCACCACCCACGCCGTCGGTGAACCCGTTCGAAGCGGCGGCGCTGAACGCCGCCGGCTGGACTTGCGCGTCGTTCGCATCTCTGCGGAGCTGTTCCGCCCCCGCCATGGCGGCGCCGTCGGCGCCTGTCTGCATGCGCCGTCTGTAGTCGAAGAAATAGCCCATGTCGGCGGCCACGCCGACCAGGGCGACGACGGCGATCAGCGCGATGGCCGTCATCGGCAGGATCTGGCCGCGCTCACCGTGCCGCTTCCCGGCGCGTCCCGGTGCAGCCGGCGCTGCGAAGCTGCGTCGATGAGCCGTCATACCCTCATCCTTCCGCGGCCACGTTCCGCGTGAGCGGGATGTGGCGTACGCTGGGTTTCGCAACGCAGTCTGGGGTGCAAGGCCCGTGCCGTCGCGAAGGGTCCGCAACCCACCGGGGGCGCCGCGCGATAGTGCGGCGCAGAAACGTCGGGGCTGTGCAGGGATGTCGGGCGCGCCGCTCGTTTCTTGACGCTGTGCCTGGCGTCGACCCGATGCTCAGCGCGATGGCGCTGGCCCGAGTTCGGGCGCGGCTTCCCCGCGGTGAATGGCTGATGGCACGCCCTCAACCGCGCGATGGAGGGCGCGAAAGCCGCTGGCGCGCCGAGCTGTCCGGGCTCGCGCACCTGTGCGGAGCCCGA
>Ga0209378_1001512_pt1 | contig 16516 bp, 17 predicted proteins | sample GraSoiAngelo_156_FD_186170 | JGI IMG/M metagenome (GOLD analysis project Ga0209378, IMG submission 186170) | Grasslands soil microbial communities from the Angelo Coastal Reserve, California, USA - 14_1009_13_40cm (SPAdes) (version 2) | ecosystem: Environmental > Terrestrial > Soil > Grasslands ... | reverse complement strand
CGCATCCCGACCGCCTTCGATCCCGTGAACACCACGCCGTCCACGCCGGGGTGGCGCCACAGGGCTTCGCCCGTCTCCTCGCCCGTGCCCGGGAGATAGTTGAAGGCACCGGCCGGCACCCCCGCGTCGCGATACACCTCGTACAGCTCGAGGCCGGTCCAGGGCGCGTCTTCGGCCGGCTTGTACACCACGGTGTTGCCGGCGACGAGCGCCGCCGCGGACATCCCCGTCGACAGCGCGAGCGGGAAGTTGAAGGGCGCGATGCAGGCGAACACGCCGTAGGGGCGGAGCACGTCGGTGTTCCGCTCCACGGGCGTCACGCGCGCCATGGGGCGCACGAACCCGTTCGCGTCCTCCACCTGCTGGCAGTAGTAGTCGATCAGATCGGCCGACTCTTCGGCGTCGCCCATCGCCTCGAGCCGGCTCTTCCCGACCTCGAGGCTCATGATCGCGGCCAGCTCGAACTTGCGGTCGCGGATCAGGCCCGCCGCCTTGCGGAGCGTCGTCACGCGGTCGCGCCAGCCGCGGTGCAGCCACGCGGGCTGGGCTGCCCGCGCCGCCGCCACCGCGCGGTCCACCTGCGGCGCGGTCGCCGCGGCGAACCGCCCCAGCACCACGCTGGTGTCGATCGGCGACGTGTCCACGAGGAGCGCTCCGCTCTCCTGCCCGACAGCGTCGCCCGCGATGTACAGGGGATGGTCCCGGCCGAGCTGGGCCCGGACGCGCGCCAGCGCCTCGTCGAACTGGCGGTGAAACAGCTCCCAGTCGACGTTGGCGGAGGTGTAGGTGACCTTGGACTGTGGGGATGCCGTGGCGGTCACGGGCGCTCCACTTGATGACTGACGACCTTGCTCACCGTCGCGTCCAACGCCACCGTGAGCCGTTGCACGATCTCGTCGATCTCCTGCTCCGTGACGATGAACGGCGGCGCTACCATCACGAGATCGCCGTTCACGCCGTCGGCGTGACCGACGTTCGGCCAGACGACGAGCCCCGCGTCCTGTGCGGCCTCGGTGAACGTCTCCGCGAACTTCGCGGCGCGCGGGAAGGGGGACCGCGAGTCCTTGTCTTCGACGAACTCGATCCCCGCGAGCAGCCCGCGCCCGCGCACGTCGCCCACGTGGGGCAGCTGCTTGAGCGCGGCGAGTCGCTGCTGCAGCACGACGCCCAGCTGGGCGCACCGCTCGACCAGCTTGCGCTGTTTGATCAGCCGAACCGCGGCGAGCCCCGCGGCGCAGCCCACGGGGTGGAACGAGAACGTCTGGGCGTGGAGGAAGCTCCCGGAGCCGCGGGCGATGGGGTCCACGATCCGCTCTGAGGTGGCCACCGCCGACAGCGCGGCATAACCCCCCGAGATGCCCTTGCCCAGCGTCATGATGTCGGGCGTTACGCCGTACGGCTCGATCGCCCACCATGTGCCGGTGCGGCCCGCGCCGCACAGGATCTCGTCCGCGACGAACAGCACCTCGTACCGGTCGCAGATCTCGCGGATCCGTTGGAAGTAGTCGGAGCGCGGCGTCGAGGCCCCCGTGGACGATCCGCCCACCGGCTCGGCAATGAACGCCGCCACCGTGTCGGCGCCGAGCCGCCGGATCGCGGCTTCGAGCGCGGCGCCGCTGCACGTCGGGCACGCCGCGTCCTCGCCCCGGCACTCGCAGCGGTACGGGTACGGTGCCGGGATCCGCGCCACGTCCACGAGCCACTCGCGGAACGGCAGCTTGTACGGCTCGCGCGCCGACGCCGAGAGGGCGAGCAGGGTGTTGCCGTGGTACGACGGCGCGAGGGCGATGATGCGGTGCTTGCGCGGCTTCCCGGCTTCGATCCAGTACTGCCGCGCCAGCTTCAGGCCGGCCTCGACCGCCTCCGAGCCGCTCGAAAGGAAGTACAGTTTGTCGAGGTCGCCGGGTAGGGTGGTGGCGAGCTCGCGGGCGAGCTCTTCCACCGGGCCGTGGGTGAACGCCGTCGCCGAGAGGTAGCCGAACTCGCGCGCCTGCCGTGCGATGGCGTCGGCGACCTCGGGGTTCGAGTGACCCAGGTTGGCTACGTAGGCACCCCCCACCGCGTCGAGGTAGCGCTTGCCCTGCTCGTCGACGAGCCAACATCCCTCCCCGCGCACGATCCGCGGGTAGGAGCGCCCCAGCTTGCGGTAGAAGACGTTGCTGTCCGGATAGCGATACGGGCCGCTCATGGGCCTGAAAGCTACACGCCCGGGCCCGGGGGCGACTAGTTTCGGTCCGGCACCAGCCGCCAGGTGAGCGGCCCGGGGCCCGAGTCGAGGACGGCCACCGTGCGGGCCTGCCCCGCCACGACGGAGACTGGCCCGGCTAGGAGTACCGTGTCCGTCATGTTCGTGTGGGACACCACGAGCGACCAGTCGCCCGGCGGGACGTCGGTGAAAGCCGACACCGCGCGGAAGAAAAACGACGATACCGGTACCGACCCGGCGCCACCCGTCTCCGAGAAGTGCGCCACGAGCCCGGCGACCTTCGAGAAATCCGCCACGCGCAGCGCCGCCTGACCGGCGGCCGGACCGGGGCCGCTATCTGACGCCACGCCCGACGCGATAACCGCGCCCGACGACCCGGTCGTGTCGGTCACGAAGACGATGTAGTTCACGCTGTCCGCGGCTGCCAACACCCAGTCGAACGACGAGGTGTCGGACAGGGACTGCCCGGACAGCGTGTGCTGGCCCGGCAGGACGACGATCGCGGGGGTGAGCGTGCCGAAGTGGAAGTTCGCGTTCACCACCCTGCCGTCCACGCTCAGCCGGAAGGCGGCTCCGGGGATCGTCTCGAGCAGCCGGAGCCTCGACCCCATGGGCGGCGCGGGGCCGCTTCCGGTGTCGCAGGCGGCGAGGGCGAGGAGCGCGGCGACGACGGGACAGCGCATCACGACTCCCGGTCCACAACGTAGACGTTCCGTTGCGCGGTGGGCATGATGATCAGGTCGAGGATGTTCACGTGCTCCGGGAGATTCACCACGTACGCGATCGCGTCGGCGACGTCGTCCGCGGTGAGCGGGCGGAAGCCCTGATACACCGCCGCGGCGCGCTCCCGATCGCCGTGAAAGCGCACGTCGGAGAACTCCGTCTCCACGAACCCCGGGTCCACGCTGGAGATCCGGATCGGCGTGCCCGCGACGTCGAGGTTCATTCCTTCGGTGAGCGCCCGCACGCCGAACTTCGTCGCGTTGTACACGTTCCCCATCGGATAGGTCTGGTGCCCCGCGGTCGAGCCGATGTTCACCACATGGCCGCGGCGCCGCGCGACCATGTGCGGCAGGACGGCGCGGGTCACGTACAGCAGGCCCTTCAGGTTCGTATCGATCATGCGATCCCAGTCGTCGGGATCGCCCTCGTGGATCTTGGAGAGGCCGCTCGCGAGACCGGCGTTGTTGAGCAGCACGTCCGGCACCTGCCCCGCGGCGACGAGCTCGTCCGCCGCGCGGTGCACGGCGGCACGGTCGCGCACGTCCACTTGCGCGAGGCGGACGGTGCCGCCGTGGCGGTCCCGCAGCTCGGCGGCGAGCTGCTCGAGCCGGTCCAGCCGGCGCGCCCACAGGGCGAGGGTCGCGCCGTCGGCCGCGAACCGCCGGGCGCACGCTTCCCCGATCCCCGAGCTCGCGCCCGTGATGAGGATGAGCTTTCCCTTGATACGGTTCACCTCTGGACGTTCCCCCTCGACGTCGTTCCTCGACGCCGTCCTTATCTCATGTTGCCCGTGTGCCCGAGCGAGTACCGCCCCGGTTGCGGCCAGACGCACAGCCCGTGCGGCTCGCGCCCCACCTTGATGCGGTGCGTGAGCCGCCCGGTCTCGGTGTCGAACACGTACACCTCGTCGTCGTAGCGGCCGGAGACCCACAGCTCCTTGCCGTCGGCGCTCACGTTGCCCATGTCGGGGCTGCCGCCGCGGGGCACGGTCCACGTCGCGACGATGCGCTCGGTCGCCGGGTCGAGCACCGTGATCGTGCCCGGCCCGTGTCGCCCGCCCGCGGTGGTGTTCCACCCCCGGTTCGTGACGTACAACTGGCGCCCGTCGCGGCTCGGGTAGATGCCGTGGGTGCCTTTGCCGGTCGCGACGAACCCGATGCGTCGAAAGGCGTCCGGGTCCACGAGATAGACGCCGTTCGCCCTCATGTCCGCGACGTAGAAGACCCGCCCATCCGCCCGGGAGCGGATGTCCTGCGGCATCGCGGCGCTGTCCAATCCCCCTGGGTCGAGCGTCAGGTAGCCCAGGACCGTCCGGGTCGCCAGGTCGACCTTCACGAGCTGACCCGAGAACTCGCACGTGGCGACGGCGTCGCGCCCGTCGGCCGTGAACTCCATGTGGTCGACGCCCTTGCACGCGACCGGCAGCGACTGCACCAGCGCCATGGTGTGCGCGTCGCGGAAATCGAGCCGCCGCCGCCGCTCGGCGATCACGATCGCGAACCGCCCGTCCGGCGTGAAGTAGAGATTGTAAGGATCGTCCACCGCCACGTTCGACCCCTCGCGCCCGGTTACGGGATCGATCGGCGTGAGGCTGTTGCCGAGGTTGTTCGCGACCCAGAGCGTCGTGAGATCGTAGGACGGCACCACGTGCTGCGGCAGCGCGCCCGTCGGAAAGGTGCGCACGACGCGATACGTTGCGGGATCGATGACCGTGACGGTCCCGTCGTGGGAGTTCGGGACATACACGAGCGAGAGGGCCCGCGCCGCCGCGGGAGCGAGGGCGTTCGCGCCCGCGTGGGCATAAATATCGGCCGTATCCGTGGTCTGCGCCCCGCCAGGGGCCACGCCGGCAAGCGGGGCGAGGAGCGCCACGACCAGTGCCGCGCGTCTCATGCGACACGAAGATACATCAGCGATCCCCCCACGCGATCACGATCTTTCCCACGTTGCGGTTCTCCCGCAGCCGCTGAAACGCCTCCGCCGCCCGCGCCGGCGGGAACGCCGAGTCGACCGTCACCCGCAGCCCCCCCTTCCCGGCGTCAAAGCTCGACAGGAGCTCCTCGCGGAATCGCGCCACGATGGCCGCCTTCTCGACGCGGCTGCGCGACCGCAGGGTCGAGCCGACGAGCCGGGCGCGCTTCCGCATCAGGAGCCCGAGGTCGGTCTCGACGACGGCGCCTCCCATCGTCGCGATGACCACGACCCGGCCGCCCGGGGCGAGCACCCGCAAATCGCCCGGCAGGCTCGTCGCCCCGATCGGGTCGAGTACGACGTCCACGGCGTCGCGCCCCCAGCGCCCCTCGATCTCCGCGGCGAAGTCCGTGCCGCCGGCGTCGATCGCCAGGTCCGCGCCCGCGGCCGCGAGCGCGCCCAGCTTCGCTGCCGTGCGCGTCGTCGCGGCGACGCGCGCGCCGCACAGCTTCGCGACCTGGATCGCGGCAAGCCCCACGCCCGACGCTCCCGCGTGCACCAGCACGCCCCTGCCGGGCGCGACGTCCCCCCTCCCTTCGACGACGAGATTGACGAACGCGGTGAGGAACGCCTCCGGAATGCCCGCGGCCGCCACGAGGTCGACGTGCGCGGGCGCCGGGAACACCTGCCCCGCCGGCGCGGCGACGTACTCGGCATGCCCCCCGCCCCCGAGCAGCGCGCACACCCGCTCCCCGGTATCGTCCACGGTGCCCGACGCCTCCATGCCGAGGATCTCCGATTCTCCCGGGGGCGGGGGGTAGCGGCCGGCGATCTGGGAGAGGTCGGCGCGGTTCACCCCGGACGCCGCGACCCGGATCAGCACCTCGCCCTGCTCGGGCACGGGGCTGGCCGTCTCGCGCAGCGACGCGGCGTAGCGGCCCCCCTGGCCCCCTCCCGGCTGCTCCGTGACGTGGAGAAATTTCATGGCGCGAATACTAGCCGCGCGGAACGGACGAGTGCAAAATTCGCCGCCGATGATCAAACGCTGCTGGGTCGGGGGGGACGATCCCCTGATGCTCGCCTATCACGATGAGGAGTGGGGCGTGCCCGTCCGCGACGACCGCGCCCTGTTCGGGAAGCTCATACTCGACGGCTTCCAGGCCGGGCTGTCGTGGCGCGTGATCCTCCACAAGCGCGCCCGCTTTCTCGAGGTGTTCGACGGCTTCGACCCTGCGCGCATGGCGCGCTACGATCGCCGGAAGGTCGCGCAGCTGCTCCGGGATCCCGGCATCGTGCGCAACCGCCAGAAGGTCGCGGCCGCCGTGACGAACGCCCGCGCGTTCCTCGAGTTCCAGGCGAAGGAGGGCGCCTTCGCGCCCTTCCTCTGGAGCTTCGTGGGTGGAGCACCCAAGCAGAACCGCCGCCGCTCGCTGCGCGAGCTTCCCGCGCGCACCCGCCAATCGGACGCCATGAGCGAGGCGCTCGCCGCGCGCGGGTTCCGCTTCACCGGCTCCACGATCTGCTACGCGTTCATGCAGGCCGTCGGGATGGTGAACGACCACCTCGTGACCTGCTTCCGCCACGCGGAGCTCAGGGTAGGTCGGCCGTAGTGAGGAAGCGCGGGGGCCGGCGCGCTTTCGTCGCCTGCTCGAACGCGTACGCCAGCCTGATCAGCGTCGCCTCGCTCCACGGCCGTCCGACGAACGACAACCCCACAGGCAGGCCGACCACGTAGCCCAGCGGCACGGTGACGTGCGGATAGCCGGCCACGGCCGCGGGCGACGAGAAGCTGCCCCCACCCCCGGGGTCGCCGTTCACGAGGTCGATGAGCGCGGGCGGTCCGCCCGTGGGCGCGATGAGCGCGTCGAGCTGGTGCTCGGCCATCACGGCGTCGATCCCCTGGGTGCGCGCCAGCAGGTGATCCTTGTCGAGCGCCCGCAGGTAGTCTTGGTCGGTGAGCGGGCCCTTCGCCTGCGCCTGCACGAAGATCTCCTGCCCGAAGTAGGGCAGCTCCCGCTCCTTGTTCCGGTCGTTGAAGCCGATCAGGTCCTCCAGCGTCTTCGCGGAAGCCCCGGGGGGCCGGGGGGGCCCGGCCCACTCGGCGAGATAGCGGTTCAGGTCCGCCTTGAATTCGTACAACAGCACGGTGAACTCCGCATCGTCGAACTGGCCCGCGGTGGCGATGTCGGCGGGGTCCACGACGACGGCGCCGAGCCGCTTGACGGTGTCGATGGCGCCCTCCATCAGGGCGTCGGTCGCCGGACTGTACCCCATGAAGTGCGATCGGCACACCCCGAGCCGGGCGCCCTTCAGCCCGTTCGGGTCGAGAAACGCGGTGTAATCGGTGCGCGCCTGCCCGGCGCTCGCCGCGGTGGCGTCGTCGCGGGGATCGACCCCGGCGAGCGCGCCCAGCAGCACGCTCGCGTCCGCCACCGTGCGCGCCATCGGCCCGGCGGTGTCCTGGCTGTGCGCGATGGGGATGATCCCGGTGCGGCTCACGAGCCCGAGCGTGGGCTTGATGCCCACGATCGAGCAGCACGTGGACGGCGACACGATCGACCCGTCGGTCTCGGTCCCGATCGCCACCGGGCACAGGTTGGCCGCGACGGCCACGCCCGAGCCGGAGCTCGAGCCCGACGGCGTGCGGTCGAGCGCATAGGGGTTCCGGCACTGCCCGCCACGACCGCTCCACCCGCTCGAGGAGTGGGTCGAACGGAAGTTCGCCCACTCCGAGAGGTTCGCCTTCCCCAGGATCACGGCCCCGCTGGCGCGCAGGCGCTCCACGATGAACGCGTCTCGCGGAGGTGCCACGCCCACCAGGGCGAGGGAGCCCGCGGTGGACTGCATCCGGTCACGCGTAGCGATGTTGTCCTTGACCAAGACCGGAACACCGTGGAGCGGTCCGCGCGGGCCCTTCGCCTTGCGCTCCGCGTCGAGCGCCTCGGCCTGCGCGAGCGCGTCGGGGTTCACCTCGAGCACCGCGCGCAGGGCGGGCCCCTTGCGATCGAGGGCGTCGATCCGCTGCGCGTAGGCTGCGGTCAACCCGCGGGCGGTGTACTTGCCCGATTTCATTCCGGCCTGCAGCTCGGCGATGGTGGCTTCCTCGAGCTCGAACGGCGCGGCCGAGAGCCGACTGACCCCGCGCGCCAGCGCGGGGACCCTGGACTCCACTGCCGCCGCTCCACCCGCGGCGGCGAGGCCGACAAAGGTGCGACGATCCATCGTCCGATCGCTCATGGGGTCTCCTCCCGAGATCATGACAGGGACCACGAACCGGGGCTAAACTTGCTGCGGGACCGGGAGGGTGGCCAGCGATGGAGCGCGTGGTCGGAGGACAAAGCGACGTGGGGCGGCTGCGGCGCGTAGCGGTGAAACACGCGCGTGACGCGTTCCGCAGCGACGCGAGCCTCGATCGTCAGTGGCGGGACCTGAGCTACACGGCCCGCCCCGACCTCGCCCGGGCGATGTCCGAGTACGAGCGATTCCTCGCGTTGCTGCGCGGCGCCGGCGCGGACGTGCACTGCCTGCCGCCCAGCGAGCAGGTCGGGCTGGACTCGCTGTACGTGCGCGACGCCTCGATCGCGTGCGACCGCGGGCTCATCCTGTGCAACATGGGGAAGCCGCAGCGCGCCACCGAGCCCGCGGCGCAGGAAGCGGCGTTCCGCACCCTGGGCCTGCCGATCATCGGCGCCATCACGGGCGACGGCCGGCTGGAGGGGGGCGACGTCGTGTGGCTCGACGAGCGCACGCTCGCCGTCGGCCGGGGCTATCGCACGAACGACGCGGGGATTGGCCAGCTCCGCGCGCTGCTCGCCGGCTCGATCGACGAGCTCATCGTGGTCCCCCTGCCCCACTGGCGCGGCCCGGCCGACGTGTTCCATCTCATGTCGATCGCGAGCCCGCTCGACCGGGATCTGTGCGTCGTGTATTCACCGCTCTTGCCCGTCCCGTTCCGGGAGGCGCTCCTGGCGCGCGGCATCACCCTCGTCGACGTGCCCGACGCCGAGTTCCCGACGCTCGGTTGCAACGTCCTCGCCGTCGCCCCGCGCACCGCCGTCATGGTGGCGGGCAACCCCGAGACCCGGGCGCGGTTGGAGCGCGCTGGCGTCCAGGTACACGAGTTCGCCGGACGGGAGATCTGCCTCAAGGGGGGTGGCGGCCCCACCTGCCTAACCCGCCCACTGGTGCGGGATTAGGGCGCCGGGGGACGCGATTTCCTATATTGGGACCGACCCCGGCCGTCGGAGGACCTATGCCGAGGACGTTCTGTGCAGCGTTAGCCGTGCTTGCGATCATGGCGTGCGGCGGCAGCTCCAAGCGGCACACCCGCGCGCCCAACAAGACCGCGGCTCCGGCCGCGACCCGGCCGACGGCCGCCAAGGGTAAGACCCAGCGGAAGCCCGCCGCCCGACCGGACACCGCGCAGCACAATCCCCTGATGAACCGCTAGGCCGACAGCTTCCGCAACTCGGCGTCCACGCGCTCGCGTTCCAGGGCCTCGCCGACAGAATCGAAGATCTCGCGCGCGCGCTCCAGATAGGCGCGCGCTTCCTCCCGCTGCCCGAGCCGCTCGCGGAACAGGCCGTACTCCAGGTACACCTGGCCCTCCGTGGCGGCCGCGCGCTCGACGGTCTTGCACAGCTCGATCGCCTGCTCGAAGAAGACAAAGCCCGTCTCGTCCTGCTGGCGGCCGCGCAACCGGCCCATGAGGATGTAGACCTGCGCCAGCCGGCGCGTGAGATTGCCGGCGATCGCGACCTGCTCGGCGCGCCGCAGCTCCTCGTCGACCTCGAGGAACCGCTCCGCATCGAGCTGCAGCTCGGCGAGATTCAGGCGGATGGCGAGCTCGAGCGCCGGGTCGCGCGGCGCCCGCTGCGCCCAGGCGAGGGCCTCCCGGTAGGCGATCGACGCCGCGCCGTGCCGACCCAGCTGCGCCTCCAGCTGTCCCTGCGTGTTCAGCACGCGGGCCATCTCGTCCGCCGCGCCGGCGGCCTCGGAGGCCTCGCGGGCGCGGCGCAGGTGGTCGCCCGCCCCGGCCAGATCGCCCTGGCGGCGGGCCAGCACGCCGAGCAGCCGCTCCAACTGGCCCACCGCGCGGCGGTCGACCGACGACTGGGCGAGCCGCAATCCCCGGGAGTACCAGGCCTGCGCGCCCGCCCATTGCCCCTGCCACAGCGCCGCGTCCCCGAGGCCCTCGCAGGCGGCGATCGCCCCCGCCTGGTCGAACTCCCCTTCGGCGAGCGCCAGCGACCGCTGGAAGTGACGCGCGCCCTCGGCGTGTCGGCCGAGCTCCAGCGCCAGCCACCCCAGCGCCTCCAGTGACTGGACCTCGGGCCGGCGATCCTGCAGCCCCTCGGCCACCCGCAGCGCCACCTCGTACCACGCCCGCGCCTGCGTCGGTCGGCCCACGCCCTCCTCGAGCCGTCCCGCCTGGAGCAGCGCCCTGACGACCCCACTCGCGTCGCTGCGTTGCTGCGCGTCGAGCGCCTCGACGTATGCCTGGTACAGCGCCTGGAGGTGCTGGGTGATCTGATGGAACGCACGCGGCATGTGGCGCCGCAGCTCGTCGGGCTGAATCCCCCGTTTGCCCAACGTGAGGTACGGGCCGGAGCTCGACCACAACGACCGCTCGTCGGGACGGGAGATCGACACGAGGAGGGCCCGCAGCGGCGCGACCGCTTCGAGCTCGGGGAGCAGCCCGAGCGCCCGTTCCACGCGCACCGGCGGGAGCGGCGCGCTCACAGGCCGTACTCCTTCATCTTGCGGGTGAGCGTGTTGCGGTGGATCCCGAGGATCTCGGCGGCAGCCCCGATCTGCCCGCTGGTGTGGGCCAGCACGCGCGCGATGTGGCGCGCCTCGAGCTCGGCCAGCGTCAGCAACGTGGTCCCCCCCTGGGGGCGGTCGGGGAGCGACGCCTCCTCGCCCCGGAGCTCATCAGGGAGGTGCTCGGCCCGCAGCGTGTCGTCGGCGGTGACGATGACGGCGCGCTCGATCACGTTGCGCAGCTCTCGCACGTTCCCGACCCACGCGTGGTTGCGCAGCAAGTCCAGCGCCCGATCGGAGATCGCGCGGACCTGCTTCCGGTAGCGCTCGGCGAACTGGCGCACGAAGTAGGCGGTGAGCAGTACGAGATCGTCACCGCGGTCCGCCAGCCTCGGCAAGCGGATCATCACGACCGCCAGCCGGTAGTACAGGTCCTCGCGGAACCGGCCCTGAGTGATCTGCTCGCGCAGGTCGCGGTTGGTCGCGGCGATCAGCCGCACGTCCACCGGGATCGTTTCCTCGCCGCCGACCCGCTCGATCTCGCGCTCCTGCACGGCACGCAGGATCTTCGCCTGCAGCGCGAGGCTCATGTCCGCGACTTCGTCGAGGAACAGCGTGCCGCTCCCGGCCTGCTCGAACCGACCGATCTTGCGCGTGATGGCGCCCGTGAAGGAGCCCTTCTCGTGCCCGAACAGCTCGCTCTCGAGCAGGTTCTCGGGAATGGCGGCGCAGTTGACCGCGACGAACGGCCCCGCGGCCTCCGCGCCGTTCTGATGGATGGCGCGGGCCACGACCTCCTTGCCCGTCCCCGACTCGCCCTGGACGAGCACGGTCGCCTCGCTCGCCGCGACGCGCGCCATGAGCTTGTAGACCTCGAGCATCGCGGGGCTCTGGCCGACCAGGGCGTAGGGCCCGACGGCATGATGCTCGACCGCGGGCAGGGCGACCGGCACTTCAGCGGCGGCGGCGCGGACGCGGCGCAGCGCCTGCAGCAGATCGTCCCGACGCAACGGGAGGGAGAGGAGGTCGAGCACCCCCAGCTTCTCGGCGCGCAGCACGAGGCCCATCGAGGGCGCCTGGGCGGCGGCGACGAGCCGCGGGCTGCCGCTCGCGCCGCGCAACGCGTCCACCCACCAGGCCAGGTCCTCATCGGCGTGCTCGCCGAGCAGTGCGAGCACGACGTCCCAGCGCTTCGCGGCGAGCTGCCGCACGGCACGGGGCAGGTCCGGTGCCGTCTCCAGCTCGAGCCCGGCGTCCCCGGCCCACTGGCGCGCGCTCTGCACGAGGCCGCCGCCCTCCTCGGCCGCGACCACGAGGATCCGTAACGGCGGACCGTTCTCTTTCCGGGGCGCGGCGGGCGACGGCGAGGGATGTGTCGACACGTGTGCCATCACCCGGCAGCCCCGGCGCCCACGTACCGCGCGACCAGCACGAGGGCGTCATCCGTCCCCTTGCCGTGGCGCGCGAGGATGTGATCGGCGAGCTCTTGCGGCGCCGCCTCGGCCGGCAGGCCGTCGCTGAACCCGTCCTTGATGCCGTCGGTGGCGAAGATGAGCGTGTCCCCCGGGGTGAGCGAGATGACTTCGGCGCGCAGCCGCGGCAACTCCGAGCCGACGATGCCGCCGCGCGTCATCAACGTCGTGCGGGCCCCGCGTGCCCCCGGGTCGGTGTACAGCAGCACGCCCTCGACGTTGCCGACGCCGAGCCACGTCATGGACGCGTCGACACGATCGAACACCGCGACGTTCATCACGACGCCGCGGGTTCCGTGCAGCGCCTCGTGGCAGCGGGACAGCAGCGGCAGCACGGACTCGTCGGCGTAGCGAGTCAACGCGGCGACCGCGGCCCGCGCCGCCGCGGCCGCCTCGGCGCCGTGCCCGAGGCCGTCCACGACGGACACCAGCACGCCGCTCCGCACCGCACGCACCAAGTGGAGGTCCCCCGACTCGGCCTCCCCGGTGAGCGTCAACCGCGCGACGCCCCAGTCGATCAGGGTGGGAGCGGGCAATCGTCCCTCAGGACGGGAGTCGCCGCCACTTCCGCATCGTCACGGTCGTCCCCTGTCCCACGACCGAGGCGATGTCGAAGTCGTCCATCAGGCGCCGCGCGCCCGGGAGGCCGAGTCCCAGCCCCCCCGAGGTAGAGTACCCGTCCTGCAACGCCCGCGACACGTCGGGGATGCCGGGGCCCTGATCGCGCGCGACGATGACCACGCCCTGCTGGTCGCCGTTCGCGACCACGCCCAGGGAGATCTCCCCGCGTTTCGCGTACATCAGGATGTTGCGGGCGACCTCCGAGATGGCGGCGGCGATGACCGTCTGGTCGCCGGTCGAGAACCCGGCGCCGGCGGCGAGCTCCCGCCCGTGCTGGCGCGCCTGCACCACGTCGACGTCCGACGCGATCTCGACGCGCAGCTGGTCAGCCACGCTCGATGCGTCCACGTTCGCCCTTCTCGTCGAGCCGCCCCTGGGTGTGCTGGTTGAGAAAGGCGAGGCCCTCTTCCAGGTCGAGGGCCGTCGAGATGCCCTTGAGAGTCAACCCGAGCTGCACCATCGCGAAGGCGACCTCAGGTTGGATGCCCACGATCACCGTTTCCGCGCCCCGGAGCCGCGCCATGTGCGCGATGTCCCGCAGCGTCCGTACGGCGAACGAGTCCATCACGTCGAGCGCGGTCACGTCCACGATCACGCCGCGGGCGCGGAACCGGCCGACTCGCTCGATCAGCTTCTCCCGCAGCTGCGAGAGATCGGCGTCGGAGAGGGCCGACTGAATCGAAGCGATGAGAAAGTGACCCTGCTTGAGGATCGGGACGTCCACGGGTCACGCCTTGGGCGTCAGCTCTTCCAACGGCAATACCTTGTAGCCGAGCAACCGTTCCGCTTCCTCGATGCCGCCCTGCAGGTCGCCCACCGTCGCCATCTCGCTCAGATCCACGCCGATGGTCACGAGCGTCTGCGCGATCTCGGGCGAGAGGCCCGTCACGATGACCGTGGCGCCCAGCAGGCGCGAGGCCTCGACGGTCTGCACCAGGTGGTTCGCGACGTTCGAGTCCATGGCCGCGACACCCGTGATGTCGATCACGACCACCTTCGCGCGATTCGTGCGGATGGCCTGCAGCAGCTGCTCGGTCAGCTGGCGGGCGCGTTGCGGGTCGATGACGCCGATGATCGGCAGAATGAGCAGTCGCTCGCGCACCTGCAGCACCGGCGTGGACAGCTCGCGGATCGCTTCCTGCTGCTGCCGGATGATGCGCTCGCGCTCCTGCACGAAGCCCACCGCCACCGTGTTGGCGATGCGGTTGGCCGCGGGCTCGTAGGCGTCGAGAATGCGGTTCAGCTTGTCGAAGTCCTCCTGGTACTTGCCGAACAGCGAGCGGGCGAGCACGTCGCGCAGCAGCAGCACGATCCCGAGGACTTCGTGCGTCTCGACGCCCCGCGGAATGATGCGCTCCGACAGGTTGCGCGCGTACGCTTGCAGCGCTTCGAAGGTCCCGGTCTCGAGCGCTTCGACGTAGTTGTCGTACACCGACGTCGCCTCGGCGAAGATCTCCTCTTCGGTCATCGCCGTGAGCAGCTGGGCCCGGGTGATCCGGCGGGCCCACTCTTCGCGCAGTTCGGTGCGGTTCTGCCGCAGGTGGGCCACGAGCTCGCGCAACAACGCGGCCGTGTCCTGCGTGTGCATGGGGATGCCGGCAGGCGGCGACTCCCGCTGCTCCTTCGACCTGGTGGCCATGGTCCGTCCTGAACGGAGAATGTTGCCCCCACGCAACAGCAAGGCTAGTGCCAATTGCTTGTTGCGGCACTGCCACCGTAACCCATTGACTCACAGGACGTTGTGACGTGAGGTCACGGTGTTCTGAGACCCCGATGCGACAGATTGGGGCGGAACGTCTTTTCGCACTGCACCAAAAAATAGCGTGGGGAGCCGGGCCACCATCGGGGTTCCACCAGCTGCGTTGCCGCGGCGGCGGAACGCAATCCGCGATGGTAAACGATGCGCGCCCGTACTCCCCGGATATGTCTCTACGCGCGCCCCCTCAGCAGGACGCGTGCTGCTACGACTCGGCCCTCTCTCAGGGACCGACGGAACTCGATGCCGACCCGACGATGATCTCGCCGACGGTTTGGTACCCGAGCACCTCGCCCAGCAAGCCAAGGATCGGGCTCTGTTCAAAGACGTGAATCATGTTCACCGTCAGGCCGCTGCTCGTCACACCGTCGCCCGAGGGGATCTGCTCGTTCAGCACCACATAGCCGACCCCAGGCAAGGGGATGTTCGTGTTCGGAGCCACCGTCTGATCGCCGGAGAGCGACCCTACGCCGGCGATCACCAGGTTCGTGAACGTCGAGCCGTCGGCGCTGCTGAACGCACCGTCTTGGCCGGCGCTGCTCGCGACGTTGGCGACGAGCTCATCCGCGGTGATCAGCCCGTTCAGGATGTTGACGCTCGCGGCGCTCGCAGTGCTCTGCGCGCCCGCTTCTGCTGTCCCGATTTCGCCCGAGGTGATGCTGTTCAGGAAATCGGACGACAGGGTGTTCGCAATATTCTGCGTACTGCCTTCGGCGTCTGCCTCGGCCCCGTCAGTCCCGGAGACGGCCGGCAGCACCGCCAGCGGCGACTGACCACTGGAAGCGAGCGGCGTGTTGACATACGACCCATACGCCTGCCCAGCCACCGATTGGGCGACGCCCGCCACCGCGAACCCGGCCGTCAGACCGACGACGAGTCCGAGGGCCGCGAGGCGGTTCACCCAATGCATGCTCTTGCCGTTCATCAGTCCACTCCTTCCTTGGATTCCTAAAGTCCTCAATGCGCTTGGATGTTGCCGTCCGTTCACGACCCGTGCTCCACAATGTTGCCGCCCGTCAAGTAGATGAGGTGAGTGTCGCCGTAATTCTGGCTCCGCCAGCGCATCGCATCGACGTGGAACCCCGCTGGGGTGCGACCACTCTGCGGCCCGCCACGATCGTTGTCGCAGACCTCCAGTTGCACCTTCTCAAAGCCGCCTTGCGGGTTCATGCGCGCCATCATGTACCCAGCGGGGGGTTGCGAACCCTCCGCAGCGGATGGCCTATCCTGGATACCCACCACGAGGCACATGCCCTTGCCACTGGGGTCATTCGGGTTGGAGTGGCCATCGGAGAACACGTCGGCATACACGTGCTGGCCGTCGTAGGCATCGAACCCGTCGTGGATCGACACGTGCCAGGCGACCTTGAACGTCCCCGATCGACCGTTGACCGTGAAATCGTGCCCGTTGACCTCGATCTCGCCCTTCTCCACGATGCAGTTATTTTGAGCATCCAGTCCGAGAAAGACGTTGAACCCGAACGTGAACTTCCCGCTCATCGAGGGGAGCGTGGCGGCGAACTGCTCCGAGTGTACGGCTTCATCCGTTCCATCCCAGTTGGGCCCCGCCGTGGGGTCGGGGGATGCGGGGTCGATGCGACCGCCGCCCGTCCACTTCCCGGTCGCGCACTGTGCCGGAGGCGGCGAGAACCAGAAGCTCGGGCGCTTCGGCGCCGTGTTGACGCTCGTCTGGTCGCTACAGGCCGCGGCCAGCAACCCGGCCGCCAGCAGACCCGGCCAGACGATGGCGTTATGGTGTTTTCGCATCATGTGGGTTCTACCCTCCTCGAATTGACGATTCGCGCCAGGAGTTGACGGTTCGCGTCAGAACTGACCCGAGCGCAGCCGCATGCAAAGCCGATGCCAACTCGGTGCAAGTGGGAACAGCTTGCGATGTAGCGAGATGGAGAGACTGCTGCAGCGACGCGACGCTGCGAGCGCGGTGCGTTCGCCCCGCACTTCGATATACCGGAGCAACGCAGACCTCGCGCAACAGAAACGGCCCGGCATGCGCCGGGCCGTTGTTCATCGCTGTGCGAGTCGGGCGTCACGGGGAGCGGCGTG
>Ga0209378_1001511_pt1 | contig 16521 bp, 7 predicted proteins | sample GraSoiAngelo_156_FD_186170 | JGI IMG/M metagenome (GOLD analysis project Ga0209378, IMG submission 186170) | Grasslands soil microbial communities from the Angelo Coastal Reserve, California, USA - 14_1009_13_40cm (SPAdes) (version 2) | ecosystem: Environmental > Terrestrial > Soil > Grasslands ... | reverse complement strand
TACGTCGGCATCTGGTGGGGCATGCACATCGGGACGATGACGTGGAGCTCGGGGCCGAAGCACGGCGCCACCACCGCGAACACGAAGCGTTACATCGATTTCGCGGCGGCGAACGGGCTGGGCGGCGTGCTGGTCGAAGGCTGGAACGTGGGCTGGGACGGCGACTGGATCCAGAACCGTAACGCGTTCTCCTTCACTAAAGCCTATCCCGATTACGACCTCGCGGAGGTGGCCCGATACGCCCACGAGAAGGGCGTGAAGCTGATCGTCCATAACGAGACCTCGGGGGGCCTCGAGAACTACGAGCGGCAGATGGACAGCGCGTTCGCCCTGTATCACTCACTCGGCTTGGACGCGATCAAGTCGGGCTACGTGACGGACCTGGTCGGCGAGGGGCACTCGCACTACGGCCAATACATGGTGCGGCATCACCGCCGGGTGATCGAGAAGGCGGCCCAGTACGGCATCATGCTCGACGTCCACGAGCCGATCCACGATACGGGGGAGCGTCGCACCTACCCCAACATGATGAGCCGCGAGGGCGCGCGCGGGCAGGAATACAACGCGTGGAGCGCCGAAGGAGGCAATCCTCCCGAGCACGAAACGATCCTGTTCTTTACCCGCATGCTGGACGGCCCGATGGACTTCACGCCCGGGATCTTCGACATCCTGATCGAGCGCGGTACCGGAAGACCGCGCCGGCCCGACGAGCCCCGCCCCAGGACCACGCTCGCCAAACAGCTGGCGCTGTACGTGGTGCTCTACTCGCCGCTCCAGATGGCGGCCGATCTCCCCGAGAACTACGAGCATCAGCCCGCCTTCCAGTTCATCCGCGACGTGGCGGTCGACTGGGATACGACGCGCGTGCTCGCCGGCAAGATCGGCGATTACGTGGTGGTGGCGCGGCGGGAGCGCAACGGGGCGAGCTGGTACATCGGGGCCATCACCGACGAGGAGGGCCGCACGTTCGACATCCCGCTCACATTCCTCACGCCCGGGCGGAAGTATGTTGCCGAGATCTACGCTGACGGGCCCGGGGCGAACTGGCTCACGAATCCGCTGCCGGTCGCGATTTCGCAGCGTCCGGTCGACGCCAAGTCCCGCCTGCGCCTGGTGCTCGCGCCCGGCGGCGGGCAGGCGATCCGGATCCGGCCCGCTCGATAGATGACGCCCGATGGAACGAGAATGTCGGCGACGACCAGGCGCGGTCCCTCGGGCTCGAGAATCGGCTCCGGCGACCGGTGGCCCCTGCGGTTCGGCTCCTTGACAGCCACCCCACCACACCCCTGGGAGCCTCACCTCCGGGGCCACCGGTCGCGTCGCCGATTCTGCCCGGCGTTGCCAGCACCACGTAGATGAAGCGGCGGCGCCGAGAGGCGGTCCCGAAGGCGAAGACGCAAGGGGTCGGGTGGGGTGGCTGTCAGGCGTCCCGAGCCGGAGGGACCGCCTCTCGGCGCCGCACGAGCCACCGGTCGCCGGAGCCGATGCCCTTGACGCCGATGCTCGTGCTCTTCGGGGCGCTGGCGCTGGCGGGCTGCGGTCGCGCGCGCGAGCGGCAGCTGTTCGAGCGGCTGCCTCCCGAGCGCACCGGTGTCACGTTCGTCAATCGGCTGGCCGACGACACCGCGTTCAGCATTCTCGACTACATGTACTACTACGACGGCGGCGGCGTGGCCGTCGGCGACGTCAACAACGACGGGCTGCCCGACCTCTACTTCACATCGAACCTCGGCTCCAACCGGCTCTACCTGAACAAGGGCAACTACCGGTTCGAGGACATCACCGAGCGGGCCGGTGTGGCGGACACGGGGGGCTGGAAGACCGGCGTCACGATGGCCGACGTCAACGGCGACGGCTGGGTCGATATCTACGTCTCCGCCGTCGACTTCCCTACGCTGCACGGGCACAACGTGCTCTACATCAACAACGGCGACGGCACCTTCACCGATCGGACCCAGGAGTACGGTCTCGACTTCGCCGGATTCTCCACCCAGGCCCTGGTCTTCGACTATGACGGCGATGGCGATCTGGACATGTACCTGCTGACGCACTCCCCCCATCCCGAGCGCGCATCCCCCTCGCACGTCACGCACGGTCCCCGTCTTCCGGGGGTCGGCGACCGTCTGTATCGGAACGACGGTGGTCATTTCGTGGACGCGAGCGAGCGCGCCGGCCTCTACGGCGGCGCCGCTCGGTACGGCCTGGGGGTGGTGGCGAGCGACCTGAACCTGGACGGCTGTCCCGATCTGTACGTCGCCAACGACTTTCAGGAAGACGACTTCGTCTATCTCAACAACTGCGACGGCACGTTCACTCAGTCCGGCGCCACCGTGCTGGGACACACCAGCCACGCTTCGATGGGCGTGGACGCCGCCGACGTGAACGACGACGGGCGCCCGGACCTCGTGGTGCTCGACATGCTGCCCGACGACGAGAAGATCCTCAAGACCTCCGCCAACGCCGAGAGCTTCGACGTCTACCTGGAGAAGCTCGCGGCCGGCTACCATCCGCAGTACGCCCGCAACACGCTGCAGCTCAACCGCGGCGTCATGGCCGGCACCGTGCGCTTCAGCGAGATCGGCTCTCTCGCAGGCGTCTCTGCCACTGATTGGAGCTGGGCCCCGCTGTTCGCCGACCTGGACAACGACGGCTACAAGGACCTGTTCATCACCACCGGGATCTATCACCGGCCGAATGACCTCGATTACTTCACCTACGTGTCCGACCCGGTCGTCCAGGCGTCGCTCAGGCAGGGGACGAGGGGGCTCGCCCGGGCGCTCATCCGGAAGATGCCGCAGGTCCCGACTCCCAACTACGCGTTTCGCAACAACGCAGACCTCACATTCACGAACGAGGCCCACGCCTGGGGGCTGGCCGAGCCGGGCTTCTCGAGCGGTGCCGCCTACGTCGATCTGAACAATTCCGGCGCGCTTGATCTCGTCGTGAACAAGCTCAACGCCCCGGCCGCGATCTACCGCAACCGGGCGCGCGAGCTGACGGGGAACCACTACCTGCAGGTGGTGTTGCGGGGCTCCGGGGCGAATACGGCTGGGATCGGCGCGAAGGTCGTGATCAAACAGGGCGGCACGGAGCAAATGGTCGAGCAGTTCCCGACCCGTGGCTTTCAGTCGTCCGTGGATCCCCGTTTGCATTTCGGGTTGGGGTCTTCCACGAGAATAGATTCGCTGATCGTCGTCTGGCCGGACCGGCGCACCCAGGCGCTGACCGATGTCGCGGTCGATCGCACACTCACGCTGCGACAGCAGGCGGCCGGCCCATCCCCGGGCTTGCGCCCGGGGTCAGTCCAGCGTACTCCGATGACGCAGCGCTTGTTCGCCGATGTCAGCGAGCGCGTCGGCATCGATTTCAAGCACGACGAGAATGCCTTTTACGACTTCCACCGCGAGCCGTTGATCCCGCATCTGTTGTCGGCTGAAGGGCCCGCGCTCGCCGTCGGCGATGTGGACGGCGACGGGCTGGACGACATCTACGAGGGCGGGGCCAAGTGGCAGGCCGGACGCCTCTTTCTCCAGCAACGGGACGGCACGTTCCGCCCGAGCGCGTCGGTCGACCGCGTGTTCCAGGCGGACAGGCTGAGCGAGGACGTCGACGCGGTGTTCTTCGATGCCAACGGCGACGGGCGGCCCGACCTCTATGTCGTGAGCGGCGGTAACGAGTTCTGGGGCGACGACCCGGCGCTGCAGGACCGGCTGTATGTGAACGACGGCCGGGGTCGTTTCCACCGCGACACCCTGGCGCTGCCGCGGCTTTCGGAGAGCGGGTCGTGCGTCGTGCCCGGCGACTTCAACGGCGATGGCCACCTCGATCTGTTCGTGGGACGGCGGGCCGTGTCCCGCCGCTACGGCATGACGCCGCGCAGCTACCTGCTCGAGAACGACGGCACGGGTCACTTTCGCGACGTCACGCTCGAGAAAGCGCCCGGCCTCGCCGAGGCCGGCATGGTCACCTCGGCCGCGTGGATCGATTACGACCACGACGGTCGGCTCGACTTGATCGTCACCGGGGAGTGGATGGCGGTCCGCGTGTTTCACAACGAGAATGGCCGGCTGGTCGATCGGACTCGGGAGGCGGGGCTCGCGGGAACGGAAGGCTGGTGGAGCAGCGTCACCGTCGCGGACCTGAACGGAGACGGGCGCCCAGACCTGGTGCTCGGCAACCTCGGGCTCAACTCCTCCCTCCGGGCGTCGCCGGCGGAGCCCGCTCGAATGTACGTGGCCGACTTCGGGCACAACGGCACCCTCGAGCAGGTGCTCACCGTCTACCAGCACGGCGTGAGCTACCCGGTGGCCGGTCGCGACGAGCTGCTCCGTCTCATCCCCCGCCTACGGGACCGTTACCCCTCCTATGCGTCCTTCGGCGCAGCCCGAGTCGAGGACGTCTTCACCGCCGCCGAGCTCGCCCAGGCCACGGTGCGAGATGCGCGCGTGTTCGCGAGCTCCGTCGCGCTCAACAATGGCAACGGCACGTTCACGCTCGTGCCGCTGCCGGTCGAGGCCCAGCTCGCCCCGATCCGTGCCGCCCTGGCGGAGGACTTCGACGGCGACGGACACACCGATCTGCTGGTGGCGGGGAACGATTACGGGTTTCCGCCCGTGCTGGGTCGCCAGGACGCCGGCTACGGTCTGCTCTTGCGCGGCACGGGGAATGGTCGCTTCAAGGCGGTCGACATGGAGCGCAGTGGCGTGGTGATCGACGGCCAGGTGCGCCACATGGGGTGGCTGCGGCGAGCGGCCGGCAGCCGCGTGATCGTCGTCGCTCGCAACAACGACCGGCTCCAAGTGCTCCGCCCGCCGCGCTCCGCGCGTCCTTGACAAGTCTACGTCGAGAGGAAGAATGGTGTTGCATGGGAGCGACACCTTCAGTGAGAGGATGCGTATGAGACGAGCAGAGTGCGTGATGAGCGCGCTCTCGGTGGCGCTGTGGATGGCGCCGCTGGGCGCGCAGCAGGCGACGGGGACGGTCCGCGGGCGCGTGACCGACGCCGCCACCCAGCAGCCACTCACGGGCGTCTCGGTCACGGTCGGGAGGCGCGCCGCGGTGACGCGGGCCGATGGTGGCTATCTGCTGACCGACGTACCCGCGGGTCCGGACACCGTGCACGCGCGTCTCATCGGGTACGCGCCGGCAACGCAGCCGGTCACGGTGACGGGCGGTGATACGGTCACCGTGGATCTCGCGATGACGGCCCGGGCGGTCAACCTGGCGTCGGTGGTGGTGGTCGGCTACGGGCAGCAGCGCGCGGGCGACGTCACCACGTCCGTGACGCAGGTCGCCTCGAAGGACTTCAACACCGGGACCGTCGTGACGCCCCAGAGCCTGATCGAGAACAAGATCGCGGGCGTCCAAGTCATCGATAACAACCAGCCGGGCGGCGGCATCTCGATCCGCGTACGCGGCCAGGCTTCCTACACGGCTGGGAGCGAGCCGCTGTACGTCGTGGATGGTGTGCCCCTCGGCACCGGCTCGGGCGGCGGGATTTCGACCGGCAACGATGCGCTGAACTATCTCAACCCGAACGACATCGCGAGCATGACCGTTCTGAAGGACGCGGCCTCCGCCGCGATCTACGGCACGAACGCGTCGAACGGCGTCGTCCTGATCACCACGAAGTCCGGTGCCGGCCGGCCGCACGTGGAGTACGGCGGCAGCTTCGCCGCTTCGTCGGTCACCCGGCTGCCGTCGATGTTGACGGCGGCGCAGTTTCGCACGGCAGTCGCTCAGCACGACTCGACGGCGCTTCCCCAGCTCGGGAACGTCAACACTGATTGGTTCAGCCTCGTCGACCGGACCGCGATGGGACAGCAGCACAACGTCTCATTCGCGGGCGCCGGCCTGACCAATGACTACCGGGTTTCGGTCGGCTACAACGACCAGCAGGGTATCCTCGAGGGCAACTCCACGCAGCAGATCCAGCTGCGCCTCAACTACGGCCAGCGGTTCTACAACGACCGGCTGAACGTGCGGGCCAACATCGCGGGTTCGCGGTCTTACGATCAGTTCACGCCGAACGGCGTCCTCTACAACGCCGCGCAGATGGGGCCGACGCAGCCGATCTACGATACCAGCACCGCCGCGCTCATCAGTCCGTTCGGTCCGCTGTCGCGGACTGGATACTACAACTGGCCGGGGAATAGCCTGACGTCGCCGGACAATCCCCTGGAGATCCTGAATAGCGCGATCGATCACGCTACGACCTACCGCAGCGTCGGCAGTCTGTCGGCCAAGTACGACTTCTCCCAGCTCACGGGACTCAGCGGCCTTACTGGCACAGTGGACCTCGGGTACGACGTGACGTCCGGCGATCACGTGACGTTCTATCCCAACAACATTCATTACGTGACGAAGAACGGCACGTGGGGCAGTTTGGTGGAGTCGCAGCCGCAGCAGGCGAACACCGTGCTCGACATGTACCTGAACTATCAGCCGCCGACCAAGCTCGGCCCCGGCACGATCGACTTCACGGGCGGCTACTCGTACTCGCAGTCGCACGGCCGGTTCCCGGGCTTGGGCGCAACTCAGCTCGAGACGAACGCGCTGACCGACGCCGGGATTCCCCAATCGAACACGCAACCGATCCCTTCGCTCGACGTCGAGGACTCCAAGCTCATCTCGTTCTTCGGGCGCGCCGGGTACAACATCGACGAGCGCTACCTGTTCTCGGCGAGTCTGCGACGAGACGCTTCGTCGCGCTTCGCCCCGGGCCGGCAATGGGGGAACTTCCCGTCAGTGTCGGTGGGATGGCGCATCTCGCAGGAGCCGTTCCTTAGAGGCATCAGCGCCATCTCGGACCTGAAGCTCCGCGCCTCGTGGGGAAGGACCGGAAACCAGGCGTTCGGGAACTATCTCTACGTCCCGACCTACCAGGCCTGTAACGCGACGGCGGAGTACTACTTCGGCGGCAAGTTCGTCTGCCCGTTCCGGCCGACCGCCGTCGATCGAAACATCCATTGGGAATCTACCGCCGCCTGGGACATCGGCGCTGACTATTCGCTCTTCGGGCAGCGCTTCTCGGGTGCGCTCGACTGGTATCGCAAGAATACCGACGATCTCCTGTTCGACGTTCCGATCGATCCCGCCTCCAACTTGTCGAACCACGTTGTCACGAACATCGGAAGCATCCGGAACACCGGCTTCGAGCTCGACCTCAACGCCCGCCTGATCGAGGCGGCGACGCCCGGCGCCTTCTCCTGGTCGGCGAGCGTCAACGCCTCTCACAACCATAACGAGGTCGTGTCGATCAATCCCAATGCCGCGGGGACCGGCACGCAGGTGCTCACCGGCAACATCGCGGGAGGAGTGGGGAGCACCGTCGAGGTGCTCGAGCCGGGGCAGCCGATAAACTCGTTCTACGTGTGCCAGCAGGACTACAGCGGCGGGAGGCCGGTCGAGGGCCAGTACTACTTCCCCGTGGGGGACAGCGTCGGGACCGGCTGCACCAGGGGCACGAACACCCGGGCCTATCGTGACCCGGCGCCGCACTGGATCTTCGGTCTGACGTCGAACGTGGCGTGGCATCGCTTCGACCTGAGCTTCACGCTGCGTTCGTGGCTTGGCAATTACGTCTACAACAACGTCGCTTCCAACCTCGGTAACTACAACCAGCTCTCGGCGGGAACCTCGCCGTACAACTTGAGCAGTTCGGTGCTGGCCACGGGGTTCCGCCAGCAGCAGCTACTCTCCGACTATTACGTCGAGGACGGATCGTTCCTGCGCATGGACAACATCACGGTTGGGTATAGCTTCCCGTGGGCGGGGCAACAGCTCCGCCTCTATGCCGTTGTCCAGAACGCGTTTACTGTCACGGGCTATAGTGGCGTGGACCCGACCGCGTTCGTGAACGGCATCGACAATAACATTTACCCGCGCGCGCGTACATTTACGAGCGGGTTGAGCGTCCAGTTCTAGAGGGCCCGATCATGAACTCGACCCAATCGACACGGAGCGGACACATGAGAGTCGGGCTTCGGACGGCGTGGAGCGTGGCTGCCGCCCTCCTCTTGGGCGCCGCGGCGTGCACCGATCCCACGGTGGCGCCGAAGAGCAACGTCACCGGCGCCAACTTCTTCGGCGACCCCAGCTCGTACGAGCAGTTCGTCGCAAAGATCTACGCCGGCCTGGCCGTCGGCGGCCAGAACGGTGGAGACGGATCCACCGACATCGCGGGGATAGACGGCGGCTTCTCGCAATATCTGCGGCTGTATTGGGAGATGGAGGAGCTGCCCACCGACGAGGCGGTCATCGCTTGGGGTGACCAGAGCCTGCCCGAGATGAACACGCAAGGGTGGTCGACGTCGAACACGTTCATCAACGCAATGTACTATCGCATTTACTTCCAGGTCGGGATGGCGAACGAGTTCCTGCGCCAGACCACCGAAGCCGAGCTCGACGCGCGCGGCGTCGGCGCCTTGCTCAAGGCCAAGGTCCACACCTATCGCGCTGAGGCGCGCTTCCTCCGGGCGCTCGCCTACTGGCACGGACTCGACTTTTTCGGTGGCATCCCGCTCGCCGTGGAAACCGACCCGCTCGGCGCGACGCCACCGAAGCAGGTGACGCGCACGCAGCTCTACACCTACGTGGTGAGTGAGCTGACGGCGATTCGCGATTCACTGCCGCAGCCCGGGTCTGCGCCCGACCTCGCCACGTACGGTCGCGCGACCGGTCCGGCGGCGGACATGCTGCTCGCCGAGCTGTACCTCAACGCGGGCGTCTACACCGGCACGCCCAACTACGCGGGGGCGCTCAGCGAGGCCTCGAACGTCATCAACTCCGGCCACTACCAGCTCGCTTCGGTGTATCGCAACAATTTCACGGCCGACAACAACAACTCGCGTGAGATCATCTTCGCGGTCGTGGAGGACGGGGCGCACACCCAGACCTACGGCTCCACCAACTTCATTATCCACGCGTCGTGCGGGAATGCGATGAGCCCCGGCGCCTACGGCGTAGACGGCTGCTGGTGGGGACTGCGGATGAAGCCGTCGGCGTATAAGCTCTACTCCGCGGGCGACTCGCGGGACTCGAACATCGTCACAGCCAGCCAGACCCTGGCCATTCCCTGCCTCGTTAACTGTTTCCCCAATGGCTATCCGGACCCCAAGTTCACGAACAAGACGTCGGGTGGCGCGACCGGCTCGAACCCCTCGTTCGCGGACACCGATTTCCCGATGTTCCGTCTCGCCGAGGCGTACCTGATCTACGTGGAGGCCCATCTGCGAGGCGGCGGCGGCACCGATCCGCTCGCGCTGCAGTACTTCAACGCCTTGCGCGTGCGCGCCTACGGCGACTCGAGCGCCGTGCACACCGCGATCGCGCAAATCACGCTCGACACCGTTCTGGCCGAGCGTGGACGTGAACTGATGTGGGAAGCCCACCGCCGCACGGATCTCGTCCGGTTCGGGACGTTCACGGGCGGCACCTACATCTGGGCGTGGAAGGGCGCGAACGCGTACGGCACCGACTCCACCGGCATCGGAACCGACTCGCACCTAGACCTGTATCCGATTCCGGCCAACGAGCTGATAGCGAACCCTAACGTCAAGCAGAACCCGGGCTACAACTGACGGTCACGCCGCGCTCCCGTTCCATGACGCCGCGGCTCCGCCGTTTCGCTGGCGGAGCCGCGGTTTGCGTCGGGGCGCTCGCGCTCGGGGCGTGCCACAAGGACCTGGTGGCGTCGTACGGCACCAACCCGCAGCGCCCCACGCTCGACGCTACCTACCGCCCCAGCGGCCACATGGCCGCGGGCGACGTGTTCGTGCACTTGTTCGAGTGGAAGTGGACCGACATCGCCACCGAGTGCGAGACCGTACTCGGCCCGGCCGGCTTCGCGGCCGTGCAGGTCTCGCCGCCCGAAGAGCACAGCATCACTCCCAGCCACGACTGGAGCGAGCGCTACCAGCCGGTGCGCTACAACATCGCCCGCAGCCGCTCCGGCACCCAACCCGAATTCACGGACATGGTGGCGCGCTGCGCGGCCATCGGCGTCGGCATCTACGTGGACGCCGTCATCAATCATATGACCAACTACCCGAGCCCGGGGATCGGTTCGGACAGTTCGCCCTATTCGAAGTACGACTATCCCGGCCTCTACACTTCGGCTGACTTCCACACGCCGTGTACCGTCAACAACTACGCCGACGCTGCCAACGTGCAGGACTGCGAGCTGTTCGGGCTGCCGGACTTGAACACGGGGCTCCCATCGGTGCGACAGAAGATTGCCGGCTACGTGATCATGCTGGCGCGCCTGGGTGTCGCGGGCTTCCGCGTCGATGCGGCGAAGCACATCCAGCAGGTGGAGCTCGACGACATTCTCGCGATCGTCGATTCCACGCTCACGGCGGAGGGACGGCCGATCCCGTATTACTTCCTGGAAGTCAGCGGCGGTGCGGGTGAAGCCCTGTCGCCGCGCGACTACTTCGGGGAGGCCTACGCGTCGGGCGGGGCGGCCGACATCACGGAGTTCACCTTCGTCGGCGTCGGTGACAAATTCCGCCAGATCGGCGGGCAGCACATCTCGCAGCTCAACCCCAACGGGTCCCCCGGCAACCAGTTCTCGCAAACCGCGTGGGGGCTCATGCCCTCGGACAAAGCGGTGGTCTTCCTGCAGAACCACGACACGCAGCACCAATGCGGCATCAGTTATCGCGACGGCAGCGTGTTTCGCGTCGCCAACGTCTGGATGCTGGCGCAGCCGTACGGTTACCCGTCGATTCTGTCGAGCTACGCGTTCAACTGCCCGGCGGAGAATTCCATGGGCCCGCCATCGGACGCCAACGGCTGGACCGTCGCGGTGACGTGCGCGTCCAGTCTCGAGACCGCCACCGACGGCGAATGGGTCTGCGAGCACCGCGACCCCTACATCCTGAAGATGGTCGGCTTCCGTCGAGTCGTGGCCGGCACCGACGTGAATCACTGGTGGGACGACGGCGCCAATGCCATCGCGTTCTCGCGGGGCGACAAGGGCTTCGTCGCGATCAACAGGGAAGCGCTTCCCTCGGATACCACGATCGCGACCGGGATGCCGCCGGGGACGTACTGCGACCTCTTGACGGGCGGGCTGGCCGCCGCCGCCTGCGCCGGAGATTCAGTCGCCGTGGACTCGGCGGGGGCCGTTCATTTTCATCTCGCAGCCAACTCGGCCGTCGCGATCGACGTCGCGACCAAACTACCGTGAGACGGTTGGATTACGCCGCGCGCGTCGCCGCAGCGGGCGCTGGGCCCGCGTCGATGAGCTGCTTCCGGAGCGGGTCCACACGCAGATTCATGCCTTCCAGCGAATGCGCCCCCAGGAGGATCAGGTCCCCCGATTCGCCGAACACGACCTCGTCGAGGGTCTCGATACCGGCCACGCGGATCCGTACTCCTCCAGTCCAGCGGGCAAGCACTGTGCCATTGGCTTGGCGAAAGTGCCACACCTTGATCCGCTCGATCCCGAGAGATTCGAGGACAGCGGCGGGGAACCACGACAACTCCGCCCCCGTGTCCACCAGTACCGACTCCAGCGTCCGCCGTTCACCGGGTCGGGCAGGGTGCTCGATCTCCACCGTCACGTGAAACGTGCCAATCTCGTCGCCCATATTACCTCCTCCTGCCTCGCCGAGTAGTACCCCAAGAGCGCGGGCCGTGTCAATCCTACTCGTCGCGTGCACCGCGACCGCTTCGCTGGCCGCGCAGCAAACCACCGCCCCCGCCTGGACCCGCGGCGGCGTGTGCTACGAAATCTTCGTCCGGTCGTTCTACGACTCCAACGGCGACGGCAGCGGCGACCTGAACGGCCTGATCCAGAAGCTCGACTACGTCGCGGGACTGGGCGTCGACTGCATCTGGCTCATGCCGGTGGCCGCGTCGCCCAGCTACCACGGCTACGACGTGAGCGACTACTACCGCGTCGAGCCCGCCTACGGCAGCAACGACGACTTCAAGCGGCTGGTGGCCGCAGCGCATCGCCGCGGCATCGCGCTGCTCGTGGACATGGTGCTGAACCACAGCTCGAGCGAGCATCCGTACTTCCAGGCGGCCCTGCACGACACGACGTCGCCGTATCGCGCCTGGTACCGCTTCGCGCCCACGGTGCAGGGGAAAGATTGGCACCATTCCCCCGTGCGCGACGAGTACTACTACGGGCTCTTCTGGTCCGGCATGCCGGACTTGAACTACGAGACGCCCGCCGTGCGGGAAGAAGCGAAGCAGATCGCCACGTTCTGGCTGCGCGACATGGGCGTGGACGGCTTCCGGCTGGATGCGGTGCCGTATCTCGTGGAGCAAGGCGACTGCGTCTCAGGGTGTCCCGGGACGCATGCGTTCCTGCGCGAGTACGCCCAGCATGTCGACAGCGTGAAGCCCGGTGCGTACACGGTGGGCGAGGCGTGGGGCAGCATCGACCGGATGCTGCCCTATTACCCGGATCAGCTCACGTCATACTTCGGCTTTGAGCTGTCCGATTCGCTCATTGCGGCGGTGCGTAGCGGCTCCGCAGCGGGTCTCTTGACCGGCTATTTCCGTCTGCAGGACACGCTACCGGCGTATCGCTGGGCGCCGTTCCTGAGCAACCACGACCAGACTCGCACACTGACGCAGCTCAGGGGCGACGTCGCTCGGGCGCGGCTCGCGGCGACACTGCTGCTCACGCTGCCGGGCACCCCGTTCATCTATTATGGTGAAGAGATCGGCATGACCGGCGACAAGCCCGATCCCCGGCTGCGCACACCGATGCAATGGAGCGCGGGTCCCGGGTTGGGCTTCACGTCCGGCAAGGCCTGGGAGAGCGCGCAACCCGACTCGTTGACTACCACCGTCGCAGCAGAGGACGCCGACGCCGGGTCATTGCTGAACCTGTACCGCCGGCTGATTCACTTGCGCAGGCAGAATGAGGCGCTCGCGACGGGAAGGTTGCTGCCGCTCACGGCCACGAGCCCGCATGTCGCTGCGTACTTGCGCCGCACCGACAAGGACGTCGTGCTCGTCGTGGCGAATCTTGCCGACATGCCGGCCACGCGTATCGCGGTCAGCTCCGCCGTCGGTGCGCTGCCTGCCGGTCGCTACAGCGTGCGTAACCTGGTGGGGGGCGGGGGCCCGAACAGCACCGCCCTCGCGGTCGGCGCCGACGGACAGGTGAAGGGCTATGTCCCGATGCGAGGGTCGATCGGGCCGCACCGGAGCGTCATACTCGAGCTGCACAGGCAGTAGGAGCAGAGCGCTTGCACCGCATCCTGGCCCTGCTCGGATGGCTGGCCGTTGGCGGCGCCGCGGCATACGCACAGCGTGCCAGCAGAGCGGTGTACGTCGACAATCAGGGCGTGGTGCGCTGGCGAGACGACCAGAACGAGGTACGCCTCTTCGGCGCGAACTACGTGCTTCCCACCGCCTCCGACTACCGCGCGGCCGGGTACCTCCACGCCGATCGCAAGAGAATGATCGACGAGGACATGGCGCAGTTCGCCCGCATGGGCTGGGACGGCCTGCGACTCACGTTCTGGGGTGACTGGGAGGCCTCCGACTCGGCCGGCAACCTGATTGCGAACGACCATCTCGACCTGCTGGACTATCTGATCGCGCGCGCGCGCGAGCGCGGCATCTACATGCTGTTCAGTCCCATTCAACTGTACGGCGCCAACTGGCCGGACGCCCTCGGAGACACGACCGATCCGGGATTCGGCCGGCATTTCGGCAAGGCTCGCATGAGCACGGACCCGGCCGCCATCGGGGCGCAGATGACCTATCTGCGCCAGATCCTGGAGCACGTGAATCCCTACACGAGCGTGGCCCTGAAGGACGAACCTGCCATTCTCTTTATCGAGCTCGTGAACGAGCCGTGGCATCACCCCGAGGACCTCGAGGGCTCCATCCGTTACATCAACGCCCTCACCGACGCCGTGCGCAGCACGCGATGTACCAAGCTGGTCTTCTACAATGTGAGCCAGGACTTCAGGATCGGTGAGGCGATTCGACGCAGTAGGGCACAGGGGATCACGTTCGGCTGGTATCCCACGGGCTTGAACTCGGGCCACGAGCTCGTGGGCAACTACCTCCGCGGCGCCGACGCGTACCCCGACATGCTGCGTCCCGAGCTGGCCCGCCTGCCGCGGATCGTCTACGAGTTCGATAGCCCGGACCTGCGCACCGGCACGATGTATCCGGCCATGGCGCGCACCTTCCGCGCGGTTGGGGCGCAGTTCGCCGCCATGTTCGCCTACGACATGCTGGAGACCGCTTCCCGCAACTTGGGGTGGCAAACCCACTACCTGAGTCTGGTCTACACGCCGCGCAAGGCCATGAGCGCCGTCATCGCGGCCGAGGCGATGCGTCGGCTGCCGCGCATGGGCTCGTACGGCTCCTACCCTGAGAACACGCGGTTCGGCGACTTCCACGTCTCACCCGACAGCGATCTGGGCGAGCTGGTCGCGCGCGACGCATTCCTGTACGCCGGCTCGACGCGCTCGGCGCCGCCGGACCCGAGCGCGCTGCGCCGCATCGCCGGATACGGCTCCTCGTCTACCGTGACGTACCAAGGGGAGGGGATCTACTTCCTGGACAAGGTGCGCCGGGGTCTGTGGCGCCTCGAGGTGTACCCGGACGCCGTGCCCGTCCACGACCCCTTCGAGCCACCTAGTCCCGACAAGGTCGTGACGCGTGCGATCAGCCGCGCCTGGCTCATGACGCTCACGCTACCCGACGTGGGCACCTCGTTCACCGTGCAGCCGATCGCGGCCGGCAACCAGCGGACTGAGCGGGCGGCGGCCGGCGCGTTCATGGTCACCCCCGGCGTCTACCTGTTGAGTGCCGCCGGACCGGTGGACGTCGCCACGTTGCCGCCATACGTGGGCGCGGTGGGGTTCGCCGAGTACCACGCGCCTCCGCTCGATACGCTGCAGCCGTCGGTGCAATCGCTCGCCGCGTCCGAGTGTCTGGCGGGGCGGGACGTCCAAATCCGGGCCCGGGTCGTCGACCGCACTCCCCCCGATTCCGCCAAGCTGTTCATCCGCCCCGCGGCCGGTGGCGTCTACCGTGGCTTCACCATGCACGCCACGGGCGGTTACGTGTATTCCGCCACCGTTTCGGCGGCGGCCCTGCGCGAGGGCGGTGGGGCGGGGGGCGGGGGGCCGCACCAATACGTGGTCACGTTGTTCCGCGGAGATTCGGTGCTCACCTTTCCCGACCGCCTGCCGAAGCAGCCAACGGACTGGGACTACTACGGCCGGGCGTCCTGGAGGATCGATGTCGTCGACCCGCAGACGCCGCTGCGGCTGTTCAGCCCGGCCGAGGACGCCGCACAGCTCGCCTTTACTCGACTGGGCGATGCGGGACGCCGCGGGCTCTTCCGCCTGGCCTTCTCCGCGGTCACGGGTCACCCGGTGTTCCACTTCGAGTTGCCGGTGAGCGCGAGCGGCGCGGCGCCGGCCGACTACACGGCGTCGCTGGTCATCAAGGATCGCATCGAGGCCCGCCGGGAGACCATCACCCGTGCCACTGAGCTGCGGATGCGGCTGCGCGGCCTCGGGCCTCGTCAGGTGCTGGACCTGACCCTGATGGAGGACGACGGCACCAGCTGGAGCGCGGCGCTGCCCGTCGACAGCACCTGGAGCGAACGGACGATTCCCCTCGCGGCCCTGACCCTGGGTCGCGGCGTGCTACTGCCCGAGGGATTCCCGGGCGAGTGGAACTACTGGGTGGGACCTGCCGCCGGGCGCGGCGGCAGCGGCGACCGCCTGCGGCTCGACCGGGTGGAGCGGCTGCAGTTATCGCTGCGGCGCGAGGAGGGTGTCGCCGTCACGCCGGGCAGCTACGGGGTCGAAGTGGAGTCGATAGTCCTCACGCTCTCGCCCCCTCTCCGTTAGGTCCTCACCCCCTGTCCCCCCCTTCGGGAGAGGGGGTACGAAGCACGGACTGAGTTTCCCCTCTCCCGAAGGGAGAGGGGATCAAAGGGGTGAGGACCCCGCCCGGTAGAGGTCGATCGCCTTCGCCAGCGGTCCCACGATCGCGAGCGCGAGGATCGGTGGGGCCGGATAGAGCGGGGCGAGCGCCGCCACATGCCAGTCCCCGGCCAGTCGGATGCCCGCTTCCGCGAGCGCGACCGCGGCCGCCACGATCACCCGGCCGCGCACCGTGCTCACGGTGGTCTTGGGATCGGTGACCATGAAGAAGATGAACAGCTGGTACATCGGGCCGGTCAGCGGCGCGATCTCGGCGAGCAGCGGGCCCCCGCTGATCGAGCTCCGCAGCGCCGCGAGCACGAGAAAGCAGGTCACGTACGTCAGCGTCACGTGCAGCATGCGGACGCGTGAGGCGATCAGCAACCCGAAGCACCAGATCACCGCGTTCGTCGCCAGGTCGTTGCCCCACTGCTGGCTCAGCACGGCGACGCTCGCCGGCGCGGCAAGGACGAGCAGGCTGATGGCGAAGTTGCTCGGGTTCCAGAGGTGCCGGCCGCGGTACTGCAGCACGTACTTGGACGCGATCGCGATGAAGCCCCCAAATGCGAACGGCCACAGCAGCCCGGCGCGG
>Ga0209378_1001509_pt1 | contig 16556 bp, 11 predicted proteins | sample GraSoiAngelo_156_FD_186170 | JGI IMG/M metagenome (GOLD analysis project Ga0209378, IMG submission 186170) | Grasslands soil microbial communities from the Angelo Coastal Reserve, California, USA - 14_1009_13_40cm (SPAdes) (version 2) | ecosystem: Environmental > Terrestrial > Soil > Grasslands ... | reverse complement strand
CGCGCACCCAATCAAAAATCTCCGCTTGTTGTACAAACCCAAGATCTTCCAACGTCGGGTCACTTTGCTTCTTAACGTAAGACAGGATCACCTCGCGCGGATCGCGAATGAGAAAGCAATTCGTCATACCGACAAGCCATTCTCGATCGATTTCCGGCAGGAGATGATGCGTCATTTGTTTCTGATAAAAAATCTGGGAGGGCCCTTTGTGACGCGGCTCTGGAATCGGTCCCAATAGCTGCGCAACCACTTTCCGCCAATCGGTCTCGCCATGCGCGAGCACTTCATCAGCACCAGGATGGTTTTTTCCGGTCATCTTTAGATAAAACGCGTAAAACGGCTCATCGATCACAAATGTGTCCGGTCGATTCCCCCATGCGCGCATCATCGCCGTCGAAATGTTTCGCGGGCCCGACCACATCGCGATACGGATCGGCTCGTCCTGGCACATCGATGCAGATTCCACCTCATCCGCACTTTTTGCTAGCGGAACTCGATTTGCCGACAGGAAACTTCGTTGTAGTCGCTGACTGCGACTATTGCATTGATTAACTGCGGGTACAGCTTACGACTTCGCGTAAACGCCTAGCAACGGCCGGGGCGACGGCACCTTCGATTTAAAATCGCTTACGAACCCATCCTTCGTGCGGATCTCCACGTGACCAGCTGCTTTGCTCGCGCCATACACTAGTACTGCGCCTAACGGCGCAGCGTAGGGATCGGATACCGCGAGCTTCTTGAACCCGTAGTTGCTCACGAGCTCCTGCCCGGCTTGCTTTGCCAACATCGTCGTTGGTCGGGATCTCAACACGCCGGCGGCGACGAGCGCTTCTTTTACGAAATGCCAGCAAAGCGAATGCGAGTGTGCATGCGCGCGTTCCTCCGCGATGGTGGCGGCACGGCACAGCTTCGGATCGATCTTCGGATCAAGCTTCGCAAACGGATGAACGATCTTCTTCGGCTGATATTTGTCGATAATCTCAACTGAGCGCCGTTTGCCGGAGGCATCTTTATAATCAAACTTAGGTTTCGGCGACATGGACATGTTTAGCGCCGAGACTGGGCGCGGCCAAAATGCCATACCGCAAAGAGTGATGACGATAAGGGGGGTAATTTTTCGCATAAAGAGCGCGCCATATCGACTATTTTAGCTTCCCCTGCAACTGATTTTTTCAAGAAAATTTCGGATTTTTTTCGTCCCCGTCCAAATCGATCAACCAAGGCTCCCCGTTTCGCGAATCTGTCCCAATTGGAGGCAGGGAAGGCAGCTCCTACAGCCCCGAGACAAACTGAACCATTCGCTGACGCATTTTTGCGTCAGGCAGACGGCCGACGCCGGCTTGCATATTGTCCTCGAGATGGCGCGGATTATTGGTCGCTGGGATCACGCAAGTCACCGCCGGGTGCGCGACGATCCATTTCAGAAAGAACTGCGCCCAAGAGCGACAGTCGAATTCGGCCGCCCAGTCGGGCAACTGTTTGGCCCGCACACGCTGAAACAAACCGCCCCCACCAAATGGACGATTAATGATGACCGCCATGCGAAGCTCCTGGGCCAGCGGCAGAATGCGTTGCGCCGCTCCAAGTTCCATGACCGAGTAATTGATCTGGACGAAATCGGGTTTGTGACTGCGCATGATTCTTTCTATTTCGCCAAAGCCACGCGCTTGTGAATGCGTGATGCCTGTGTAGCGGATGCGTCCCTTCGTTTTCCACTCACGAAGTGAAGACATTTGCATTTCGACATCGACTAAATTGTGGACCTGCATCAGGTCAATTCTTTTGGTTTGAAAGCGCTCCATCGACCGCTCCATCATTTGGATCCCCGCCTCTTTACCCGCGGTCCAGACCTTGGTGGCGATAAAGAGCGAATCGCGCAAATGCAATTTGGCGGCGAGTTCGCCGATGACACCTTCGGCTGGACCGTACATCGGTGAAGAATCAATCACGCGGCCACCCCGCTTGACGAACAGGGACATCACTTCTTCGAGTTGCCTTCTGTTCTCTGGCGTAAGATCGACATCGAACGCGTTCCAGGTGCCGAGTCCGATGACGGGAAGTTTTTCACCCGAAGAAGGAATCGCACGTGCCAGCATACTTGATGATTGACCTGCCGCTTGGGCGCGCGACGTAGGAATCTGTAACAGCAAGCCGGCTGCGCCGGCACCAATTAGTCTGGACGCCTCACGACGCGTAAGACTGCTCCTTGTCATGTCGAATCGAAATGAAAGAATCTCTCATTGTTATCCGAACGAGATCAAGAGAGATTCCTCGACTTGGCTCGGAATGACAAGAAGGCTAAGCGTGCACATGAGGGGCAACTCGCCGTGAATTTATCAAACTTTCCGCTGTCGCCGGGGCTTACGTTTCCTTGGGCGGAAGACCGTTTCGCGCTTCCCTCCACTCGGGATCGCATAGCTTAAAATGAAACATTTTTTCGGCAAAATCGTTGACGTAAAACCGGACGAGATTCGGGCGCTCTGGCTCGGGTTTGTTTTTCATTTTCTGATTCTCACGGGCTACTACATCATGCGGCCGATTCGCGACAGCATTGCTGCGAGCAACCGGCTGGAAACGCTACCCTGGATGTTTACTGCCACGCTTGTGGGGATGTTGATCGCCAATGCCGTCTTCGCGGCGATCGTGGCGCGAATGTCGCGAAGAAAGTTTATTCCAATCGCCTACGTGTTTTTCATTTTCAATCTCGCGCTCTTTTACGTTCTGATGCGGAGTTGTCCACCCGCGCAACAAGTTTGGATCGGCCGTGCCCTGTATGTCTGGGTGAGCGTTTTCAATCTATTTAATACCGCCATCTTCTGGGCTTTCATAACCGATCTGTTCACAGTCGAGCAAGGCAAGCGGCTTTATGGGTTCATCGCAGTCGGCGGTTCGCTCGGCGCTATCCTCGGGGCGTACATTACCAAGCATTATGTTCGAGACATAGGGCCGGCAAATCTTCTGGCGATCTCCGCGATAATGTTCGCAGTCGCTGGCTTTCTGGTTCGTTTTTTTCCCAGCGGCTTCGCGGAACAAAAGAAAATTGTCCCGCCGCGCGAAGAGCCGATCGGCGGATCGATCTGGTCAGGTATAACCCACATTGCCCATTCGCCCTATCTTATGGGGCTGGCTGCATCCATTCTCCTTTATACGACGACGTCGACCTGGGCGTACTTTCAGCAGACAGATCTCGCGCGCGAAGCGCTAAAGAGCAGCGACGAACGTACCGTTTTCCTAGCAAACCTTGAGATCTGGGTCAACAGCATCACGGTCATCATCCAGATCTTTCTTACTGGCCGTTTGCTCAAATGGTTCGGCGTTGGGTTCACACTCGTTTCGCTGCCGTTCCTGAGCATGGTTGGTTTCGCCGCGATGGGCGTTGTGCCAAGTCTGGGGTTGTTGGCCGTCTTTCAAGTCGCTCGCCGGGCTGCCGCTTACGCGCTGATGCGACCTTCCCGCGAGATCCTATTTACGGTTTTGCGCCGCGAAGACAAGTACAAGGTCAAGAGCGTGACTGACACCTTAGGATACCGCATCGGGGATCAGCTAGGCGCATGGTCGTATGGCGGGCTGCACGCACTGAGCTTGGGGCTTCAGAGTATCAGCTTTGTTGCCGTTCCGGTCGTGGCTGGTTGGTGCGGCCTTAGTCTTTGGCTGGCGCGCAAACAACGCGCTTTAGCTGATGCGCAGCGCGAAGCATTGCCGCCGACCGACGTCCTTGCTTCTGAAGCGGCATAGCAGTGTCGATCGCGGCGTCGCGCTATTTCGCCAGCTCGTAGAGGTATTGGATGAAGGACATGGTCGCGCCATCGAAGCTTTGGACTTTCGGGTTGGCCGATTCGATGACGTAGTATTCGTCGGGCGCATGCGCGCCGCTGCCGTGACCGAGCCCGAAGTGACCGGCGGGAAGTTTGAGCGGCTCACCAGTAAACACGTAACCAGGATACGAACCGGCGTTGCGCGGCCAGAGCATTGGATCAATTCCGAATTTTTTGTAGCTGGCGACCTGCGCCTTGATGAGCGCGGAATCGGCCGATGTGCTCGTGGGATCGTATCCGCCAGTCATCTTCACTTCGATGTCGCCGAAGCCGCGCTTCGCCAGATGCGCCTTTAACGCAGCGAGTGCGTCGGCCGCTTTTATGTCTGGCACGAGACGCATGTCGATCTTCGCCACGGCGCGATGCGGTAAAATGGTTTTGCCGCCCGGCCCGGTGTAACCGCCGACCAATCCTTCAATGTTAACCGTCGGCTGTGATTCGAGCCGTTCGTTCGCCTGCTCCCACGGCAGATCATTGATCCAACGTTTCACGCTGAACTGTTTCTTCGCCTGCGCTTCGCTCCGCACCTTCGACACACTTTCGATCATCGCTTTCTCTTCGGCGCTCAGTGGTCGCGGCTTTGGATAGTTGTCGATCTTGATTTCATTGCCATCGTCGGACACAAGCGTATCAAGCGCTTTCACCAAGTGCCATGCCGGGCTCTCCACCATGGCCTTGAGCGACGAGTGAATGTCTTTCTCCGGGCCGCGTCCCCATTTTTCGCCACTCGACACCAGCTCGAGCTCAATCACGCCTTTCGATCCGAGGTTTACCGTCACAATTCCATCCAAATCTTGCGTCGCTGAGGGCATGAACACGCCGACAGATTTTTTCAGCGCGGTCAGCACCTCCGGGCGCCTAACGAGTTGTGGAATGTGCGGCGAACCGATCTCTTCTTCGCCTTCGGCCACCATCACCAGGTTCACCGGCATTTTCTTGCCTGCGCCGCGAATCGCATGCAGCGCAGCGAGGAACGCCGCCTCTGGTCCTTTCTGATTCACCGCACCGCGTCCAATCATCACTTTCCCCAGCGGTAGTTTGTCCACGATTCGCGCTTCAGTTGGCGGCGATGTCCATTCCGCTGGATCGAACTGTTTCACATCATACATGAAATAGAGCCCGACCGTTTTCGGCGCGCCCGCATCGAGCGTCGCGAACACGCCCGGTTTGCCGTCCGTGTTGATGACTGTCGCCTTCTGAAATCCCGCATCGCGCGCGAGCTTTGCCATGTACTCCGCGCCTTCCGGATACCCGCGATTCTCCGCCGCGATTGACACCTGGCCAATCCAATCCTGCAACCGTTTCACCGCCTCCTCATGCCGTTTGGCGATTTCGGCTTTGATTGTAGCGAGATCATTTTCACCTGAGAAGACGCGGTCTGCGCTGGCAATGAGAGAGACAATTGCGATCAGTGATAAAATTGGTGTGTTCATAAAGTAAATACTTCCTTAAAGAGCTAAGCTCTCCTGTTTGGCTATCGAGCCGGTGGTGGTCATAAGTCCAGCAAACTTTTTCACCAGCTCGTCGAGCTTCGCGATATAATAATCCACGTTCTCGTCGCGGTTTTGCGGATCGAATGCGGACGCCAACCTGGCGTTTTCGTAGGCAGGGACTTTCCTAGTGGAGCCAATGATGTAGTAGCTGATCTGGTCGCCGGGCCGATAGTTGCGGCCACTCGCTAGCGCGAGCTCATAAGCAGCAGCGCGATTGCGCGCGGACGCGGCGATCTTTTGCCGATATTTGTCGAGCGAGTCTTGAAGCGTATCGGTTTTCATCAACATGTCGATACTCCATTCCCGGTTGCGAATCTTCTGTTCAAATTCATTGCGTAATTCACCGATTGCTTCCGGTTTTCCTTCCATGAGCAGCTTGATCATTTCCTCGAGGAAAATGCGCTGGAACTTTTCGAGTCCGCGCGATTTGAGAGCGCCGCCTTTAATGATGACGTCGCCGTCGCGGGTAAGGAGGGCGTAATTTTTTGCTTTGTAGCTGAACATCGCGTCGAACTGCTCGTCGAATTCCACTTCAATCCCAGGCGGCAATTCTTTGGCCAAACCTTCGCGCAATTTGTTGATGTCGATGTCAGGCGGCGGGGTGAAGTAAATTCCATCGGTGTCCACCTCGATCACCCGCGCATCACGCGCGTTTAACCACTCAATCATCTTTTTCAAGAGATCGCGCCCAATCTGCGTGACCCGCGCCGCGGCATCGAAATCGGCGAAACTTCCCTGAGCGAACCCGAGATAACCATAGAAGCTGTTGAGCAGGATTTTGAACGTGTTTTGAAAGGCGTGGAAATGATGCGCGCGCGCCGTGTCACCGCTCTTCTCAGCTGCGCGCATGTCCGCTTTCGCTTCGAGTCTGAAGGTCCGTAGATCGGTAAGTAGATGGCGGAAGATTTGCAGCTGGTCGGTTTGTGGGAAGCAAGCAAACTGCAACATTACCGAGGGATAAAGCGAGGCGACGTCGCAATGCCACACGTTGCGGGCGACGCCGGTGAAGAAAATGTCGGTGTAACCGCCTTCGAAACCGCGCACCATCGGCAGCTCGGGAATGGAATGCCGTTGCCTGAAATATTCGCGCAGAAACAGCGCATTGATCCGCGTAGCATTGCCCCGGACGATCACGTCCTGGTAGTTGTATGGAAAAATCTGGGCCTGAATGAAGTAGCTTGCGCTTAACAGTTCCGATAACGCGCGCGTCTCTCGTACACCGCACAGTGCGCGCCGCCGAAATGCTTCCGAACTTTCCAGATAGGCGCGCTGCAATTCTTTCCCGGTTAGCGCGGAAATCTGTTCGCCGTCACAAAGTTCAAAATGCCGGGCGACATCGGTGCGCTCGAAACCGGCCAGGGAACGCATACCGACATCGTAAAATTGCGCGAGCAAAAAAGTATCGACGAAATGGCGGCCACCGACTGTGAACTTCGGATAATCGATTGTCTTCTCTGCGATCTGCAGCCGCGAAGGGCGGGAACGTAAAAAGCCGCCGCTTCGTCCCCAATCTAGTTTCGTTTTCGTTTTCTTGGCGCGCTGGACTAGGTAGGGCAGATCGAACCGAAAGAGATTGTGACCCTCGATCACGTCCGGATCGCGCTCTTTGACAAGACTCGTTAGGCGCTTGAGCGCGTCGTGCTCGGATTGTTCGACATTTTTTGGATCAATAATGAGGAGTTCCTCCCAGCCAGTGTTATCCGAGACCGTGATGCTCATGATGTGATCTTTGTCGCCGGGTTCATCGACCCCAGCTACGGAGAGCACTTCGATCTGCATCCGCTTCAGTTCTTCAAACCGCAGGTCTTTAAACAACGTGCGTCCGGTCGCGGTCAGATAGTGCTGCACTGGATCGGTGAACGCGAAGAAATCGCGTCCGGCGTTTCTCAATCCGTTGCGCAATGCGATCAGTTCTTTCCAGCTATCAACCGTGACCAGCCAGCCGTATTTAAGACTGCTTTCAAGCTTTTCGGATTCGATGCCAAGATCCAGAACATCCGAGTCGCACCAGACAAAAGGGTGAAACGGTTCAACTTCGACGACTGTCAATCCACCTTTTCCCCGGCGATAAACTTTAACGGTTCCGGTTTCGCCCAATTCAATCGCGACGATCCGCGGCGTTCGATCGGCGCCGAAGAGCATGGTGTTCTTCTCAAATTCCATCGTGGATCAAGAGAATCGGAAAAATGAATTAGGAAAGCAGGAAAAGAGGAAATTGAATCTCGAAAGCCAGGAAACATGAAGATTTCGTTTTGTTTCCTCGCTTACTGGTTTGGTGATTCATGTATTCCGAGTTTTCGGTTATAGGTGCAGGATGAAGAATTGCTCATTGGCGATCTTTTTAACGTCGATCTTGGCTCCGCTGCTGGCGTTCGGGCAGCCGACGCCGCAATCCATCGCTAATGCGGAACTGCCGTCGTTGCTCACGATTTACAAAGACATTCACAGTCATCCGGAACTTTCCACAAAAGAGCAGCGGAGTTCCGCGATTGTGGCGAAGGAATTACGCGCTGCCGGCTGTGAAGTTACCGAGAATTTCGGGCATTACGATAATCCAGATTGGAAATGTTACGGCGTTGTCGGCGTGATGAAGAACGGCGACGGGCCGACTGTGCTGGTGCGCACTGACATGGATGCGTTGCCCGTGCAGGAACAAACCGGTGCGTCGTACGCGAGCAAAGTCACGATGACGAATGTTGAGGGCAAGGAAATGCCAGTGATGCACGCGTGCGGTCACGATATTCACATGTCGGCGTTGATCGGCACAGCGCGCGCGCTTGGGAAGCTAAAGGACAAATGGCATGGCACGATCGTATTCATCGGCCAACCGGCAGAAGAAATGGTGGGAGGCGCGCGCGCGATGCTGCACGCCGGCCTCTACGATCGTTTTGGCAAACCTGCTTACGCGGTCGCTTTGCACGATAATGCAGAGATTGAGGCTGGCAAAATCGGCATCACCGCAGGCTACTACAACGCAACCGTCGACTCCGTCGATGTAACCGTGAAAGGCATGGGCGGTCATGGCGCTTATCCGCACAAGACGAAGGACCCGATCACGCTGTCGGCTGAAATTATCAATGCGTGGCAAACGATTGCCTCACGGGAAAACAATCCCCTCGATCCAATCGTCGTTACCGTCGGCTCGATTCACGGCGGCACGAAGCACAACATCATTCCCGATGAAGTCAAAATGCAGCTGACCGTGCGCACGTACAAGCCTGAGGTGCGTCAGCGCGTACTATCCGCAATCGAGCAAATCGCCAAAGGTTGCGCTACCGCAGCCGGTTTGCCGCCGGACAAAATGCCCGAAGTGAATGTTTTGCACGCCGAACATGTCAACGCGGTCTACAACAACCCGGAACTAACGAAACGCGTGAAGGCGACGTTGAAGAGTGCCATTGGCGACGAGAATGTCGTCGATAAAGATCCAACGATGGCCGGAGATGACTTTTCGGAATTCAGCCTGCCAGATCATTCGATTCCTGCCTGCATGTTCAATGTCGGCGCAGTCGATCCGGCCAAAGCCGCCGAAGCGAAAAAGACAGGGGCGTCTTTGCCCTCGCTGCACTCGAGCAAGTTTTTGCCCCTTCCGGAGCCGACGATTCGCGTCGGCATCATCGGAATGACGAGCGCCGTGCTGGATTTAATGAAGAAGTAAGCCGAACTGTTAACGTGTTTCCGGCGGACAAAATTCGTAGCCGACAGCTACACCGACACCAGATTTATTTTACCTTAATGTTCTTCCGCAGGTAAGTGGGAACATCGAGATCCTCGCCTTCCACGATGGTTGGCTCACTCTTTTCAAAGCGACCACGCGTGACCGGCTCGAATTGCAAGACTTCCTGTTTCGCCTGCACATTTTTTTCCGACGGTTTCTCTTCTTTCATCCGCGCCGGCTTCGGCTGTGGCGTAATCAAGCGCGGTTCAGGTTTGTTAAGTACAGGTGCTGTCAACGGCGGAGCCGTGTCCACTGGCGCCGATTCGTCAATCGGAATCGCCTCCGCAGGCTGGGAACCCTCCACTGGAGTTGGTTCCGACTCGATGTCGGTCTTCAGCGAACCACCCTCGGATTGCCCCCAAACGGGCGGCATCGCGGGCATGCTACTCTGATCCCGATAAACCTGCTCCGGAATAGAATCCTCATCTGCCGCGAGCGAACTGATGATTGTGACGCTCAAGCGGTCTCCCATTCGCCCGTCTACGGCCGTGCCGAACAGAATCTGCGTTTGCTCGTTTACGTGACGGCCAAGCTCCTGCATCAGGATTTCTACTTCGGATAAGGTCATGCCGGGTCCGCCCGCTACTTGAACTAGAACACGGGCCGCGTCCGCCAGCATGCGGCCTCGATCCATCAACGGATTTTTGAGGGCCTGCGCGAGGGCGTCATGGGCACGATTGTCCGAATCGGATTCACCGAAACCAAACAAGCAACGGCCATTGCGGCTGCGCAAGGCGGCAAGCAAGTCATCGAATCCGATGCGGATGAGCCCCGGTCGCTGAATTAGATTTACAATGGAACGAACGCTTTGACTGATCATGCTATCCGCCGTCGCAAAAGCCTGATGGATTCCTGCTTTCGGCGCAACCATGTCGCCCATCTGATCGTTCTCGAAGCAGATGACGGCGTTGGCAATCTCGTTAAACCGGGCGAGTGCATCTCGCGCTTGTGCGCCGCGGCGTTTACCCTCGAAAGCAAATGGAAGAGTGGCAAAGGCAACGACAAGGGAACCGGCTTCACGGGCAAGTTGGGCGATATACGGCGCGGCGCCCGAGCCGGTGCCGCCACCGAGCCCAGTGCAAATAAAAATCATTCGGGCGTCCACAAGCGCCTCGCGGATTTCGTCAGCCGATTCTACCGCTGCCTGATAACCCAGCTCCGGGTCGCCGCCGGCGCCCAAACCACGGGTTACAGAGCGACCGAGTTGCACTTTATGTGGCGCCACGGAACTCGCGAGTGACTGCACATCGGTATTAATCGCGACCACGTCGGCTCTCTCCAAACCATCGAGTACGATCCGATCGAGCGCGTTCAAACCAGCGCCACCAATGCTTACAATTTTGATCGGAATAAATCCCTCCTGCCGTTCGGGCAAACTGTAGTTTTTGCTGAGCTGAATCATTTGGTCGCTTCGTTGTTATTTATTGTCGGTTTCTATCTCATTCCGCTAAAGAGTTTGCCGAAGATTCGTCCAAACCTCCGCCGCGGCCGATCTGTTTGCACCGCTTGCGCATATTTGATCAAACCGATCGCGGTCGAAAATTGCGGGTTTTCCACCGCGGACGTCAGTCCCGATGCCGTTTGCGCGTGCGCTACGTGTGCGGGCATTTCGAAAATTTCTTGCGCGAGATGATCGATACCGTTGAGAAGGCTGCATCCACCCGTAATGAAAATGCCGGCACCGAGGTAATTAATGAATGGTTCTTCTTCGAGTCTGCGTTTGAGAAGTTCAAGATTCTCCTGCAATCGCAAGTGAATGATCGTGTTTAACGTTTCGCGCTCAATCTCTTTCCCGGCAAAACCGGAATCGTCCTTTAACAAAATTGTTTCGCCGGGAAGACAATTTCCTAGAACGCAGCTGCCCTCCTCGATTTTTAACTTTTCAGCGCGAGCCATTGGAATGCGCAGCCCCATCGAAATGTCATTTGTGATATGGTCGCCGCCCACTGCGAGGCACCCGCTTTGCTTGACCACGCCATCGGCGTATAAAATGTAGTCGCTCGTGCCGCCGCCAATATCGATCACCAGAGCGCCGAGATCTTTTTGGTGCGGCGTCAGGACCACCTGCGCAGAAGCAAGCGCGCCGAAAACCACGTCCTCGACGTCGAGCGGCAATTCTTTCACGCACCGGATAGTGTTCTGAATGCGAGTACGCACGCCGTGGATGATATGAAAATCGGCCTCCAATTTTTGCCCAAGCATTCCGATCGGATTAAGGACGCCGTCTTGCCCTTCGACATGGTAATGCTGGATGATAGAATGGAGAAAGGCATTTTGGGCAGGGATACTCACCTCGCGCGCGCTGATTTTTACATCCTCGATATCCTGTTCATCAATCTCATCGCGGTCTTCGGGGAGCATCACACAGCCGCGGTTATTAAAGCTTTGAAGGTGCGACCCAGCGACTGCGACGTAGACGCTTCGAATCATTACGTCGCTTTTTTGCTCGGCATCGACTACCGCTTCGTGGACACACTTCATCGCCGTTTCAAAATCAACGATCTCGCCTTTACGCACGCCACGCGACGGCGTCTGGCCGACACCGAGGATTTTGATCGCGCCATCGGGACGTCCTTCACCGACGACCACGCAAATTTTCGAGGTTCCAATCTCAAGGCCAATCATCAAATTGCTGCTTGCCATCGTTTAGCCTTTTCTTGGTCGCGAGACTGGATCTGCTTGGGGGATCGGCGTAACACTCGTGGGCGCTTTCGCCGGCAACGGAGCGGTCTTTACCGGCTGGTGCACTGGAACTGCCTTCAAAATGCGCGGTTCCACAGGGGGTTCAATCGTGTCATTGATGACAGCGGCTGGCGGCTTCGTGAACGTCACGGGGATGTTTCGCTGGACAAGCAAATTCACCGTCTCGAGTTCCTGCTTTGAATCATCACAGTAGACAAGGAATTGCTCGAGACGCTGCAATTGTGCCTCGAGATCATTTAACGCAAACGTGACCCGCGTGTGGTTTTTGTCGCTCACCACCAGGCAATAACTTTTGGAAACATCAATCTCGCGGATCTGAAAGCGCATTTGCATAAAACTGCGTGTACTCAAACGCAGCAACTCCAGCGCTGTTTTTGCTTCGGGCGATTCAACGACCTTCCCCGCCTCAAGTAATTCGCTCGAGCATCCTGAAATGAGCGGCAACCCCAAATATTCTGGCAACAACTTTTTTTCTTTCATCAAAACACCTCGCCCGTCCACAAGAAAAGCGGCATCTGACACAAATGGATCGGAAACTTGTTTTTCGCCTGTGATCCACGCAACCGGCTTTCGCTCAACCACGCGAATGTCGATCTCCCCTGGCAATTTGCGTACCACCTCCACCTCATCGACTTGTGGAAGCCGCTGCAGGCTCTCGCGCACGCGCCCTAGGTTCATACTGAAAATGTTTTCACCTTCGTGCAGATCGGCCACTTTCAAGATCTGCTCGCGCTGCAAAGTACCGTCCGTCTGCAGCTCGATTGTGCGCAACTGATAGTCCTGATTCTCGAAAAAAAAGCGTCTCGCGCCTTCGCGTACCCCAATATAAATGGCAGCGCAGATCCCGGCCAAGAACGCCAATCTGGAGAAGACAGCCAGAACCCTTCGAGCGCGATGCTGCGTGGCTCTGCGGGAACGGACTTTAACATCTAACACATGCTGTTGACGTCGTCGCTGGCGTAAATTGGACACGCGCTGATTGCCCGACTGGCGACGTTTTTGAGCAACTTTCATCTCCGGGCCCCTTCCGTTCTGGCCCGAGAAAGCGCAATAATGCGCGCACAAAGGTCGACATAATTAATGCCCGCGGCTGCGGCGGCTTCGGGCAGCAGACTCGCCTCAGTCATCCCAGGAATGGTGTTTACTTCCAGAACGGTGGCCGCGCCATTTTCGGGCAAGAGAACATCGACGCGCGAATAAACCTGTAAACCGATGGCGCGATGCGCCTTCAAGGCCAGATCTTGAATCTCCTTCGTTTTGTCATGGTCGATCTTCGCCGGACAAACGTGCTCAGCGCCACCGCCAGCCTGTGGATTCAGAAACGGATACTTGTTTGTGAAATCGTAAAAGCCGCCCTTCGGGATTATTTCGAGGATCGGCAAGGCTTGATCACCGAGGATACCAATCGTCAATTCCCGACCGGGCACAAATTTTTCTATTAGCAATTCTCCATCGTATTTCGCGGCTTCGACCAAAGCGGAACTGAGCTCGTGCTCGTTCTTCACGATAACAACGCCGACGGTTGAGCCCTGCCGCGGTGGCTTCACCACGATTGGCAACGGAATCGTCGGATGCTGACCCGACTTCACTACCTGCCAATACGGCGTCGTTACATTGTTTTCGCGAAATTTCTCCTTCGAGAGGATTTTGTCGAAAGCAATCCGGCTCTCTTCTATTCCATCACCGGTGTAAGCGACACCGCGATCTTCGAGAATTTTCTGCAATTGGCCATCCTCGCCGAAGGTTCCGTGAATCGTAAGAAACGCGAGGTCGACATCGTGGGGCAGTTCGAAATTCTCATCCCGCACATCCACCTCAACTACTTCGACACCTAACGAACGCAAAGCCTGTGAAACGCCCTGCCCGGTCGCGAGCGAAACATCGCGTTCTGAGCCCGGTCCGCCCATAAGCACGGCGATTTTTCTCGGTGGAACGTCATCCTTTTTCATGCCGGCTCTCCCACAATTTGAACTTCCGTTTCCAGCTCGATCCCACGTTGCGCCCGCGCCACGGTTTTGATCTTCTCGATTAACTCAAGCATTTCCGCCGCGGTCGCCCCGCCATCATTGACAATGAAGTTGCCATGCACTTCCGAGACGCGCGCCTTGCCAATGCCCGAGTTTTTCAAACCCAGCTCTTCAACCAGTTGTCCCGCTGGACAATTCTGCGGATTCTTGAAAATGCATCCGGCGCTTTTCGCGATTGGCTGCGATGTGCGGCGCTTCTCCTGCGATGCGTGCAATTTTCGCGCAATCTGTTCGGCCGGGGCAGGCTGGCCGCGAAAGACGGCGGACACGGCAAAATTGTTTTCAAGCAACGGAAAGCTTCGATAATGTACTTCCAGTTCGTCTCGCGTTTTCGTGTGCGGATTTCCTTCCGCGTCGAGATAACTGACACGGACAACGTTCTCAAAAGTTTGTGCGCCCATGGCACCAGCGTTCATCCGCAAACCGCCGCCGACAGCGCCGGGAATGCCCTCCATCCACTCCAGGCCACCAATCCCGGCTGCCTTACCAGCATAGGCGACCTCTTTTAATTTTGCGCCGACACCCGCGGTGATCTCGTTGCTATCGACCTCAATCTTGTCGAAATCGCCTCCGCGGGGATGAACCACGACGCCCCGAATACCCCCATCGCGCACTAGCAAATTTGAGCCACGGCCGATGACAAAAAGCGGAAGATTTTCACTCCGGCAAAAGCGGATCAATTCCGCGAACGCGTTCTCATTGCGCGGTTCAACCCAGAATTGCGCCGGACCGCCCACGCGCAATGTGGTGTGTTTCGAGAGCGGTTCGTAAAGCCGCACGTCACCCTCTTCACCAACAATCGCTTTCAATTTCTCGGCAATTACGAGATCAGCGGCCAGGATCGACAATTGTTCGTGAATGTTGCCCGCACCCATGCTCAAAATGAGATCGCCGGCGTCGAGCATGTTTCCGATATCACGATGGACCCATTCAAAACGCGGCTGATAACTCACGCCGCGATGTCCGTGACGCGCGATTTCGTCAGCGATGGTTTGGCCACTGATGCCTGGGATCGGCGTCTCGCTCGCTGGATAGACATCGGTCACAACAACGCGGTCTGCGTCATCAAAGGCGTCTCCAAATTTATGACACAGCGCTTTGGTTCGCGAAAAACGATGTGGCTGAAACATCGCCAGGACGCGTTTGCGGCGGGTCGATCTTGCCGTCTTGAGCGTAGCGCGAATTTCACTGGGATGATGCGCGTAGTCATCGACGAGCAGAAAACGATCGCTGGCGTATTTTATTTCAAACCGCCGCCGGGCGTGCTCAAATTTTCGAAGGGAAGCTGCAATTTTCTCAAACGAAATCCCAAGCTCGTTCGCCAACGCGATCACGCCGATGGCATTTTGGACGTTGTGCCGTCCGGGAACATTCAGCACTGCTTCGCCCAGTTGTTGGCCCCGAAGATAGACACAAAACACTGATGCAAAATCGCGCAGCTCGATGTCGGTGCCGCGATAATCGGCGTTCTCGGAAAACCCGTATGAGATCGCGCCTTTTCGCTGGGCGCACAATCGAGCCGTATTAGCGTCATCGGCGCTGTAAAAAAGCGTCCCAGTAGTTTGCTCGATCAGCTGAGCGAAAGCTTTTTCGATTGCGGCAAGATCAACATAAAAATCAAGGTGCTCCTCTTCAATGTTCAAAATGAGGGAATGCCTGGGTTGAAAGCAGCGCAGCGTCCCGTCGCTTTCGTCGCCTTCTGCAACAAAATATTCGCCGAGCGGATCCCAATGCGCGTTGCTTCCGAGAATCGGAATTTCCGCACCGACGTAATGCGAAGGATGGAGGCCAGCTTCGCGCAGAACGTGCGCTGTCATCGCAGAGGTGGTCGTTTTTCCATGCATTCCTGCGATGAGGATCGCACGCTTTGTTCGCATGATTGCGGCAAGCACCTCCGCCCGCCGCACGGCCGGTTTCCCGAAATCACGCGCGCTCAAAAGGATCGGATTATCAATCGCGATCGCAGAGGAAAAGACGATGAGATCGGCGTCGCTGGCGTCGTCCGCATGATGATTCTGATGAAAACGCAGACCAAGCCGTCGCAATCGATCCGTCTCCACGGTGCTGGTTTTGTCGGAGCCGCTAACCTCGTGCCCAAGCTCGAGCAAAAGTGCCGCGATACCGCTCATCCCGCTGCCGGCTACGCCGATAAGATGAATCTTATGATGCTCACGCGTGAGCAATTTCGGAAGATCAAGCTCAGAGGCGTGCTTCATGGGTCGTATATTTCTCCATGGTTGTAACCATGAGTCCCGCCGCGTTTTTCGGTGCGAGTTGCAAAGAATTCACCGACATGTTCCGGATTCGCTCCGGGCTCTCGATCAACTCACGGATCTTCCGCGCGAGCAATTCACCAGAAATCTCTGACTCCTTAACCAGAATCGCCGCCTGAGCGCGCGCATAAATCTCTGCGTTGCGTGTCTGATGATCGTCTGCCGCATAAGGAAATGGAATCAAAATGCTCGGCAGCGAAAAAGCAGCGAACTCTGCAAGACTCGCCGCGCCGGCGCGTGCCACGAGAAGATCGGCGGCGCTGTAAACTTCCTCCATCCGATGATGAAAAGCCGAGATGTAGGCCGGAATTTTTTCGCGGCCATAATTATCCGCGACGAGCCGCTCGTCGCGTGCGCCGGAAAGATGGATCACCTGCAGCGGCACGCCGTGCAAAAACGGCAATGATTTGATAACGGCTTGGTTGATTCCGCTGGCTCCCTGGCTGCCGCCCATTACCAGCAGGGTTGGCAAATCAGCCCGCAGTCCGAGCCTTTGACGCGCAACCTCTCGATCCAAAGGTTTCAGC
>Ga0209378_1001505_pt1 | contig 16582 bp, 13 predicted proteins | sample GraSoiAngelo_156_FD_186170 | JGI IMG/M metagenome (GOLD analysis project Ga0209378, IMG submission 186170) | Grasslands soil microbial communities from the Angelo Coastal Reserve, California, USA - 14_1009_13_40cm (SPAdes) (version 2) | ecosystem: Environmental > Terrestrial > Soil > Grasslands ... | reverse complement strand
ATCTTTGTTCCTGACCCAGTGACAATATCCTCTCCGGGAGGAGCAGCTACATCATCGATGAACGTCTTTGTGGGAGCCTTGGCTGGCACGAGCTTCACGTTCAACGTGATCGCGACGACTGGGGCAATCACGCACTCAACTGCTATTTCCGTAACTGTAACGGCGGCTCCGTCTTTCGCCGGTGGGCAGGTTCACTGGACTCACCATTTCAGTCTTTCAAAGAACAATGCGACTCAGAGCTGGACGGCCACTGTGGCGAATCCACTGTCGACGAGTGTGAACGTTCTTGTCAGGATCGTGGGTTCGTCGTCGATCAATCCATCGCTGACCTTTGACGTGACCTGCGGGGTCACGTGCGTGAATACTGCAGGTGGAGTCAACAACACGCGAGGACTGACACCAGTGTCGGTCGCGGCTGGCGCGAAGAGCTTCTCGTTCAGCTTCAGCCAGCCAATCAGCAGCAGCTTCGTCAACCAGAAGATCTCCTTCACCGCAACGCTCTACTGGACAACGGGAACAGTCTACAGCCCGAGCAATTCAAGATCCGGCACGTTCGCGGTAACACCATAGACGAAGGGGACGGAGACAGTCCCCAGGCCCTCCTTTTTTCTTTTTAGAAAACAGTTAGCGGTATGACTTGCTCTCTGAGGAGCGTGTCGAGTTAGAGTTCGCGGTTCCGAAGTCCCTTATCTGTTCCAATACGGATAAATAATGACTAGGGATAGGGTTTCAAGTTGCATCCATTACTCTCTCTGTTCCTGATGCTTCTCGGTTTCCTATCCGCCCTAACAACAACAGCCTTTGCAATAGCGTATCAATCATGGCTCATCTACTCGATCCCGTTCACTGCAGCCTCAACCATTGGATGGTTCGTCTCACGCAGCCGCAAGGATGATAGAGTGCAGCATGACGAGAAGGACTTTAGCAAATCCTCGAAAGCGTTCGACTGGCTAGCAGCCAAGTACGAGGAAGAATGAAGAGAAAGAATGAAGGTTCATTTTACCAGAACTACTCGGTTGTTGTAGACAATCGGAGCATTTTCATCAACATGCCGACCTAAATGATCAAGTTCAGCCCGATCCCACGCTAAATGATCGTTGAGTGTAACGCCATAGGGGATAGGACTTCACGGGTCCCGGGATCGCCATATTATCGGACTCTTTCCGTTATGACGGGAATTCAGCGAGGTTGTGCTCTGCCTATAGCTTTGGATAACCCGGCTAGGCTCTTCATATCCGCTGATGGCTCTCGGTTGCCGCAAGCGAATTAGTCGCGCGTTAAAGCTAAATATGAGTGGAGTCCGTAGGTGGACGTTTAGAGAGCTGAATTGTCGATTGAATAAGCGTTTCATCCTCCTACTCCCGCTACTCCTCATTGGTTCGATTTTCGTAGGTTCAACCGTAATCCCTAGGGCTCACGCCCTCACTGGTACCGTCTGTATTACCGCTTCCGCAACGGCCACCAGCTGTCCTGCCAGCGCGCCTTCGCTTGGCCCCATTACTCCCGGTCAGAACTTTACGGTCGGCGTATTCATTCAGGGTTCCGACGCAATGGGCGGATTTGACATCATGGTTCAAGCCAACAGTGCATTTTTGAACCCTAGAACTGCTGCTCTCGGCCCTTTGATTGCTAGCCCATCCTTGACATCTATCTGTGTCAATGGCTCATCAGCACCCCCTGCTGGCACTGGCGCGTGTACCGTGGGATATCCCAACGGTCCAGGTGCTGTTGAGGTTACTACAATAGAGAGTTCGGGAAGCAACGAGTGTGGTGGTATCTCACCGTGCTCCGGTATGGCTTTCACCATAACCTATACGGCGGTGGCCGCGAGTCCAAGTACTCCCCTATCTTATCCAACATCCTCCGCCTGTTCTACTAGCAGTGTATCCAGTCCGCCGAACACGTGTGTTCTGGTAGATGATGCCTTTGGAACCACTCTGCTTGAGAATATTCAGGGTGCCAATGTCTCCACTCAGGCGGCAGCGGCCACCTCCCTAGTGTCGGTGGTCTCTGGAACTGACGGAAACCTCTACTACAGTGCTTTCAACGGTGCGTGGGGCGCATGGACACCCGTAAACGGCTTGACCCCTTCAGCCCCATCGCTCTGCGCATCAGGCGCATCGACCTCTGAGCTTCTAGTCCGAGGCAACGACAACGCCATCTACCATAAGACATTCACATCCGGGACACCCGGATCATTCGCCGCCACCTGGGACAAGAACCCCACCGGAGTTACGATTGACTCGCCAGTCTGCGCCGTCATCGGCACAACCCTCTACGTCGTCGTCAGAGGAGCAACTAGTGAGCTCTTCTTTACAACCTTCGACTTGACAGCCCGCACTTGGGCGGCAACGTGGACCGACCTCTTGGGATCAAGTCCATCTACGCCAGCACTTGCAGCGACTGCGTCGCTCACTAGACTAGACTTGGTGGTAAGAGGTGGTGACAACCAGATCTATCACAAAGCCTTCACCAGTGGAGCATGGGCGGCTACATGGGACACATCCAACCGCACACCTGTCCCCGACAAGACAATTGCATCACCCGTCATAGTCAGCGACGGAACCACCCTGCACGTCGTAGTGATCGGAACAGAGAGCAACATCTGGTACGTCACCCGATCCTTCGCTGGAGCCTGGTCCACCTACACATCACTCGCCGGTTCCACTTCCGTACCGCCTGCACTAGTCGTTGACGCCTCGAACAACCTCCACTTGGTCGTGAGAGGCTTCGATGCGCAAATGTACTCGAAGTCCAAGCCTTCGGGAGGAGCATGGGATGCAGCCTGGGTCAATGCTGGGGGAGGTCTAGCGAACTCTAGTCCCGCGGCAGTAGTCTTGGGAAGCTCCACGGCAGTAATAGTCCAGGGCGTGGACAACGGAATATGGTACAATACACTAACAGGAAGCACCTGGTCAGGATATGTCTTCACGAACGGCCAAGCAAAACAAAGTGCAGGCCTCTCAACGCCCTAAGTCAACTGAAGTATTCGAATCTGTCTGCACCACAGGGGTGCGGACATTCTTTTCCTGACAGATATGAGGCATCGAAAAGTCGTTCTAGATATCAAATCAACGACCGATGCAGGGGACGAAAGAAGCCCAAAACCAAGTTTTCTCCGCTCCAGCTCGCTGGGCGTAATCGTCGCCTGAACAGGCCACCGCACCAATGAGTAGCTGCGTCTGTTTCCTACTAATACGCAAATTTCGTCGCAAGAGTGGCATAAGGGCTATAACAACCGAAGTGGTTGGGGTGAGCGTATTCGATGCAAAGTAGTCGGCTGTCTGAATGGAAAAGGCCCGCGACCATAATGGCCGTAATTGCCCTAGCCATCTCCGGCTTCGTCGGGGGATTGGAGATTCGAGAATTTCTGACGCCTTCAACAGCCACTCCGACCGTTCACACTACTACGCAGACCGTCCTATTGAGCAAAGGAACGTTGCAGCTTGTCGGAGCCGGTTCCGTGACTTACATCAATTTCACTGTTCCAGGCAGTCTAGTGAGCGCAACACTAAACACGAGCTTCACCGGAACGCAATTCAACTTCACCACAAGACTCTCCCTCCTCAACTCGACCCAGTACCCTGCGTTCAAGAACTGCAACTGCATATTCGCCGGAAACTATACCAGCGTATCCACCACGTGGTCGTCCCCGCTGTCTCAGAATTATGCAGCCCAGGTTGATATCCCGTTTACCGGCAAATGGATCCTAGCCTTCCAGCATCCGCCTGGAAACGGCGCTACTATAACATTCGATGAAACAATCTCGCTGACCTATACCGTCGTAAGCTAGCGACCCATTAAGTGAGGAAGATAGGCTCTAGGAGCCTTGCCATTCCACTTCTAACATATTTGCCGAATAGCTTCGCTTACCGTCAGGTTCTGAAGTTCTCCCTTCTTCGAATGCACGTATGAGAGATGTTGCTTCAGCGCCGACTCCGAACAGCTGTAGAGATAGCCGGGAAAGTCGATAGCGTGGAAGACCTCAACCAGCCAGAGCCCTTCGCGAATAGCGTGGTTAACCCACCGGTCAGCAGTCTTCGCAGTAGTGTTTCGATCCCACATCTGTGTCCTAATAGTGTAGGGCTCGATACGGTCGAAATTGTTGAATCCGAGAATCGTCGTCCTCGCCGAAGTATAACCAGTGTCTCTCACCAGATTCTTGAGCCCGGAAGTTAACTGTCCCCCAGGATACGAGTAACTCTCGCAACGCCTCTCCAGCTGCTTCTCAATCTCGAGTTTCGAAACCGCAAGCTCATCCTGTTCACTCAGGTGCTCCACCGGATACTCCTCCTCGGATCGGAGAATCGTGTTGGTAAGCTGGCGTGCTGAATAGACCAAGCCCTTATGCCTTGCAAGTCGAACAAGCTGCCCCGCCTTCGTCATCATGCTCCCACTCGATACTTTGTGCGTGAACGAATGAGACCCTACCTCGTGACCTTGAGCCGATATCTGACGTAGCGCATCCCAGTCGATAAACCTAAACCCGTTAATCTCCTTCCCCACAAACCCTGCAATCACGTAGAAGACTCCATGAAGCGACACTGACCGAAAAGCCTCATTGAACCGACGAGCATGACTCTCCCAGCAGTCATCAACCGTCATTGTCACAATGGGGCCCACTTCTCCGCCAGAGCCTATCTCGCCACCCTTCCTAGGGATTCTTGATCGCATCTACTTGACCGTCTCCCAAGAGACCTGAACTAGTTCGCCTTCCAGAAGCCTGAACCGCCCTGTCAACCGTTTAGCAATCATCTTTAGTTTCAATCCATGCCTCTTTCGATTGCTACAATTTCATTGGTCACGGGCACTTCGATGAGAGAAACGGTCCTCGACGATTGAGCCACCTCGGTCCGGATTCTTCTCCTATAGACGAGGATCGACACTATCAGCGAAGCAACCAATCCTCCAGCGGACACCCAACTGCCGTCGATAAAGTAGCCCTGCAGCGCATAGTACAACTTTATCGTCAGCGTCCCAGTCAGGCTTATCACGAAACCGTCGGACAAGCCGTAGACGGGTACCGACGCCAGCTGACTGCCGTAAAGAGAGGCGCTCCAGAGCGGATCATACGGTTCCGCAAGCACAAGAACGAACGGAGCCGTTGCATAGACCGTCACGTCAAATTCTACATTGCTCAGCTGATCAACCTTCGTAACGGTTGCAGCGGATGAGGAAAGCGTGGTCGTGTTGCTAGCAAGAAGGCTAGTTACGTTGTGGCTCGGAGCTACGCTGAGATTCTGGGTGAAGACTGACCCACCGAAATCATCATTCTTGAAAATGAGAAACTGGTTGGTCATCCGATCCGGAGTGAGTGTGAGCCTAGCTACGTAGAAGAGCGGGGTCAGCTGTCGGTAGCTCCCGTCATAGAAGTTGGCATAGAGATCGATCGAGGATTCCGGATAATTCCCGGCCACCTCTATCCCGCTGAAAAATGCAGACCCTGTCGTGTCGCTCGTCTCGTTCTGGCGAGCGACCGTGGCGAAGAAGATTCTGTTAGACAAGTCGACCGTTCCAGCGGGAAACCCATGAACCATTATCCCGAACCCGTCCCAGAACTGCCCGTGAAATCCTTGGTCGACAAGTGTCTGCGGGATTGTGTATTGCATCGTCAGATTGCCCACGCGACCTCTGATGAGGCCAGACGCTGACGTATGGAATGGAACATCTGAGAACTGAATTCCGGCAATATCGATTGGAAGAGGATTCTGAGAACTGTCCAGCGGCATAAAACTGTCGTTGTACGACTGTACGATTGTAAGATCTTTCTGCCCTAACAGACTCTGTAGAAACAGAGAGTTGGGATAGCCGATAGAGTCGTTGTGGTAAACGACGTACTCTACTCCCAGAAAAGATAGTACCCTTCCGATATGGTCGGTGGAGTTCAAGGGGCTAGGATAGATATTGGTGAACGCGACCGATGCCTTTGGCGAGTATAAATCAGGAAAGCCGGTGACGTCGTACGGCTTCCAATCGTATGGGCCTCCAGTTGGAACCCACATGGCTTTGTAGCTTCCAGGCTGATCGACAAGCCAGCTGTTCAGAGAGTTATACCGGTCTGGAATCGAGGAGGGATAGTATCTCGGCCAGGTATAACTCTGTAAATCGAGGATGGTCCCATAGGCTATAGGCGCAAGGATCAGTAACACGAGCGCCAGAGCTATCATGGGATGAACCAAACGTCTCATCGCGATCCTGACAGTAGGCCTTTCTAGAATTAGTTTGGGCAGACCCGTTGATCTAATCTTTGAGCTAAGACTCTGGAGTACTGGAGATCGCAACAGTTTGCCTTTTACAATCGACAAAGCGATCCTCCCCTGAGAGTAGATCCTGTGGATCGCGGGGATTATCGATAGTCCGAGAAGAAACGCGTAAGAGAATACTACAATGGGAACAAATTTCGTAGGATTTCTCAAGATAGCTCCTGCCCCATATGGAAGGCCGCTAGCCAGCAGATAGTAGAGGAACCCGAATGGCTCATTCGATCCACTCGTGACGAAAGCCCCCATTATCAGGATAGCTCCGAAGAATATCACTTGCGGGCTTCTTCGATACGCTATGAGCGCCGCAACAGCCAGCAGGGGGATCGCTAGGCTCAGCACTCCATAGTTCTGAGGATGATACCAGAAGAAATAGTGAGCGCCTTCTCCCAACAGGAGCACCTCAGTAATGTTCCAGAAGCTGAGGAAATCGAGGTCCGCCGGGCTAATCAGGCGCGAAGTAGTGTAGAGTTGGAAATTGGAACCCGCACTCAAGATGTAGCCCGCCAATATAGGAATGATCCAGAATGCGTTGAACACGATAGCCACTCCCACAGCTAACGAAGAATTCTTTGCAAGCTTGACTAGATCCGACAGGTGATGATTCCGGATTATTGAGAAGACTAGGTAGGATAGACCTACTATTGCGACAAGAAATGGCCAGAAAGGCTGAGGACTAGCAAGGATTGACGAGATTCCAAAAATGAGTAGTTCTCGTAATTTTCCAGTGTCAAGGAAGATGATGAAGGACGAGACGAGAATAGGGAAAAACGCGTAGTTCCATACGAAACTGTTTGAGCCCGCCACGATGCCTTGGTTGCTGAAGAAGATTAGGTAGGCAAGGCCTCCAACTGACGATGCAAGTTCTACGTGTAGCCTCGATACTGTCAGCCGCCAGTGTGTCAGAAGCGACCTGATTGAAACATAGGGGATTACTCCGGACAGCCAGGCCATAAGCAGAAGATATCCCTTGACGGCGAATTCCTGTCCCACCAGAAATCGGAGGCCCACAAGGGTAATCGTCGGAATAATTGTTAGCATGTCAGTTGACGGGCCCTTTCCGGAGGCCCAAGTCTGCAAGTTGTACCGTTGAACGGTCGCGACCGTCCAAGGAATGTAGTAAGTCTCATCTCCCTGAAAGGGAATGCCGGAGGGAACTAGCAATGGATAAAGAAGCAAGAAAGATGCGACTAGCGCGACGACGGGAAACAGCAGACGAAGTGCTGAGTCTCGACTAAGAAGTCTTGGTCGCATAGAACAACACGACGTAAAACGGATAGTAGCCAAGTGCTATGTTTCCAGCGAATCGCCAGAGATTCCACCAGAGTGATCTATACGGAGCAGTTCTGCCCCCGATGTAGGCGTCGACCCGGAAGCCGAACGTTTCAAAATAAGCTGCCTCATCCTCTAAGGCTAACGGCTTATGGGACCTGTCTCTCTTGAAGAACTCGATCAGGTTGAGGTTTGCAATGTACGGGGCGTCAACGATCAGAAGGCCGGATCCAGAAAGTAGCTTATGCGCTCTGGCCAAAAAGCCCTCTCTCTCAACCTCCGTTAGATGCTCGTACGCTTGAGAAGCGACGATCAAATCAAAAGATCCTATCTGGGAATCATCGTTGTAAAAGTCGTAGAAGTAGCCGTTCTGCTTCAACCAAGAAACGGCGTCGTCGCCAACATCATAGCCCATGTACCTCCCTTTCCCATCTCTGTTTTCTGACTGGAATCTTTGGTAGAGGGGAGCTTCAATGTCCGAACCAAAGTCAAGTACGAGTTTGTCCTTCAGCGTGAACAGTTTGTCATAGAATCTTCCCCAGGGGCCCCAGACGGGTTTAGGCCTTATGCCCTCCTTTCGGGCCTTGATCTTATGGTAGGCCTTCTGATAAGAAGGGCTCATTATGAGACCTCCTCGTAGGCCCGAAGCGCCCTATCAGCGACCCGCTCCCAAGTAAACTTCTCAAGTACGCGACGTCTTCCTGCGACGCCGATCTTTTCAGCGATTTCGTGATTGTTGAGCAACAGTTGTAATCTATTGCTCAACTGTCTTACATCTCCGGGGGTTACTAGAAAACCAGTCATACCGTCATCGACCGCGAAGGGTATTCCTCTGGCTCTATTCGCGATGACTGGCAGTTCACAAGCCATTGCCTCGACGAGAACCAGTCCGAAGAGCTCCCCTGACGACGGCAGGACGAGAGCTAGTGAAGACGAATAATAGCGGACCAGCGATTCATCAGGGACGGGTCCAACGAACCTAGCATCGACCCCGAGTTCGCGTGCCAGCCTTTCCATATCGGCCTGATATGCTGGGTCCACGGTAGGGCCGATCACAACCAACGTTACGCTATCATTGAGCAGAGAAATGGCCCTGATTATGTTATCGAGGTTCTTGTGAGGGGTTATGCGTCCGACAAAGAGGACTTGTCTACGCCGGTCTCCATTAATCGGTCTGAAGATTTCAGGGTCAACACCGCCAAACAATGGTTCGAAGACTCTAGCGGATCTTGAATATCCTGAGAACGAAGGTTTTGACACTGGTAACAACCCATCGAATCCTGAGAATCTCATCAGGGATTTGTAGCTCGCAATAATGCGCGCGAAGGTGAGGCCGCTCCAACCATGATCCGTAACGAAGATACGGTACTGCTTTCCCGTGACTTTCCTGATAGCTGGGAGTAGAAAGGAGACATCGGCAGCCACGCTATGGGTGTGAACGATCTCGTATCTAGCCAGCAAGTCCGCGAAGTGCAGGGGTAGCGTTGGAATAGGGTCGAAGTCTCCATTGATCCCGCGAAAAAAGCGCCTAGCCTTAACCGTGAGAATCGGGACGCCACCCACTTCGCTTCTGCTCTCTTTCTCGGAAAAAACCATTAGACTGCTGTCGTGACCAATCTTACCTTGAGCTCTACAGAGACTAACAGCATATCTCTCAGCCCCTCCCATTCTCTCCAGATTAGGAATGGCGTCAACAGGGACGAAGCGTGGAAGGATTTGAAGAATCTTCATAGCTCGATCGGTATCAAGTCTTTGCAATCGCTCCTCTAGAGTTTGATGCGAGGCTCCGGTAGACGTCGAGGACTTGACTAGCAATCATTCTCTGATCAAAAACAACCCTGCATTTCTGCAGCGCCCGTTCGCCCATCTCGGTTAAGAGGTGCGACTGGTTTCGAAAGGTGAGAATTCTCTCGGCGATTGCCGACGGATCTCCAGGTGGGACTAGGAAACCAGTAGCTCCATCGTCTATTATCTCGGTTAGTCCTCCTGACTTGGTGCCGATAACAGCCCGGCCCCTGCTCATGGCTTCGACAGCGACTCTTCCGAACGGTTCAGGTGTGATTGTCGGTACGACTACCATGTCGCACCAGTCGTATAGTCGCTCGAGCTCCTTCCAATTTACGTGACCTGCAAGCCTAATTTGGTCGCCAAGGCCAAGCCCCGCGACGAGGGATCGAAGCCTTCTGAGATAGGGTCCCACGCCTACAAAGACAACCTCGACGGGTACACTATCTTCCCGAAGTTTCTTTGCGGCAATTGCCACGTTCTGGAACCCTTTGTGGTACTGCATCGTTCCCACACAAAGTACGCGCATAGTAGAGTGCTCGGATGGGTGTGCAGGCTTGTCCTGCAATGATATCGCCCCTCCAATGTAGATTGGCTTGACTAGCGCAGGGGAAAGGCCTGCCTCAATCAGGCGCTGGGCGATATAGTTACTAGTGGCGATTGTGAATGAGCATTCTCTCGCTGCCTCTAGAACTCCCTTGTCTCTCGAATCCAGCCATGAACTCAAGGGGAAAGGTATGCTGTATGAGGCATTTGGTACGTTGAGGTTGTTGTGAAATGAGAGAACTAGAGGAATCTTCGAGTGCGTAACGGCCCTTGCGGCCGCACGCAGAGCATATGTATCATTAACGTGGAGCAGATCGATTTTGTGCTCTTTCAAAGACTTAGAAATCGACCGGGCAAATATCGAGTTTAGCCCTGGGAATCCGGAGAGTCTTACAATCTTCGGCGTACGTCCGAGGTGACCTACCTTCACAATACTACCGTTCACATTCGACATGCGACGGGACGGCGTAAGGACGATCGGATCTAAGCTCAACTTGCTGAGACCATCCAATAGCACTCCTAAGCTAACTTCAGCACCTCCATGGATTTCAGGATAGAAAGAGGTCAGGATTCCTACTCTCAAATCACGGCCTTCCACGGGGAGCGATGTCTGGGCTAGCCTGCGAGTAAGAATCGAAAAGGTGGCTAGATAAGCTCTGTGAGAAGCCCAAAAGCTGCTGAGACGTACTTCACCGTGTCATAAACGATAAGACCGAGTAACAGTTTGGGTTGACGAAACCATGTTACTCTTTGACGAAGCAGAGATCTTCGGACTGGGAGGAGCTGGGTTGAGGCGAGCGATGGATACTTCTTCGCGTAGAGATGCGCTGTCTTTCCATAATACCAGTGTTTCGCCGCGATTTCGGCAAGCGTTCTGGGCTCACCGATGTGCCATTCAGCTACTCCAACGGCACGCGATATCTTGCCTTGCTTGGACACTCTATTGTGAAGGTCATGCTCTTCGTAGGCTACAATGTTTGTGTCATGCCCTCCAACTTTATCGTACACATCTCGCCTGAAGAAGCGAGCTGCTTCGATCTGGCTTGACCCAACGTAAGATAGGCGCTCGAAGAAACGCACCTTTGACCAAAAACTTATTTTAGGGTCTGACAGATTTGGGATTATTACTCCAACAGCGTTCTCCTCTAAAGCAACCTTAATCGCCTTCTCCAGTACGTTAGGTTCCAGTACAAAATCAGAATCAATCTTGTAGACGAAATCGCCCTTGCAGTGAGCTACTCCAAGCTTTACTTGGCTGCCCCTTTCGGGTCCTCCCATTAAAACTGTGTCAGCATACTTCTTCGCGACCCGGACTGTTGAGTCACTTGAGAAGTTGTCAACCACAATAATTTCGACGTTTCCATAGGTCTGCGCACGTACGCTCTGCAGACACTCACGAATAGTCCGTTCAGAGTTCTTTGTCGGAATTATTACAGATATGAGTGGAGGTTTAGTCTGCTCTCTATCCATACCGTGGTACTGGGTTGGGGTCATAGGAACGGCCGAAGACCTGTCAGAACCCATTGGCAACGCTCTTCAAGATTTCCTGGAATTCGAGAGCTGAATCTTCCCACCTGAACTTCCTTGACCACTCAACTGCGTTAGAAGAGAGTTCTTGCCAAGTATTCGAGTCTGACAACAGCCCCTTGAGAGCCTTAGATAGCGCTTCGAAGTCTGAAGGAGGGACAAGTAGTCCAGTAACGTTGTCAACTATTGAGTCTCTGAGGCCCGGGACATCGTAACCGACGGCCGGTGTTCCCTGTGAATTAGCTTCCAACACAGATATTCCCCATCCCTCTCGGACAGAAGGGGATATCAACACATGAGCTCTCCTTAGCAGACCGAACTTGGCATTTTCGTCAACACGACCGTAGAACGTAACCCCCTCCGGCGCCTGTTTTTCCAGCTCGTGCCTAAGGTATCCATCACCGACCATCCAGAGTTCAGCATCAGGGATGGATGATCTAACCCGTCTGAATGCTTTGATCGCATCACCGGGAATCTTGGAACGGACGAGTCTCCCTAGGTAAATCATGACGGGATGACCTTCTTTCTTCCCGGTAGGTCCTATTGACGCTGGAGTTCCGTTGTGGACTACGTGAACCTGTTCGAATCCTCGAGCCAACAGATCTCCCTTCGTCGACTCTGAAACCGTGATTGTGGGGATCTGCCTATACTTTCTCAGCCAGTAAGGCTCAAGGGCGAAGTACCCTAGCGCATTGAATGGAAATCGAGTTTCATGGAACCATATCTCTCGAGCTAGCTGGTGTATCAAGGCGACAACGGGTCTTGTCTTTGCGATGCCTGCGATTTGAAACGGCACTGTGTTGATCTCGTCAACTATAATGTCGAACTTTGAGAGATGTTGCCTGACGAAGTTACGCGCCTTGAAATATACCGTGTATCTTCCACCCTCGCGAACGATCCGCATCCCCAGCCTCTGCGTCTCAGGTTCGGACCCCTCAAAACGAGAAGTGAATATTGTAACCGAGTTTCCGTAACTGGCTAGTCTTCGGCCTATCTCTTCTGTGAATTTTTCCGCGCCTCCAGCTCTAGGATGGGAGGTGTCTCGCCAGTTTAGAAAGAGAATGTTCAACTTCGGGACCCCGTCTCTACACTAATCTCTTTTTTGTGAAGGATTTGGATCAAAAGGACCCATTCTGTCTCTCAAAAGAGAGGAGAGGATTATAGGTGTGTTTCGTGAGGATGTAGTTTCTCTGATACCATCTCTTGATTCGTAGCCTGTAGGCTATCCCGAGAAGATCGATTAGCATCCGCATCACTTGGGTAGGGCGGAACGAAGCCTTAAGATCGATGTCGACAGGTAGCTCTTTGATTCTCAAACCGACGAGTGACGCAACGGCAAGCAGTTCTGCGTCGAACGCGTACCTTTTGACGGCGAGAAGTGGCAGAATCGTGTAGAGCGCCCGGCTTCGCGCAGCTTTCACTCCTGCCTGAGTGTCCGACGCTTTTACGCCTGTTAGCAGCCTTTCCAGCAAGTTGAACCCCAGGCTGAGAAATCTTCGCATTACCGGAGTCCGGACTCTAGAGAGGGGGTGCCTCTTCGATCCAATTACGATGTCTGCTGAATTCAGGGCGGCGATGTAAGTAACCAATTCATGAGGCCAGACTTCCATATCACTGTCGATCGTGAACGCGAGTTCCCCGGTTGCGTGATAGAGACCCTTCTTGAGTGCGTAGCCTTTACCTTGATTTCTCGGGTAGCCTATCACCTGAACGTTTTTCTGCGCTAGATTCTCAACAGCGGTCGAGGTTCCATCCAAGCTACCATCGTCAACGACGATGATCTCGTAATCCGGACATACCGCCCCGAACTGTTCCTTGACTCTGAAAATGGTCGCCGAAATGTGGTCTTGCTCATTGAAAGCTGGAAGTATTACTGAGATTCTTCCCTTGACGAAACCGTCAACATGTTCTAGAAGGGGTGGTACACGAGGTTCCGCGAGGGTTTGCTCTAGCATCTTAGTTTCACATTAAGAATTGACCGGAGCTTTCGGTTGCTGAGCGACCGACCACACCGGCCCCAAGAGAGAGGTGAAACGTATTGTCGAGGCGCCAGCTCAACGCTGAGCTGTTCCCCCAGCGGACTGCGATCCCGCTCAAGCGAAAGGCTAGGTCGCGTCCCCTCCCTAGAAAAACTCGAAGAGGCGACATCATAGCAAACATCAGTTTCGATAGTATTCGACTCAGGACCAGTCGGAGCTGCTCGTTCCTTACCGTGTTGACCCAGCATACAGCGACGTCTATGAGGCCTCTTTCATGGGCTTCTAAGGCCTTGAACCATTGTCCCTGTCTAAGTGATCTTGCTTTGAGCTTAATCATCATTTTGCGCGTGATTGGTCGCTTCCTGAGTTCCTTCGAGAGTTTGGATTGGCTTGACATAGCTCTGGTCGTCCTAGCGCCAGGCCCTGTCTCACTATGGCGTGTCGACAGGGCGACTAATAGATAAGAGGTTCCGTCCTAAATAAGGAGGCGGCTGACCGCGGAAGTCCCGCGCTACCTCGATGTAGCGGGAGTAGTAGATCTTGGTAGAGCGGTTCAGAATGGTGCGGCGACCAGATTTGTTACGGCGCCGAGGACATAGTTCGCGTTGAAGAGCAATACTAGCAGAAGGAGGAGATTGGAGAGGGCTGGTCTGTTGCCCAATTGCCGGGTAAGGAAGATTAGCGCTAAGGCTGTGATAACAGGCAGGGGCATATCGTAGAGGATTCTAGTCTGGAGAGGACTGGCTAAAGCAAGGAATGGAATCGAACTGAGGGCGACCCAGACTATGAGGAGGCGTTCAAACCTGTCCCTGAACTTGAGAAATAGCATCGTAATTGCTGGGAGTCCTAACAGTACCGCGTTTCCGAGAAGACCATTGTAAAAAGTGAATAGCGTTGTGATCAGGTTTTGCCACAAACCTTGGGAACTTAGAAGACCAGCTCCGGACAGAATGGGTGCGGTGTCCTGAGAGACGATGAGCCCTCCGAAGATTTGGCTCTTAGCGACTTCAAGAACTATGTTGAGAGCGACCAGGACGAAGAGGGCCTTTCCTTGCGTAATACTTCTTTCCTCTCTCAAACTGATCAGAACGAACAGAGTGGTTACTGCAAGAACTATCGCCCAAGTCCACGGGTGTGTTAGGAGAATCGATATCGACAGAAGCGTTAGGATAACGAATTTGGACACTGAGGCGGCTCTTGAGAATTTGAGAAAAATCGTCAGGAAAAGGTAGCTCTCTGAAAGAGCTAGCCAATTGGCGTAGAAACCAGCCCACATTGCCACAGTTGTGTTGAAAGACAGCACAGAAAAAATCGAAGCTACGGCAGCGATTTTCTCATCCTTGTATCCTTCGCGCACGAAAATGAACGTCGACAATGCGAGTAATGGTCCTAGAACGACGGGAAGAGCTTCGAATGTCTGAGTTACAGATACTAATCCGGTCGCGGCGATCAGATACATGGGCACGAGCAATAGGGGTCGGGAGCCTTCCCACGCGAATCCCATGGCGTAAGAGATTGCAGCAGCAGGAGACTTTCCCAGCATTTGGTTTACATAATCAATGTAGAAGTGCGCATCGACTCCAACCGGAGACATCGATGGATTGAGAGTCGCTCGGTAGGGGATCAGCCCCACGAAGCAGGCCAAGGCAATCCCTAGTGCTAACAGCAATCTTGGTCGTCGAGTCAGGGTAAGTCCTGTGATTGAACCTAGAGAGTATGGACGAGCCAGTAGAAGTAGTGATTGCACAATACCGTTAAGGTAAGCTTTCAAGCGCGCTGAAAATCTGTTGTCAAGTGAAACAGCGAATCTGACAGGCCAGGTGTACAATAGGAAAATTAGAAGTGTCGGAGAGAAAGGCGCAAGGACCGCGAGGATTGTTGCATTCATCCGAAGGAAAACAAGGCCCTTGTCAGGAAAGTATGGATAGACTGACCACTCGATAATGGAGACTATCTCTGTCGCTACCGCTAAGAGCAGCAGTGCGACTAGCGCGTTGTACTTGGAAATCTTCAACTTTGGATCACTAGAAAGTTAACGAGTCTCTCGCCGGTCTCCTCCGTGAAGGTTTCAGCTCCTCCTGCTTCAGGACTTGCCGCATCACGCTTGTTCAGAAACAAGATTCTCGATCCCTATAGCTCCTTTCGAGTTGCGTTTCGCATGCTTCATTGTACGATGTACACGAATAGGCTCTGGCTCCTAGAAAAAGACTAGAGATTGAGTGAGTCTCGACTCACAACTGGCGCTATCCTCGTATCGCTGTGGAAATCGGTTAGCCGCCAGGGCTTTCGGTCCCGCCCCGTTTGTCGGTCGCCAAGAAAGGGAGATGAGTCATTATCATGAATACATTTTTCGACAGGAACTCTTAATGCTCAGCAGTCGATAGGGTGGTATCTGTCAGAGGATAGCCGTTCTTGTGTGGTATTTTCGGTTGTGTTCTTCATGAAGGCTCTCAAGCCGCCCCGTTGATCCATGCCGCTCTGAAGCGCCTCGAGTATAGAGGATACGACTCTGTTGGAGAGGTTACTGTCGATGAGGACAAGCTCACTGTCAAGAAGGATAGGGGGCGGTTAGAGGAGGTTCATGCAAAAGTCAATCTTGATGATCTTCCTGGACCCGTCGGTGTTGGCCATACTCGATGGGCGACCCATGGAAGACCAGCCTATGAGAACTCGCACCCTCTAGTTGATTGCAAATCAAGAATAGCGGTCGTCCATAACGGAATCATCGAGAACTACCTCGAAATCAAGAGAGAACTAGAAGCGAAGGGGCACGTCTTTCAGTCGAGAACTGACACAGAGGTCGTTCCACATATGGTCGAGGACTATCTCTCTCAGGGAATGTCCTTGGAAGATGCCTTCAGAAAGACCGTAAACCGGCTCGAAGGAGCCTACGCAATAGTTCTTACAAGCACTGAACAGCCTGAGACCATACTCTGCGCCCGCCAAGAGAGTCCCCTTGTGCTGGGGATTGGAGAGGGCGAATACTACTGCGGGTCGGACTTTGCAGCTTTCCTGCCGCTTACGCGAAAGGCAGTTCTTCTCGATGAGGGGGAAATGGCAGTCTTGAACCGGAGCGGTGTCCGGATTCTGAATTTGAAGAATGCGGCCCCCGTCAAGCGGGACCCGATTACAATACAATGGGATCCTGAGTCTGCCAAGAAACAGGGCTTTCGACACTTTATGCTCAAAGAGATACATGAGCAAGCCCAGTCG
>Ga0209378_1001504_pt1 | contig 16608 bp, 17 predicted proteins | sample GraSoiAngelo_156_FD_186170 | JGI IMG/M metagenome (GOLD analysis project Ga0209378, IMG submission 186170) | Grasslands soil microbial communities from the Angelo Coastal Reserve, California, USA - 14_1009_13_40cm (SPAdes) (version 2) | ecosystem: Environmental > Terrestrial > Soil > Grasslands ... | reverse complement strand
CCGGCCGTGATCTGGACCTACTACGGCTACCCCGACCTGGCCAAGATCGCCGAAGAGGTGGTCGATCCGGGTCGCACGCTGCCGCGGTTGTTTCTCGGCGGGCTCGCCATCGTGGCCGCGCTCTATCTGCTCCTGAACGCGGCGTTCCTGCACGTGCTGCCGCTCGAGCAGATCGCATCGTCCAAGTTGGTGGCGGCGGATGTGGCGACCGCGATCCTCGGTGCGAGCGGCGGGGCGGTGGTCGCGGCGCTGGCGCTGCTGGTAGTACTCGCTTCGCTGAACGGAAACATATTCGTCACGCCGCGCGTGCTGTTCGGGTTGGCTCGCGATCGGCTCGCGCCCGCCGCGCTTGCCGGTGTGAATCCCGGCGGGACGCCCTGGGTGGCCATGCTCCTGGTCGGCGGGGTCGCCGTCGCGCTCGCCACGACCGGCACGTTCGAGCGGCTGATCAGCCTCGCGATCGTGTGGATTCTCGTGATCGACGGCTGGGCGATCCTCGCGCTGTTTCGGCTGCGGCAACGCGAGCCGATGGCGCCGTTCAGAGTGCCGCTCTATCCCTGGGTGCCCTTGGCCTTGCTCGGCGTTTACGGCGCCCTGTTCGTGGGGACCGCCGTCGCTCAGCCGAGACTCATCGTGCAGGCGCTGGCGGTATTGGTGGGAGCCTACGGGCTGAGTTGGGCGGTAGAGGGCGGTAATGGGCGGTAAAGGGCGGTACGAACGTCTACGACCTCTACCGACTTCTACCGACTTCTACCGACTTCTACCGTCCTCTACCGCCGCCGGCCGGTACAGGATCACGCGCGCGCGCTCGAGCGTAATGAGTCCCCCGCCGATCATTTCATCCAGGTCGGGGAGGATCGCCTGGATCGCCTCCTCGGTCTCGACCACCTCGATGATGAGCGGGAGATCGAGCGACAGGCGCAACACTTTCTCGGTATGAACTACGCTCGAGGCTCCGAAGCCCGCCACGCCGCGTAGCACCGTCGCGCCCGCGAGCCCCTTCTTGCGCATGTGCTCGAGCAGCGCTTCGTACAGCGGCTTCCCGCGGTACTTGTCGCTCTCCCCGATGAAAATGCGCATGAGGGTCCGCTCGCCCTTGAATCGATGAGGCATGGTTCCTCCTTATCAGAGCAGCTTTCCCGCCAACGCCAACCCTGCCACGGTCGCCAGTAAGCAGCCGAGCACCGTCCCCCCCGCATAGAGCCCCGCGTACCAATACTCACCGTCGCCCAGCAGGCGGATGCTCTCGTAGCTGAACGTGCTCATCGTCGTGAACGCGCCGCAGAACCCGATCGTGAGGCCGCCGCGCAGCTCCGGGGAGATCACCGTGGACCCGGTGGCGAATCGGATGATGAAGCCGAGCAGGAACGAGCCGGCGATGTTGATGGCCAGCGTACCGGTCGGGAACGTCCCGCCGCGGGTCTGGAGGACGCCTTGAATGAGATAGCGCGCCAGGGTGCCGAGGATGCCGCCGAGCGTGATGTAGGCGATCATACGTGAAGAGACTCCTACCGCGGGGATTCAGGTAGGAGTCATCAGCCCAGGACAGCGGGCGGTTCGAGGCGAACTCCATCGCCTGGGGGAAAGATAACGTGACCCAGTGGCTGCTGCTCGGTGGAGCAGCGTTCCTCGCGAGCACGCTCGCCGCCGTAGCGGGATTCGGGGGCGCGGCCGTGCTCCTGCCCGCGCTCGTGGCGGTGTTCGGCGTACGCGACGCGATCCCGATTCTCACGGTGGCGCAGCTCATCGGGAACGGGAGCCGCGTGTGGTTCAATCGCCGCGAGGTGGCCCTGCCGGTCGTAGGGTGGTTCGCCTTGGGCGCCGTGCCGCTCGCGCTGGCCGGCGGCGTGCTGTTCGCCACGGCGCCGCTCGGCGCCCTCAAGCGCGTGATCGGCGCCTTCCTCCTGCTCATGGTCCTGTGGCGCCGCCTCCCGGGTGCTCCGGTGTGGCGACCCACGGCGCGAGCGTTCGCGGGGCTGGGCGCGTTGTTCAGCTTCATCTCGGCGCTCACCGGAAGCGTCGGGCCGTTCATGGCGCCGTTCTTCCTCGCCTACGGCCTGGTGAAGGGCGCGTACATCGGCACCGAAGCGCTTGCGACGGTGGTGATGCACGTCGTGAAGCTCGGCGCGTACGCCGGCATGGCGATTCTCACGGGACGAGCCGCGGTCGCCGGGCTTGCGCTCGGACCGATCATGATCGCTGGATCGTACGTCGGGAAGCGGATTCTCGACCGGCTTCCGGAGAAAGTGTTTGTCGTGATCATTGAGCTGGTGCTCGTCGGGGCGGGAGGGTTGTTCCTCCTAGGGCGGTAAAGGCGCCTATCTTTAGTCTCATGCCCCGCCTCGCCCTCGCGCAGCTTCGCCCCAAGAAAGGCGACTACGCCGCCAATATCGAGAAGATCGGCGGCGTGCTGGCGCAGCTCGCGACACTCGAGCCTCCGGTCGATCTCGTGGTCTTTCCCGAGACCGCCACCTCCGGCTATTTCGTGGAGGGCGGTGTGCGGGACGTGGCGGTGACGGGGGGGACGCTGTTCCGGGACCTGTCGCTCGCCCACGAAGCCGCCAAGGCCCCCCCCATCGACGTCGCGGTGGGGTTTTACGAGCTGTTTCAGAATCGCTATTACAACTCCTGTCTCTACGCCTCTCTCGGCAACGCTTTATCCGGTAACGCCTCATCCGGCAACGCTTCACCCGGCATCGCCTCACCCGGCAACGCCTCACCCGATCTCGCTCCACCCGGTATCCGGCACGTCCACCGCAAGGTGTTCCTCCCCACATACGGCGTGTTCGACGAGGAACGGTTCGTGGAGCGCGGCCGGGACATCCGCGCGTTCGACACACGGTGGGGTCGGGCGGCGATCCTGATCTGTGAAGACGCGTGGCACTCGGTGAGCGGCACGATCGCGGCGCTCCAGGGCGCGCAGCTCGTGATCGTGCCGAGTGCGTCGCCGGCGCGGGGCACGGGGATGGACGAGGAGGGGGCGCGGCTCCCCGCGAGCGTGGTGCGGTGGGAGCGGATCGTGCGGGGGATCGCGGATGAGCATGGCGTGTGGGTCGCCCTCGCGAGCCTGGTGGGGTTCGAGGGCGGCAAGGGGTTTCCCGGGGCGTCCGTGCTGATCAATCCGTCGGGCGACATCGTGCTACGCGGCCCGTTGTTCGAGGAAGCGGTGCTCACGTACGACATCGATTTCGACGAGACGACCCGCGCGAGAGCGGAGTCACCGCTGTTGGCGGATTTGGAAGTCAATCTTCCCCATCTCATCAAGAGTTTGGGGAGCGGGGAGCGGGGAGCGGGACGCTCCAAGCGGAAGCCAAGCGCCGTGAGGTTTGACCCGGCGACGAACGGTACCGCTCCCCGCTCCGCGCTCCCCGTTTCAACGATTCATGTGGCAGGGAAGGGGGTGGAGGCAGGCGACCCGTTGGCCATTGATCCTGACCTGGCTAGGCGGTGGCTCGTCAGCTTCCTCAAGGACGAAGTCGTACGCCGCCGGGACTTTACCAAAGGCATCGTAGGCTTGTCGGGTGGCGTAGACTCATCGCTCACCGCATTCCTGGCGGTCGAGGCGCTCGGGAAAGAGAACGTCATCGGCGTGCGGATGCCGTACAAGACCTCGTCCCCGGAGAGCCTCGAGCATGCCCAGCTCGTGATCGACAAGCTCGGAATCCAGTCGCTCACGATCGACATCACCGCGGCGGTGGACGGCTACTTGGCGCAGGTGGGAGATGCCGACCCGACGCGCCGCGGGAACGTCATGGCGCGCGAGCGGATGATCGTGCTGTTCGACCTTTCCGCGAAGTACAAGGCTCTGCCGCTCGGCACGGGCAACAAGTCCGAGCGCCTGCTCGGCTACTTCACGTGGCATGCGGACGATACGCCCCCCGTGAACCCGCTGGGCGACCTGTTCAAGACGCAGGTGCGGGCGCTGGCGCGCCACGTCGGCGTGCCCGAGGAGATCCTCCGCAAGCCGCCCACGCCCGATCTCGTGCCCGGGCAAACCACCGAGGGCGACTACGGCATCAGCTATGACAAGGTCGACCGGATTCTGTATTACCTGATCCGCGGCATGAAGCCCGAGGAAGTCGTGGCCCGCGGGTTCACGCCGGAAGAGGTGGCGAAGGTGGCGGGCCGGCTCGAGTCGACACACTGGAAGCGCCGGCTGCCCACGGTGGCCATGATGTCCCAGACCGCGATCGGCGAATTCTACCTGCGACCGGTGGACTACTGATGCCGGCTCGCCACCCCCGCGAATCGGAAGCCGTGATGTCCGAGCTGATGATGCCCCAGCACGCGAACGTCATGGGCAACGTGTTTGGCGGTGTGATCCTCTCGCTCGTGGACCGCGTGGCCGCGGTGGCCGCCATCCGTCACGCCCGGAAGCCGTGCGTCACCGTGTCGGTCGACAAGGTCGACTTCAAGGAGCCGATCCACGTGGGGGAGCTCCTCACGGCGTTCGCGCGCGTCAACTTCGCGGGCCGCACCTCCATGGAGGTGGGGGTCAAGATCATCGCCGAGAACGTGCTGTCGGGCGAGAAGCGGCACACCAATTCGTGCTACGTGACGTACGTGGCGCTGGACGAGAAGGGCGTGCCCACCGACGTCCCGCCGATCGTGCCGGAGACCCCGGATGAGAAGCGGCGCTATGACCGGGCGGCGAAGCGGCGCGCCTCTCGGGTCATGGATCGAAGGTACGATACTGGTGCAGGTGAATGACCGATTCATGAGGGTGGTAGCGGTCTTTGGGGGCGGCGGCGCAAAGTCCCTCGCCCACGCCGGTGCCTGGAAAGCCCTCCTCGAGGCAGGTCTCGAGCCCTCTCACGTCATCGGCACGTCGATGGGCGCTGTGATCGGCGCGGCGCTCGCCGCCGGGTCGAGCTATGACACGGTGGTCGAGACGGCGCTGGCGCTCCGGAGGAAGGATGTCGCCGCCGTCGACGCGTGGTCGGTGGCGAAAGGGGTGTTCGCCGCCAACCTCTTTAAGCCTGAGCCGTTGAAGCGCACGATCGCGCGGCTCGTTCCCGCCGCCCGCTTCGCCGACATGAAGCTCCCCCTCACGATCACCGCGACCGACCTGGACTCGGGCGAGCTGGTGTTGTTCGGGGCATTGGGGCAGGACGCGCCGTTGATCGACGCGCTGTACGCCTCGTGCGCGCTCCCGCTCTACTTTCCGCCGGGTGAGATCGCCGGACGCCGGCTGGGCGACGGGGGATTGCGCGCCGTGGTGCCGCTCGGAGTGGCGCGGCGGGTGACAGCCGACCTCGTGGTGGCGGTGGACGTGGGGCCGGGGTTCGACGAGCCGCCCGCCGCTCGGAAGGCCACCGTGCCGCCGCTGGTGCGCGCGCACGGGGAGGCGATCCGCGTCATGATGGCGGCCCAGACCGAGCGCGCGATCGCGGACTGGCCCAAGGACGCCGCGCGATTGGTCGTGGTTCGCGCCGTGGCGGAGCGCGAGGCGACATTTGCCGTCGGGCAAGCAGAGAGGTATTTACGAGCGGGATACGATGCGACCAAACGAGCCCTGGCAGACAATTCGACGGAGGTCCGGTGTTAGCGCGGGAAATCATGATTCCTGAACCTTATGTCGCAGCGGCCGGCGCCACGAGCGCCGAGGTGGCGCTGTTGATGCAAGCGAAGGACATCTCGGTTGTTCCCGTCGTCGACAACCCGAAGGATCGCCGCTATTTGGGCACGATCTCGGACCGCGACATCGTGACCGGGTGCGTGGCGGCGGGCCACGACCCCACCACCTGCAACGCACAGACGCACGCAAGGCAGGATACGATCGTCGTCACCGCCGACACGCAACTCACAGGGTTCAGGATTGAGCGGCTGGACGATAAAGACACCCATATCAGATCGACCATCGTCGTCGTGGACGGAAACAAACGAGTAGTGGGGTTTATTCCGCATCCGGAATTCATTCAGGGCATAGTGATCGTAAGGGAATAGAACAGGCACGACTCCTGGCGTTACATTATCCCTGTGCCCCGCAAATATTTTTCGCTCGCAGAAGCGAACCGAACGCTCCCATTAGTCAAGCGGATTGTTGCCGACCTGGTGTCCCTGCATCCTCAGTGGCGCGACTTAGTGTCGCGCTACGAGGTCGTCGCCGCCGGGGCACGGCCCGATTGGGGCGAATCGACGGAGCAGCTGGCCCTGCGCGCCCGCGTCGAGGACGTGGCGCGCCAGATCAGCGACTATCTGCACGAGCTCGAGCAGATCGGCTGCGTCTTCAAGGGGTTCGAGGAAGGACTCGTCGACTTCTACGGCAAGCTGGATGGAAAGGAGATGTTCTGGTGCTGGAAGGCGGGCGAGGAGCGGATCGAGCATTGGCATGAGCTCGAGGCGGGCTATGCGGGACGACAACCGATACCGGTGACGGTGGGAGGACAGGGATGAGAGGTTTTTGGCTGTTAGTGCATGTCCTGGGTTTTACTCTTTGGTTAGGCGGCGGCATCGCCACGATGGTCGCGGGTGTGTCCGCGAAACGACTCGGCGCCGGCGAGCGTCTTTCGGCTTACCGATTGATCGGCGCGATACAGCGACTCCTCGTGGGACCCGGCGCGATCGCGGTGGTCCTCTCGGGCATCTTCCTCGCGCAGCCGTACATGAAGCAGGGCGTGGTCCCCGCCTGGCTCGGTGTGATGATGATCTCGGGGATACTCGGCGCGCTCGGGGCGGTCGGCGTCAGCGTGCCCACGGCGGCCAAGCTCTCCCGGCTCCAGCCCGAAGGGGGCCAGCTGCCGGCGGCGTTTCAGACGTTGAGAAAACGGCAGATCCTCGCGGCGACGATCGCGGGAGGGTTCGGACTGATCGCGATGTTTGCCGCGACTCTAGGTCGCGGGTGAGAGGCCCGGCTCTTTACCGGGTGCCTTCAGCGGTTAATCGAACGATTCGCTGTCGTACGTCCCGCACGAAGGGCTGCAGGTCCGGATCGGCATTCTTCCATAGGTCCACGAATCGCCCGTAGTAGTCTCGCGCGCGGTCGAGCTGGCCGCGCTCCTCGTACAGCTCTCCCAGCCGCCGGTACATCGGCGCCAGGTTCGTCGACTGCTCGAACAGCAGGGACAAGCCGTTGGTGTTGACCGCGCGCTCGTACACCGCGAGCGCCGAGTCCTTTTGACCGAGCTTGTCGTACGAGCGGGCCAGCTCGAACATCCCGCACGTGGCGCAGCCGTCCTCGTCGTACCAGGCGCGGAACCCGGCCATCGCGTCCGGCAAGCGGCCCTCTGCGTACGCGATCAGGCCCTCGGTGCCGTGCCGGGCCGCCTGCCCCCGCCGCACGCCCTCCGGGATCGCCTGCTCGTACTCCGTCAGGAGCGCCCGCCCCCGTGCCGGCTGGCCGGCCTCGGCGTAGAACGCGGCCAGAATGAGATAAGGTCGATCGGGCGCGGGCATGGTGCCGAGCGGATGGCGCTTGAGCGCCGCGTCGACCGAGGCCAGGGCCGGAGCCACTGCTCCCCGGTAGCGCATGTCCGCGAACGCTTCCTGCACCGCGTACGACACGTAGTTCCCGGGCAGCCTCCGGCGCTCGGCCGCCGTGAACGCCTGGCGCAAGTCGGCCTGGGCCGCGCCGAGCTTGCCGCGAATCTCGTCGACCCCCATCAGGGCCAGCGCTGCCCCTTCCTGAATCGCCACCTGCTCATGGGTCTGCCCGCGGCGGCTGTAGACCTCGACGCTGTCGAAGTCACGCCGCGCGCCGACGAGTGCCGCGCGTAACCACATAACTGTGGGATTCGCGGGCGCACGTCGAGCGAACTCGGCGACCGACGCGTTGGCGGCGGCCATTTTCCCCTGCGCGACCTGGCTTTCGACGGCATTGATGAACAGCGTCGAGGTGCCCGGGTTGCCTACGGCCAGCCCGCGCGTCACCAGCGACTCGGCCTCGGCAAAACGGCGCCTCCGCATGAACACCAGCGCGAGGTTGTTATAGGCGATGCCGTTCTCGGGATCGAGCTCCAGGACCGATCGGTAGGCGGACCCGACCTTGTCCAGGTCGAAGTCCACGGTCCAGTAGTAGTAGGCGGTGGTGAGATTGCGCTCGAGTGGCGGCAGCCGGTCTCGGTGGCGGAAGGCGGCGGTGGCGGCCGCGTAGATGCCGGATGGCGGGCCTCCGGTGTTGCTCAGCTGGACCGCGAGCTTGCGATACGCCATCGCGAACCCCGTGTCGAGCGCGGTCGCCTCTTGCAACAGCGTGATCGTCTGCTCGAGATTCCCCGCCTCGAATTCCCTCACCGCCTGCGAGTACTTCCGGAGAGCATCGAGCGACCCGGTGGTCACCTGCTCGAGCGGCTCGCTGGCGCGAATGGTGCGCAACGACTCGCCGATCCGCTCGCGCAGGCGACGCGACAGCCGGTCTACGGCCTCGATGATCGCTCCGTCGTCTTTGGCGTTCTCACGCACCGCGACGAGCACCGCGCCGTCCGCGGCGTTCACGAGCTCCGCGGAGACCACATAGCCGCGGCCCACAGGGTCGATCTGACCGTGCACCACCGCCTTGGCGTTCTCGCGCTGGGCCAGCTCGCGCGCGACGGCCAGATCGAGCGGCGTGCTGGGCGGGCGGCCCATGCGGCCGAGCGCCTGGGGGATGGCGGCGGCATCGAGCAGGCGCACCACGCGCGACTGCGCGAGATCCACCCGGAGCGCCTCCGTGAGCGAGGGCCCGAGCGTCGAATCCGCCGTGCGGTTGTCGACATCCGCGAGGACCAGGCGGTCGCGCTCGGCCAGGACACCGCTCGCGACCAGCGTTCCCACCGGCCCAATGCCGAGCGCGCGCATCGCCATGTACAGCCCGGCGGCGAGCCCGAGCCCCGCGAACGCCAGGACGCCGCCGGTGAGTGCCTTGCGCCAGGTGAGCCAGTCGTGCCAGCCGCCCGTCGGTACGGCGCTCGAGCTCGCGAGCGCCCGGCGCCGCTCCATCATCCCCGTCAGCGTGACGATCGGGAGGCCAAGCACGAGCAGCAGCACGACGCCCGGCATGACCCAGCTCGGCAAGCCGAGCTCGTGCATGAGACCGTAGGCCACGGCGAGGACGACGAGCGAAGCCAGCGCGAACACGCCCGCGACCCGCGCCGGGTGCGCGGGCTGGGCAGGGACCCACGCGGTCGCGCTGTACGCCGCGCTGCCCCCGCTCGGCGTGGTCATCGGCTCGAGCTGCTCCAGGATCTCGTTGGCCGATTGGAACCGGTCGGCCGGGCGCTTCTCGAGGCAGCGATGGATCAGCGCGGCGAGCGCCGGCGGCGTGGTCGCGCGGTACTTGCTGACCGGATCGGGCGGGCTGCTCACGTGCTGGGCCAGCACGGACGATGGGCTGGGCCCGATGAACGGCGGCCGGCCGGCGATCATCTCGTAGCCGAGGGCGCCGACCGCGTAGATATCGGCGCGCTGGTCGGTACCGGGGTCGGCGGCGGCCTGCTCGGGCGCCATGTAGGCGGGCGTGCCGAGCGCCACGCCGAGCGACGTGAGCGCGGTGCTGCCCGTGGATTGGGCGACCGCCTTGGCGACGCCGAAGTCGGTCACGAGGGCATGCTTGCCCGAGAGCAGCACGTTGTCGGGCTTCACGTCGCGGTGCACGATGCCGTGCGCGTGGGCGTACGCGAGCGCGTCGCACACGTCGCGCAGGATCCGCACCGCCTCGCCGATCGGCAGCTCGTGCTCCTGCACGAGCCGGGCGCGCAGCGACTGCCCCTCCACGCGGGGCATGATGTAGTAGAGCAGATCGCCGTTCGCGCCCGCGGTGAGCAGTGGAACGATATGGGGATGCTGCAGCTTGGCGGCGAGCTGGATCTCGCGCTCGAACCGCTCCGCGCTCACGCCCGCGGCCATCTCGGGCGGGAGCACCTTCACCACCACATGCCGGCCGAGCCGCACCTCCTGGGCGAGGAACACGCGGCTCATGCCGCCACCGCCGAGCTCGGACTCGAGGCGGTACGACTCTCCCAGAGCAGACTGCAGGCGGTCCTGAAGAGACATACCTCTATGATAGACCTCTAAAGCGGGGAAAGGCAAAGACTAGACGCACAGACGCAGAGCGGAAAACAGTACGCAGTAAACGGGACAAACGGTTCACCACCAACTGTTCACCGCTGTGCGTCTACGCGTCTAGTTGTATTCACCACAACGTCACGCCGCTCGGAGTGCGCGAGTCAACTCGCGGCTCGGCATCTGCCCGTAAACGGGCGTGGCACCGCCGCTTGAGCGGTAGACGCCGAGTCGCGGCTTCAGCCGCGGGTCACTCGCGGCGCCCGCGAAAGTGTCCTTGGCAACGACATCGAGTCTTTGCCTGTTCTACATACCGGCCTTACTGGGCACTCGGGACACCGAGGCTTCCGGGCGACGCAGATGAGCGCTCCCAATTCCATCAACGCTTGATTGAACTTCCAGGCTCGCTTGCCGGTCTTTGGTACCAGTGACGCCGCAAGAGACCAGATGAGGCGGGCTGGGATGGAACGTTGCCGGGTGCTGCGTTGCCGGGTAAGGCGTTGCCGAGTGAGGCGCTCGCCCAAGAATACTCGTCCTATCACACGGGCCACATTCGTATCAACTGCCGGAACTGCGCGCTCGTATGCGAACGACGCGACCGCCCCGGCAGTGTATGGCCCGATGCCGGGTAGCTTGATCAGCTCTTTCGGATCCTCAGGCAATCTCCCAACGCCGTCTCCGGCAACGCCTCTTCCGGGAACGCTTCTCCCGGCAACGCCTTTCGCGAGGGCGTGTAGGTTGCGCGCGCGCGCGTAGTACCCCAGCCCGTCCCATGCTTCGCGTACCGCGCGCGCCGGCGCGGAGGCCAGCGATCGAAGATCCGGGAACCGCTCGAGAAACCGCGGATAGTACTCCGCCACGCGGCTCACTTGCGTCTGCTGCAGCATGAACTCGGAGACGAGCACGCGGTACGGATCGCGCGTGCGGCGCCACGGGAGATCGCGCGCGGCGCGTGACCACCATCGGAGAAGTTTGCGGGTGAACGCAGTTTTCACTCTGGTGCTCGGTCCAACCTTGATCTGCTGCGTCTTCATTCGTCCTCACCCCTTTGATCCCCTCTCCCTTCGGGAGAGGGGAAACGAGGGTCGACCGTCGTCCCCCCTCTCCTGTAAGGAGAGGGGGACAGGGGGTGAGGACCATGATGGGGAATGCAGGTGACGTCCCGGCACGGGGATAGGGGGCTCAGGGGTAGACGAACGGGCCATGGCTCCCCAAGATACAGCACATGGCAAACGGGGCGGAGCTAACCTTGAGCCCGCTACGACTGGTCGCGCGCTCGAGCCTCCGCTCGTTCGACCACGTGGGCCGCTTCAGCATCCTCCTCGCCGACATGTTCCGCGGTCTCGCGGAATGGCGCATCTGGATTCCCCGCACGCTCGAGCAGGCCACCGCCGTGGGTTACGGCTCGCTCTTCATCGTGCTGCTCGTGGCGGGGTTCGCGGGCGCCGTGACGAGCCTCCAGACCGGTTATCAGTTCACGGGCACCCTGCCGCTGTACTACGCCGGCGCCGTGATCTCCGAATCCATGATCCTCGAGCTCGGCCCCGTACTGACGGCGCTCATCCTCGCGGGCCGGATCGGCGCCCGCTACGCCGCCGAGCTCGGTACCATGCGCGTCACCGAGCAGATCGACGCGCTCGAGAGCCTGGGCCGCTCGCCCGTCTCGCACCTGCTCATCCCCCGCGTGGTGGCGGGGCTGCTCGTCGTGCCGGCCCTCACGATGTTCGCGAACGCCACCGGGATCGTGGTCGGGTATCTCACCGCCAAGGGCTCGCTCGGCCTTACCTACGCTGATTTCGAGTACGGCGCGCGCTATTTCTTCCGGCCCCTCGACCTCTGGTACTCGCTCATCAAGAGCTACTGCTTCGCCGCCGCCGTGACCACGATCCCGTGCTACCTCGGGTTCAACACGCAGCAGGGAGCCGAAGGGGTGGGCCGCTCCACCACCACCGCGGTGGTGGCGGCCTCGGTGGCGATCCTGATGCTCGATGCGCTCACCACCAAGCTGCTCCTGGGGGCGAAGTGATCGAGCTGCTCGACGTCCACAAGCGGTTCCTGCACAACGTCGTGCTGGACGGCGTCTCCCTCGACGTCAAGGACGGCGAGACGGTCGCGCTGCTCGGCCCCTCGGGAGTGGGGAAGAGCGTCACGCTGAAAATGATCAACGGCCTGCTCCGGCCCGACTCGGGCGACGTGATCGTGGACGGGCTGCACGTGCCACGGCTCAAGCGCAAGGAGCTCGCGGAGCTCCGGTCGAAGATCGGCTACGTGTTCCAGTACGGCGCCCTGTTCGACTCGATGACCGTGGCCGAGAACATCCGGCTCGGCATCACGGACGAGACGTGCTACAACGACGCGCGCTACTGCGAGAACCGCGTGCTCGAGTGCCTGCGGCTCGTGAACCTGGCGGCCGACGTGGCCGGCAAATATCAGGCCGAGCTGTCGGGCGGCATGAAGAAGCGGGTCGGCATCGCCCGGGCGATCGCGGGGAAGCCCAAGTATCTCCTGTACGACGAGCCGACGTCGGGGCTCGACCCGGTGAACGCCGATGTGATCGACGGGCTGATCGAGCGGCTGCGCGACGAGCTAGGCGTGACGAGCGTGGTGGTGTCGCACGACGTGCGCGGCTCGTTCCGCGTGGCCGACCGGGTGGCGCTCTTATGGCAGGCGAAGATCCGGGCGGTGGGGAAAGCGGAGGAGATCCTCGCGTCCAAGGATCCCGCGGTGCAGCAGTTCCTGGAGCGCGATCTCGAGATGGCGCTGGTCCAGGGCGGGGGAGGGGGAGGGGCGCGTGGAACCGACGTATAAGCAGGAAGTCACGGTCGGCGCCCTCGTGCTCGTGGGGTTCGTGGTGTTCACGGGCTTCATGTTCTGGCTCACCGGTCGCTCGCTCGTGTCCAAGGCGGTCCCGGTCCACGTGGTCTTTAAAAACGTGAGCGGCCTGAAAGAGGGCGACCCGGTGCGCGTGTCGGGCGTGAAGAAGGGACGCGTGGGGCCGGTGCGCCTGGTGCGGATGGGTCAGGTATCGGTGACGTTGAGCCTCGACCCCGAGGTGCGGCCGCACAAGGACGCGCGGGCCACGGTCGCCTCGGCCGACTTCCTCGGCGCCAAGTACGTGGACTACGACCCCGGCGTGAGCGACACGCTGCTCCCGGCGAATCAGGCGATTCAGGGCGTGACCGAGGAGCAATTCGCCGACGTGGCGCAGGGGGCGGCGAAGAGCGCGCAGGAGCTGATCGCTAACGTGAACAAGGGGCTGAACCCGGGCCAGCTGGCGGACGACATCCACAACACCCTGCTCGCGACGCAGCGCGGCATGAACGCGCTGACGCAGGCGACGAACGGTCCGGCGATCCAGCAGACTCAGGCGACGCTCAAGTCGCTCGAGCGCGTGATGTCGCACCTGGACACCCTGCTCGGCGCCGCCAATCCGTCCGTGACCGGCAAGCGCCTCGACACGTTGAGCACCAATCTCACGCAGCTCACCGGCCGCCTGGCCGACGCGACGGGCTCGCTCAAGGGATTGCTCGACAAGATGGACAGGGGGGAGGGGACGCTGGGGAAGGTGGCGACGGACACGGTGCTCTACAACAATCTGAATGCGACCCTCAAGTCCCTAACCGAACTCCTTACGGATCTGAAGGAGCGGCCCGGAAGGTATCTAACGGTCAAGGTCTTCTGACGAGTGCGCGGTGCGCGGTTCGTTGAAGAGTGGTGCGTGGTACGTGGTGCGTGGTATTCCCCGGTTCACAACCCGCGTTCGGTGACGGGGGGATGGCGCAGGAGCCCGCGCAGGGCGCGCATCGCGGCACCGACTGTGGTCATTAGGTCCTCCACGACTTCCTTGGGAAGATATTGGAGCTCCCCGGCTAGCCGGATCAGGCACTCCGCCTCGGCGGCGGAGCCGAACGCGATGCGAAGATGCCTGCGGCACAGACCGACCGTGTTCAGGGCATATCCCTCGACGATGTTCGCTTCTACCGAGATGGCCGCCCGCCGCAGCTGATCGAAGAGATTGCGGGATCGAGGGTGATAAGCCCGATCCGCCGCCTCGTGCGCCAACCGGGCGGCCCGGTGCGCATTCTTCCAGGCTTCCAGCGTTCGATAGCTGTTCATGCGGAGAACCTAGGGGGTGGAGCGCTTTCCCTTGGGACCACTTCTCCCCGAGATAACGCGCTTTTCACGCCAGCCGAGCGGCAGCCGTGAGCGGAGGCAACCACGCACCACGCACCACGCACTTTATATTGGCGCCATGCTCTCCGTCACTTTCCTTGGTACGTCGGCGGCCCGGCCCACCGTCGAGCGAAATGTCTCCGGAGTCGCATTGGTGCGCGAAGGTGAGACTCTCCTCTTCGAGTGCGGTGAGGGCACCCAGCGCCAGATGATGCGCTACGGGGTGAGCTTTGCCCTGTCCGAGATCTTCTTCACGCACTTTCACGCGGATCATTTTCTCGGCGTCATCGGGCTAGTGCGCACGCTCGGGCTGCAGGCGCGCGCCGAGCCGATGCGGCTGTATGGACCGAAGGGCGCGAAGAAGCTACTCGAGAACGCGTTGAAGCTCGGGGTGGAGCGAGTCCCCTTCGAGATCGAGATCTGTGAGGTCAAGCCAGGCGACGTCATCGGCGGCAACCGCGCACCGCCCACCGCGTACGACATTCACGTTTTCGCGACCGAGCACGGTGGTGGCTCCGTCGGTTACGCGCTCCGCGAGCACGAGCGGCGGGGGCGGTTCGATGTGGAGAAGGCGCGGGCGGCGGGGATTCCCGAGGGTCCGCTCTGGGGGAAGCTCACGCGCGGCGAGTCCGTCACCACGGATGACGGACGACGGATGACGCCGTCGGACTTCGTGGGCCCAAAGCGTCCGGGTCGGCTGGTCGTCTTCACCGGAGATACGCGGCCTTGTGCTGCGGTGGTCGACGCCGCGCAAGGGGCCGATCTATTGATCCACGAGGCGACGTTCGGGGAGGAGGAGAAGGAGCGGGCGAAGGAGACGGGGCATTCGACGGCGCGCGAAGCGGCGCAGATTGCGCTCGCCGCAAAGGCTCGGCGCTTGGTGCTCAGTCACGTCTCTGCTCGCTATTCGATCAGTGCGGAAGAGCTCGTCAAGGAAGCACGAGAGGTGTTCAAGGAGACGGCGGTCGCCAAGGATGGGATGACGGTGGAGGTGCCCTTCACAGACTAGTGCGTGGTGCGTAGTGCGTGGTTGCCGACGGTGGCGTGACTGTCCTCAGCCGAGCTGGTCAAGCAGCGGAGAAAACCACGCACCTACGTACCACGCACTTGTTTTCTCATCTCCCCAACGCCTTTCTGACGTTCTGCAGCAACCCGTCGAACATCCGATGAGCGTTTCGCCTCCGGTAGAACTGCCCCAGCAGCCAGGCTCTCCACGACGCCGGCGTCCACACGTATTTCATGGTGATGCGGGTCGAGCCGCCCTGGAAGTCGAGCTTGAAGAACGTTTTCGAGCCGCGGCGGTGGATGATCTCGACCCAGCCGTAGCTCGTGGGGGGGACGAACTCGATGACCTCGATGACCGCGTCGGCCTTGCGGCCGTTGCGCTCGAAGTGCAGCCGGTGGCGGTCGCCCTTGCCTTTGCCCTGCGGTCCCGGGACCACGGAGACGCAGTTCGGCAGCCACTCGGCCATGCGGGTGGGGTCGGTGAGGAGTCGGAAGACCGCCTCGATCGAGACGCCGACGTGGCCGGAGTAGGTGAGGGAGGAGGGACGCATGTGGGATGTAACCTACAACTCCCAATCACGAACGGGGGAGCGGGGAGCGGGGAGCGGTTCCTTCCGGTGCTCACGGGCGCGAGGTTTGCAGCGGCGGGTACCGCTCCCTGCTCCCCGCTCCCAGGGTGCGGGGCGGACGCGTGGTTATCTTGCAGGGGTTGCTCGCGAAGGGGGGCGGCGTCTAAGTTCACGCTCCCGTCGGGGCTGTAGCTCAGCTGGGAGAGCGCCTGGATCGCACCCAGGAGGTCAGGGGTTCGAGCCCCCTCAGCTCCACTCTCACGTACGGCCGACTCATGCGCGCCACGCCGAGCCTCCACGCCACGCAGAGCACCCAGACCGAGGTGTATGCGCGGTGGGCCCGGGACCCGGAGGGGTTCTGGGCCGAAGCGGCCGAGGCCATCCACTGGTCCAAGCGCTGGGATCGGGTCCTCGATAGCGCGCGCGCCCCGTTCTACCGTTGGTTTCCGGGCGCCACCGTCAACACCTGCGAGAACGCGCTCGACTGGCACGTCGAGCACGGCCGCGCCGACCAGCCCGCCCTGATTTACGACAGCCCCGTCACGGGCACGATCCAGACGTTCACGTATCGCGAGCTGCGCGATGCGGTCGCCCGGTTCGCCGGCGTGCTCCTCGGCCAGGGTGTCGGGCGGGGCGACCGGGTGATCATCTACATGCCGATGGTGCCGGAAGCGGCCATTGCGATGCTGGCGTGCGCGCGGATCGGGGCGATCCACTCGGTGGTGTTCGGGGGATTCGCCTCACACGAGCTGGCGGCCCGGATCAGCCACGCCGCGCCGGTCGTGATCGTCTCCGCCTCGTGCGGCATCGAGGTGAACCGGGTCGTGCCGTACAAGCCGCTGCTCGACAAGGCGATCGAGCTCGCCGAGGTGAAGCCGCGCCG
>Ga0209378_1001503_pt1 | contig 16608 bp, 11 predicted proteins | sample GraSoiAngelo_156_FD_186170 | JGI IMG/M metagenome (GOLD analysis project Ga0209378, IMG submission 186170) | Grasslands soil microbial communities from the Angelo Coastal Reserve, California, USA - 14_1009_13_40cm (SPAdes) (version 2) | ecosystem: Environmental > Terrestrial > Soil > Grasslands ... | reverse complement strand
TGCGCGTTCAACGGAGACACACGCATGACGGCCGCGGCACAGAGCCTGGCCCAAGCCGCTGCTGATCGCGCAGTGTCGCAAGGCGACAACGAGACCCAGTACGCGTATCGGCATCTCGAGGATGTCGTAAGGCGTTTGGCAAACATGCCCGGCCAGCGCGTGCTCGTTCTGGTTTCGCCCGGCTTCCTATCAACGACGCTGCAACTAGAAGCTTCCAACATGGTCGATCGCGCGGTTCGTAGCAACATTGTGATCAACACGATTGACGCGCGCGGCCTGTACCCCCCGGATGTGGGCGGAGACATTGCCGACCCGCCGCACGACACCTTCCGGACTGCCGGGTATAAGACCACGTATCGTGTGGCCGCGCAGTTGGCGCAAGAGGACGTTTTGGCGCAGCTCGCCGATGGAACGGGCGGCAATTTCTATCACAACCGCAACGATGTGGATGAAGCCATGCGTGAGGCCGGCGCGGCCCCGGGGATCTCCTACTTGCTCGGATTTTCGCCGCAGAACCTGAAAATCGACGGACGCTTTCACGCTTTGAAAGTCACGCTCACGAGCAAGGAAAAATACGGCATCCAGGCGCGGCACGGTTACTTCGCGCCAAAGACGGTGGCCGATCCCGCTGAAGCGACAAAGCAGGAGATGCAGGAGGCGTTGTTCTCCCAGGAAGAAATCCGCGATCTGCCCGTCGAACTGCAAACCCAATTTTTCAAGAAAGATGAAGCTCAGGCGCGCCTCGCGGTCTTAACGCACTTTGACTTAAAGAGCATTCACTTCCAGAAAGTGCAAGGGCGCAACAACGATCAGTTGACAATTCTCACGGGGATATTTGATGAGAACGGAAATTTTGTTACCGGCCTTTCAAAAATTGTGGACATGAAGTTGCTCGATACGACGTACACCCGGTTGAGTCGTTCGGGGTTCACGGTGAAAACCAGTTTTGACGTGAGGCCGGGCACCTACCTCGTGCGTCTGGTTGTGAGAGACGCAGTAGGTGCGCAGATGGCCGCGCGTAACGGGGCAGTGGTCATTCCTTTTTGAAATTCGGTAATTGTGGTGGGGGATTTATGAATACTCTGACGACCTTCAGGCGAACAATTCGGTTAGCCGCGTGGTTTGCTGGAGCGATGTGCGCGGTTCCTGGTCCTTCACGGGCGCAGAAGCAACCCGCTCCTCCGGCGCAACAACCCCAGGCCGCTTCTCCGGAGCAGCAGCAGCCAGCCGTCGTCATCAAGAGGGAATCAAAATTGGTGCTCGTGGATTCCGTGGTGACGGACAAGAAGGGCAACTATATTCGCGACCTGACGCAAAATGATTTCAAGGTATTTGAGGACAACAAGGAACAACAAGTTTCCACCTTTTCTACCGGCGCCGATGCAGCCAGCCAGGCGAACGGCCAACGCCGGTACCTGATTTTGTTTTTTGATAACTCCACCATGGCGGCGCCGGACCAGATCCAGGCGCGCAGTGCCGCCAAGAAGTTTATCGAAGCGAATGCGGGTCCCGACCGCTTGATGGCCGTGGTGGATTTTGGGGGATCGCTCCGCATCGTGCAGAATTTCACGGCAAATGCAGACGTGCTTCAAGCGGCCGTGTCGGGTGTCAAGACTTCGTCGGTCGATCCAAACGCACCCCCGCCGGACGTGCCCGTTACGGTAGCGTCCGCGGGTTTTTCGTCATTGGGTAATGCCGCCGCGGATTTTGGGGCCCGCAGCATGCTGTTGGCTGTGCGCAGCCTGGCGAAAAATCTTCGCTCCATCCCTGGGCGTAAAATGGTGGTGCTGTTTTCCGGTGGTTTCCCGCTGACGCAGGAAAACCAATCGGAGCTAACGGCCACCATTGATGCTTGCAACAAATCGAACGTGGCGGTCTACGCGCTGGATGCCCGCGGTTTGGTGGCGACCGCTCCGGGCGGGAGCGCCAGCAGGAGAGTTTCGGCCGGTAGGATACATGCCGTTTCAAATCGTGCTCCGGCACGAAAGATTTCGCCGCGCGTGCGCTTGATACTCGCAGCCTATCCGGCGATGGCCATGCCTGATCCGCAAAGGCCGGGCGGTGGTGGTGGAACCGGTGGCGGTGGCGGGACCGGAGGAGGCGGAGGCCGTGGCGGGACCGGAGGTACGGGTGGGGGCGGCACCGGCGGCGGTGGCCGAGGTGGCACCGGCGGCGGTGGCCGAGGTGGCACCGGCGGTGGAGGGACAGGGGGTACTGGTGGTGGCGGCAAGGGTGGCACGGGCGGCGGCACGGGCGGGGGAGGAAAGGGAGGTACCGGCGGCACGAGCGGCGGCACGCGCGGTGGAGGTTACAACCCAACCTCCAATTACAACAATTCGCCTTACAATCAGCCGCGCACGATCGTGCCGCAATTCCCACCTTCCGCTTCGACCAATCAGCAGATCCTTGCTGCGCTGGCGGAAGGCACGGGTGGATTCACTATCTTCAATACCAACGACTTGCTGGGCGGACTTGAACGCATCGGGCGAGAACAGAATGAGTTTTATATCCTGGGTTACGTGCCCGGTGACAGTCCGGAAGGAAGCTGCCACACGCTTAAGGTGAAGCTGAACCGCGGGGGGCTGATTGCGCGCTCGCGCAGCGGCTATTGCAACACGCGATCCACGAACCTCCTCGAAGGCAAGCCGCTGGAAAAACAACTCGAGTCGCACGCCGCGGGTTCTCAAACGGGCTCGATTCATGGCGTGTTGCAGGCGCCGTATTTCTATACCGCGCCAGAAACGGTCCGCGTCAATCTGGCGATGGAGATTCCAGCGGACACATTTCAGTTCAATAAGGACAAGGGAAAGTATCATGCGAACTTGAACGTGCTGGGAATTGCCTACCGGCCAGATGGGACCGTCGGTGCGCGATTCAGCGATACAGTCAACCTGGACTTGGAGAAAGACGAGTGGAAAGAATTCACCAAGTTGCCGTATCGCTATGAAAACCAGTTCGATGCTACGCCGGGCACTTACCGGTTGACGGTAGTCCTCAGTGCCGGCGGCGATGCTTTCGGCAAATTCGAGTCGCCGCTCGCCATCGATCCCTATGATGGAAAACATTTCAGCCTCAGTGGTGTGGCGCTGACGAATTCCGCGCAAAGGCTGAACGACATTCCCACCGGCTTGGATTCGGTTCTGCTGGAAGACCGCACGCCCCTGGTGGTCAAGGGCACGCAAATCGTTCCTTCTGGAAGCAATCGCTTCAAGCATACGGACAACGTCGTTCTTTACACGGAGATCTATGAGCCGCTGCTGACCTCGGCAACCCCGCCGATTGTTGCCATGGGCTATCGAATTTTCGAGCGCTCTGCTAACAAGCAGGTATTTTTCACTGACGTCATGCGCGCGGATGATTACGTTCAAAAGGGAAATCCCGTGGTTCCCATCGGACTGAAGGTGAAGGTGGATGACCTGAAGCCGGGCTCTTACCGCCTGGTAATGCAGGCCGTCGACAGCGCGAAAAACCATGCTCCCGACCGGTCCGTGGACTTTGACATCGTCGAGTAACGGACTTAACCAGATCCTGAAAATCGGACGGTCGAACTTGTACTGCGGGGCCTTGTTCCCACGCGTCCGGCCCACACCTCTAAGCCCTTTGCTGACTGTAGTTTCCACCGTGATAGGGATTCGACATAGCTTCTGGAGTTGCGCAACTTCTTCGCCGGACCAGGGTTATTCTATTGATGAGCCGCAGTTCATCCATTATGGCGCCCGGCAGGAGAGTGCTATGAGGCTGCAAGAGTCCCCCGCCTCGCAAGTGAATCAACGAATCCCAACGATTTCCGCGACCCCAAGGTCATTCCTCGCCGTCATTCTCTCTTTCGCTTGCGTTTTGTCGCTCGGTATCGAATTGCCTGCCAGCGCGGCGAATCCTGCGTCGGCGAAGGACAAGAAACCCAAGAACGATCCTGCGCTCAAAGGCTTGCCGATTACAGAACTCAGCCCCGACGAAGCGATTCTGCACGCGCTGAACCGCCTGGCCTACGGCCCGCGTCCAGGCGAGGTTGAGCGCATCCGCCAGATGGGGCTGGCCAAATGGGTCGAGCAGCAACTCAATCCAAATTCCATCGATGACCGCGCGTTGGATGCGCGCCTTGCGGACTATCCGACGCTGCGGATGTCCACGGCGAAACTGATTGATGAATATCCGCAACCCAAACCAGCGGAGAAGCAAGCCGAGAAGCGCGCGCAAGCACAAGCGCAGCAAGAACAGCGCCGAAGCGATGCAGCCGCGGAAAAGGTTGCTCGGGATGTGCAGGGAACGCAGGGACCAGTCGCCGGCGGAGGCGACGGAGAAGCGGTTCAACAAAATACCGCGAACGCAAAGCAGGAAATGAGCGATGCGCCCGCGCTCATGAAGCAGGAGCAACCCGAAGGGAATCCTGCGACGAAAGGTGTGGGCAAGCGCGACGTTTTGGGTGGCGCCGACCCCAACAATGTTCCACGCGCGATTGCCGACGACAGCAAGAGGCCACAGCGCGTGGTGGCCGAACTGGGCATGGCCAAGGTAACGCGTGCTATTTACAGCGAGCGGCAGCTTCAGCAGGTGATGGATGATTTCTGGTTTAACCACTTCAACGTGTTCGCGGGCAAAGGCGAGGACCGCTACTACATCACTTCGTATGAACGCGACGTCATCCAGCCGCATGCCTTCGGAAAATTCAAGGATTTGGTGACGGCCACAGCCAAGAGTCCGGCGATGCTTTTTTACCTTGACAATTTTCTGAGCGCCGATCCGCGGGCGGCGCAGCGGCAGGCGGCCGAGCGCGCAGCGCGCCAACAGTGGCGCCGCGGAAGATTCGGCTGGCCGGCGCCGCCGCGTCCAGTGGGCAATCCGCAAGCGAAGAAAAACGAGCGCGGGCTGAATGAAAATTACGGGCGCGAGCTGATGGAATTGCACACGCTCGGTGTGGATGGCGGTTATACCCAGAAAGATGTCACGGAAGTGGCGCGCTGCTTCACGGGCTGGACGATTGAGAAGCCCAGGCAATACGCGGATTTCAAGTTTGATGACCGGCTGCACGATCCCGACGCGAAGTACGTGCTAGGGAAAAAGATTCATGCGGGCGGGATGAAGGATGGCGAGCAGGTGATCGACCTGCTTGTGCATCATCCGAGCACCGCAAGGTTTATTTCCACGAAACTGGCGCGCCGGTTTGTTTCGGACAATCCGCCGCCGGCGCTGATCAATCGCATGGTGGAAACTTTCCAGTCGAGCGATGGCGACATCAAGTCAGTCCTCCACATCATGATCTGGTCGCCGGAATTCTGGTCGCGAGAATCGTATCGAGCAAAAATCAAGACGCCGTTTGAGCTGGTGGTTTCCGCAGTACGCGCGCTAGGCACGGACGTGGACACGCCTCTGCCGCTGGTGCAGTGGGTAGGGCGAATCGGCGAGCCCCTCTATCAGTGCCAGCCGCCGACGGGTTACTCGGATAAGGCCGACGCGTGGGTAAACACCGGGGCGTTGCTGAACCGCTTGAATTATTCGCTGGCGCTTGCCGGGAACAAAATGCGCGGTGCGCGTACGGACGTCGCGTCGCTGCTCGGCGTGGATTCATCCGCGGATCCGAAGGCGGCGCTGGACCGCGCGGTGCAAGTTTTTCTTGGCGGGCAGGCAGGCCCAACCACGGTTGAAACGCTTGAAAAACAACTCGATAACCCGCAAGTTTTGCAGGCGAAGCTCGACGATGCGCACAAGCAAGTGGATCTCGGCGTCGTTGCCGGACTGGTTCTGGGAGCGCCGGAATTTCAAAGGCACTAGGCTGGAAAGGTCGCCATGAGTTACCGATGCTGTGAAGGCGTACCCGGTCTGAAATTTTCGCGGCGGTATTTTTTGAAGCAGGGCGGCGTGGCCATGGTCGGCCTCAGCGCGATGCCCGCATTTTTGCAGCGTGCCGTGGCGGCGACGCCCATGCCAAACAAGAAGCAGCTTGTCGTGCTGTTTCAGCGCGGCGCGGCGGACGGCTTGAACATCGTCGTGCCTTTCGGCGAATCCAATTACTACCGCATGCGGCCCACGATCGCGATTCCGCAACCGAAACGCGGCGGTGCGGACGCGGCGGTCGACCTGGACGGATTTTTCGGTTTACATCCGAGCCTCGCGCCGCTTGAACCGCTCTTTCACAAGAACCAGCTCGCCATTGTCCACGCCGCGGGTTCACCCGATGCGACGCGCTCGCATTTTGACGCACAGGACTTCATGGAATCGGGCACGCCGGGGCTGAAATCGACGGAAGACGGCTGGCTGAACCGCGCTCTGGAAGCCGTTCCGGAAGAAGACGCTTCGCCTTTCCGCGCCGTGGCGATGGGCCCTAACCTCCCGCGCATGTTGCACGGCGCAGCGCCGGCGATTGCGCTGCCGGACCTAAAGCAATTCAAAGTGATGGCGCAAGCGCCTGGAACGGGCCAGATTGTTGAAGGCGGCTTTGAAGCCATGTACTCGCAGACCGTGGACCACGCATTGCACGGCACCGGCACGGAGACATTTGAAGCCATCGATCTTCTGCGCAAAGCGGACCCGGCGAAGTATCAGCCGGAAAACGGCGCGCAATATCCCACGAGCCGGCTCGGCCAAAGTTTGCAGCAGATCGGGCAACTGCTCAAAGCGGACATCGGCGTCGAAGTTCTATTTGTGGATTGCGGCGGCTGGGACAATCACGTCAACGAAGGCGGCGTGCAGGGCCAGCTTTCCAATTTGCTGAAGGACCTTGGCCAGGGTCTCGCAGCGTTTCATCAGGACATGGGCGACCGCATGGAGAATGTCGTCTTCGTGACCATGAGCGAGTTCGGCCGCACCGCCAAGGAAAACGGCAATCGCGGCACCGATCACGGCCACGCGAATTGCATGTTTGTGATGGGCGGCGACGTGAAAGGCGGCGCGGTTTACGGCAAATGGCCCGGTCTGAATGATCACCAGCTCAATGAAGGCCGCGACCTCGCATTAACTACGGACTTCCGCTCGGTTGTCGGCGAAATTCTCGTCCGGCACATCGGCGTGCGAGACTTAAATCCTGTATTCCCCGGCTTCGACAACAATTCCCGCAAGTTCCTGGGCCTGATTAAGGCCTAGAGCAGAAACGATAGCTTTGATGAGCGATGCGAAAGTTCTTGAGCATCCTCATCTCCTTCGGTACCTCATTCGTATCTTTGACACTTTTCCAGCGCACAGGTAGTCTTGCGCCAGCGACTGCTGGAGGCGAGGCTCCATGAGAACAACGCGACGAGAATTTGCAAAGAAGCTCACCGGAGCGGCGATGGCTGTCGCATTTGTTCCCGCCGGGGAAACGGCGCGTCTGCCGATTGCGTTTTCCACTTTGGGTTGTCCTGCCTGGGACTTGCAGAAAATCCTGACCTTCGCGGAGCAGCATGGCTTCGCTGCCGTCGAATTTCGCGGCCTGGAAGGTAATCTGGACTTGCCTTCGCACCCGGCATTTGCTGCGGAACGCATCGCGCAAACGAAACACGAAATCCTGTTTCACGGCCTGCGCGTCGCCTGCGTCAGCAGCTCCGCCAGCTTGCATGAATCCGATCCAGAGAAGCGCTCCAAAGTCTTGGCGGATGGCCGCCGATTCATCGACCTGGCCACTACGCTCGATGCGCCCTACGTGCGCGTGTTCGGTTGCAGCCCTGACTCCGGGCATCCCGTGGTTCCGAGCGAGCAAATGAAGGCGCGTGTCGCTGCCGGGCTGCGCGAATTAGGCGATTATGCGGGCCCGCGCAAAGTTACCGTGATCATCGAGTCGCATGATGACTTCACGTCTTCGGCCACTCTGGCTGACGTGCTGCATCGTGCCGATTCCAAGTCGGTCGCACTTTTGTGGGACGCTCACCATACGTTTGCGGCGTCAAACGAGGACCCGAAGTTCACCGTGGGACAGCTGGGGCCGTGGATCCGGCACACACACTTGAAGGATTCGGTCGGCAAAAGCGGCGATCGGAAGTACGTGTTGACCGGCCGAGGAAATGTTCCCATCAAGGAGCAGATTGAAGCGTTGCGCTCCATCGGTTACAAAGGCTTCTATTGTTTCGAGTGGGAAAAAGTGTGGCATCCCGACCTGGAAGATCCCGAGATTGCCATTGCGGACTATGCCCGCGTCGTCACCAATTATTTGCGCTAGAAATCCGGCGACAGCTCTGCTCGCAGGCGCTGCGGTGAATCCGGTAACTACACTAGCGAAAAACTGAAGATTTCGTCACTCGGCCGGCTTCAAATAGCGAATCCTGTGTTGCGACAACTCACATCCGGTTTTCTCCGAACTGTTGGCTGTGAACTGTCAGCTCTGCCGTTTCACTCCCCGGGCTTCAGCTCGCGAATCCAGATGTTGCGGTAGCGCACCGGGTGGTTATGATCCTGAAGCGCCAGCGGCAGTTTTTCCGGCTGCGGCTCATACGGCGGCCGTTTGCCGTGAGCCGTCGGGCCGCTCAGTTCCACGTTGTCCTGCACCAGCACGCCGTTGTGAAAAACGGTTTCGCGGGCGGGGCGGAGCAGTTTGCCGTCTTTCGCAAAACGGGGACCGTGAAAGACGATATCGTACGTCTGCCACTGGCCCGGCGGGCGCGAAGCGTTCACCAGCGGAGGGTATTGGCCATAAATCGCCGCTGCCTGGCCGTCCGGGTAGGTCTTGCTTTGGTAGGAGTCCAGGACTTGAGTCTCGTAGAGCCCTTGCAAGAAGACGCCGCTATTTCCACGGTCCTGGCTCTCGCCTTTCGGCGGCGCGGGTTCGGCAAATTCCACGTGCAACTGGCAATCGCCAAAGGCTTCAAGCGTATGGATTTCTCCCGTCTTTGGCACCACTTCGAAATAACCGTTCTCCACTTTCCATTTGGCTGCGCTGCCGTCTTTGTGCGCCCATTTGGAAAGATCCTTGCCATCAAATAGCACCACAGCGTCCGAAGGCGGGCGTCCCGACGAATCCTGCGTGCTCGCCGTGCCGGGATCAATCGCCGGCGGCGCCGGCCGATCGGGATCGTGAACCTTCCATTTGGTGTCGACTTGCGCGTTATAGATGACCGGCACAACTCCCAGCAGCAGAATGCAAATTGCAGCGAAGAGAATCTTCTTCATTGTTTGAACCTCATCACAGAGGAGCAAAATTCTACCGCAGATTGAGATGGAATGGAGCGGCTTGATAGCCCCCCGTTTTTTCTTCTCGCTGAAAAACTGAGAACCAAATACTGGGAACAGTCTTCAGTGCGCTGCGTCTTCCCGGATGCGCATGCCGTAGAAGGAACGGTAGACGAAAAAAAAGGAGACCAAGAAAAAAGCCGCCGCGAGGATGTGGGTCAGTGTTGTGCTGTGCTGTGCCGCGGTCAGTTGCACGGCGAGCTCGACGGCGAGCAAGCCGAAGAGCGTCGTGAACTTGATGATTGGATTGAGTGCGACGGAAGAGGTGTCCTTGAAAGGATCGCCGACGGTGTCGCCAACGACAGTAGCGTCGTGGAGCGGCGTGCCTTTCTGCTTGAGCTCGACCTCAACGATCTTCTTGGCGTTGTCCCAGGCGCCTCCGGCGTTAGCCATGAAAATGGCCTGATACAAGCCAAAAATGGCGATGGAGAAAAGATAGCCGATGAAGAAGAAGGGTTCGACGAAAGCGAAAGCCAGTGTGGCGAAAAATACCGCGATGAAAATGTTCAGCATGCCTTTCTGCGCGTACTTGGTGCAAATCTCGACGACTTTCTTGCTGTCCGCGATGCTGGCGGCAGCGGCTCCTTCGAGCTTGATATTGGCTTTGATGAATTCAACCGCGCGGTAAGCGCCGGTGGTTACCGCTTGCGTGCTAGCGCCAGTGAACCAGTAAATCATGGCGCCACCGGTGACCAGGCCCAGCACGAAAGGCGCGTGGAGCAGCGAAAGATTGTTGACGTTCTCGCTCAAGCCTTTGGTGAGCGCCATGATGATCGAAAAGATCATCGTGGTTGCGCCGACGACCGCCGTGCCGATGAGCACCGGCTTAGCAGTAGCCTTGAACGTGTTGCCGGCGCCATCGTTGGCTTCGAGCATTTCCTTGGCACGCTCAAAATTGACGTCGATGTTGTAGTCCTTCTTGAGTTCTCCTTTGATGCCAGGAATCTGTTCAATCAAGGAAAGCTCATAGACGGATTGCGCGTTGTCGGTGACCGGTCCGTACGAGTCGACAGCGATAGTTACCGGGCCCATGCCGAGGAAGCCGAAGGCCACTAGACCGAAGGCAAACACCGCTGGTGCGAGCATTTGGTTGTCGAGCCCCAGGGTGCTAATCAAGAATCCGAGCGACATGAGCAGTACCATCGCCAGACCGATGTAGTAGGACGAAAAGTTGCCCGCCACGAAGCCGGAAAGAATCCCCAGGGATGCGCCGCCCTCTTCCGCGGAAGTAACGACTTCTTTCACGTGGCGCGATTCGGTGGAGGTGAAGACCTTCACCAACTCAGGGATGATGGCGCCCGCGAGCGTGCCACACGAGATGATGGTGGCCAGCTTCCACCACTGCGAAGTGTCGCCGCCAAGGTTCGGGATGATCACCGACGAGACGACGTAGGTAAGAGCAATCGAAACGGCCGAGGTGATCCACACCAGCGAAGTGAGCGGCGCTTCGTAATTCATATGATCGGCTTTGCCGTACTTCGCGCTGGCAATGAAGCCGTTAATGAAGTAGGCGGCGGCGCTGGCGATGAGCATGACGATGCGCATTACGAAAATCCAAACCAGTAATTGCACTTGCACGGTGGGATTTTTCACCGCGAGGAGAATAAAAGTGATCAGCGCAACGCCAGTCACGCCGTAAGTTTCAAACCCGTCAGCGCTGGGGCCAACGGAGTCGCCGGCGTTGTCTCCCGTGCAGTCGGCAATGACACCGGGATTGCGCGCGTCGTCTTCCTTGATTTTGAACACGATCTTCATGAGGTCGGAGCCGATATCCGCGATCTTAGTAAAGATGCCGCCGGCGATGCGCAGCGCGGCAGCGCCAAGCGATTCGCCAATGGCGAATCCGATGAAGCACGGACCGGCGAAATCGCCCGGAACGAACAGCAGAATGAAGAGCATCATCATCAGCTCGACGCTGATCAGCATCATGCCGATGCTCATGCCGGCTTGCAGCGGCGTGCTGTAAATCGGATAGGGTTTGCCGCGCAGGGAAGCGAACGCCGTGCGCGAATTGGCAAACGTATTGACACGAATGCCGAACCACGCCACGCCGTAACTGCCCGCAATCCCGACCAAACTGAAAATCAAAATAATCGGCAGAGTGACCGCAACCGGCTGCACCGGGGCAAGCCAGCCAAAGTACATAACGATCACGACCGCGATAAACACCCACAAAATCAACAGGAATTTTCCCTGCGTAATGAGATAGGTTTTGCAGGTCTCGTAAATCAACTCGGAGATATCCCGCATGGACTTGTGAACGGGCAGGTTTTTCAAGCGCGAATAAATGGCTAATCCGAAACTCAAACCAAAAATGCAGATGACGATTCCGAAAAGCAGAAGCTTGTGACCGTCGATTCCGAGAAAAGAGACCTGGGAAAGGTCGGGAAGCTTAAGGCTGGCTTCGCCACCGGCTTCGCCGGCCAGGGCCGAGGGGGCCCCGACCAATATGAGCGCGGCGGCAGCCACTCCAAACATGGCGAATTTACAGCTCAATGACCAGGCATTTGCAAGCCAGGTAAGCATTCACGATCCTCCGTAGATCATTTATTCAAAGGGCGTTCACAAGGCATCAGATTCCAGAGACAGCCGCTTCCGGCACACTTTTTCGGCCGAGCGCCCCAAGGCGCGAGCGAAGCGCGAATTGTTCTCATTCCACCAGGAAGAAGCCACCGCGCCGGTCCGAGATTACCCCTAGAGTGGCCGGCGAAGCGCCCCTAAGACGAGGCGCAAGGGCTGCACAAAACGCCGATTTATAACATTTTACCGATGGCCGGTCAAACCCGCTGCTCTGAGAGAAAAGGCAACAACCCCGTATCGCGTCAGATACTGCGGCGAGACGCGGATGCAAAGCGATGGTAACATGCCAGATTCGTTTGAAGGCCATATAACCCTATACAGACGGGGGTCCATGCGTAGCGAACAGTTGTCAGGGGCGGCGCGAATCGCTGCCGCAAGCAGCAGCTTGCGCCACGAGGGAAATCCAGCCAACGTCCCTGTCTCCAGGCGCGCGGCCGCGCGGGCGATGGTGGGTCGCGCATGAGGCATCATTTTTTCATCACGGGCACGGATGCCGGAGTAGGCAAAACGGTCCTCTCGGCACTGCTTTGCGCGGCGCTTGATGCCGTTTACTGGAAGCCGATCCAGACGGGCACTCTCGAGGGCTCAGACCGCGTGACGGTCATGAGGCTTGCGGGGATTGGCACGGACCGGACGCTCGATGAAGTGTACAAATTTGTGCCGCCGGTTTCTCCCGATCTCGCGGCGCGCTGGGCAGGAGTAGAAATCGATCTCGGGCGAATCAGCATGCCCAACAGCTTGATCAACGACTGGCTGATCGTCGAGGGCGCCGGAGGCGTGCTGGTACCGATTAACCAGAAGCAGTTTGTCCTCGACCTTATGGTGAAATTCAAATTGCCCGTGATTGTTGCGGCGCGCAGCGCTCTGGGCACGGTGAATCACACGCTGCTGACGCTGGCCGCGCTGCATGCTGCGGAACTGCCGGTGCATGGCGTAGTGCTGATTGGCGATCAGAACCGGGAGAACCGCGAAACCATCGAACGGTTCGGCCACGTGCGGGTCATCGGAGAAATTCCCAAGCTGCCTAATCTCCACCGCACGGCGCTTATGCAGGTCTTCATGAATCATTTCGATCGCGCGGCTTTCGCGCAATAGCTTCCCGCGAGTATCTGACATCTGCACCCATGCCATTTCCAAACAAGTTGCTGCACAGGGATTGGAGGAATTCCTCTTGGCCACGAGTCTGAACGGATGGAAGCAGAAAATCGTGGCGTTCGCGGGCGGACTGGGAGCGCCGGGGCTCTTTCTAATTTCGTTTCTGGATTCTTCCGTGCTGACGTTTCCGATCATCAACGACCTGCTGCTGATCGAGTTGTCCATTCAGCATCCGGCGCGAATGCCGTTGTATGCGTTCATGGCAGTTCTGGGATCGGTGCTGGGCTGCGTAGTGCTGTATTTCATCGCGCGAAAAGGCGGGGAAGCGCTGTTCCACCGCAAGGCAGGAGAACACGCGCACGCTATTCGGCACTGGGTGGAACAGAACGGTTTCGTGGGAATGCTGATTGCGGCGCTGCTGCCGCCGCCGACGCCGTTCAAAATTTTCGTGTTTGCGGCAGGCGTGTTTGAGGTGCCGCTGCTCAGTTACACGTCGGCGATTACGATTGCGCGGCTGTTCCGATACTTCGGAATTGGATACCTTGCGATACGGTATGGCGCGGACGCGATGCCGTACTTGATGCACCACAAGCTGCAGGTGACGGGTTTCGTGATTTCGCTGGTGACGGTAAGCTATGTGCTTTCGCGAGTGCTGCTTAAGCGGCGAAAGCCTCCTGAGAATGTTGGCTAGTTAGGGAATAATTCCCCCTCCCCCCGGCCTTTTTTCATCAAGCGTTCATTCTAAAGGTTAAAGTCGTTTGTTTTGATACACTTTTGGAAGTGTTGATTCTAAAGGGGCTTAGATTGCACCGAAACTGTGCAATATTGGCCTTTTCCGCTCTCTCCCGTAAGTGCCACTCTCGATTTCCTCTTGCGAAAATAGCAGGCGCGGAACTTTTGTTCCTCTTGACGAAGGTAGGACAGCACATCATAACTGTTGTTAAGTGTGTTATATAGAATAGTCGAGAATGGGGGTTGAAACAGCGAACTCCCAGTCGAGTCGCGCGCCCCGATGGCTGGCTACGCTCCGCTAACTCGCCAGACGTGCTTTCTCGTTCCACTGCGGGACGTTCACGCCCTTCACAATGAGCCACAGGCAAAGCGACAATTCCCCAATTAAGGCAAGCACCAGAATGGGGAGGATCGTCGCTGCATATGTGGGGGCGAGGATGAGCGTGAAGCTATTCGTCAGATAACTCAGACCAGCAATCGCCATTAAAACGCCAAGCGCCTTGGGAAATAACCCGACCTGAAAAGCAAAGACCCATACACCAGACATGCAAAGCCAAAAAATACGAGGTCAATGCCAAAGCCATAGTCATGCAACTTTAGAGAAATGTTCACTAGAGCGTGTAGCTGATGTGGTTCAAGTGCCTTCAGGTAATCTGCGTTCCCCGAGAGGAACAATGCCGCAAAAAGACATAGCTTGCTGGTGGCCTCAATAGGGAATTCGACTATATTGAAAAACACCGCAAGCAAAGCAAGGTTTTTGTTCACCGGCCTGAGCAATACATATAAGATCAGCGTTAGCGCGACAGCACACACAAGCAATATCAGCTCACCGGCAATTTGGACGCGACTCAGAGGCCATAATATTATTGGCTGTGGCTGTAACATCTCCTGACACCACGAGTTTGTCTCTGACGAAAAACTCACTGCAGAAACCGATGGCTATGATAATCAGATACAGCACCCCACCGATTCGTGCGTAAACTTGCGGCGATGTCTCAACGGCGCGATTTGTCATTCCAGCTCCCTTGCAATGTTAACTGGCATCATCTACGACATCGTCGACGCGGGTCCGGAGTTTCGTCTTTAAGCTCTCTTTACTTTGTCGAAGCTCTCGTGGCGGATTCTCAAACTGTTTTTCTGCTTGGTTCGCGCCAACAGTGATTTTTCGTCGTTAGGACTCAGGTCCCAGCGGAATCGCCGCTATCTTCGTTATGGGCTCCGCCATTCGAACAAACCTGCTTTCGCCACGGACTGCTAGGTTCGTTTGAGGATTTATCGTCCGGGCCAGCCGCCCTATTTTAGCCGGACTTCTCGCGATGCGGGGTTCCAGGCCAATTCTTGCGACAATATTTTGCCAGTCGGGTCGGCGACAATTAACGCCTCCACGCGCCAACCAGAGTCGGCGTCGCGGGAGTAGGGGAAGGCGCGGAGGGTGACGCGGAAGCCGTCGGCGGTTTTTTCGACGGTGGCTTTGGGGAAGCGGGCGGGCTGCAGGAAGCGGCGGGCGACGGGCGTGTCGCGGGCGGCGTCGAGTGCGGGAGAGGATTCGGGTTTGTAGGAAGTGCTGGCGGAGTCAGGGTCGAAAGAAGCGTCCGGGCCGACTTCGACTTCCACGTCGTGGAGGGCGCGTTCGGTTTCGACGATGCCGTGCCAACGGAAGGGGGAGCCCGATTCGGGAAACGCGGCGACCCTACGAGGCAATTCACCGCGGTAGGTGCGCGATTCCATGGCGGCCAAGGCGTTGCCGTGGAGAACGAAACGCAAAACGACGTAAAGAATCATGGCGGCGAGCGCAAGGGAAGAGCCCACTTTGCCGCGTGGGCCTTTTGATTTTGCGCCGATTTCTTCGGTGACCAGCCTGCTGAGCGCGGGGAGAAGAATTCCCGCGAGAAGAATCGCCAGAATCCAGAGATCGGTGTGGGCGACCCAGTCCAGAGCAAAGCGACGAGCTGAAAAGGGCCAGAGGAGCTCGACTCCAGCGCTTTGGCAGATATCCATGAGCACATGGAGGACGCTGGCGGCGAGAGCCGCGAGAAAGAGGGGCAGTGGAGAAATCTGTCGTTCCGGCTGTCCGTGTCTGCGCAGGAGAAAAGGGAGAGTGACAAACAAGCTGAAAAGGAAGGCTGCCATCAGAGAATGAAAATAGGTCCGATCGAAAGTGAGGAAAACAGAAGGACCGAAATACGCGCTCAGCGAATCGATGTCGGCGAAAGTCCCGGCGATGAGCATCGCAATCGTGACGATGCGAGGGAGCCGGGGAAAAGCGGCGCGCTTCAGCGTATAGGAAGCTAGGGCGTGAGTGAGCGGGTCCACGGGAGAGTTATCTCACAGCGCGGCAGAGCCGCAACCAAAGGTAGAAGGCGCTTCTGTTCTCGATAAGATGTGGTGGTTCTGCAAGAACGCCATATCGTCGGAGGACAGAAACGCCATGGAAGAGTTTATCGCGAAACACAGGGAAGAGATTGCGGGAGTACTGAGTGGCTTCGACCGGCTGATATTTCAGGGGACGCTGAGGTCGATCAGCTATCCGGAAGGGATGATGGGTTATCTGTGGGCCAAACAGGTGCGACTGACGGAATTTGGCAGGCATGTGCTGCGGGTGAGCGAGCGCTTGAAGCAAGCGTGTCGAGCAAAGGCCGAGGCTCTGAAGCGGCCGATGAAGTATCTGGCCTCGGCAGGAGAGAGCAAGGAAGAGGTAGCGCGCGGGATCGCGGCACGAGAAAAGATCGAGGAAGGGTTGGTATGTGTGCTGAGTTGTGTAGAGCCTTGTCAGACGTTCGACGTCTATCGCAACCGGGAGACGCGCAAGCTGGAGTTGGTATCGCGCATCCGGAAGTGCCTGTTTTTGTATCACTACTGGATACATCGAGAGTTTGGATTTTTAAATGCGCGGATACAAACATGGTTTCCGTTCTCGATACAGGTGTGTATGAACGGGCGGGAATGGCTGGCGCGGCAGATGGGGCGAGCGGAGATCCATCGATGTGGTGTTTCGGCAGGCGCACGTGTTGCGGCGGTTGTACCCGCGACTGGTGCACTACGGGATAACCACGCTGGGGAGCACCGACG
>Ga0209378_1001501_pt1 | contig 16620 bp, 16 predicted proteins | sample GraSoiAngelo_156_FD_186170 | JGI IMG/M metagenome (GOLD analysis project Ga0209378, IMG submission 186170) | Grasslands soil microbial communities from the Angelo Coastal Reserve, California, USA - 14_1009_13_40cm (SPAdes) (version 2) | ecosystem: Environmental > Terrestrial > Soil > Grasslands ... | reverse complement strand
CCCGGTCGAGTTTGCCTGTGTTAGAGCCTCGCTCCGCGATAGCTTACTCCATGGTTGACAGGGTCTAGCGACGAGTAATAAGATTTAAATAACTATTATATAACTCGTCCAAGCCAACAAGATGCAGAAGACCAAAGTGAGAACCTTTTCGGCGACCGCGCGCGATCTGGCGATGCTCGAGGCGGTGGCGAAGTATCACGGGCTGAATAAGAGCGCGACGATCGCGAGCCTGGTGCGCAGGGAGTTCTGGCGGATTTTTCCCGGGGGCACGGACAAGATCAGGCCAGATCGCGGGGCTAAAGTAGAGAGCGACGAATGAGTTGCAAGGTACTGATATATTGCTTTTTGTTATCGTTCACTACTAATGCTTTCGGGCAAGTTCAGAGCATCAAGATTGGCGAGTTGAACAGCTACAAGCTGTTCCCGGCGTTCCTCGAGCCCTACAAGAAAGGCTGGCAGCTGGCGCTCGAGGAAATCAACCGCGCCGGCGGCGTGCTTGGCCGCCAGCTCGAGGTGGTGTCGCGCGACGACGGTGGCACGCCCGGCGACGCGGTGCGAGTTGCCGAGGAGCTGATCTCGCGCGAGCAGGTGGCGGTGCTGATGGGGACATTCGCCTCGAACGTCGGGTTGGCGGTGGCGAATCTCGCGCAGCAGCGCAAGCTGGTGTTCATGGCGGCGGAGCCGCTCACCGACAAGATCGTGTGGGAGAACGGCAACCGCTACACCTTCCGCCTGCGGCCTTCGACCTACATGCAGGTCGCGATGCTGGTGCCCGAAGCCGCCCGGTTGAACAAGAAGCGCTGGGCAATCGTGATCCCGAACTATGAGTACGGGCAGTCGGCCGCCGCCTCGTTCAGGAAGCTGCTGACCCGGGCGCAGCCGGGCGTCGAGTTCGTCGCCGAGCAGGCGCCGCCGCTCGGCAAGATCGACGCCGGCGCGCTCGTGCAGGCGCTGCTCGAGGCGAAGCCGGAGGCGATCTTCAGCGCCTTGTTTGCCGTGGATCTGCAGAAATTCGTGCGCGAAGGCAATACGCGCGGCCTGTTCAAGAGCGCCGCGGTGGTCAACCTGCTCGGCGGGGAGCCCGAGTACCTCGACCCGCTCAAGGACGAGACCCCCGAAGGCTGGTGGGTCACCGGCTATCCGTGGAGCGAGATCAGCACGCCCGAGCACACGAAGTTCCGCGACGCTTATCAGAAGCGCTGGAAGGATTACCCGCGCCTCGGCTCGGTGGTCGGCTACTCCGCCCTGTACGCGGTCGCGAACGGCATCAGGAAGGCCGGCTCGCTCGATGCCGACAAGCTGATCGCCGCCTTCGAAGGGCTGCAGATGCAAACCCCCTTCGGCCAGATCCTGTGGCGGCCGCTCGACCACCAGTCGACCATGGGCGCCTACGTCGGCCAGCTCGCGAAGAAAGGCGGCCAGGGCGTGATGGTCAACTGGCACTATGTGGATGGCGCGAAGGTCCAACCCTCCGATCAGGAGGTCCGCGCGTTGCGCAAGGAGTGAGCGGCTCCGCTGTCCTGTTGCAGTTCTTGAACGGCCTCGCGGGCGCAAGCTCGCTGTTTCTCGTCGCCGCCGGCCTGTCGCTGATCTTCGGCGTCAGCCGCATCGTCAACTTCGCGCACGGGTCGCTGTACATGCTCGGCATGTACCTCGCGGTTTCCCTATCCGGAACCCTGGGTTTCTGGCCAAGCGTACCCCTCGCAGCGGCGCTCGTAGCAGCGGCCGGATTTGTTATCGAAACAACTCTTTTAAGAAGAATCTACAAAGCCCCGGAGCTGCTGCAGCTGCTTGGCACGTTTGCGCTGGTCCTGATCATTCGGGACGCCGCGCTCTGGGCGTGGGGCCCGGAAGACAGGCTCGGACCGCGGGCGCCCGGCCTGGCGGGCGCCGTCACTATTGCCGGCAGGCAGTTCCCGCAGTACGACCTTCTGCTGATCTGCCTCGGGCCGGCGGTGTTCATCGCGCTGTACTTGCTGCTCTCGCGCACGCGCTGGGGCACGCTGGTGCGCGCCGCCACCCAGGACCGCGAGATGGCCGCGGCGCTCGGCGTCAACGAGCGGCGCCTGTTCACCGCCGTGTTTGCGCTCGGCGCCCTGCTCGCCGGCTTCGGCGGCGCGAGCGCGATCCCGCGCGAACCGGCAAGCCTCCAGATCGATCTTGCGGTGATGTCGGATGCGTTCGTGGTGGTGGTCGTCGGCGGGCTCGGCTCGATCCCGGGTGCTTTCCTTGCCGCTCTGCTGATCGGTGAACTGAAGGCTTTCTGCATCGGCCTGGGTTATTCGGAGCTGACCCTGGCGATCGAATTCATCGTCATGGCAGTAGTGCTGGTCCTCCGTCCCTGGGGCCTGCTCGGCCGCCCGCTGGTGGAAACGCGTGGCCCAGGGACGTTGCAACCGCCGCTGCCGGCGCCATCTTTTCTTCTCCTCGGCGGACTGGCGGTGCTGCTGGCAATCGTTCCCGTGTTTGCCGGTCCCTATACGATCGTGCTGCTCACGGAGATCCTGGTGTTCGCGCTGTTCGCGGCGAGCCTGCATCTCCTGATGGGCCCCGGCGGCATGCCCTCGTTCGGCCACGCGGCTTACTTCGGCATCGGCGCATACGCGGCAGGCCTGCTGCTGTTGCGCGCGCATCTGCCGATGGAGCTCTCGCTGGCGCTGGCGCCATTCGCCGCCGCTCTCGGCGCGCTGCTCTTCGGCTGGTTCTGCGTGCAGCTCTCCGGGGTCTATCTGGCGATGCTGACCCTTGCGTTCGCGCAGATTGCCTGGTCCGTCGCTTTTCAGTGGGCCGAGCTCACCGGCGGCTCGAACGGCCTGATCGGCGTCTGGCCGGCGGCGTGGCTTTCCTCGAAGCAGGCTTATTACTACCTGACCCTCGTGCTCTGCCTGGGCGCGGTCGCCCTCCTCTGGCGGCTGATCGGTTCGCCCTTCGGCTACGCGCTGCGCGCCGGACGCGACTCGCCGCTGCGCGCGGAGGCGATCGGCATCGATGTGCGCGCCCAGCAATGGGCGGCCTTCGGCATAGCCGGGCTGTTTGCCGGCGTTGGCGGCGCCCTCTACGCGTTTTCCAAAGGCTCCATCTCTCCAGAGACGCTGTCCGTGCCGCGTTCCGTTGACGGCCTGGTCATGGTGCTGCTCGGCGGCGTGCAGACGCTCAGCGGGCCGCTCTGGGGCGCCGCCCTTTTCACCTGGCTCGAAGACTCGCTGTCGCGCGGGGTGGAATACTGGCGCGCCGCCATCGGCGCGGTGATCCTGGTCCTGGTCATCGCCTTCCCCCGGGGAATCTTCAAGTGAGCGCGCTCGAGGTGCGAGGACTGTCCAAGGCCTACGGCGGCGTGCAGGCGGTGCGCGGCGTGAGCTTCGCGGTGAATGCGGGCGAAGTCGTGGCGCTGATCGGCCCGAACGGCGCCGGCAAGACCACCTGCTTCAACCTGCTGAACGGCCAGCTGCGGCCCGACTCTGGCGAGATCGCTCTCGCAGGACGCAGCGTCGTGGGACTTCGCCCGCACCAGGTGTGGCGCCTCGGCGTCGGCCGCACCTTCCAGGTCACCGCCACCTTCAGCTCGATGACGGTGCGCGAAAACGTGCAGGTGGCCCTGCTTTCACACCATAGGCGACTTTTCTCTTTGTGGAAACCGGCCGGGAGGTTTCAGGTCGACGAAGCGGATGCGCTGCTCGCGCGCGTCGGCATGCAGGAGCAGGCGGGGCGGCCGTGCGCCGTGCTGGCGTACGGCGACCTGAAGCGCGTGGAGCTGGCTGTCGCGCTTGCCAATCGCCCGCGCCTGCTGCTGATGGATGAGCCGACGGCAGGCATGGCGTCGGACGAGCGCCAGGCGCTCATGCAGCTTGCGGCGGCACTGGCGCGCAGCGAGCGCATCGCCGTGTTGTTCACCGAGCACGACATGGACGTAGTGTTCAATTTCGCGAGCCGTATCATCGTGCTCCACGGCGGCGAGGTGATCGCCGCCGGGGCGCCGGACGACGTTCGAGCGGATCCGCGCGTGCGCGAGGTCTATCTTGGCAATGCTTGAAGCCAGGCGCCTCAGCGCCGGCTACGGAGCGGCGCGCGTGCTGTTCGACGTCGAGCTCGCCGTGCGCCGCGGGGAAGTCGTTGCCCTCCTCGGCCGCAACGGCGCCGGCAAATCGACTACTCTCAAGACCCTGATGGGACTGATCCGGCCGTTTTCGGGCGAAGTGCATTTCGACGGCCGGCGCGTCGACGCCTGGGAGCCGTACGAGGTTGCCCGCGCCGGCCTTGGCTATGTTCCCGAGGACCGGCGCATTTTCACGGACTTGACCGTGGCGGAGAACCTGGAAGTCGGCCGCCAGCCGCCGCGCGAAGCAACCCCGGCCTGGAGCCCGGAGAACCTGTTTCAGCTGTTTCCCGCGCTGCAGACGCTGCAAGGCCGGCGCGCCGCCTACCTGTCGGGCGGCGAGCAGCAGATGCTGTGCATTGCGCGCACGCTGGCAGGAAACCCGAAGGCGATCCTGCTCGACGAGCCCTCCGAAGGGCTCGCGCCGATCATCGTGGAGCAGGTCGAGAAGGCGATCCTCGAATTGAAGCGCGCGGGTGTGTGCGTGCTGCTGAGCGAGCAGAATCTCTCCTTTGCGCGCCGCGTGGCCGATCGGGGCTATATGCTCGAGCAGGGACGGATCCGTGAGGCTTATGCGGCCTGAGCGCTATGCCTGGCTGTCGGTGGTGGCGGCGCTCGCCACGATCGCGCTCAAAACGCTCGCCTGGTGGCTGACCGGCTCGGTGGGGCTGCTGTCGGATGCGCTGGAGTCCTTCGTGAACCTCGCCGCGGCGCTGCTCGCCGTGTCGATGCTGCGGCTGGCGGCCGCCCCGCCCGACGAAGGCCACCAGTACGGCCATTCGAAGGCCGAATATTTCTCTGCGGGTATCGAAGGCGCGCTGATCGTGCTCGCCGCGGCCGGGATTTTCGCCACGGCGCTGCCGCGTCTCATCCACCCGCAGGCGCTCGAGACGGCCGTTCTCGGCCTGGGTGTCAGCGCAGCAGCGACGGCGATCAATCTTGCGATGGCGCTGGTACTGCAGCGCGCGGGACGCCGCCACCACAGCATCACGCTGGAGGCGGACGGCAAGCATCTCATGACCGACGTGTGGACTTCGATCGGCGTGATCGCGGGCGTGGCGCTGGTATTCGCCACGGGATGGCTGCTGCTCGACCCGCTCGTCGCGCTCGCCGTCGCGGCGTACATCATCTGGACCGGCGTCGGCCTGATGCGGCGCTCGGTTTCGGGGCTGCTCGACGCGGCGATTTCCCGCGACGAGCAGAACGAGATCACCAAGCTGTTCACCGAATACTCGCGCCGCCACGGCATCTCGTTCCACGCGCTGCGCACCCGCCAGGCGGGTGCGCGCCGCTTCGTGTCGTTTCACGTTCTTGTCCCCGACGCCTGGACCGTCGCGCAGGCGCACGGGCTGTGCGAAGAGATCGAAGCCCGCGTGCGCTCGATGGTGCCGCACGCCTCGGTCGACACGCACATCGAGCCGATCTCGGACCCCGCCTCCTACGAAGACCAGGGCCTCGATCGGTAGCCGCGCCTGCTCCCGGCTAGACGATCCGGCACTGCTCCTCGAAGCTGAGCCGCGGATTGCGCGGAAAGAGCTTCGCCGGCTCGCCGTAGCCCAGGTTGATGAGGAAGTTCGACTTCCAGCGGCCGTCGGGAAAAAACGCCGCGTCCACCATCGCATTGTCGAAGCCCGACATCGGGCCGCAGTCGAGGCCGACCGCGCGCGCCGCGATGATGAAGTACGCGCCCTGCAGCGTGCCGTTGCGGAAGGCGGTGATTTCCGCGAGCGCCTTCTTGTCCTCGCCGCGGAACCAGTCGATGGCCGCGGGGTTGTGGAACATGCGCGGCAGGTGCTCGTAGAACCGCGTGTCGTAGGCGACGATCGCGGTCAGCGGCGCCTGCATCGTCTTGTCGCGGTTGGTTTCGCTGAGCGCCGGCCGCAGCTTTTCCTTGGCTTGCCTCGAGCGCACGAAAACGAACCGCCCCGGCTGCGAGTTCGCGCTCGTCGCCCCCCATTTCATCAGCTCGTGCGCCTGCCGCAGCGTCGCGTCGCTGACCGGCCGGTCCGTGAAGACGTTGTGGGTACGCGCCGTGCGCAGAATCACATCCAGACATTTCTCGTCGGTCATAATCGCTCCGGTGATCGATCTCGCTAGTGTAATTCGACCCGGCGACGGAATCATCTGCGGCCAGGCCTGCGCCGAGCCGCAGACGCTGATGGAGGCCCTGGTCGCGCAACGCGCGGCCTTTTCCGGTGCCGGCTTGTTTCTCGGCGTCAACTACGCGGGGATCGTGCAGCCCGGGCATGCGGACCATCTGCGGCTGTCCGCGTATTGCGGCATCGGCCATAACCGCGCGCTCGCCGATGCCGGCGCCCTGGAGATCCAGCCAGCGCCCTATTCGCGGCTCGGAGCGCTGATTCGCTCAGGCGCGATCCGCGCCGACGTCATCCTGGTGCAGGTGAGCCCGCCCAACGGGCGCGGCGAATACAGCCTGGGGCTGGCGGCCGACTACCTGATCCCGGCGCTGGAAACCGCCCGCGCCGTGGTGGCCGAAGTGAACCAGCAGGTTCCCTGGACCCATGCCGAAAAACTCCTGCGCCGCGAGCAGTTTTCTCTGCTGGTCGAGTCGTCAAGGCCGCCCGCCGCTCCGCGACCGGACAAATCAGGACCCCTCGAGCAAGCCATTGCGACCCGGGCCGCGCGGTTTATCCCGGACGGGGCAACGCTTGAATTCGGCATCGGCGCGCTGCCGGAGGCGGTGTGCCGGGAGCTGGCGAGCCACTCTCGCCTGTCGGTGCATTCGGGCGCGGTGGGCGACGCCGTGGTCGATCTGCTGCAAGCCGGCGCGGTCGGCGCAGTGGATTGCGCCCTGTTGATCGGCACGCGCAGGCTGTTCGACTTCGCACGCGACAATCCGGCGATCCGGCTGCGCTCTTCCGAGTACACCCACTCTGCGCGCGTGCTCGCCGGCATCGAGCGTTTCGTCGCGGTGAACTCGGCGGTGGAAGTGGATTTCACCGGCCAGGTCAATGCCGAAGTGGCGCGCGGCAGCTATGTCGGCGCGGTGGGCGGCGCGCTCGACTTCGTGCGCGCGGCGAATCAGTCCGCGGGAGGGGCTGCCATCACCCTGCTGCCCGCCTCGCGCGTCGTCGAGAAGCTCTCGGGCCCGGTGGCGACGCCGCGCAGCGAAGCCGGGATCGTCGTCACCGAGCGCGGCGCCGCCGACCTGCGCGGCTGCAGCGTGCGCGAGCGCGAGCGCCGCCTGCGCGCCATCTCCTAGCCGCGGTGCGGGAATCCGGGCTCAGATCTTCTCGGCGGGTTCCAGGCCGAACACCTGGCGCAGATAGCGCAGGTAGCCGGCATCCTTGCTGATCGTCTTGCCGGGCGCGTCGGACACCTTCGCGACCGGCTGGCCGTTGCATTCGGTCATCTTGATGACGATGTTGATCGGCTCGTAGCCCAGATCGTTGGTCAGGTTGGTGCCGATGCCGAACGCGGTTTTCGCGCGCCCGTGGAAGCGGCGCGCGATGCCGATGGCGAGGGGAAACGACAGCTGGTCGGAGAAGATCAGCGTCTTGGTGCGCGGGTCGACGCGGTTCCTGCGGTAATGCGCGATCATCTTCTCGCCCCAGTCGAAGGGGTCGCCGGAGTCGTGGCGCGCGCCGTCGAACAGCTTGCAGAAGTACATGTCGAAGTCGCGCAGGAAGGCGTCCACGCCGTAGGTGTCCGAGATGGCGATGCCGAGGTCGCCGCGGTACTCCTGGGCCCACTTGTCGAAGGCGAAAGTCTGCGAATCCCGCAGCCGTGGCCCGAGCGCCTGGCAGGCCTGCATGTATTCGTGGCCCAGCGTGCCGAGCGGCGTGAGGTTGTTGCGCATCGCGAACCAGACGTTGGAGCTGCCGGCGAAATACTGCGGCATCTCCCGCTTCAGCGTCTGCAGCACTTCTTCGTGCCACGCCGCCGAGAAGCGCCGCCGCGTGCCGAAATCCGAGATCTTGAACTCGAGCTCGGGCTCGACGGTGCGCACCAGGTCGATCTTGGCCCGCAGGCGGTGCCGGCCCTCGTCGAGATCCGGGCGCGGTTGCGTGCGGCGGAAGTAGACCTCCGAGATGATGGCGAGGACCGGGATCTCGAACAGGATGGTGTGCAGCCACGGGCCGCGGATCGTGATGTCGATCTCCCCCGCGCCCTCGCCCGCGCCGAGGCGCAGGTACTTCTCGTTGAACTGGAACAGGCCCAGGAAATCGACGAAGTCCGACTTCATGAAGCGCAGGCTGCGCAGGTACGCGAGCTCTTCTTCGCGGAACCTGAGCGCGTAGAGCGCCGCGAGCTCCGCGCGGATCGCGTCGAGATGGGGACGCAGGTTGACGCCCTCGGTGCGGCACCTGAACCGGTACTCGACCTGCGCGCCGGGAAAGTGGTGCAGCACGACCTGCATCATGGTGAACTTGTACAGGTCGGTGTCCAGCAACGACTGGATGATCATGCGTGCCGCATTGTAACCTTAGGCGCATGTGCGGCCGTTACGCGCTTCATAGCCACCCTGACGTGGTGGCGCTCCAGTTCAACCTTGCCTCCGCCCCGAAAATCGAGGCACGCTACAACATCTGTCCGTCCAATGACATCCTGATCGTGCGTCAGCACGCACAGCGGGGCCGCGTCTGTGACCAGTCCCGCTGGGGCCTGGTGCCGAGCTGGGCCAAGGACGCGAGCATCGGCAATCGCCTCGCCAACGCGCGCGGCGAGACGATCGCCGACAGGCCTGCGTTCAAGGCCGCCTTCAGGCAGTGGCGCTGCCTGGTACCGGCAAGCGGCTTCTACGAATGGAAGACGACGCGGTCGGGAAAACAGCCCTACTACATTCGGCCCGCGGGCGACGAGCTGTTCGGGCTGGCCGGCATCACCGAGCTCTGGCGAGGGCAGCTGCGCACGGTCTGCCTGATCACGACCGGTGCGAACGAGTTGATGCGCGGCATCCACGACCGCATGCCCGTCATCGTGCCGCTGCAGGACTACGACGCCTGGCTCGATCCCCGCAACCACGCTGCGGAGCAATTCATCCGGCCCTACCCGGTGCATCTCATGCGCATCCATCCGGTCAGCAAGGCGGTGAGCGACGCCGCGAACGAAGGCGCGGCCCTGATCGCGCGGATTTGATCAGCCGGCCCATACTGGATATACTTTCAGTGTAAGGAGGCCCAGTATGGAAGAACTGACGGCTCGACAGACCGAGATCCTGCGCCTGGTGCGCCAGCTGACCGAGGTATCGGGCTATCCGCCGACGCGCGCCGAGATCGCGGCGCGGATGGGCTTTCGCTCGGTCAACGCCGCCGAGCAGCATCTGCGCGCCCTCGAGAAAAAGGGCGCGATCGAGATTTCCTCGGGCGCCTCGCGCGGCATCCGCGTGCGCGATTCACGCCAGGCGAACCGGCCCGGGCGCCTGCTCGAGCTGCCAGTGGTCGGCCGCGTCGCCGCCGGCAGCCCGATTCTCGCGGAGGAGCATCTGCAGGGCCGCTACCAGGTCGATCCGAACCTGTTCACGCCGCGCGCCGATTACCTGCTGCGCGTGCGCGGCATGTCGATGCGCGACGCCGGCATCCTCGAGGGCGACCTGCTCGCCGTGCACCGCACGCAGGACGCACGCAGCGGCCAGATCGTGGTGGCGCGGCTCGCCGACGAAGTGACCGTGAAGCGCCTGCGGCGCCGCGGGCACGCGGTGCAGCTGCTGCCCGAGAACCCGGAATTCGAGCCGATCGAAGTCGACCTGCGGCGCGACCCGCTCACCATCGAAGGTATTGCGGTCGGCGTGATTCGGAACGACAAGAATATGTGAAAATGACGCAGGCTTCTCCGCCTGCGCATGAATCACTCCACCACCGCCAGCGGCACCCAGGCTGCGACCGGCAGCGCCGCAGCGAGGGTCGCCGCCGGCTCGCGCGAGCGGTCCGACCCGCGCGTGGTCCTCGCCGACCGCGTCGAGCAGCTCTACAGCCAGCTACCCCTCGGCATCGCCGCGACCGTCGTCATCGGCCTGATCTCGGCGCTGGAGCTGCGCGAGGGCCGCATCATCGAGCTGGTGGCGTTCTGGGGCGGCCTGCTGCTGCTGGTGAGCGCGCTGCACGCGGCGCTTTACTTCGCCTATCGGCGCAGCGCAGACAAATTGGCGCAAGGCGAGCAGTGGCTGCGCTGGCTGGGCATCGGCGCGTTCGCCGCCGGCGTCACCTGGGGATTTGGGGCTTCCGTGTTCTTTCCCTCGCATGCCGACGAGCGGCAGGTGTTTCTCGCCTTCCTGCTGTCCGGAGTCATGTCGGGCGGCATTCCGGTATACGCCGCGTCCTGGCCGATCTTCGCCGCCTACGCGGCCGGCATTGCGATTCCTTTCACCTACGTCCTGGCCACGTTCGGCAACCGCCTGTTCGCGGAGATCGCGCTGCTGGTGCCGCTGTTCTACGGCGTCAGCGTCGCCATCGCCTATCGCCTGAACCGGGTATTCCACTCGGGCTACCGTCTGCGCCACGCGTACGGCAAGCTGACCGAGGATTACAGCGTGCTGAACCAGCGGCTCGAGATGCAGCTGGTCGAGCTCGAGGAAGCGCGGCGCCAGGTCGAGGCGAGCGGGCGCAAGCTGGCGCTGTTCGCCGAGCGCGCGCCGATCGCCGTTCTCGAGATCGATCCCCAGGGCATCGTCACCGCGGTCAACCACGCCGCGGAGCTTCTGTTCGGATACGCGGCGGCCGAGCTGATCGGCGGACACGTCAAACGCCTGGTGGTGCCCGAGTCGCATGCCGAGTTCGACGGCCACTGGATGCGGATGACCGAGACCCGCCAGCCCCTGGCCGGCCTGAGGATCCGCAACCCGCGGCGCGACGGCATCGCCCTGGTGTGTGAGTGGACGGTCACGCCGCTGGTCAATCCCGAGGGGGACATCGTTTCGGTCATCGCCCAGGGCCAGGACGTGACGCGGCAGATCGAGGCCGAGCGCATGAAGAAGGAGTTCACCTCGACGCTCAGCCATGAGCTGCGCACGCCGCTCACCTCGATCATCGGCTCGCTGCAGCTGGTCAATTCAGGCGTGGCCGGCGAGCTGTCGAGAGACGTGAGCGAGCTGACCCTGGTCGCCGAGCGCAACGCTCAGCGCCTGCTCGACATCATCAACGACATTCTCGACATCGAGAAGATCGAGTCCGGCACCATCAGCATGGCGCCCGAAGTACTAGCGATCGACGGCCTGGTGCGCGAGGCGATCGTGCTCAACGAGGGCTTCGGCGAGCGCTTCAAGGTACGCTTCGAGACGCGCGGCGAGCTGCCGGGGCGGGAAGTGTACGCCGACCGCAAGCGGCTGCTTCAGGTCATGACCAACCTCCTCTCCAATGCCGCGAAGTTCTCGCCCGAGTGGGGCAAGGTGGAGATCACGCTCGAAGAGAGCGACGCGAACATCCGCGTCGGCGTGCACGACCGCGGTCCGGGAATCCCGGAGGAGTTCCGCAGCCGCATTTTCGGCCGCTTCGCGCAGGCGGACTCGACCGCTTCGCGCCAGAAGGGCGGCACCGGGCTCGGGCTCGCCATCTGTAAGCGGATGATCGAGTTGATGCACGGCCGCATCGGCTTCGAGGACCGCGCCGGCGGCGGCACCACGTTCTGGTTCGAGCTGCCCAAACACCCCAGGAAGGAGCCCTGATGCCTGACCGACCGCTGACCCGCATCTGCTACGTCGAGGACGACGAGGACATCCAGCGCATCGTGCGCATGTCGCTCGAGCGGGTCGGCAAGATGACCGTCGAGATCGTCGGCGACCCGACCATGGCGATCGAGGCGATGACCGCTTTCCGCCCCGACCTGGTGATGCTCGACTGGATGATGCCGGCGATGGATGGCCCGACGCTGTTCCGCCAGATGCAGCTGCGGCCGGAGACCAAGGCGCTGCCGGTGGTGTTCATCACCGCCAAGGCTTCGCAGCGCGACCTGGACGAGCTGCTGGCGATGGGCGCCGCCGGGGCGATTTCCAAGCCGTTCTCGCCCAAGGACCTGCCGGAGCAGCTGCGCGCGATCTGGGCGAAGCTGCCCTAGTGCAGCAGCTTCTGGGTCTTGTCGGCCGCCGTTGCCGGGGCGGCCTGGAAGTACAGGCGCGACAGGAAGCCGATCACCTCGTCGGCGTTGCGAAAGCGCGCATCGCGGTCTTTCTCCACCAGCTTGTCAAGCAGCCGCTGGTACCGGGCGAGGGGCTCAGGCAGGCCCGGCGGCGGTGTATTCAAATGGTGCAGGGCCACCTCGACCGCCGTCGCTCCGTCGAAAAGGTGCCGGCCGGTCAGCATCTGGAAAAGCAGCACCCCGGCGCTGTAAATGTCGGTGCGCAGGTCGAGCGCCCGTCCCTGCACCTGCTCGGGGCTCATGTAGCGCGGCGTGCCCAGGATTTCGCCATGACCGGTGCGGTCTGCCGCATCGATGTGCTTGGCGATGCCGAAATCGACCACGGCGAGGCTGCCGTCGGTGCGGAACATCAGGTTCTGGGGCTTGAGGTCGCGGTGCAGGATGCCCTTCTCGTGGATGTCGCCCAGCGCGAACATGAGGTCGCGAAACAAGCGCACGGCTTCCTCCGCAGGCAACGCCTTGCCGCCGAGCCGCTTGTTGAGGTCGCCGCCCTCGAAAAACTCCATCACCAGGTAGGCATGGCCCTCGGAGGCGCCGTGGGTGTAGATGCGCGCGACGTGCCGGCTCTGGATGCGCTCGACCAGGGCGTACTCCTCCATGAACCGCGCCAGGGCATTGCGGTCCGACATCACCTCGGAGCGAAGAATCTTGACCACCAGCGGCTCGTCGTCGCCTTCCCGCGAGGCGAGATACACGCGCGACATGCCGCCCTCGCCGATCAGGTGCAGCACCTTGATGCCGGGAATCTGCATCCGCGCGCCGAGCGACTGGCCTTCCATGCGCGCGGCGAGCTCGGGCGAGAGCGTCCTCTCGCTCGTGTTGGCAGTGAGGTCGCGGACGGAGGTGATCAGCCTCTCTCGCGTCAGTTCCTGCTTGCGCTGGTAGTCGTCCGCGCCGGCCTTCATGGCGCGCACCGCGATGATCTCGTTGCCGGCTCCCGTGAGAAACAGGATCGGCGGGCAGTCGGCGCGGCGCTTTAATTCCTGCAGCCATTGCAGGCCGTCGCCGCGCCCCAGCATGTAGTCCAGGATCACGACGTCGTAGTTGCCGAGCGGAAACGAGGCATCGGGGATGTCATGGTCGAGCGGGTCGTACTGGTCAACCTGGCAGTCGGGCCACTGCTGCGTGATGTAACGCTCGAGGAGGTTACGCAGATCCACGTCATCGTCGATGATCAGGATGCGCATTGCTCACTCAAACGCGATCTGCACCTTCGACAGGTAATCGCCGTACTGCGCGATATGGGCCTCGAGCGACGCCCGGTCGCCGCTGAGCGCGCCGTCCTCGATTTCCTGACCGAGGACCGAGACGTGCGCGAAGCCATAGGAATTGCCGACGCCCTTCATGCGGTGCCCGAGCTGGCGCAGCTGCTCGAAATCGGCCGCCGCCAGCGCCACCTTGAGGGTCTCCAGCTCCTTGTTGCGGTTGCGCATGAACGCCGGGATCAGGTCTTCCAGGTCCTTGGCGACCGTGACCTTGTACGCTTTATCGTTCATGCCTCGATTATAGAGGGCAGTCGTTTTCCCCTTGCCGTCCATTGTCAGGGTTTGTCAAACAGCGCCTGTCTTGCGCGCGGCAGATGCGGATGCACGCGGAGCGCCGCGTAGAACGCGAAGCGGGCTTCGTCCGGGGCGCCGCTGCCGAGCAGGATCTCGGCGAAGTGCAGCATGGCGGCGAAATGGCGCGGCTCGAGCTCGAGCGTGCGGCGGATGTCGCACAGGCACTCGTCGTCGCGCCCGAGCAGGTAGTACAGCGCCGCGCGCTTGTGCCAGGCCTCGGCGAAGTCCGGCGCGCTGCGCAGCAGGGCGCTCAGGCGCGTCTCCGCGATGTCGTAGCGCCTCGCGGCAATGTCGCGCGTGGCCAGGTCGAGGGCCTCGGCGGCCGCCCGGTGCGGATGGTGCATCCATGCGTCCCAGATGCGGTCCTCTGTGCGCAGCGCCTCGTCCGGCCCGCCGCAGGCGGCGAGCCGATTGAAAAGCGCATCCAGCGCCAGCAAGGTCCGCGCCGGCCGCCGGGCGCGGCGATCAGCGATCAGGCCAAGGATGTCGACGCGGGTCGCCATCATGGGGAGTCGATACTAGCATCTCAATGAAAATCGCGTGATGCAGCCGCCAGGGGTCCCAGCAGTGCACTGTGATCGAACAGGCGCCGCGCGACCAGATGCACGACTTCCCCGTCGCGCTCGATCACGCCCTGCACTCCCAGCAGCCGCGCGCCGAGCAGCTCGCCGCGCTGCCGCTCGGCCAGACGGTTCCACACCACCACGTTGATGCAGCCGGTTTCGTCCTCGAGCGTGACAAAGATCACGCCGCTCGCGGTATCGGGCCGCTGCCGGCAGGTGACCAGCCCGGCAACGCGCGCGGTGCCGCCGTGGGGGCGGAGGCGGAGTTCTTCCGCCGTGAGGAGTTGAAGCCTGCTCAAACGGCTTCGCAGCAGCGCGAGCGGGTGGCGGCCGAGAGTCAGCCCGAGGCTGGCGTAGTCGGCGATGATGTCCTCGCCTTCGCGCGGCGGCTCGAGCCCCGGCAGGCGCTCGGTCGCCGGCGCATCGAGCGGCGCCCGGCGCTCGGCGCCCGCAGCGCTCCAGTGCGCGAGGCGCCGATGACCGGCGAGAGATCGCAGCGCTCCGGCGGCCGCCAGGCAGCGCAGATCCTTGCGATTCAGATCGAGAGCGTAAACCGAAGCGTAAGGCCTGCCCGCGGCAAGGCGTTTTCCCGCTTCCTCTGATAAGCCTTTGACCATGCGCAGGCCCAAACGCAGCGCACCGTTTTCCAGCGTGCAGTCCCAGTCGCTCAGGTTGACATCCGGCGGCTTCACTTCGACGCCATGGCGCTGCGCGTCCTGCACCAGCTGGGAAGGCGAATAGAAACCCATCGGCTGGCTGTTGAGCAGCGCGGCGCAGAACGCCGCCGGCCGGTGGCACTTCAGCCACGATGAGACATACACCAGCAGCGCGAAGCTGGCCGAGTGGGACTCCGGGAAACCGTATTCGCCGAAGCCGAGGATCTGGCGGTAGATCGCGTCGGCGAACTCCAGGCTATAGCCGTTCCTCGTCATTCCGCTCTTCAGCTTGTCCTCGAACTGCTGCAGGCTGCCCGATCGCCGCCACGCCGCCATCGAGCGGCGCAGCCGATCGGCCTCGCCGGGGGTGAAATCCGCGGCGACTACCGCCAGCTGCATCACCTGCTCCTGGAAGATCGGCACGCCCAGGGTTCTTTCCAAGACTTTCTTAACTTCCAGGCTGGGATAAGCCACTGGCTCGGCGCCGCGCCGGCGCCGCAGGTAGGGATGCACCATGCCGCCCTGGATCGGGCCGGGACGCACGATCGCCACCTCGATCACCAGGTCGTAGAAGTTCTCCGGCCGCAGGCGCGGCAGCATGCTCATCTGCGCACGCGACTCGATCTGGAACACGCCGACGGTATCGGCCTTCTGGATCATCGCGTAGACCGCAGGGTCCTCGACCGGAACGTCCTGCATTTTCATGCCGACAAAATGCAAGGCTCTTCTGATGGCGGAAAGCATGCCCAGCGCGAGTACGTCCACTTTGAGCAGCCCCAGCGCCTCGAGGTCGTCCTTGTCCCACTGGATGACCGTGCGCTCGGGCATGGCGGCGTTCTCCATCGGCACCAGCTCGGCGAGCGGGCCGCGCGAGATGACGAAGCCTCCCACATGCTGCGAAAGGTGACGCGGGAAACCCCGCAGCGTCTGCGCCAGCTCGAACCACTGGCTTGTCGGCTCGATCGGGTGATCCCAGAAGGCAAAGCTCTTCGCCGCGCGGTCGATCTCCTCGGGCGGGAAACCGAGGGCCTTGCCCACGTCGCGCAGCGCGCTCTTCGCCCGGTAGCAGATCACCGTGGCTGCAAGCGCGGCGCGGCTGCGCGTGTACTTGCGGTACACGTACTGGATCACCTCCTCGCGCCGCTGGTGCTCGAAGTCGACGTCGATGTCCGGTGGCTCGTTGCGCTCCTTCGACACGAAGCGCTCGAACAGCATGTTCATCCTCGCCGGATCGACTTCGGTGATGCCGAGCGCATAGCACACCACCGAATTGGCGGCCGATCCCCTGCCCTGGCAGAGAATGCCGTTCTGCCTGGCGTAGCGCACCACATCGTGCACCGTCAGGAAGAACGGCTCGTAGCGCAGCTCGGCAATCAGGGCGAGCTCGTGCCCGACCAGCTCGGCGACCTTCGCCGGCACGCCGGAAGGAAACCGCTCGCGCAGCCCTTCCGCGGTGAGCCGGCGCAGCCAGCTCGTCGGCGTTTCTCCTTCCGGCACCAGTTCTTCCGGGTATTCATATCGCAATGACTCGACTGAAAAGTCGCAGCGTTCGGCCAGCGTCAGCGTTTCGGCCAGCAGCTCGGGCGGATAGAGCTGCGCCAGGCGCATGCGCAGCCGCAGATGCCGCTCGGCGTTCGAGTAGAGATGGTGCCCGCATT
>Ga0209378_1001496_pt1 | contig 16646 bp, 13 predicted proteins | sample GraSoiAngelo_156_FD_186170 | JGI IMG/M metagenome (GOLD analysis project Ga0209378, IMG submission 186170) | Grasslands soil microbial communities from the Angelo Coastal Reserve, California, USA - 14_1009_13_40cm (SPAdes) (version 2) | ecosystem: Environmental > Terrestrial > Soil > Grasslands ... | reverse complement strand
TCGCATGAGTGTTGAGGGGCGCCGACCAATCTCCGAATTATACCAATTCCTCCCGAAACAACGGCCCTATCCGTATCTCAAGAAGATAGATCATTTCCTGAAACTTGAGAAGCGAGGGTACAGCAACTTCGACGTCGTTCCCATAGACCCATCAGTCCTTTCGGAGGCAGCGGCTCTTGGTAAGACGTCAAGAAAGAGCCTGAGAAAATCTGGCTTCAACATGTACAATTACATAACCCATGGAGAGAAACCGGGCATTACAGTAATCAGACGCCTCATCTCTGCAATCAAGGACAAATCCGCCACGGCCTCGAACGACAATACAGCGCTGAAGAAGTTGGAGAAACTCTCGGAACTATCCGACTTCTCCTTCTTTGACGAGATTCGCGAGATCCGACAAATCACGACCAGTTCTGAAGTCTACGACATCACGGTCCCAGGTTACGAGAATTTCGTTGCCGGATGGGGACCTATGGTCTGCCACAATACAGTTCTCCAGCAGGCGCTTGCGAAATTTGCCGATGCCCAAGTCATTGTGTACGTCGGCTGTGGTGAGAGAGGGAACGAGATGGCGGAAGTTCTTGAAACATTTCCAACGCTCCTCGATCCTCGCACCGGGCAGCCGCTCATGAACCGGACAACATTAGTCGCAAACACTTCAAACATGCCCATCGCCGCCCGGGAAGCAAGCGTCTACACCGGCATCACTATAGCAGAATACTTCCGAGACATGGGCTACGACACCGCGCTAATGGCAGATTCCACGAGCAGATGGGCGGAAGCCCTCAGAGAGATATCCGGGCGTCTAGAAGAGATGCCTGGTGAAGAAGGGTATCCAGCCTACCTCGCATCACGACTTGCGGACTTCTACGAACGATCAGGACGACTAGAGGTCCTAGGCTCAGAATCCAAACAAGGCTCCATCAGCGTCATCGGCGCCGTCTCTCCCCCTGGAGGAGACTTCTCCGAACCGATCACTCAGAATACTCTCCGGATAGTCAAGGTCTTCTGGGCGCTTGACTCCGAACTCGCCAAGCGACGCCACTTCCCCGCCATAAACTGGTTGACAAGCTACTCTCTCTACCTCGACACCCTTGAAACATGGTATCCGAAGGAGGTTGGACCCGAATGGGTCGATCTCAGAAAAGTAGCAATGTACCTTCTCCAGCGCGACGAAGAACTTCGTGAGATTGTCATGCTCGTCGGTCCCGACGCGCTCTCTGAGGGACAACGGGTTATCTTGGAAGCTGCGAAGATGATCAAGGAAGACTTCCTAATGCAGCAATCCTACAACCCCGCCGACAGCTACTGCGACAAGACGAAAACCTACAACATGATCCGGACAATCCTCCACTACTACAACCTCATGCAGAAAGCAGTCGACGAAAACATCCAACTCCAGAAAGTTCTCGAGATGCCAGTCAAGAATGATATCAGCCGCATGAGACTCACCCCCGCAGACAAGTTCACGGACTACTCCCAATCTTTGAACGAGCGCCTCGACCAAGAATTCCAGATGCTAAAGGTGCCCGCTGTCAAGGCGAAATAATAATGGTCTCACTCGCAGGTCTCGAATATAGAACGGTCCGGGAAATCTCCGGACCCCTCATCTTCGTCGAACAAGTAAGAGGAGTAGGATACGGCGAGCTGGCAAGGATCAGGACGCCCAGCGGCGAAGAACGAAGAGGACAAGTCCTAGAAGTCGGCGGCGGCGTAGCAGTAGTCCAGATCTTCGAAGGAACATCCGGCCTCGACGTTTCCGCAACAACTGTCCGTTTCACCGGGGAAACAGTCAAACTCCCAGTCTCGCAGGACATGCTCGGACGGATCTTCGACGGCAGCGGCCGACCAACAGACGGCGGCCCAAGAATCATCCCTGATGATTATCTCGACGTAAACGGCAGCCCCATCAACCCGTTCGCCCGAGAATACCCCCGCGAGTTCATCCAAACAGGCGTATCTGCCATCGACGGAATGAACACTCTCGTCCGAGGACAGAAACTCCCTCTATTCTCCGCATCCGGACTGCCACACAACCAGATTGCCGCCCAGATCGCTCGTCAGGCCAAGGTCCGAGGCACCGACGAACCGTTTACCACAGTCTTCGCGGCCATGGGCATCACCGCCGACGAAGCTCGCTTCTTCAGAGACGACTTCGAGAAACAGGGCGCGTTCGACCACGTAACTATGTTCGTCAACCTCGCAGACGATCCTGCCATCGAGCGAATCCTAACGCCAAGGCTCGCGCTGACAGCCGCCGAGTATTTCGCAGTCAAGCTCGGAACCCACGTCCTCGTCATTCTTACGGACATGACAAACTACGCAGAAGCTCTCAGAGAAATTTCTGCAGCCAGAGAAGAAGTCCCAGGACGCCGCGGATATCCAGGCTACATGTATAGTGTCGATGGAAGTCGTAGAGTCGTCCTTCGAGATCCCGAAGGCTCAGTTAGAATCGTTTCTCTAAGCGACTTCTTCAAGATAATCGAGAGTCCCATCCAGAACGATGGAATCGTAGAGAGGAAGAAGATCGAACGATGGCACGCACTCTCAACGACAACCGACGGTAGGAGCGGGTTCCGCCCAGTCAGACATATCGTTCGGCATCCGTACAAGGGTCGGCTTACGCGCATCAAGACGCAACTCGGAGAAACAATCGTAACTCCCAACCACAGTGTCTTCGGTGCCAGGGACGGGCAACTGTCAGCCGTGGAAGCTGGACAGCTTGGAGTTGGCGACTCACTCGCACATGTCGCGAAAATCCCGGAAGACTGGGTTCCCAAGGAAACCGTTGAGATTCCAAGCGTCAAGAAACGGTTCCATCGGCAGATTGCCGTAACTCCCGAACTTGCTAGATATCTGGGCTACTACGTATCTGAAGGTCACTCCTCTCGCTGGTACAGTCGCAGGCACGACAAGCGGGTGCATCAAGTTCTCATCAGCAACAATTCTACCGAGTTCATCGATGACGTGGCTGAATGCTACACAAGTGTCTTTGGAAGAGCCCCGCCTACGATTCACATCGGTGATAAGAGATCGGGAACTTGGAGGGCTGGAACCCAGCGCAAACACGTATACGACTTTCTCAACGACTCCCTGGGATGCGGTCATCGAGCTTCCCACAAACGGATACCCAGTGCCATTCTATCGGCCCCAAGGCCAATCCGAGGGGCGTTCTTCAAAGCATATTACGATGGAGACGGATTTTCGCAGAACGCTCGGTACAAGACAAAACAATACTGCATGACCACCATCAGCCCCGGGCTCCGTGATGATCTCATTTTCTTGTGTCGTACCCTCTACCCCGACCGGTCACCATCACTCACACCCGCAGGAGTTGGAGGAAAAGCCCACCAAGTCTACCTCTCCACCTTCGTTAGAAGTCAGACAGCTTCGATAAACGATACCGACTGTGTGAAGATTAAAGAGATAGAAAAGGTTGAACCTACGGAAGAGTGGGTCTACGACATTGACGTAGAAGGGTCCGACAACTTCGTAGACGCCTGCGGGCTCTTACTCCTCCACAACACCGATCTTTCTACAATCTATGAGCGAGCGGGAAGACTTCACGGTAGCAAAGGCTCGATTACGCAAATGCCGATTCTGACAATGCCGGGAGATGACGTCACTCATCCGATCCCCGATCTCACCGGTTACATTACAGAGGGACAGATCTACATTGATCGAGGATTACACCGGAAAGGAATCTACCCGCCAATTGACCCCGCGCCCTCTCTCTCGCGATTGATGAAGGAAGGAATTGGAAAGGGTCGGACACGAGATGATCACCGTGAAGTCTCGGACCAGCTGTACTATGCGTATGCGGAGGGACGAAGCTTCCGCGACCTCGTCGCCGTCATCGGTGAAGAAGCTCTCTCAGCCCGAGACAAGCTCTACCTAGGCTTCGCGGACAATTTCGAGAAGAAGTTCATCAACCAAGGACTCTACGAGAATCGCGACATCGACGCTACACTCGACCTCGGCTGGAACCTGCTCAGCGTCTTGCCTGAGAGCGAGTTGAAGCGTATCGATCCGGCTACGATCAAGAAGTATCATCCGAAATATCGTGGGAAGACCTCGTAGTGTCAGAGATCGTCGCTGGCGCTCGTCCAACCCGGATGGAGCTTATCGCCCTCCGGCGACGACGACGTATCGCACAACGGGGAGGAGACCTATTACGGGAAAAATTGGACGCGTTGATGATCGAGTTCTTCCAGTTCGCCCGCGAAATCACCGCTCTACGCCAAAAGACACAGGATCTATTGTTCCAGGCTTACGAGAAATTCACTGAGGCCCAGATGCTCATGGGCTTCACGAGAGTCGAAGAAACCTCTCTAACGGTCCAAGACAGGTTTGACGTGGACGCATCGACTCGAAACGTCATCGGTGTATCCATACCCTACGTCTCAGTGAAACTGAAGGCCCTAGAGGGATTCCCGTATTCGATGATCGGAAGTAGCGCCAAACTCGATGAAGCAGTCGCACTGATGACGGAGGCTGTCAAGAACGTTGTCGAGCTGTCAGCGGCCGAAGCCGCCATTCGCAGATTAGCTGAGGCAATTTCCGCCACCAAAAGACGAGTCAACAGCCTGGAAAACATTGTCGTCCCGAGAATCGAGAACACAATCCGGTACATCGAGATGAGTTTGCAGGAGAGATCTAGAGAAGATTTCTTCCGGTTGAAACGTATCAAGACACGTCTGGAAGAGGAAGAAGAGGAAACCGTGAGGATCCCGCAGACCTCAAGCTAAGACCTAGATTTGTCATGTTGAGAACTTCCGGCATAGGCCTACTGGGGTCCTAGGATAACGAAACTGAACAGGAAAAACGACCCAATTATTGCAAAGAGTGACGCTATGAATACAAAGAAGGCAAGCACCCCTCTCGGTTCGAGGTTCATAGGAGCGGAGAGTACTACTAGTCCGCCGATGATAACGAGGAGTCCGTATGCCATGCCTACCATAGTGAAAAACAAGAAAGCAAGTTGAGAGTTATAGTCCACCGGCCCCAGATTCACAACAAGGGCCAGATAAGCCAGGCTGGAAATGAGCAACATTCCACTAATCACCCCGAATATGGAGAAGACCTTCAGCGGCGTATCGATTCCCGATCTCGCAAAGTGCATGCGTCAAGAAGCTCCAGAGACCAGGATCTCTCCCCGCCTCATGATATTTCCCTAGCTAGGCTTAACTTCTTGTCGATGGCGGAGGATGGGAGATCCTAGTAAGCTCGCTCGGCCCGCTCCTTCAGAGCGCGATTCATCTCCTCGAAGCCCCGCTTCGTATCTCTATCGAGACTCTTCGCCATGAATGGAACAAGCAAGCCCGTAAACCTCTCGTGTTGAACGAAACGGACGCCCTTTTCGTCTAAGGCTTCTATGGTAAAGCAGTGTTCGCCGTTGAACAATCCCGGTATCCAGAGTTTTCCGAGCCAACACATCTCGCGATTGGTCTCGACACTGACCATCTTGGGCTTGAAAGTCATCGCTCTTCCCCCAGGAGGCTCAATCCGGACCTCAAGCTTCGCCCCCGTCCTCGGCTCGCCGCTCATTTTTTTGATGAAAGGGTTCCATTCTGGGAATTTGGTAAAGTCAGTTAGCACTTGCCAGACCCGATCTGCGGGGGCCTCAATCACGATTTCAGATGAAACCTCCTTCATGGCTCGGTTGCTCTAAGAGGGGTGAGTTGAGCTGAAATGTGTTTCGGAAGGAAGCACTCAGCGAGCTCATCCGATGGCTATAGTAGATCCCAGCCCTTCTTCTTGACGTACCTCAGCCAGAATCCCGCGATCAGCGAAGTAACGATTGCCGTTAGAACGAGCGCGACGAAGAATGTTTCCGATATCAGTCCGAGGTCAAAGGCGACAGTAGCGAGCACTATTCCAGGTCCGCCTCTAGCGTTTAGGGCGATTGCAAGGTTGAGACTTGGCAGTCTCTTCTGCTTGATCAACCTGCCCACCACTAAGGCGCCTCCGCCTTTGAGAGCGGTTGAGAAGACCAGGAACCCGAGAAAGAAGAGAATGTCAAAGGAGTGAATCAAGTCGAGTTTCAATCCGACGACGGCAAAATAGACAGGAGTGAACACGGCCAGGGATATCGACTTGACCTGCGACTTCGCGAGGGCGAAGACCTCTTCCGGCATCATTCCAATCGCAACACCAGCTAGAAACGCCCCGAAGACGATGTTCACGTTGAGAAGACTCGCCAACGCAACCATCGAGAAGCAGAGAAAGAGAGCGTATCTCAACGGGTGATACTTGATCAGAACGTCAAACCTCGACCTTATCGTATAATGTATCAACCTGGGCAGACCCAGCAGAGCCGCACCGAAGAACGCGACCGTCACAAAGGCAGTATAGCCAATCAGGGACAGTGATGCAGAGGCTGAAGCTCCGACTCCTGTTGCGATGGCTAGCGCCCCGAACTGTATGACATCCTCCACTGTGGCAATCGCCAGAACGATCTTGGCAAATCGTGTATTCATGATCTTTAAGTCGATGAAGATCTTCGAGATCACGGGTATCGACGTGACTGAGACACCGATGCCCACGATGATAGCAAGCGAGAGCAGGTTCCCGTTTGGCCCCGAGAACGGCGAGAAATTGTAGACGAAGGGAACAGCCATTCCAATAACGAATGGAACAAAAGTAGCGCCAACCAAGAACGAGGTGGCGATCTTACGATCCTCTTTCGAGAAGGCCCTCTGGATCTCGAACCCTGATATGAACATAAGAAGAATCAGCCCGATGTAAGAAATTACAGAAATCAGTGCGCCTTCCGAGGGAAAAGCGCCGAAAACCCAGTTCTCAGCATCAGGAGCAAGTAACCCAAAGAAGGTTGGGCCGAGAACTAGCCCGCCGAAGATCTCTCCGATCACGCGTGGAAGCTTTACCTCGTAGAACAAGAACCCGAAAGAATGCGCAGTGAAGAGAAGAAGGACCATGGCGAAGAAAAACCGGGTCAGCTCTAGACTCGAGAGGGTGAATGTGCTGACGAGACTCATTGGAGTCTCGGCTCTACATCGAGAATTCTCTAGGGTCGACTGAGAGGTTGACTTCTTTCAGAAAAGACGGCGAGTCGGGGGATTGACCGTTCACCGCGAATACCGCGTGGAGATGAATCTTGAAACGTACAGCCTTGGTTTCGCCACGGAAGTCCATTCGAACTTCCCCAGGTTTTCCTATGTTTGTCTTCTCGTGGGCTAGCTTCAGCATAGGGTCGCGTCGAGGGAACCAGTCTAGGACCGTCTGCCGGAGAGTGTCAGATGCTGAGTTTATCGGGATGCCTTTGTGATTCTGACTGAATTCTTCCATCAAGGCCTTGCGGGATTCCTTCGTCACGTTCTCAATATACGTGTAGGTCCTCTGGAGCACCTGGCTCCCCTTCAGCATGTCAGTCATACTTTGCGATCGCCTCAATGCCTAAGATTTGGCTGGCTTTCGGTGTTCTTCGTTCGTATAAGAACTGAAGGGTCTTTGGCGAATCTCGATGATGTGAGAATGCAGTTGCGCTTAGTGTACGGCTCCCCATTCGTTGCCACATGTGTCGCAGCGGTATAGCTTCGCCTTCCCACTGCGCTGCTCTCTTGCTGACAGTTCGATATTCGTGGACCCGCATTTCGGACAGACAGTGTGATAGAGGTTCGTCTTCAGCGTGTCTACAATATAGCACGATTTTGAGTGGTCGTTCCAGAACATGCACAGGTCTCGCACACAAACAGATGCCATCAGAGGGCAAATCATCTGGTTGAACTTGCTCGTGGCGGACCGAAGGATTCGGCGAAAAGTAGGGTCCCGCATGTCAAGGAAAGGTTCTATCCTCGCATCATCCGGAGGGTCCTGTTCACGTTCCTCTCTTGCTTCGCTGTCTGACCCTTCATCTTCGGCCATTGACCTTCCGTCTCCCCTAATCGTCCGTTCTCGTTATGGACAAACCGCGTAGCTAAGGATACTGTCCCTCTCAAAACCGGCAACCGGTCACAGAGGTGCGCGTTGAGTCAAATTTTCTCTTCTCTGAACAGCGAGGATTACAAGACTGGGGCGGTAGTTCTTTTATCGGGGCGGAACATCTACTCTTCTTGAGAAGGATTTCTCGTCATGCGTGTTCGCCTTGTTGGCTATGAGCCTGACCTCGAAAGGGTCTGCGCCGCAGCGATGCGATCATGCTATTCTCCCCATCCGGGATATGAGCTGTTCACGCATACCTCTCAAGACAAGGTGTTGGACGGGGAAAAAATCTTCGATACCGAGCGAATAGGTGGACTATTGAAACGTGCCCTTGAGCTGGGACACTACGATATTCTCGAACACAATAGCATAACCTGGCTGGTAGAAGCTGATGAGAAGGAGATCCTCTTCCTCATGGAATCATCGAAGTTCTTCGAGACAAGCCAGATCGACGAACACCGATGGCTCATCACAACAAACCTACGAGTACTGGTCGAGCTAGCGCGGGGCACCAACGACCTATCATTGACGAAAGACCTTGTCGCGACCTTGAACGAGGCAGCTCCAATCATCGCATCAGCACTCGCAATCCCAACTATGAAAAGCTAGGATGAGAATTGGCAAGCAAAGCAATCTTGTTCAGCTACACCAACTATCCCGAGCTAACGAGGAACTTGGAAAAAGCTGGAGTGAAGATGGGAAGAGAGAGTATGCTCCGACATGGGAGCCTCACGTTTGACCTTCAGGGAATAAGCCGAGCAGCCAGTCATCAGATTGTAAGACATAGAATCGCCTCCTTCAGTCAGCAATCACAACGTTATGTGCGGGTCACGCGAAGCTATGGATACTTGAAACCGCCCGGAATACCCCAAGACCTCAAAATCCCAGTCGAGATACAGGGACACAGGCTGGACCTAAACTTTACAGACGTAATGGACTTGACTCGTCAAGCCGAGGAGGGACTTGTTGCCAAGGGCATCAAGGCTGAAGATAGTCGATACCTCCGGCCAAACGCGGCGACCACGAACATTGTCGTGAGTATGAGCCCGCGCCAGCTCATCCACTTCTTCAATCTACGCTGCGCGCCCGATGCGCAGTGGGAGATCCGGGACCTAGCCTGGTCAATGTATGCTGCGGTCCGACTTGCGGCCCCTCAAGTCTTCGGCCGATTACCTGCCGCGGAAGAGAGCGACTACATCAAGAAACGAGTCTCCGTCGTCGACGATCTAGTTCGAAAGGGAGAAGACGAATTCTCGAAGACTCCGGCCGGAGAGCTATTCCAATTGGGCCTTCAGCCATCTCTAGAGCTAGTTCATCCAGTCGAGACCTTTGTTAGGCACTACTGAGATAACATTTCGTGAACTAGCGCGACGCCGGGGTGATTGGTGCAACGTGTTTTGCCCAAATCTTCTTCTCACTTACTACAAATCTACCTCCAAATGTCAAGAAAATGCTCGCAAGATTAGACCAAAGATAGGGAACCCCTAGCGCAACTGTCAAACCAAACAGAAGAGGAATCCTAACCAGCAGATCAGACGAGGAAACTGCGTTAAAGAGCAAGGCCTTCCGGACCAACCCTCCGGCAGAATCTCTCGACCTGAACACGAGGAAGTTGTTCAGTGCAAAGTTGACGAAAACAGCTGCCTGGCTACTGAGGATCGCGCTGATCAGGAAGTAAATCCCGTAGAATCCCGTCAACAAGAACAGTACAGACTGGTTGAGAAATATCCCTAATCCGCCCACGAAACCGAACTTGATCAGGATCCAAGCTATCGAGCCCCCAGTCTTTGGCTTGCGTGGAGGAGGCGGGAACATCCCGAAGCCGGAAGAGAAGCGAGTGTCCTTGAGCGCCGCTCGGTAAAGAGATTCCTGAGAGTACTGCCGGCGTGCCAGGACCTCTGTTAGAGGATTGATGGGACGGATCTCTGAACTCAATAGTCAGCCGGCAATTCTAGCTAGATGCATTCCGCATGATATAACCGATACCCTCTCGGTCGACAATGCCTCGTACTATCGCGTGGACAAGAAGAGTTACAGGTTCTACGAGTTTTCGACTGGAGAGATTGACGGGAAATCTACATTTGAGATGATGTTGCGATCATCGGCATTACAGGAAGTTGTTGTCCCGGCTCAACGAGTTCTTCGAATTCTCTTCTCGCCTTGTCCATCTTCGGATAGATGACCTCTCTGAAACCTGTCACCGCGAATTCATTGGGTCTGTATGGATCGTTGATGACCCTTAACGCTCTGAGAGCAAGATCATAGTTTGAGGACGCAGTCTTGAGATAGAATCCTATGACATCATCCTTGTACCAGTCGCGGAAGGCGCGTTCCTTCTTGTGCCATCCCCAGCTGTCGAGGAAAGTTCTGGTCCATTTCATGTGTTTGAAGATCCTCATCAGCCAGTTGTGCGCAAGCCACTGCGGCAGGTCGAACCTTAGTTGTTTGCCGAAGACCTCGAACTCTGGCCTGTTGATGTGCTCGTACGTTATCTTGTCACCATTCTCCTCGTCAATGTTATACCGTATCTTGTCCCTGTCCAGTTTCTCACCATCAGTCAAAAGGTGCGGAGTGTAGATCTCGTCCTTGATCGCCATTACCTTGTGAAGGTTCAGCACTGCTGTTTTCGTTGCTGCGTAGCCCTTGTCCTCCCTATCGTTCCTGAACACCTCGAGGACCTTGTCCACATATTTCTCGGCGTAGGGAAGCTCTCCCCACATTATGAGGTCGTATACTCTTCTAGCAATCGCTCTGTTCGTATCCTCATCCAGCCTCATCGTGGCAACGGTACTCTCGACGAGTCGTCGGTATTCGTCCGCGACCGTCTTTCCGCGCCAGAACATCCAGTAGGAATGGGAGAGCTGCTTGGCTTTCATGTCAAGAACGGACTGGGAAGTTTCCTTCGCTCCGAATAGAGTTAGGATGCGCTCGTCAGCGACAATGTTCTTGAATTCCAGGAGGTCCGGTTCGATGGCCATTTTTCGTCCGAGGCGTAGAGCTTCCATGTTTCTAGTTCGCTGGCTCGGAGGGACTGTTTCTAGTATTGCATCGATCAGATTCTGTTCGCTGACTGGTATCAGTCCTTTCTGGAAAGCCGCGCCCAAGAGGATCATGTTGGTGAAGAGTTTGCTTCCGAAATAGAGTTCGGAAATCTCGCTAAGTCTTCCACCGAAGTACTCGTCGGAGTTAGTGTGTCTTCGAATATTCTCTTCCGCATCCGGAGGATAATTCATCATCCCGGCCAGCATCGGAATGGTCGGGACAACGGTCGTGTTCACCACTGCGGTGGTGTGAACCTGGCTCGCGTATACGAGACTTCTCTCCGCCTCAAGCATGTCCACGCCCATCAAGAGATCCGCCTTGCCGTTGGGAACGATGGTTGAGATCTTGGCTTTTCCATCCGAGTAAAGTACGTGAGCTGAGACAGCTCCGTTTCTGATTGCAAGTCCTTTCTTATCGTTGAACCGGACATGATATCCTTCCTTGGTTCCGGCTCGAGCAAGAACCGACGACATCACACCAACGCCCATTCCACCCACGCCGCTGATGAATATCTTCCAAGTATCAGTGAAGCGGTGTGGAGAAGGCTGCGGGATATTTTCGAGCGAGATCTTCTTGACCCGTGATCTCGGCGGTCTGTTTCGTGTAACTATAACCTTCTCGAAGGACGGGCAAGCCATTACCTTAGTGCAGTAAGTGTCGGACACACAAATGGACTGGTCAATCCCAATCTTCTCGCCATAGTCAGTGTTGACTATGGTTAATCCGGGGCAGCCGGTGTTCTTTGTGCACTCGCGGCAGTTCTCGCAGACCTCTTGTGATATGTTGACGAATGTCTCTTTCTTGATGAAACCCTGTCTCTCAATGATCCTGTTTCTTTCCGAACGCTTTCTCTTGTGAAATGTAATCCCGCACTCTTTGTCGGCTATGATGACCTTGACGCCGGGTTTTTCGAAGACCTTGTCCAGTTCTTTCATGTACTTCTCCCGGTTTGACGGAGGCATTTTCTTCACGTAGATCTGGCCTTGTCCCATAGCTCGTACGATGCTCTCGATGTCTTGTGGGGTTGTCTTGTCGCCCATCAGGTTGTGGCCTGACTCCGGTGTGGGCTGGTGGCCTGTCATCGCGGTGTTCTTGTTGTCGAGAATGAGATAGAGGATGTCCTGTCCTTCTTTGATCGAGTTGGAGATCGCAGTCATTCCCCTCCAGAAGAACGTGGAGTCGCCCATCATCGCGTACTGCTTGTTGGTCACGAACGGGTCCATCCCGGCCCCCGCAGCACCGCCTAGGGACATTGCCGTTAGATTGTGCATTTCCCCGAAGGGAGGGAGGAACGACATCGAGTAACATCCGATGTCGCCGTGTGCGAAGATGTCTTTGTGCTCAGGTGTATCTCTTAGAGAGTGAACTGCGCTGAGAGTTTCCCTGTGGGGGCAGCCGGCGCAGAAGCCCGGAGATCGAGGCGGAACTATGAACCCGTAGGCTTTGATCTCAGCTAGCAGGTCAAGTTCGGTGTGGATCTTCTTCTGGTCGATCTTGGCGGCGGGATCACCGATCTCCAAGAGCAGGTTCCCAACCTTCTCGATGAGGTTTGATGGGGTGAGGCCGCTCTCTTCCGGAAATCCATCGCCTTGAGGAAAGAACTTACCCCAGACTTTCGGCATGTTGGAGATCTTTCCTTCTTGCACCAGGTCATCAAGGATAGTCTTGACCTGGTTCTCTATCGCTGGACTCTTCTCCTCGACAACGACAATATTCTCGACTTTCTTGGATAACTCGCCAACGATGTTGGACTCAAGAGGATAGGTTACTGCAGGTTTCAGAATCGGGAATTGCTCGTCGAGTCCCAGCTCCCAGAGAGCTTGTTCAAGATAGCTGTAGGATATGCCTGCTGCTATGAATCCGATCCGGTGCTTCCGACCATCGTCGTAGAGTATCTTGTCTAGCTTGTGATCGCGAACATACTCATGCACCTTTGGAAATCTATCTCTGACAATTTCCTTCTCCAGATCCCAGGTGTTCGGAGGGATACTGACTCTCCGTTTGATATCGACTTTTGAGATATCGAGTGTAATCGGATTCTTGAAGGTAATTTCTGAGGGCTGGTTTTCCGAAAGAATGACGCTACCACCGCCCTCGGCCAGGTATGTGGTAATGAGATAGCCTACGACTAAGTTCGAATATTGCGAGAGTCTGAGTCCTTCTCCAATCCAGTCTTTGACCTCTTGTGGAGTGCTCGGCTCGATGATCGCCATCTTGAGATGCTCCATAAGCTGGCGACTGTCACCTGCGACCTGAGTACTGGAAGCATGCGGGTCGTCGCCACAGACAACAAGGGCACCGCCTCTCCTCCCGCTCAAGCCTAGCTTGTCAGCATAGTTGATGATGTTGATGGGGTCCGCAGCGACGTTGAGGCCAACGCTCTTCATCACCGCCACAGCGTTAACGCCGACATCCAATGCGCCGTTGAGCGCGGCAGCACCTTGGGACTCGTCGTTCGTCATTTCTCCCCATAATCCGCATTCTCTGAGAATCTCTGCGTTCTCTTCCAGAATCGTGAAAACCTCTGCGACAGGCGAGCCAGGGTAGCCAGCCATCAAGCCGACTTTGCTCTCAAGCGCTCCCTTGACTATTAGCTCGTTTCCGTTGAAAGCGTTGATACCGGACCCTTGGACAAAACGTTTGTCCGACATTACATCACGTGGGTAGCCGTATAGTATCCTGGGGTCGGGCTGTAGATAAGCCCGTTGTTCAGTTTGTGGACAAATAAGCTGACAATCGTTTGCATGCGCCTCGCCGCAGCATCAGAACGTCCACGACACCATATGATGCGTTTTTCACACAGCGGGCCATTCCATAAGCGGAGAAGGGGTTCTGCGGGAATATTCTAGTGGGAAAATCCCTACAAACAACCCATAACACAACGGCACCATCATCTGGAAAAAGTGGCCTCGCGTTGAGAATGCTCTTTCTTCTCGGAATCCTTCTTGTCATGACCACATCGTTCAACCCAGCATCAAACACTCATGCGGCCACGGGTGCGGAAATTCCAACAGAAGGTGGCACTTGGACAAATCCAGCCATCAGTATTGTGATTACTCCCGCATCAAACATGCCCTGGTTCGAGGCGTCATATACGTATGATGTGAACTATGCGATTACCCGCTGGGCTAAGTCGATCATCGCGTACACGGATGCCTACGGTTCGTATTACCTTCGCAAACTGAGCTTTGTAACGTGCGTTTCGGGTGTCAACGACACGTTGTGCGGCACTCCGGACATTAGGGTCCAGTTCATCCAGTCGTTTGGATCGGAATCGGCTGGGTTGGGGCTGACTTCGCTGCGGATTCAACAGAGTTCAGGAATCTTCGTGATCCCAACAACTACGACACTCGCGGCGTATGATCCGACCAACACGACTCAGTTGACCGATACGGACATGATCAATATTGCCGGCCATGAGTTTGGGCATGCTCTCGGTCTCAACCACGCAACTGTATCAATAACAGATGATGGGACTTTTGAGCTCATGTTCCTGTCCTACGGGCAGGCAGTGGGGAATCCGAGGAATTCTCTGGAAGCGCCGTCAACCTTGGACATGTATGCGTTATCGAACGTCTACGATTGGTTGGTCAATCCTTCGGGCTTCAGCGGGACAGGACATTTCGCCACCGTCTACTCGTTGCCTCCGGGAATCGCGTATGGGTCCGTGTATCCGTATTCCGAGCAGATTCAAACTCTTCAGGACTCTATCAACCAGTTGAGGCTTGAGATCTTGATAGTGGCTGTCGTTGCTGGTTTTCTGCTTGCTGTAGCTTTGGTACTCGGAATCCTGTTGGCTCGGAAGAAACCGGATCAAGCTCAGACCGTTTCTTGGCAAATTGTAGGACCTCCCGCGCCTGTTGAGGGTATGTGGGTATTCTGAGAAATGATTGGAAGGCGTTGAATTTGGCAATGCCCCAATTCTCGCACCTGCGAAGTTGGAAATCTTTCCGGTCACTTGTTTGAGCGGTTTATCTCCGTTTCCTGAGGGCTAGAAGTCTTTTCCTGCTATTACGATAGTAACATTTTTATCTCAACACGCCGTTGCCACCTACGACGAAAAACAGTGACCCCATCTAGACTTTTCTTAATGCTGGCAATTGTATCTCTTGCAGCAATACCATTCCTCGCGAGACCGGTCGCAGCCCACACTAATACGGGCACATCGGGACAGCCGAACCAGAGTTGTCAATCAGTTTTTCCAACCGGGCCCCTATCTCCGGCAGGCTTCAATACCAACGGGTTCAGTGTAGCGGATACTCATTACGCGGGCAATGGAGAGACCACTCAAACCCCGGCAAACTCGGCAGCTGTCTCGCAGTATGACGTCGCATGCTTCCAAGTCGCTCAACACTAGAACCTCACCACTACCCCCCTTCTTTTTCCAATCATCGGTTTAGCGATCAATCGTATCCGACATTATCCACATCTCTTCCCGCGACCAACCCGAGTCTTATTTGGCCATCAGCACGGGGTCAAGATATGGAATTCGACAGATTCTCGATAGCTCTGTTAGTGCTCCGTCCTGATCGCCCGCGTCTTGACAAGGAAGCGGAGGCTGAGTTGCAAGATGCTCACATGGCTCACCTCGCGGATCATGAAGCTGGCTATTTGCTCGCGGCAGGTCCTCTTCTCGGAGGACCGGACGAGGCTTTTCGCGGGCTGACTATCTTGAACGTCGAACCTGAAAAGGCTCGGTTGTTAAAGGAGCAGGATCCTGCAGTCCCCTGCCGGGCGGTTCTCGGTCAAAGTATTACTCTGGATGATGCTACGGGGCGCGATGCACTTTTCTCACACGCGCTTCCCCCGCTCGATGATGGAGGCCGATTCAGACTGAACAATAGTTACCGACGCCTGGGACAGATGTAGCTCTTGCAGATCTACATCGCGATGCTTCGAGGAATCAATGTAGGTGGTAAGAAAATTGTCAGGATGGAAAACCTCCGGGCATCATTTGAGGCGTTGGGGTTCGGCCGGGTCAAAACGTATGTTCAGAGCGGAAACGTAATCTTCGAAGTTCCGAAAACCTCATCGGATGATCTGTCTAAGGCCATCGCAGAGAAGGTTTCGGAGGATTTTGGTTTTCCGATTCCCGTGGTTGTGAGAACCTCAGACGAGATGGGAAAAATCGTTGGAGGCAACCCGTTCCTGAACGAAAGGGGATTGGATCCTTTCAAGCTTCACATCACATTCTTGGCGGCACTGCCAGCGAAGAACGCGAAGGAAAGAATGGATGCGTTGAATGCGGGCCCTGATCAATTCCTTATAAGTGGTCGAGAAATCTATCTCTATTATCCTGATGGTTATGGGAGAACCAGACTTTCCAACAATGCTATAGAAAAGGCGTTGTCGGTCGGAGCGACAACGAGGAACTGGAAAACCGTGAGCACGCTCGCGAGGATTTCATCGGAATGACAGGATGTAGAGTGGGGATCGCCCCGTCACATTCTGGTCCACACCAAGACTGTTTTTCCAAATAATTTGCGACCGGGGTTCCGGCTTGCAAGAACGGTTTGTGGAGAAAGACGAAATGGAAATTCGCCCATTATCAGCCCTGATCTCGAATCTGACGCCATGTCTCTTAGATGCATAGTAAATCCTTCTTGACGACTCGTAAAAACGCCACCTGATCCAAGCCTGGACTGTGCCCTGAATCGCCTGTC
>Ga0209378_1001488_pt1 | contig 16679 bp, 14 predicted proteins | sample GraSoiAngelo_156_FD_186170 | JGI IMG/M metagenome (GOLD analysis project Ga0209378, IMG submission 186170) | Grasslands soil microbial communities from the Angelo Coastal Reserve, California, USA - 14_1009_13_40cm (SPAdes) (version 2) | ecosystem: Environmental > Terrestrial > Soil > Grasslands ... | reverse complement strand
GAAATCTCCAGCAGGTTTGACGAGGTGATTGAGGTCCTCACAAGAGTCTTCGGAACCAGTGCCCAACTTCTTGTCTACAAGACGGTGGCAGAACTCTACAAAGAGTATTCTCTAAGGACTGGCTCCTCTTTCGGCGAATCTTTGAGAGGCCAAGTTGCCCAACTAAGGGAGAAGGTGGTCAGCGACCTCCTGAAGCCTAAGCACTATACTAGCATCGACCCTTGACGTAAATCACACTTGGGGAAATCTCAGGAGGTCACTAGCAGGATGACTCTGGCAGAATCGTTGACGTAGGACTCGTCGGCCAGTTAGTCTATAAATAGCGCGAGAAAGAGAGTGCTTTGTAATGTTAGTTCCTTCCGAGAAAGAGGGATGTTTCCTTTAAGACCAGTTTGATCCAACTCGCCAAAAGGCGAAGAATTCGGAAATTGGAGAGCAAGGGTGCGGTACGAAGAACCAGCAAACGATCTTCGAAAACGAAGAAGATTGCAAAGACAGTTGATTCTGTTCTGGGACCAGGGAAACTGGCCCCTAACTTTTCTCTTAACAGTACACCGGACCAGAAAGTGTCCCTGAACGACTTCCGGGGACAACCTGTAATTCTTGCTTTCTACCCTGCAGACTGGAGTCCCGTCTGCACCGACCAGTTATCATTGTACGCGATGGTAATGCCAGAATTCAAAAAGTTCAACGCAGAACTCCTCGCTATATCAGTTGACAATATCTGGTCCCACCTAGCCTTCGTTAAGGACCGGAAACTCAACTTCCCCGTCCTAGCAGATTTCGAGCCAAAAGGAGGGGTCTCTAGAAAGTATGGTGCCTACAAGGAGAGGATCGGTGAGTCGGCTCGCGCCCTCTTCGTGATCGACGACAAGGGGGTTATCAGATGGAGCCACCTCTCCCCCGACGGGATCAACCCGGGAGCCGACGGCATTCTATCAGCCCTAGAAAATCTGAACAAGGCTCAGGCGACCGAGAAGAGCTGACCGCGAGAAATGTCCGGGACAACAACGGTTGCACGAAAGAGAACTACAGGCAAGACCCTGCTTGAAACAACCAGCAAGGAAACCGCGGGAGAGTACGAGGCTCCGAGACTCGCAGTTCCTGTGACGCCTGAACGCGACCACATAGAAGGACCCGTGAAAGCCGCTCTCACGCTAGTAGAGTATGGCGACTATCAATGTCCATATTGTGGCGCGGCATATCCTGAAGTGAAAAAGGTCCAGAAGGAACTCGGCTCTGAACTACGGTTCGTGTTTCGCAACTTTCCCCTTACAAATATACATGAGTATGCCATGAACGCCGCTGAGACAGCAGAGGCAGCCTCTGCTCAGGGAAAGTTCTGGCCCATGCACGACTTTCTCTACGAACACCAACCAACCCTCGGCAACACGAGCGTCGCCCTCGGCTACGCGAGGACGCTGGGCCTGGATGGTCAAAAGTTCGAGCGTGAAATTGCTCAGCACTTGTATCAGAAACGGATCAAGGACGACTTCATGGGTGGAGTCAGGAGCGGTGTCAACGGCACGCCAACATTCTACGTTAACGGGATCAGACACGACGAAGACGCAGTCGCCAGGGCCCTCATCGAAGGCTTGAAACAAACCTAGCCAATCGTTCTAACAGTCTTAGCAAAGCCTACAAAACCTACAAGTTCACAGGCAAACCTGTCAGCCAACCAAGAGGTCCGCAGACATTTCCAGGGAGCAGGAAGCGTTCCTTATTGGAAGCTGGTGAATGCAAAAGCCTTTTGAATGGCTTCCCCTTCTTCATGTATGGTCAAGTATCATGGCCAAGGTCGTCCAGACTGACCTGGAAGAGGACGAGTACATGCTCTTTACAGAGCTTCTCCAAAAGCAGAGACTGAGTATTCGCGAAGGATTGCGTCTCGCGGTGAACAGAATGGTCAAGGAGGGAGTGAAACTAGACTCAAGAGATCCTTTCCTTAATCGTAAGCCAACTGGAAGAAGCGGCTTGGGAGATCTCTCAAAGAGGCATGACGAGTATCTCTATGGGAGAAAGAGAAGACGAGACTCTTCCTCGACACCAGCGCTCTAGTTGCCCTAGAGGATAAAGACGACGAGAACCATGCTAGCGCCCTCGACTTCAGAGAGGGAGTTAGACAGAGCAGGACACCCTTCAGGGCGTTGTACACGTCCAACTACGTAATAGACGAAACCCTAACCCTGTTGAAGGATAGGTGCGGGTCCCAGACCGCCATCTCGTTGCGCGAGGACCTAGAAGCGTCTTCCGCGGTCAGGGTTCTATGGGTCGACGTGGAGGATGAGACAAGCGCTTGGAGAATTTTCAAAAACCACAGGGACAAAACCTACAGCTTTACCGACTGCGCTTCCTTCGCCCTGATGGAGAAGCATGCCATCAAGAACGCTTTTGCATATGACAGACACTTCGCACAATATGGACTCAACAAGCTTCCCTGAAGAGACAAACCTACAGGTTTACGGGCAAACCTGTAAGCGGAACGACAGGTTTGTGCTATTACTATCACCGCTGGTACGATCCGGGTATTGGAACGGGTCACCAGTCGAGATCAACCCCCAGTCCGTCGGCCGCGAAAGGAATGTGGAGGGCCGACTTACAAGCGGAAATATTTGAGGGCGCCACGGGCTCGTAAAGGTCTCACCGCTCGAGCATGGTCCTGGGAATCGAGTTGAAATTTTTACAGAAACAGGGGGATAGTGCGTGCGGAGACCAAGAAGGCCAAACCCCGCTCTCTCAAACTGCAGGTACTTTCTCTGCTTGGGTCTTTGTTGTTAGAGTTACGCCGAGCTGTTTCAACAGTCCTACCAGGTCGTAGAAGAGTTTCTCTTCGACAATCTCGTTGTTCTTCCATTGGGCAACCGTGCAGAACTCAAGCTCGAATTTCTTGTTGGTGGCAGGGATTATGCGCCCATCCGGGCCCATGAACGGCCCTTTGTTCTTGCCTGTCCATCTGGCCACTGAACATGTGTAGTCGCCGTAGCCGAAGAGGATCTTGTATGGATTGTTGTCCAGATGATTGTCAAAAGCTTTGAAGAATTCAACAGATTCGCTATGATGTGCGTGGCGTCCCCTCGTTGGCTCAGGTTGGCCTGGCCAGTACACCGCAACGTTCTCAGAGTGACGTTTCATGAACGTTTCCCAGTCTTTGGCATTCCAAGCGTTGTCTAATGTTTGCATAAGTCGCAGGTTTTCTTCAACACCCATTCCGAAAATTCACCTCGTAGATTACGATTGTTTGGCGGTTCAGTTATTATTGGTATTCTTCGTGTGGCCTCTCCTAGGCTTCTGCAAAGTCCGCCCGACAATTTGTTTCACATTTACTGCCATCTCTTCTTTAATCGCTCCCGCTCGTTTCCCCTCATTATGCGGTCGGTGATAGTCAAGGAGGTTATGTGGTGTTGGAGTTGCAACAAGGTCATGGAACACGATGTTAGCAATCACCCTGGTTCGGCTGGTGGATGGGTCACTATCGTATGCAAGGGTTGCAGAGCAACTCAAGTAGAGCAGCTATGGAAAGATGGGACGATACGAGATTCCCTCAGAGGACAAATCTAGGTGATAATGTCGGAAGCGCAGTTGGTTTCATGCTCCATCTGGTTGGGAGTCGGACTCGAAGTTCGGTTCCCTTCTAAGGCCCAATACCTGAAATTCGGGCCTTCTTGTGGGCAGACTTAAATAGTTATTACGTTATAACCCTGTTCATGTCTCGCGTATTGACTGGAAAAGTTAGGAGAGTAGGGAATTCCATGGCTGTGATAATACCAAAGGAGCTGTTAGAAGAGTCAGGTGCTAGCGAGGGGGACACAATCAAGCTCTCTCTGGCGATTCCAAAGTCTACTCGCGAGACGGCGTTGGAGAGTATCGCAGGTTTGGACCGAAAAGCCCGGCCGTTTGCAAGAGAGAAACGAGACAGATTCTAGTTGCTTCTCGACACCAGCGCCATCATCGAGGTCTTGAGACATTCTAGGACCTCAAAGGAGTTCAGATTGGTCCAGAAGCACATTGGGGCGGAGGAACTTTACATGCTTGTAGTCCAACTCGCCGAATTATCGGACTGGTGCATCGCAAACGAAGTCCCTGTAAGGGAGAGGATCGAGAGAGTGAAGAGCCTTGCGAATATTATTCCGCTTGACGAGCAGATCTGCCTGGAAGGGTCAAGGCTCAAGAATGAGCGACGCAGGAGAGGCTTCAGAAGCTTCGGTCTTCTAGAGGGACTTCTGCTCGCGGCGGCTAGGTCAGTAGGCGAGCGAGTGCTCACCTTTGACCGGGACTTTGCTGAGGAAAAAGACTGCCTCCTCCTTCCTTAGAAAGTTGAGGTCTGCTTACTTTCTGAGTGCAAGAAGGTCTTTGGAGCCCTTGCTAGGTCTTGTACGGTGGGGAGCGAGGGTTCATTCGTAACGCGTCAGTCGTTTCATTCGACGTTTCTCATGGTCCAGATTTGACCGAGCTCGGATCGTGACGAGGGCAAGGGAGGCGACCAGTCCGAGGAGTCCTCCTATAACGAGAAGTCCCCACATCGAGGATGCCAAGGGTATTACGGTGCACGACAAGCAATTCCCGTTTGAGCCACCGCCTGGTCCACCGCCGGGCCCGTTTGACCCTCCAGGCGAGGAGGGAACTACTTGCATGGTCAGGAATTTCGTGTCCCGTTGGGAGGGGTTGTTATTGTCTATCGCTGAAAATGCTATCGTGTACGTACCAGTCTGGCTGTTGCTGGGCGTCCAAGAGAAGAATCCTGTCGCCGAATCAAACGTTGCGCCCGGAGGAAGCCCCGTTGCGGTGAGAAGTATGACGGTCCCCGGGTTTGCATCGCTGGCTTTTACCACGAATGTGAGCGTGTTTCCAACAGTCAGTGTCTTGTTACCAGGCAGACTGAGGACTGGCAGGTTCGTAGTGATGACCAACACGACTGTCGACGCTGAGACTGTTAAGCCGCTAGAATCTGAGACCTGAAGGTTAACAACATGGGTTCCGGAAACGGAGTAGATGTGGGAGGTACTAGAGCCGGTGCCTGTTGTACCGTCCCCGAAATTCCACGAGTAGGTGTAAGGCACGATCCCGCCGCTCGCTGTGCCTTTGAAAGATACACTTTGGCCTTGGGCCGCAGAAGTGGGTGTGAAGCTGATGCTCGTCGTCAACCCCGACGGCGGAGGCGCTCCGGTCGTCAGGCCTACAGCATCCCAGTTCACGTCCAGTTCTTGGAACTGATATCCTTCTGTCCCTATCTCTATCCCGGCCAGCTGGCATTGAGTGGAGGAGGGCAGTCCCCACGCTGCCAAATCGCTCTGACACTGCTGCGCGACATCGGCTGTGAGAGTATAGCTCTGCCCGACGACGAGATCCGACAAGGTAACTTGGTCCCAGCCAAAGGAATCCCCTGGGTCATACGTGGCAGTTGACCCGACCGGGCTGAAAGTACCGCCTACATTCTCGACGCGAATCTGAGTGTCAAGACACTGATAGGTGGGGCCGCCGGCGGAGACAGCGCCGTTAGGAAGCCAGTAGTACAATGCGATGTAGATATGGTATCTGTCCGAGCTTGGCGTTGAACTGGGGGCGTAGGCTAGAAATGTGAAGTGAGAACTGACACTGGTTACACCGGACGGGATAGCAACCGAAGCAGGTGCCTGGCATGGGCTCCATGGAAAAACGCCCATCTGAGTGGTCGCGTAGTTGTAGCTGTTGCTACCACCCTGCCCTGGGTTCGACTCGAGAGTTTCCAAAACGCCGTTAACTATTGTCGCCGAGCTTGTCGATGGAACAGCGTTTCCACAGCTCCAGCCCTGAGGAAGACTCGTGCAGGATCCGAAATTGCCTGTTAGCGATGCGGATGATGACACTGTGACTGTCTGAGAACTCGTCACCGTCTGTTGGGGTGAAGACGAGTCCTTCGCTACTTCTGTTACCGTGAACGTTTGAGCGACGGAGTAGGAATAGGTCGCGATAGCTCCAGTTCCTGTTGCTCCGTCGCCGAAGTTCCAGCTGATCGTGTAGGGTGCTGTTCCTCCGCTAGTTGTGGCCGTGAACATTACGGGTACGCTTACGAGAGTAGTGGAGGGTGATGCTGTGAAACTTGTTGAGAGGGGAGGTGGAGGACAGTTGATCGTGCAGGCAGCTCCAAAAGCGCTGAGCATGTTCGGTGCTCCCGCGTCGTTTGAGTTGATCGATGATAGTCCCCATGCTGTCTCGATCGTGGACAGATAGCTGTAGTGGGATGCGCTGGCTGGGCTGATCTGCACGCCTTTCTTTGCTGCCGGTCCGCTGAAGGATGCGTAGACGCACTCTCCTGTTCCACCAGTGTTAGAGCACTGGTTGTAGCCTTCGTCATAGAGCAATAGCAGGGTTGCTTTTGTCGTTGTGAATTCTGTGCTGCTCAGGATCTGAGGCACCAGAGCTGCGAGATAGGAATCAGCTCCTGACACACCAGAGTCGTGTCCGTTGTCATTGTCGTTCGGAGTCAGCCAGATGAAATTCGCAGGGCTAGCCGTGTTCAGCGCCGCGAGAAACTCCGGGTCGGTTGATGATGCTGTTGTCAGAAAGTGAGAGCATCTGCTGGCAGTGTTCATGTCAGAGAAGTCTATGAACGGGAAGTGGTCCCCGCTCCTTGGAGGACTGAAACCGCACGTGCCCGAGCCGCCCGCGTCCTCAGCGAACGCTTGCCATGTCAATCCGCCGGACTCTATACTGTCTATCAGAGTAGGTGTGGTTTCAAAGTAGCAACAGACACCGTCGCCGCTTGTGCCGCCATCATTGATCGCGCCGAGCAGTGCGATATAGTTGGGCTCACTGTTATGATTGATGGTTCCCCATGTCATAGCCAGAACATTCTGGTCTGCCAACGTACTCTCGTACGTGCCTGAGCCACCGCAGCCGGAGTAGACGCTGCACATCGCCTGATTCTCCATCACTATGGTGACAATATGATCGAACGGAGCGCCAGCTGGCATAGCCATACTGGTGCCCCGCGGATGAGACTGATCACTGACGGCCAGTGGACCTGCCAGTAGAGTCCCCAGCAGGACGAAGCTAGTGAACAGCAAAACGTTACTTGTTCTACTGAACCATGTTCTGTCTGACAAGTATCCTAGCAGCCTCCTTCCAGCCTGGACACGGTAGCCAGATGCTTCCGGTTCAGCTCTACCGATATGATTCTTGTTTTCACATTCAACTTTCCTTCACGACCCCGGGCGAGATCATTATGGCCCGAGCCAAACAGCCTGCTCGCACTGCCGACAGAGAACCAGACTCTTTGACATGAGCGAGTTCTTCGGCAAGAATTAGTATAGTGCTTGGCTGTGGTTTATGCGAGTCCGAACTTTTCGATGGAGTTTCTGGTACTTGTGCCCAGTGTCCATGCGACCCTCCACAACAAATCATCACGCGGCTCCCGAGAAGCCGAGGCGAGGCTTGAATTATGATAAAGGAGAAGAATCCTCTCCAAGAATTATTGAGCCGGCGGTGTGCGGAACGACTCACAAAACAGTCGAAAAAATCCAAACTAATCAGGAATTGACTTTGATATGGGCGACTGTCGATCATATTTCAGTGAGATTAATCCGGGGGGTTGCGGCGGTTACAAGGAACGGACGCAGTTAACCGGTTTTCAAGACTTCCTAGAGGAAGCAAACGTACCCGCGAGGTCGACGGTTTATGATTGTCTATTCGAGAGAGGACGAGATCGAGTTGATTGTAGGCGTCCGCGTGATTGGAGCCGGGAAAGGTTAGGTTTGTCCGGGAAGTAGATCGCTCTGATCCTGATTACCCTGTGAAGTATCAGCGCGCGTCGTCTTTCATCAAAAGCCTCGCCCGTGATAGTGAAAGTGTTTACCTGTTTTGAGTACGGTGTAAAGGCTACCGTTATTAGCCTCGCCCTGTCGAGGGGGGTACTAGGGGTCATCAGGCAGTGAAGGATTATCAGAGAGACATTACTCCGTTCTGCGTCGCCTGCGGGAAGGGGATAGATCGCGATCAGCCGGCGTACCAGTTGAATGAGGGAACAACCCAGATTGTGACTCCTACGTTTCTCCCCGTGTCTTCTATTGGACTGCTTCACGCGTCCTGCCTTGCAGAAATCTTGGAACAGGTGTACCAGACACTTCTGCCAGTTCCATTAGAAAGGGTGATTCTGGTAAAGCCGAGGTTGCCTAGGCTGGATTTGAAAACACCAGCTCATGTCCCAGTCAAAGGGCAGATCGAAGTGCCCGCCAAGTAGAAACGGGCCGTTATCGAATTCTGCTCATGGTAGGCTGGAACGATCGTTCACCGTGGAAGTCAAGAACGGGAAGCCGAGGCGAAGAATTCTTCTACGGGTTAATCGGTGCTCTCTTCGTCGTAGCGCAACTAAGATGGTCTGATTTTTAATCAGGATAGCCACCCGTCCGAATTTTCTTTTTGGGGCAGGTGCTTAGACGTCACCGACGATGATCATCCCAAGAATAGTCTCTTTGGGGTAGAGGACAAGATAGCAATCCGAACCCTGACTGAGGCTTCGGTTCCCTGCTTGGGATGTGAACCCACGGGTTGGTTCCCTTCTAAGGAAGCCTAGGGAAACTGTCTCTATCTTGCTTAGCTGAGGCCTGCAAGTCTCAGTACATAGTATGATAGGCCGGCTATCGCGGCCGCGGCGGGAATCGTGAGGACCCACGCGTAGACGATTCTGCGGGCCACTCCCCATCTCACAGCTGAGAGTCTGCGCGTCGAACCTACTCCCATGATCGCCCCAGCTATTGTGTGAGTTGTGCTGACCGGGATTCCAAGGGAAGCAGTGGCGAAGAGTGTTGAGGCGGCTGCGGTCTCGGCGCTGAACCCTCCGAAAGGATGCAACTTCGTAATCTTCATGCCCATCGTGCGAACTATCCTCCAACCCCCGAAATAGGTTCCAAGACCCATAGCGGTTCCCGCCAACAGTATCACGTAGAACGGAACGTAGAACGTCGAACCTAACAGTCCCTGAGCGAAAAGAAGGGCAGCTATGATCCCCATTGTCTTCTGCGCATCATTCGTCCCATGCCCTAGACTGTAGAGGGCCGCGGAGACGAGCTGAAGCCGTCGGAACGCGTGATCAGATGTGGAACGGGAATACCGCATAGCAATCCTCACCGTGAGCAGGACTAAGCCAATCGCGACAAAGAAGCCAATCACGGGAGACAACACTATGAAGTATGCTATCTTGCTGACACCAGCGGTCTGGACCACGCCCCACCCTCCCTTCACGACACCAGCGCCGATGAGGCCGCCCACCAAGGCGTGAGACGAACTCGTAGGCAGGCCAAACCACCACGTTATGACGTCCCAAGATATGGCACCGGTGAGAACCGCGAGGAGCAGCCAGGCGGTGACTATCTTCGGGTCTATGGTTCCCTTACCGATTGTAGAGGCCACGTTGACTCCGAAGGCAAAGGCTGCCACGAAATTGAAGAACGCAGCCCAGAGCACAGCGACACGGGGAGTAAGAACCCTCGTAGAAACCACGGTAGCAACGGAGTTGGCTGCGTCATGAAACCCGTTCATGAAATCGAAGCCTAGGGCAACAACGACCACCAGGACGACTATCTCAAACGGTACTGCCGTGGACATTCGGGAACCCTTTTTTTGACTAGGAGTACTCTAGGATGATGTCCCTAATCACCTGGACAACATCCTCACACTTGTCAGTAATCGTTTCCATCAGTTCGTAGACCTCTTTGAACTTGATGATAGAGATCGCATCGTTTGTCTTGAAAAGGGCGGCGACGGCCTCGTTCAGAACAACATCCGCCTCGTTCTCCAAGGTGTCGACTTCATTGCATCTGGTCTCAATCTCAGAGGCCTTGATCTTTTGAATGCTGGCGAAGGCGAAGTCGATTTCCCGGACTGACTTCAGGACTAAGTCGGCGAACCGTCTCATCGGTTCTGTTGGTGAAGCAACCTCGTAGAGATACAAGCGGTTGACAACGGCGTAGATGTAGTCTAGGACATCGTCGTATAGAGAAGCTAGCTTGCTGATGTCTTCTCTGTCGATGGGAGTGATGAAAGTCTTCACGAGACGGTCGTAGATTGAATGAACAATTTCGTCTCCGTGATGTTCTATGTCCTTCACCCTGTTCCTCTTGTCCGCCAATTGATCGAAGTTCTGAATCAACTCATTGAATGCCATAGCCCCCGCCAAGACATTCTTCGACTCTTCCTCGAGAAGCTGGAAGAAGATTTTCTCCCGGGGTATGAGAAGCTCCCTTAGACCCATAAGACGATCCGTGAGCGACTGAGTAATTAATCGTCCCAATGATAATACTGACCGTCTATGTAGGTCAGTAGCTCACAGTAGTTCATCAAAAAATGCGCGACTTGGATGAACCGAGAACTTTGGAAACTGAGAATCATCTACGCTTGGGCAGGGCTACGGTGGTTAGTTCATCTCTTTACTGCGTAGGTTTCGCCTCTCTCTCCGGCGTCCGGGTATCGGATCACGGGTGCGACTCCGCCCTCTCAGGAGGTCAGGAACCTGAATCATCTTCTTCATGTGTGTGGGGTAGGCACACCATGGGAAATAAGGAGATAACTAACCGAGTATATAGCCAGGGCAAATATATACATAGACCAATGGAGATGGTTTCGGGAATTGAAGCATGTCGAGCTGAGGAGGCTGCAAATGACGGGAGGGGCGAGCTATACTGTTTCTCTCCCTAAGGATTGGGTGAAGGAACAAGGTCTCAAGGTGGGTGATGTCGTCGCTGTTCTTCCGCGGTCAGATTCGTCGCTAACTTTGGTCCCGCATGAGAAGATTCCGGCCAATCAGGGCAAGGGTGCAGAGGCTGTTCTCGCGCCTTCAAAGGATCAGGATAGAGAACAGATCTTGAGAACGGTCGTCGCCCAGTATTTGGCAGGCTATGATGTGATCAGAATAAGATTTCATACGGCGTCAAGGCCCGACCTTCGTGTATACCTTAGAGAGGCTGCGAGGCGCATGTTCGTTGGATCGGAGATCATCGAGGAGTCAAGAGATGAGTTGATAGTTCAATGCCTTTCGACCTACGGGGACCTTCCGGTACCAAAAGTCATCTCAAGAATGAGCCTTATCGCTAAACTCATGTTGCGTGACGCGGTAGAGTCTCTGAAGAATAGGGACTCTGCGCTTTCTGAGGAGATTATCAAGAGAGACGAAGAGGTTGACCGATTTTACCTGTTCCTGATAAGGCAACTCACCATGGCCGTCCTGAATAGGAGCTTGATTCAAGAGATCGGATTGGTGGATCCTCGAGACTGCCTGGTTTATCGTGTAGTCTCGAAAAGCCTTGAGAGAATAGCCGATCATGCAACCACCATCGCGAGAATGGCCTCCGAAATCGAGTCGCCTCTTCCACCGCGCCTTGTTGAGGATCTATCGAAGGTAAGCGACTTGACTAACTTTGTCCTGGAGGATGCTTTTAAGTCGCTAACGAAAGTCGACGGCTCTGTCGCTAACGCCTCAATAGTATCTGCTCAGAAAATTGAGAAAGACGCCGAAAGCGTGATGGACAAGTTATTTGATCTCCGTTTGAACCCCAAAACCGTCGTCGCAGTGAGGTTAGCGCTCGAGAGCTTGAAACGCGTCGCTGAGTACGGCGAAGACATCGCCGAGATGGCCATAAACCTAACAGCCAGAAGAAGGGAACTCTACTGACAGATCCTCGCTTTTCTTAGAACCCGCCCGAACTTTGGAAATAGACCTTATACGGGATTTCTAACAGCGCACCGTTTCACTTAGCCGAAAAGCTGGACTGTGAGATGCAATACAAGTACACTGTTCTGACGAACACTACTATCGGCGCGTTCATGTCCCAACTCGATGGGAACATTGTCCTCATCGCCTTGCCGACGATAACCCGGAGGCTGAACGCGTCAGCGTTCGAAGCTCTCTGGGTCCTAATGGGCTACATTCTCATGACCGCGGTTCTATTGCTGTTGTTCGGTCGGCTGGCCGACATGTACGGCAAGGTGCGTCTCTACAACCTCGGCTTTCTCATCTTCACGATCGGCTCAGGGCTTTGCAGTCTCGCTATCTCCGGGACTGTGCTTGTTTTCTTTCGTCTCGTTCAGGGAGTGGGTGCTGCACTGATATGGGCGAACAATGCGGCGATTCTGACAGATGCGTTTCCTCCCAACGAGCGGGGACGGGCGATTGGGGTCAACTTAGTAGCAGGTATCAGCGGATCCGTAATCGGCCTCATTTTAGGTGGTATCCTCACAGTTGCCTTAGGCTGGCAGTCCATATTCTGGATAAATCTGCCCATAGGCGCTTTCGCCACTTTTTGGGCTTACAAGAAGCTCAAGGAGCTAGGAACGGTCAAGCATGAAAGAATAGATCTTCCGGGGAACTTGCTGTTCGCGGGAGGATTGTCCGTATTCCTCGTCGGGTTGACCCTGGGAGCCCTGTCAGGATATACTCTTCTAGATTTGGTCATGATGGTCGCGGGGTTGGTCGCGCTAGCATGCTTCGGTTATGTGGAGCTGAAAACCCCGACCCCATTGATGGATTTGAAGCTGTTCAAGATCAGACCTTTTACAGCAGGAATACTGAGCAATTTTCTCGCTTCAATATCGAGAAGTGGGATCTCCCTCGTGCTGACCATATTCTTCCAAGGGGCACTACTCTATGATGCGCTTACCGCCGGTATCCTTCTGATACCGTTCGCGGTTGCCTTCGTCACCGTCGGCCCATTGAGCGGTTTTCTCTCCGACAAATATGGGGCGAGAGGGTTTACTACAGGAGGTCTCTTGATATCTGCCGCGGCCCTGTTTGGGTTCGCCTTGGTCCCGGGCGATGCGTCCTACGTGACGCTTGCATCGCTCATGGTTGTTAGTGGGGCGGGAGGGGGCATGTTTGTCGCCCCGAATATAAGTTCCATCATGAACGCGACACCGGTAACCAGGAGAGGCGTTGCTTCAGGAATATCGGCCACACTTGTCACCACAGGTGCCCTTCTCAGCCTCGCGATGGTGTTCGTTGTCTTGGCGACAAGCATTCCGTTGAACGTTCTCCAGTCTGTCTTCGCAGGCGAAACTCTCGCTGGTTCCAACACGTCTAACATTGCTCTGTTCGTGAGTCCTATGCACACGACGTTCCTGATCATGGGAATCATGAGCCTCGTTGCCGTGATCCCTTCGGCATTGAGAGGCCAAAAGTTCGAAGGAGTTCCAGAATCAGAAACCGCCAGCACGGAGCCAGTAGGATAGTTCTTCTCGATACTGCTGCGTTTCTTTCCTTCCTTCTCTCTCCAACGGAGACCACCTTACGGCACGGGTTCTATAAGGAAGGCTTCCAGCAGGTGTCATGCTGGGAGCTTTCTTGCATAGTCCGTCCAAAGTCATTTCCTGGCCACCGTTGGTTCGCCGGGCTGCCAGGTTGAGACTTCCTTTCTGGCTCTGGGCGATCATCATTGGATTCGTTCCGACTAGGCTACTAGCCACTCTCGACTACATCATCGTTCCTCCCGCTGGGCTCGGCGGCTACTTGATAGATACAGCCCTGGTCCTATCAATTTTCCTTGTCTACTTCGTCTACGCCATCCATTTCATTTCGAATAGAATGGAAAGGCTAGACGACTATGTCAACCAGATCAGTCCGGACCCGCCGGCCAATCGCCTTAGAATTCCGTTCCGGCTCGCGAATGTCTTTGCGGTTTGGGTCATACTCCTAGTCGCCATCACTCTTCTCTTCGGTTTCCCAAGTCCCACCACAATCTTTTCCGAACACATCGCTGTCATTGCATACTTCTTTCTGATATTAGCCTCCTTTTTGTGGGTCTACGGCTACTCGATGTACGATGTTCACCGGGCCGGCAAACTACCGCTACGGCTCAAACCGTTCACCGAAGACAGAACGCTCGGGTTGAAGCCGTTCGGAACCGCCTCGCTTAGATTGGCAAGTATCTACGCAGTTTTCCCAATCACGTGGACTTTCGTGGAACTGGTAAGTATTGATGTAGAGATTCCGGGAGGTGTATCCATCACATTTGCTCCCATCAGACTTACCGACATCATTTTCAGCGTAGGGCTTATCCTTACCGGGATCGTCATGTTCTTCCTACCTCTGCTCAGTATCCGAGAGAGACTTCAGGAGGCCAAGCGTCAAGAGCTAAGTTGGGTAACACCTCGATACACTACAATCATCACGAGGGTGAAGGAGCAAGTCCCAAAGACGCTTCCGGAGAATGGAGCGACCCAGACGCAAGCCCTAGCTGATGAGCTCACAATGGTGCGTCAGATACAACAGGACATACAGAAGATCCAATCCTGGCCCTTTGACTTCGGCGTCGTCAGCAGGCTTGCAACAGTGCTCGTCATTCCTCCCATCCTCGGCGTTCTTGCCAGAATCCTAATCCTCGTCTTTCTTCATTTGTGAAGGCTGTCAATTACAAGTTATTCAACGCGCATCATTCGGTAGCCAGCCGCTGAGCGGCGGCTATTTTCCCGGAGGACCGAGGTCTAAGCAGTGTAGTGATCGTGGGGGTGCTCGTGAGGGTCAACCACTGGGACGGGGGTTACGACCAGCCTCCTAAGACCCCCGATCCTAGTTTTGACCGAGGCTTCCAGTTCCGTTGCAACCTCGTGAGCCTCGTTCAACGTCATATTCCCTTCAACCTCTACTTCGAGCGCTCCGACTATGAATGGACCCGCTCTCCGCAGCCTCAGATCCCTTATTCCCCTGACATCGGCGTGTGCTCTTATCAGACGTTCTATTTCGTGAGAGAGCTCTGGCTCGTGGAACTCGTCGAGAAGGACTAGGGAGGATTCTCGCAGCGCCACGTACGCGACCGTAAGAATGTACACTGCTACCAGCATTCCTCCGATCGCGTCCGCCAAGTGAATTCCGAACGACGCGACGAGGACGCTTGCGAAGGCTACGAACGACGAGGACGCATCTTTTATCGAATTTCTCGCGTCGAGTTTCAGCGAAGTTATGTTGTATTTGTTGGCGATCTTACGCATCTGGAGAGCGCGGTACAGAGAACCCAAACCGGCGGCTAGAAGGACAACCAAAGCGAGTAGAGGTAGCCTCAGGGGGGCGGGATTCTGGAAGGCTCTGTAGGATCGAAGGAAAATGTAGCCTGAGACCCCTACAAGAACGATCGCGGTGATGAGGCCTGTGAAGCTTTCGACTTTATAGTAGCCAAATTGGAACCTGCGAGTGGGCTTACGACGCGAGATGCGGAGACCAGCCCAGACAAAGAAGCTCACCACGGCGTCGGAAATAGAGTCTATACCATCCGCGAGAAGGGAGATGCTCCCGCTGATCAGACTAAAGGCGATCTCAACGATACCAAGAGCCAATAGGGTCCAAACAGAGACCTTCGCAATCCGTTCTCCTTCCTGGAAACCGTGGGTTTCATCCTCGAACCCTCGGCTGTTTGCCCCCGGTCTCAACTTTGCTGTGATTCAGTCGTGGGGGTATGTTGATTTAGGTTTGGACCAGCGGCGAGCGTTGTGAAGCGATTTCCAGTCTGTCGCTGGCTAAGATTGTCTGATAGTTGCAGGTTCCCTGTGAAGGATGAGCTCATGGAAGAACACCAAGGGCCAAACCTTCCAAATGGCCCGCTAACGGACGGCTAACAAACGGGAAAACCTTGTCGTTACTATTAACGGCTCTGTTAGCTAATCGTCGGATGCCTCTCTGACTTATGCCTGGGATTTTGGCTCTTGTCGTTTATCGTGTTGGCGTTCAAGTCTGTCTGGCAATACTATGCTCCAACAGGCGATGTTTTCCAGTTTTTGGATGTGTTCAGACAGATGGTTAACGATTCCATACGGATCGGTCTGTTGAACGGTGCGTGTTCGCTGAGAAGGCTTTCCCTCCTCTCCTACAACCAGCTTGCCCGCTATGATAGCCCCAGCTGCTACAAGCTCTGCGCGATAAGCAGAGCCGCAGGAATACTAGCCACTAAGAACAAGTCTGTCAGGAGAGGGTTTCCTACTAGGACCCCGTACGCTGTCAGACAGCAGCTCGTCTCCTGCTACGGGTTCGAGATCAGGAACGGAGCATTACGTTTCCCAGTATCGAGAGGTAGACGTTTCAGCATACCCTTGACCAAGCACGTGTTAGAGATCATATCTCAACCCGGAGTCAAGGTTCGCTCTTTCACCCTTGCCAGGAGCAAACTGAGCCTCTGCATCACCCGTGACACTCCTATGATAGAATGGGCCTCAACGGTAGGTGTGGACCGTAATCTCCGCAATCTAACGGTTGGAAACGATGATCAGACCCGTCACTATGACCTCTCGAAGTGTGTGAGAATAGCCAAGACTACTGTGCGCATCGTCGCCTCTTTTACAAGGGACGATGCGAGAATAAGAACAGGGTTAGCATCCAGGTATGGAAAGCGGAGAACCGCTAGGGTTGGTCATCTACCCCACAACGCCACGAAAACGATCGTTGCAGTGGCAGTCCAGCGGAGAACAGCAGTAGTTCTCGAGAACATCGAGGGCATACGAAGCCTCTACCAGAAGGGTAACGGTCAGGGTAGAAAGTATCGTGGCAGGATGAACGGGTGGAGTTTCGGCGAGGCTCAACGGCAGATCGAGTACAAGGCGCGATGGGTCGGACTACCGATAATCCGTTTGTCTAGGCGTGAGACCAGAGGTTCCAGTGTGTCTTGTCCGAGATGCGGGGAGAGACTCCAATCGGACAAACGACTAGAACGCAAGCTCTGGTGTGGTAACTG
>Ga0209378_1001487_pt1 | contig 16682 bp, 18 predicted proteins | sample GraSoiAngelo_156_FD_186170 | JGI IMG/M metagenome (GOLD analysis project Ga0209378, IMG submission 186170) | Grasslands soil microbial communities from the Angelo Coastal Reserve, California, USA - 14_1009_13_40cm (SPAdes) (version 2) | ecosystem: Environmental > Terrestrial > Soil > Grasslands ... | reverse complement strand
ATGTCGTCGCCATTGCGGGCCACAAACGCGACCGGCGATTTCTCGCGCTCCGATTTTTCAACGGACGGGAAAGTGCAGTGCCCGTCCGCGGCAGTGTTCGATGTTTGGATCGGAACGCCATTCTTGCCCAGAATTTCAACCGTCGCGCCGCTGATTGGTTTGCCGGTCTTGACCGACACCAGAAACACGTCGCTGCCGCCATCGGTGTTCTTCTTTGTCAGAATTCCGACGTCGGTCACGAGCAGGAACCGGCTGTCCTTGATTGACGTGATCGGTTTGTTCTTGGCTGGGTCCCATCCGCGCGCGATCAAAAAGAAAAGTCCGCGCTCGCTCCCGCCGTCCGATGGTTTGCGCAGTTGTTCGGAAAAATCGAAGGCCGAATAATTAGCTTTCCATTTATTTTCGAGAGCGATCGGCTGGTGCTGGACTGCGATTCGCGAAATGTTTTCTTTGTTGAACAAGCTCGGTTCGTGAAACTCCGGGTCCTCGAATTTGCCTCCCGTCTGGCTGACGAGGTGATTGATCTGGGTAGTTGCAACGCGAGCGATTTCGTACTCGATTGCCGACAAGCCGCGCGAGCGGATCGACAATTTCCTTTCTCCGCTCAACGCGAGCAATCCGCCCTGGCTCTGGATCTGCACTTCGCGCGGAAGCTCAGGCACCGCCACGACTGCGTTGTAATCTTCGGCGAGCGGATAATCGCCGAACGCGCGCACGCCTTTGGCGACGCGAATGTAAAGCTCGCCATCAGTTTCGACCCGCACTCGAAACGCATGTTGTCGATCTTGCGCTTTTTCCGAAAGGATGGGTGTGAATTCGACAGACTTGGCTTGCTCGAGCACATCGTCTGGCACGTCGGTCGCGCTCTGCCATTTCGAATTTTCATCCTTTGATTCTTCAGTCGTGTCCTCGGACTCATCCGAAGCGCTGCTCTCCTTGCTTTCAGCGCTGGAGTCCGTTTGCTCGGCACTTTCTGTTTCGGCCGTTTCTGATTCTTCTTTCGTTTCCGGCTTTCGTTTTGGCAGAAGCCAGACCTTGACCGCTTTCGCCAGCTCACGCGTACCGATGTCCGCCGTTGTGCTTAAAATGACGACCTGTTCGGGTTCGCCATTCTTATTTCGCGCAATATTGCCTTCGATCGAATTGATCTGAAACGCGGTCGCGATCGACGGAATCTTCACCTTTTGCTCACTCGCGTCGTGAGTTTGTGCGCCGCCCTGTGTGGTGCGCACGCCTTTGTTCAACTCGAGCTTCATGAAATCTTCGTTTTCCGGAAGCGTGACCGGCGAACTTCGCAAATAGGCCAGCCGACGATGTAACCCGTATGTCATTGCGAAGTGCGGTGGCGGGTCTGACGGCGGGAACACCGCCGATCCGCCGACCATCAGCAATTGAATGTGCCGGTCCAGGTCGCCGGGTTCGACCGCGTGCGTCAGTTCGAGAGTCGCCGTCACCTGGCGCAGTTTTGGATTCGCGGGGTCTTGATAAAGCTCGAGTTGCGAAATCGCTATTGCGAACGGTGGCGTCTGTGTTTCATACGTCAGCCGTTCCATCAAAATTTGCGGCGCGAAGAATTTTTTGTCGAAGATGATTCGATATTTTTGATCGGCCGGCCAATCCTCGGTGGGACGAAAGACCAGTTCCTTGTCCGAGTTCCATGACCACGCGCCACCGACTTGCGGCTCGAGCCGTACGCCTTGGAGCGAAGGTTTCTTCAGATCTTCCAGGCGCGCTGCTAGGTCGCTGAACCGAACGATCAGTCGGGGATATTTTAGCTCCTTCTCAAGTTTCGTAACCGGGATTGCCACGATTGAAACGGAGACGCGGTGTGGTTTTGGTCGATTCTGATACCAATTCCAGGTCCACGATGCCCCACATGAAACCAGAAAGATTGCAATGAGTCCGGCCGCGGTGATTCGGGGATTGGCTTCGCTAAAACGCATCCAGGCCGTGCGGCTCTGCGAGAACCAATGGGGCGGGCTCCAGGAGACGCGACCGAAGACTGCGAACCAAGTTTTCGCCACGATTTTGCCCAGCAGAACGAACGGGCGAATAATCAGGTCGGGCAGTTTCGAAAGAAAGGCGGGCGTTTTCATGGTGTGAATTCGGCGGTCGAATCCAAATCTTTCAGTTAATCGATAGTAATTGTGCCGACCGGGACGATTGCGCTAAGACAGGTCGGGATGAAAAACGCCGGCTTGGTTGCCACCCGTCGCAGTCTGGTCGATCGGCTGGCGAATTGGGACGACCAGAAGCGCTGGCAGGAATTTTTCGATACTTACTGGAGGCTGATTTATTCGACCGCGCGCAAATCCGGTCTGACCGACGCGGAAGCGCAGGAAGTCGTGCAGGAAACCGTCATCACGGTGGCGAAGAAGATCAACAAACTGAAATACGATCCGGCGATTGGTTCTTTTAAAGGATGGCTCTTGCAAATCACGCGCTGGCGGATCGTCGATCAATTTCGGAAACGCGAGCCGGGCGGAGCGAAACGTCCGCACGTTGCGGATGATCGTCTCACCGCAACGATCGAGCGCGTGCCGGACGCGCACGTTGTCGATCTTGACGCGGTCTGGGAAGCAGAATGGAAGGACAATTTGTTTGAGGCAGCGATTGCGCGCGCAAAAAAGAAGGTCGATCCGAAACAGTTTCAGATTTTCGATTGCTACGTGCGCAAAGAATGGCCGGCGCAAAAAGTGGCCGACCAATTACGAGTGAATATCGGGCAGGTCTATCTGGCGCGGCATCGCGTGTCGGCGGTGTTGAAAAAGGAAATTAAGGCGCTGGAAAAACTCGGCCGCTAAGATCGACATCTACGGCCTGCACAATTGCCTCGCGCTTGCGGCTTGTGTAAAATCGCGATCATTCCCGAACAAGTTTCCGCTCAAGTCCCAATTATTCCCGATCACGAGCTCCTGCGCGTGATCGGGCGCGGCGCTTATGGCGAGATTTGGCTGGCGCGGACGGTCACCGGCGCATTCCGCGCGGTCAAAATTGTTTATCGCAGCACATTTGAGAGCGAGCGGGCGTTCCTGCGTGAGTTCGAAGGAATGTCCGCCTTCGAGCCGATCTCACGCGGGCATGCCGGGTTCATCGACATCCTCCACGTCGGCCGGACGAACGAATATCTCTACTACAGCATGGAGCTGGCGGACGATCACTTGGCGGGTCGCGAGATCGACATCGTTAGTTACGAGCCGCGAACGTTAAAGAGCGATCTCGGCCGCCAAAAACGGTTGTCGGCCGATGAATCGATACGCCTCGGCATTTCGTTAACCGAAGCGCTGGAGGCGTTGCACACGCGCGGACTGACGCATCGTGACATCAAACCATCGAATATCATTTTCACCGAGGGCGTGCCGAAGCTTGCCGACATCGGGTTAGTGGCGGTGAGTGGACAGCAATCGTTCGTCGGCACGGAAGGCTATGTTCCGCCAGAGGGACCGGGGACGCCGCAGGCCGACATCTACAGTCTGGGCAAACTTCTTTACGAGACTTGCACCGGAAAAGACCGGCTCGATTTCCCGGAGATCGATTCGCAGTTGAGCCAGCGACCCGATCGCGAGCAGCTGCTGCAACTCAACAACGTGCTGGTCAAAGCGTGCGCGAACGATCCGAAGAAACGTTACGAATCAGCCGCAGAAATGCATCGCGATCTGCGAGCCCTCGAGCGCGGCGAACGTCCGGGAAAATCGCGCACGAAAGTTTTGTTGGCGGCGATGTCGATTGTGGCGGTCGCGGTTGCTGGCGTTTGGTTTTGGCTAAGCCATCCGCAACCAAATGTCGGTCTGCATTTGCAAACCACGGTTCGGACCGAACCGCCTGGCGCCCTCGTCGTCCTGGGCGATCATGCGCAGAAAAGTCCGGCGACGTTCGCGGATCTGGAGCCGCGCAAATACAACCTGCGGATCATGAGTCCCGGCTATGAGCCGGTAGAGTCAGCGGTGGATCTCAGCGCCAAGCGGTCGTTTGATCCGGCTGCCTTTCGTCTCCTCCGCAGCAAAGGCGCACTTGAAATCCAATCCGAGCCGCCGGGCGCTCAATTCTCCATTCGAAGTGAAGACGGTCAGGTTTCGCGCGCGGGGACAACGCCGCAATCGATCGTCGATTTACCAACGGGAAAATACGTGGTCGTGGCGCATCGCGGAGATTGGGAAATGCGAGGCGAAGTCGAAGTCACCCGCGGAGAAATCGCGCACAAGGTTTTGGCGTTTGTCAGCGCGACAACGAACATCACGAGCGAGCCGAGTCGAGCTGAGATTTTTGTGGACGGAAAATCGCGAGGACGCGCCCCAATGCGGCTCGAGTTGCCGGTGCGTTCGCACGAACTAACGGCGCACCTCGATGGTTGGCCTAACGAACAGCAAAAAATCGACATCGATCCACAACGAGAAAACGCCGTTCATTTTGTTTTTGCCAACGGCAGCGTGAAAATCACGAGCGCGCCGGGCGGCGCTCTGGTCATCGGTAATGGCCAGGAACTCGGCCAAACACCGCTCGTGATCGAGGAGGTAAAACCGGGCGACGTGACATATGAGCTACGACTCGGCGGTTACAAGTCGACTTCGGTCAGTGGCAAGGTTGAACCGCAGCAGCAGTCGTTTCTGGCGGCGCGCCTGGAGAAAAGCGTCGGTCCTGAGCCCGGTCAATCGTTCACCAATTCGTTAGGGATGAAGTTCGTTCCGCTCGCCGAAGTTCGCATATCGGTGTGGGAAACGAGGGTGCAGGATTACGAAGCGTTTTCCCGCGCGAGCGGACGGCATTATGAACCAGCCGACTTTCAGCAGGCGCCGACGCATCCGGTGGTGAAAGTGAATTGGTTCGATGCGATGGCATTCTGTAAATGGCTGACCGACAAGGAGCGCGACGAAAATCTGATCGAAGATCGACAATCCTATCGGTTGCCGACTGATCGGGAATGGAGCCTGGCTGTCGGGTTAGCCAACGAGAGCGGCGCGACGCCGCAAGCGCGTGATGGCAAAATCAAAAACGAGTTTCCGTGGGGCAGACAATGGCCGCCGCCCGTCGGCGCGGGAAATTATCCAGCCGGCGCGGGACAACGTCGCGGCACGACCATGCCGGTAGGAAGCTTCAAGGCGAATGCGTTAGGCCTCTACGATCTCGGGGGCAACGTTTGGGAATGGTGCTCCGACACTTACAAAGGCGGCAGCAGTGGGACCGGCCGCGATTGGGGAGTTCTCCGCGGTGGTTCCTGGGCGACAAGCAATCGTTTGGAAATGCAATCGTCGTATCGCAATGTCGTCGATCGGAACGAACGCGACGTGATTTACGGATTCCGATGTGTGCTCGCGCCGGAAAGCAGCGACCGGGTTGACAACCGATAGGATTTTTGTCATTTCGGCGCCAGCGCCGCCCGCAAGCGATCGAGAAATGGAATCTGCGCAGGGTTTATTTTCCGCCGCGCAATTTCTTCCGGAAAAAACTCCGCGCGATCGATCTCCGGAAACTCTTTCAATTTTCCTGAGCGCGGCGGCCATTCCATCTCGAAGAGATTCGATTTCAGTTCGAACTGCTCTGGTAAATCGCCCTCGACTGCCCAGGCGTGAACGGTCTTGCCGCCTTTTTGTTTGATGGAGCCGAGCGGAATCCAATTTCCTGAAGGTTTGATTCCAAGCTCTTCTTCGACCTCAATCCGCGCGCGAGTCAACAAGTCCTCGCTCGGGCCGGCTTCGCCTTTTGGAATTGTCCATACTCCGTCATCTTTTCTGGCGAAGAACGGCCCACCGGGATGTGCAAGCAGAACTTGGATAATATTGTTTCGGCGAAAGATGAGCAGGCCGGCGCTGACGCGACTGCGTTTTTGTTTTTGCGGTGACGGCGAATTTTCCACGCCATCTTTCAACGGCAGACTCGCCGCCGTTGCAAGTCAGCGAATAATGCCGAGCGAGCCGAGTGTTGCCGGATCAATGCCGGAAGTGATCGGCAGAAGGCGATCTCGCTGGTAACGCGCGATGGCGGTGCGGGTGAGCGGGCCCATTCTACCGTCGATGGCGTAGGTGTAGTAACCGAGCTGCTGCAACTGAGCTTGAACACTGGCAACGATCTGGTCCGGTGAAAGCCCGTCATAGCCATAAATCGGCTCGTTGTACTCATAATTAGAGTACGGGTCGTAACCCCAGGCCGGATACCACCAGCCGTCATACCAACCCCACCAGCCCCAGTCGAAAAAGATGATGGCGGCGCAGCGGTTTCGCCACCAATTGGAGCCGTGGTGATGGTGACAGTTGTTCGCGTGGTTCAATCGCGCTTGCGAAACACTGTCGCGGTTTCCGCTCCAATTACGAAGACGGGTGGATGTTTGCGGATCGAGCTTGTTTTTGGCGATTGCGTTTAGCACGGAAGGCTGACGCGAATTACCGGCCTGATGCAAATTGCCCGTCTTATTCAGATTGCCGCCGCTGCGTTGAAGCGCGTAACCAGTATTGAGGCTGTTCGCGCCCGAATGCATCGGACGACGTAAAACGGAATTGCCCACCGGCGGGTAATTCAACGTGCGATTGCCGTTTTGGTAATTAACGGTCGGCCGGTATGGCATTGCGCCGGAGTAATGCGGGACGCCGCCGCTAAAACGTGGCGTCACCGTGGTTGTGGTAGTTGCTGGTGATGATGCCGAGCCGTGATGCGGAGCCGGTGCGGAATTCGAAGATGCGTTTCCGCCGCTACCTTTGGCGGCTTCGTTACCAGCTAGGCCAAGCGCCACCACCGCCACGACCGCAAAAGATCTTTTCATAAACACGACCCTCATCAATGAAACCACTCTACCTTCTTTTGGTTGCTCTTTCCTACCCCGATTTGAGCGAATTACTTCTTGAGGGTGCGGACGTAAGCTACCAGAGCTTTGATCTCGTCGTCGCTCAGTTTGCCGCCGAACGCGAGCATCCTGGTGATACCATCTTTAGTCACGCCATCTTTGATCGCTGCCGCCGCTTCAGCGTCAGTGAACGATGATTGAATCTGCGCATCGGTCAGGTCCTTTGCATTGAGGGCTTTTCCCATGCTGGTTTTTGCGCTCCCATCGGGCCCGTGACATTGCATGCAGTTGTTCGCCCAGTTCGTTTTTGGATCTGCGCCCGGCGCGGAAAACAGCATGAAAAAACTCATTATCATGATGATGATTATTTTCATCGTTCGCCCAGTTTGCGGGCCATCAAGCAATTAGCCTTCGCGTTTCCGGCCGAGTTCTTCGAGCAGTTCGATTTGGATCTGCTGAATCTCGAAGAGCCGATTGTATTGGCGACGCAGGAGGTGATCGATTTTTTCGTGCAAGTGCCGGATTTCGAGTTCGGCTTTGAGATTGATCTTGTAATCGTTTTCCGCGCGCAAGCGGTCGCGAGCCTCGGCCCGGTTCTGACTCATCATGATGACCGGCGCCTGGACGGCGGCCAAGCATGAGAGAATCAAATTGAGAAGAATGAACGGATACGGATCGAAGGGTTTGGTGGCGAGCAAGACGATATTGGCGCCGATCCACACGAAGATGACAGCGCCAAAACTGATCAGAAATTTCCAACTGCCGCCGAATTCGGCGATGCGATCAGAGAGGCGTTCGCCAAAAGTAAGTTTCCTTTCGAATTGCTTCTCAATATTGCTGGAAACGATTTCGTGCTGGCGGAGGCTTTCCACGACTTCCTCATCGAGCGCGGAGAGTTCTCCGATCTCATCCTGCAACACTTCCTTGACGTATTCTTTGCGGCAATCGCCGATGTCGTCGAAGCAAACGAATCCGGTGCCGTCCCATTTCGGATGGCGCTTCTTGATGCAGTCGAGTAGTGATGGCCGGATTACTTCGGCGATTTGCCCATCGGTTGGAGATTTCGTCTTCTGGCAGATCCGGCAAACGCACGTTTCGCTCATGGCGGTTTGATGTTGAATAAAGGCGCACTCGCCCGACTTGTCGATTCCGTCTTGAACGCGTGAGTGTCGATCTTAAGCTAGACCGATGGAAGAAGCGGAAGTTCCACTCGAACATTTGCACGAAGAAATCCATCACAGCGCTGAGCATAGTGGCGAGGATTGGATTTCCTGGGTCGCGCTGAGCACAGCCATTCTTGCCGTTCTGGCTGCTATCGCAGGACTTCTTTCCGGAAAACACGCCAACGAAGCGATGATGAGCCAGATCGAAGCGTCCGATCAATGGGGTTACTATCAAGCCAAGAGCGTCAAGGCCTCGGTGCTCGATGCAAAAATTGCGCTCTCAACCGTTCCCAGCGAATCCGACGCCGCCAAGCGCGAGCGTTACGAGAAAGAGCAGGAGGAAATCAAGTCCGAGGCGGAACACAAACAAGCGGAGGCGAAGTCGAATTTTCATCAACACGAAGTTTTCGCTCGCGGCGTAACCATGTTCCAAATCGCGATTGCGATTGCGGCCATCTCGGCGCTAACAAGAAAACGCGCGTTTTGGATGGTGAGTCTGCTCTTCGGCATTGCCGGCTGCGTTTTTCTTGTGCTTGGTTTCCGTCACTGACATGCGCGTTCTCGCCATTGACGCCTCCTTGCGCAACACTGGCGTCGCAGTTGTCGATGCGAACAACGGGAAGGCGCGCGCACTTTACTTCGGCACGATTCACAATGCGCAGAAGCTCCGATCGTCGTCCTGCCTGGTCGCGATCCGCGATCGCTTGGCCGAATTGATCCGCGAGCACGAGCCGGATTGTTGCGCGCTCGAATCGGTCATTTACGTCCAGAGTTACAAAACGGCGATTCTGCTCGGGGCCGCCCGCGGCGCGGCCATTCTTGCCGCCGCTGAAAATGGATTGCCGGTTTTCGAATATCCGCCCACGCGAATCAAGCAGGCTACGGTTGGGCGCGGCGGCGCTGGAAAAAATCAGGTCGCGTTCATGGTGCGCGCGCTTCTTGGTTTGACCGAAACGCCGGATGCGGATGCAGCCGACGCGCTCGCGATTGCCCTGACCCATCTGCGCGCGCAAGAGACCGCGGGGATGGGAGTTCCAGGAGCCGCCCAGATATGAGTGATGTCGATCTTCGAATCAGCTGGCTCGGCCGCATGAACTTTGCCGATGCGCTCGCGCTTCAGGAAGAGATCGTTGCCAGAAAGCGTGAAGATCGCGATGCCGCCGATGAAGTGCTCCTGCTCGAGCACGAACCGGTTTACACCATCGGACGGACGCCGGATAAATCGAGTTTGTTAGGCGGCGCACATTTGCCACATCCGCTTTTCGCGATCAATCGCGGCGGTCAGGCCACGTATCATGGGCCGGGCCAACTGATGGCCTATCCGATTGTCGATCTTCGGCGGTGCGGACAGGATTTGCATCGCTACCTACGCTGGCTTGAGCAAACGCTGATCGATTTTCTCGCCGGCTACGAAATCGAGGCGAAGCAGCGCGAAGGTCTAACCGGTGTGTGGATCGGCCATCGCAAGATCGCCTCCATCGGGGTTGGGGTTCGGCATTGGGTCACGATGCACGGGTTCGCCCTCAATGTTTGCGGCGATCTCGCGCTGTTCGCGCACATCATTCCGTGTGGAATTTCGGATCTGAAAATGACTTCGATCGAGAAAGAAACGGGAAAAACGCTTTCAGTTGTCGATCTTGCAAGCACATTCGAAAAGCTCGTCCGCGAAAAGATTCAGAATCTGCGCTGCGATCGAGAAGCGCACGCGCTCTCTGTCTGACGAAAGAAGGTTATGATTGAATTGGAAGACAACGCCGGGGACATCGTCGGCAAAGCGCAACGCGGTTTGGGGATTTCCGATAGCGAACTGGGAAAGAAATCGGGCATGAGCGCGGATGCGGTTCGAAAAGCGCGCGATGGGCAGGCGGACGAGGCGACTTTGCGCGCGATTGCGCCGGTGCTGGACCTCGACCTAAATGCGCTGGTCGATCTTGCGCAGGGCAAATGGAAACCGGAAAAACTTGAGGATTTCGAGGGGCTTGCCCAATTCAATACCAGTTATGGCGGGATGCTGGTGAACGCCTATCTCGTTTGGGACCCGGCAACGAAACACGCAGCCGCATTTGATACCGGCGCAGATTGCGCCGGAATGCTAAAACTGGCGACGAAAGAAAATCTCAGCATCAGCTTGATTTTGCTCACCCATGCCCATTCCGATCACGTCGCCGACTTGCCGCGACTGCGCGAAGAAACCGGCGCCGAAGTTTTTGCGCCGGCGCGCGAACCCGTCCCGGCAGCGGAAAAAATCGATGAAGGAAAAAAATTTCCCGTCGGCAAGATCGACATCGAAGCACGGTTGACCTGGGGACATTCGCCGGGAGGAATGACGTTCGTTGTGACTGGTCTCGCCCGACCGATTGCGATCGTCGGCGACTCGCTTTTTGCCGGCTCGATGGGTGGCGGGACCGTTTCCTACAAGGACGCGGTTCGAAACAATCTCGAGAAAATTCTGAACTTGCCGGATGAAACGATCATTTGTCCCGGTCACGGCCCGATGACAAGCGTGGGCGAGGAAAAAAAACACAATCCGTTCTTTGCCCATAAAGTTTGATGTTTGAGGCTGGTGTCCGCGAAACACGCCAAATTGCGCCAAAGGATTTAAAAATTGAATCCAGTGAGTCTTTCGTGTCGTTTGGCGTATTTAGCGGATAGCTGAAACATTATCGTCATGAACACTGGTTTCGTTGGCGTCGGACGAATGGGCGCGAACATGGCGCGCCGGTTGAAAGATCGAAACTTTCATGTGACCGCGGTTTACGACACGAACCGAAAAGTGGCCACCGATCTGGCGGGAGAACTTGGTTGCGCCGCGTGTCAGGATTTGGCGGAAGTGACGGCGCAATCGGACGTGATCTTCACTGTCGTGACCGACGACAAAGCGATGCGCAACATTTTCTCGGCAACCGGCGACAACCTTCTCGTCAACGCGCGCGGAAAACTTTTCATCAACTGCGCGACGGTTTCACCGCAGGCGCATGTCGATGTTGAGAAGATGGCGGAGAAAGCCGGCGCGCAATCGCTCGAGGCCTGCATGGCCTCGAGCATCACCCAGGCACGCGAGGGAAAGCTTTATTTAATGTGCGGCGGGGCCGAGGCGGCCTTCCGGAAAGCAGAACCGGTGCTTAACGAGCTGGCGGCGACGGTGCGTTTTATTGGTAAAGCGGGTGAGGCGGCAAAAGTGAAAGCACTGGTCAACATGGTGATGAACATCAACACCGCCGGCCTTGCCGAAGGACTCGCGCTGGGCGACGCGCTTGGACTTGATCTGAAAACGCTCCGTGAAGTCTTTGCGCAAACCGGCGCGGCGTCGCGCGTCTTGGAAACCGATGGCGAAGATATGCAGAACCGCGACCACAGCTGCTTCTTTTCCGCCGCCCACGCGGCCAAAGACAGCGGCATCGCGCTCGAACTTGCGCGTGAGCTCGGTCTCGATCTGCCGCTCGCACGCGCGACCAAGGAGCAATACGAGCGCATGATCGCGGAAGGTTTGGGCGAGCTCGACAAATCCGGTATCGCCGAGCTCACGTTTAAAGATAGACATAAACATTCCGGCGACCGGGTCTGAGCGCGCAATCGGCGCGACTGTGCTAAGTTTTCGCGCAAATGAAAACGGTCTGGCGCGTATTTCGTTATTTGAGACGTTATCCCGCGCTCGCGCTGGGCACGCTCGGGTGCGCCATCATCGGCACGCTGATGGTGATCGTTTTCCCGGGCGTCACCAAATGGATCATCGACGACGTGGTCCGCCAGCATCATCCGGAAAAATTGATACCGCTCGTTCTGTTCGCGTTGGTGGCGTTTCTGCTTCAGCACGGCTTCAACATGTTGCGGATCATTTTAAACAACACCTTCGAACAAAAAGTGATCTTCGATCTTCGGAGTGATTTGTATTCGCACATCCAACTGCTGCCGCTGCGCTGGTTCGACAACCGCGCGACCGGCGATCTGATGACGCGGGTGATTGAAGATGTGAACTCGGTCGAGCGCGTGCTGATCGACGGGATCGAGCAAGGCGTGGTCGCGATTCTGCAAGTGGCGATCGTTCTCAGCGTGATGTTTTATTTCAACGCCAAGCTCGCATTGATGGCGCTGATTCCATTCCCGCTTTTGATCGCGGGTGCGTTGACTTACACTCTGACCGCGCATCGGCGTTATCGTCTCCAGCGCCGCGCGGCGTCGGCGATGAACGCGCTCTTGCACGATAACCTGTCCGGGATTCGCCAGATCAAAAGTTTTGCGCGCGAAAAAGAGGAGCACGCGCGGTTCAATCGCGTGAGCGATCAGTTGCGCCACGCGACCCTGGTGGTGATGCGGGTCTGGGCGATTTATTCGCCGTTGATGTCGATGTTTGAAGCGATCGGCGCCGTGATCGTGCTCGCGTTCGGAAGTTACGCTGTGGTCAACGGCACGATGCAGATTGGCGACCTGGTCGCGTTTTTGATGCTGACGGCGTTCCTCTACGATCCGATCAGCCGGCTGCATCAATTGAATCAACTCGTCCAAGCCGGGCGGGCCGCGGGCGAGCGCGTGTTTGAGATTTTGGACGAACCGATCGAGCCCGGTTGGATCGACCATTACGCGCCGGTGCGAGTCGCGGGCGACATTCGTTACGAAAGTGTCAATTTCGGTTATGCCGAAGGTCTTCCCGCGCTGAAAAATGTTTCGTTGCACGCGCGACCCGGCGAAACAATTGCGCTCGTCGGCGCGACTGGCGCCGGCAAATCGACACTGGCGAGTTTGCTCCCGCGTTTTTACGAATTGAAAGAGGGCGATGGTCAGATTCTTGTCGATGGAAAGGAGATCCGCGAATACGGCATCCGCGCGCTGCGGGAGAATATCGGACTGGTCACGCAAGAAAGTTTTCTTTTCAACGGCTCGATCCGCGAAAATCTTTTGATGGGGAAACCAATCGCGACCGACGCGGAGTTGTGGCGCGCCGTAGAGGCAGCCAATGCGCGCGAGTTCATCGAACGCCTGCCGGACAAACTGGAAAGTATTGTTGGCGAACGCGGCGTGAAATTGAGCGTGGGCGAAAAGCAGCGATTGTCGATCGCGCGCGCGTTGCTCAAGGACCCGCCGATTTTGATTTTAGACGAAGCAACCGCCAGTGTGGACACCGCGACCGAGCGTCTGATTCAGGAAGCGCTGGAACATTTGATGGCGAACCGAACGTCGATTGTGATTGCGCATCGGCTTTCGACGATTGTGCGTGCCGATCAGATTCTGGTGCTCGATCACGGGCGCATCATTGAGCGCGGCACGCATGAGGAATTGATTGGGCACGGTGGCAAATATGCGCGGTTGTGCGAGCAGAGTTTGCTCGAATCGCCGCGCGAGATGGTCGACGCGACTGCGAGCTTGGAGGAAGCGCCAGTCGCTTCGCCGGACGAGCAGATATCGATCTAAGCGGTCGGGCCGCTACGCCGCAGAAGCGCGTTGTATTTTTCTTCCAGTTTTTCGTAATGCTGCTCGGCTTCAGCTAAGGCGCGTCGTTCTTCGCGCAATGTTTGTTCGAGATCGCGGATGCGTTCCTGAAGACGAATTGAAATACCGGCCGCGGCAGGCTCGACCGCAGCGTCGGCTGCGCTCGTCTTAGAGACGGTGGCGTTTGTTTTAAAGAGCGCAGGCATTTCGCCGATCTGCCGCCGAGTTCCGTCGCAGGAATTGATAACGAAGGTGTCCGCGTTGATATCGCCGAGCCGGATAAATTCCTGGATCGCACCGACAGTGGTTGGTCCGTAATAATGCTCGCTCGTCACTTCGACCAACCAATCCATGCCGAGCTCCGTAAGCATCGACGCTTTCAACCATGTTTGTTGATCAGTCGAAACAAGATCGTGGGGCGCGACTTGAGCGGTCGAAGCCCAACCGGAAAGTTGATCAAACGATATCGGTCCGAAAGTGGAACCGTCCTGATGTTTGCGCAAAAACCAGGGTTGGCTGGAGACGTCCTCCACGATTATTCGCCCGAGGACGATGGCGACGGGATCGGCGATGGGGGAATCAAAAGGGTCTGGCCGGCCTGCAATTTCAAAGGATTATCGATGTGATTGAACTTTTGGAGCTCGCCCACGCTGACGTTGTGCATCCGCGCGATTGAGGTAAGCGTTTCGCCGCGCGCAACGATGTGGCTGTTGCCGTTGTCAGCTTTGGCGGACGGTTCCTGCGGCGCGGCAGTGGATGTCGATGCTGCCGAGGTCGATGCCGAGGGCGCGCCTTCGCCAATGATGACGCCGGGACGTTGGTTGGACAGCTGTGACTGGAGCTTGAGGATTTGCTGCGACAGCATGTCGATCTTCGCATTCTGTTCGTCGATCTTTTTGGTCAGCTCCTGAATTTGGGCGGTTTGACTTGCGGCGGTTTGAGTCGCAGAGGCGTGGGGCGTTGGCGTGAATGTCTGGGCGAAACCGTTCGAGCTCGCGAGAGCGATCAAAACCGATGCGGTAAGAGCATTCGCGACCAGGGATTTCATCAGCCCTCGATTTTGGCACTAGCCGCTTCCACTGGCAAGCAGAGCCGGCTGAAGGGCGCCAGCTTGCCTTCTTATCATTTCTCCTTAAATTTTTTGCCATGCCGGAGCGCGTGCAAAAGCCGTTTGATCCCGCTCCGTGGGGTCCGAAGCAGGGGGACGAAGGTGGTCCGCGCTCGCCCGACGTCTCGCGGCCGGACACGAAAGATTTATTGAAAAAAATGCGGAAGGTGGACCCGAACCAGTCGAAACGCTACCGCCAGCGCACCGGCCAATAATGGACAAGCCGCCTTTGGCATTGGACCAGAATTTTTCTGGCGCGAGTGAAGATTTCCCGGCGCTCTTGCGGCGCAAAGGTTTGCTCCAAATCGCGCCCGACCCAACCGGCGCGGCAGGAAATCATCCGTTCGTTCAGACGGAGTCGACCACTATCCTAGCTTTCAAATTTGCGGGCGGCGTGCTGGTAGCGGGCGACCGTCGCGCCACTGCGGGCAACACTGTCGTTTACGATCGCGCGGACAAGGTGCTCGAGATCGATCGCCATTCGATCATGGCCATCGCGGGTGTGCCGGCTACGGCCTGGGAAATGGCGCGGGTGCTCGAGCATTCGTTTCAATATTTTCGGCGGTCGCAATTGCAAGAGATGAGCGTGGATGGCAAGGTGCGCGCCCTTTCCAAACTGTTGCGGGACAACTTTGGATTCGTCATGCAAGGCGTCGGCGTGGTCGTGCCGATCTTCGCGACCTACGATGGAAATTCAAAACCGGAAGCGCGACTCTATTTTTACGACGCGATGGGCGCGCAATTCGAAGTGACGGATTATGCCGCAACCGGCTCCGGTTCGCCGGCGGTGCGTGGCATCCTTTATTACGAAAACAACTGGGGCGACAAGAAGCTGCAGCAATTGAACGAGGACGAAGCGATTGCGATCGCCTTGCGCGCGCTCGACACCGCCGCGGAAGCGGACACTTCCACCGGCGGGGTCGATCGGAGCGGCAAAATTTTTCCACTGATCAAAACGGTTTCGCGCGAAGGGATCACAACGTTGCCGGAGCAAAAGATAGCCAGCGTGTTCAAACAAAAAGTGGCATGATCGAAGAGCCGTATCGTTGGGTAGAGGCGATCGCGAACCGGCGCGAGTACATCGAAACGCAGCTGGCGGCGGGGAGTCCGATCGCGGCGGTCGGATATCGTGACGGAATTCTTTTCGTAACGCTCGGACGCGTGCGGCAAAAGATTTTTGAGATTTACGACCGGATCGCGATGGGCGCGATTGGTCATCCCGGAGATATCGAACGACTGCGGCTAGCGGCAATCGAATTGGCGAGCGCGGAGGGTTTCACGCGTTCGGCTGCGGACGTTTCCCTGCGTCGTCTCGCGCATTACTCACTCAGCCCGGTAATGAAAAGTGCGTTCGAGCAAGTTTATGGTGCCCCCTACCTTGCGCGGTTGCTTTTTGCCGAGATCGGTTCGAGCCCGAAGGAAGATTTGTTTTTGCGCATCGATTACGACGGCGCAATCGCGGCTGACGGCTTGACCGGGCAACCACGGCAGCGCTTCGCAGTCTTGAGTGGAACGCGCCAGTCAGCGGAACTGATGGAAACCTTTTTGAGAAAAGAGCATGTCACCGATGCGGCGCTGCCGGATGCCATCAATGTGGCATTCGATGCTTGGAGCATTGGCCGGATGGCGATGGGAGAAAACGCGGGCAAGGAATTGCCGGAACGCGACGCCATTCGGAAACATCGAGATGAGCAGCTGGCCAACGGTGGAATTGAAGCGGCCGTTCTCGAGCGCGACAGCAAGAGCGCGATTCGATATCGAACTTTGGCGGACGAAGAACTGCGTTCCAGTCTTCAAAGGTAGCGATGTTTCGAGGGCGATTCGGCTTTGGCGGGGCAATGAAGAACATTGTCGCGTGGTTGGGACTTTCGCTGATGGTCGCGTCGTTCGTCTGGTGGCAAGTCCTTTCCACTCCACAGCCGGCAACCTCGTCGCGTCGCACTGCGGCGCCGGTGCCGTTCACGCTGGTTGTTCTCGACCCTGGCCACGGCGGCCAGGATTCCGGAGCGATGTGCGGCGCGATTTATGAGAAGAATCTGACTTTCGACATCGCGCAGCGCGTCGATCGATTGCTTCAAGCCCAAGGTTTGGCGACGCTGATGACGCGAGTTGGCGACAGTTATGTTTCGCTCGCCGATCGCGCGGCAGTTACGAATCGCGCGCGGGATTGTATCTTTGTCAGCATCCATTTCAATGAAGGCAAAAAGGTGGTCGC